>Ga0209342_10001530_pt1 | contig 25998 bp, 24 predicted proteins | sample RifCSP16_2_FD_184023 | JGI IMG/M metagenome (GOLD analysis project Ga0209342, IMG submission 184023) | Soil microbial communities from Rifle, Colorado - Rifle CSP2_sed 16_2 (SPAdes) (version 2) | ecosystem: Environmental > Terrestrial > Deep subsurface > Rock core/Sediment | place: Rifle... | reverse complement strand
GACAAACCAAGAGATGACATGGTATGCGGTGCTGGGCCTGCAGCCCGACACGCCATACTACTTCAGAGTCCTCGTGTATGACGGGTGCGATCAACCCTCGAACGAAGGGATCGGGACGACGGACGTTACAAACCCCCCCTCCAATCTTGATCGGGACCACGACACGATCCCCGATGCCACGGAGAGGGATCTCTCCGAGAAGTACCTGCCGATCTTGGCCTATGATACCTACGAGACCTTTTTCCCGACAACCGTCGACTTCGCCCTAGCGTTCTCCGACATCGAGGTTTCCAACATCAAAGGTCCCACCCACCCCCTCGGTGTTCGAGATGTCGAGTCCCGAAGTCGGGAGACCTATCTCGACAACGTGTTCGGCACCCATTCGGATGTGGCGGGCATCACCGCCAAGTACCTGCAGGTCCGCGATACGAACATCGACGGTCACAATCCGTTTGAGCCCACGGCCTACTCCCATGTCGTCCTGGATAGCTACCGTGACCCGGGGGGGCTTGATCCTGGGAGGCTGGTGAGGTTCTACGTGATCCAGTACTGGTACTACTATCCCTTCAACGATGGGTCCCTCAATAGTCACGAGGGCGATTGGGAATGGATCCAAGTCGCTATTCCTGGGATAGAAGTGGGCGGCAACCTAGAGCCGCAAGCGCAGCCGAAGTTCATGTTCTTCTCTCAGCACTGGCGAGGCGTCACCGTAAGCTGGGCAGACGTCGAAAAAGCCGGGGACCGCCCGAAGGCCTACGTGGCAAGAGGTTCTCATGCATTCTATCCGGATCCCTGCCCTTTGCGCTGCGGACCGTATCTGGTCGACGTGACGGACGGTCGTCAGGATGCGACGCCGAGTTTTGACCTAGTGGCTCTCGGTGAGAAGGTCCTGCAGCCCGGAGAAATGGGAATGCATCTCAGAGAAATCGGCTGGCTCGACTTTGCGGGACACTGGGGCGAGGAAGGTTCTGACTGCTTTTGGGGTACCTCTGGTCCCCCTGGGCCAGTGTTCTGGAGTTGCGATGGCCGTCGGACGATCCAGTGGGAGAATCCAATGCAATGGATGATGACTTGGAGGAGAGGGAGGGGCGGCCCGACGACGATATGAAGTGGAGGCTCACGGCGTCTGGTGTCTTCGTGTCGGAAGTCTGGGCGCAGGCGCACTGAAAGGTAGAAGCGCTCAGTACGCGACATTCCCCGACGCGCGACTCGGACGGCGGGGTGATTGTCGGAGAGTCGGCCATTGATGCCCGTCGGCCGTCCCTTGCGCCTTGGCGAGGCCCTGTCCGCCGTTAGCCCCTCAGCTCCTCGGCGAACGCTGCCCACACAGCCTGCATCGGGTCCGTCAGGTTGCGCCCGTAAAGGCAGACGCTGAGCGTCAGGTGGTGGAACGTCTCCTCCCCCGGCCCTGTCGGACTCCGCAGCCGCTGGAATCCCGCCCGCACGAAAACCTGACCGTCTTCGGCGGTCCGCCGGAGGGCGCGCCACGCCGCCTCTAACAGCATCTGGTGCGCGGTCGGGCACTCCTGACAGAACTTTCCGGGGTCCAAGGGAGTGTCGAAGGCGATAAACCCCTCATACACCGGGGGGTCCGCGTCCTGGGTGTATCCCTGGCAACTCCCCACGGTGCGGAGGGTGAGGCCCGCCCGTTTCAGGGCCACGTTCGCCGCGACCACCGCGTCCGCGACGTCCACGTCGATCTCCCGCACCTGAACCTCGCCGGTGAACGGGTCCTCCACGCTCAGGGGACGCGTGGGGTGTCCCGGGAGGGGGGACAGAGCGGCGTCGACCGCGGCCCGTCGCTCCTCCGGGACCAGGTCGGGGAGTATGCGGAGCAGCCAGGCGGCCATGTCGCGCACGGCGGGGTGCCGGTCACCGCCGAACACCTCGAGAAGCTGGTCCACCACCGCGGCACGGCGGGATTCGGGGACGAGGCCCGGGAACCCCAGGGCGAGGAGGGCCTGCTTCCGGACCCGGCGGTGGGGATGCCGCGTCAGGTCGAGGGCGTGATCCAGGACCTCGTCCCGGACGGGCTCCGGCAGGCCGGGCGCGTAGGCGCCCAGGACGACAAGCGCCAGGTCTCGTTCCTCGGAGCCGGTGTCCCTGAGGACCTCAAGAACCTCGTCGACATCCTGCGCTCCCATCCCTGCCGCGGCCATGGAACCGCCAAGGCGGTCCGGCGTGATAGGCCCTTCGGTCGGGGTCCGGCTACGGCCCGCGGGGCCTGACCACGAGCCGTCCGACCTCGACGTAGACGCGGCGGTCCTCTCGGAAGAAGAGGATGTAGTCGCCCTCGTGGACTCCGAGCAGGTCCTTGACCTTCTTGAGGAGCGTGATCTGCCTTCCGGGACGGTTCTTGGAGCAGGCGACCGGCAGACGCGGGGCGACAGCCAGTGCTACTGACGTGACCCACGGCTTCCTTCCACGACGAGACGCTTCCCCTCGATCCGGACCGACACCGCCTCCCCCTCTTCCCGGTCGAACGGGAACGCCGTGTCCTTCACGATGTCGGCGGGCACGGAGACGAACATGGTGTAGGCGGTGCCGCTGCGGTAGATCCTGCCCTTGCCTTCGCGCATGGAGGGGACCTGGCCCTCCGCGTAGAGATGTGAGCGGAATACTTATAGAGACCTGGCGTAATATACGGTGTAGAATACGGAGCGTGAAGTCCGATGAGACCCATGGCCGGCGCGGTATCCCTGTTCACGAGTGCCTTGTTGGTCGTCGTGCTCGCGAGCCTCGGCGGTCGGGCGGACCTCGAGCCGAACGACTCCTTCGCCCAGGCCGAGGTCCTCTCCCCCGGGACCTTCCCAGGAAGTCTGGGCTGCGTCCCCGGACCGTGCAGCTTCGAGGATGTTTACAAGGTTCCGCTTGCGGCAGGGGCCACCGCCTACCTGAACGTCACCTCGACCCAGGACAGCACGATATCGGTTTATGACTCGGCTGAGGCGTACCTCGCCAGTTCCGGCCCGACCCTCCAGCACGCCTTCCTGTTGGCCGTGGGGTCTGGCGAGCTCAACGACTTCTTCTACGCCAAGGTGTATTCGTCGTCCGAGTCGACCTACACGATCAGCTTGGTGGTCGGCGGCCAGAACGACGCGGGGACCGGCGCGGACGCGGGCGACACGCTCCAAACCGCGGACCTCGTGTCGAGCGGGATCAAGTACCGTGCGCTCTCCTCCCGTTACGGGTCGTACCCGAACTGGGTCGGAACGGACGTGGACTGGTTCGCCTTCCACCTCGACGGCCCGGGCACGGTGTCCATCGACATCTGGAACGACATGCCCGGCCCCTCCGGGGCCATGGTCGGGTCCCTGTTCACCGCCTCGGGCAACCAGCTGGCGATCACGACCGTCTATCGGAACCCCGCGGGCGTCGCACACGGGACGGTGGGATACAACGCCCCGGACTCCCAGACCCTCTACCTGCACTTCGAGGGAAGCGGGCCCTACGAGTTCCAGATCAGCTTCCAGAGCGAGGGAGGCGACACGGGGGGTGATACGGAGGGCGGGGGCAACGCGGGGCCCTTCGGTTTCCTCTCGACGCCAGTTCTCGGAGTCCCGCTGTGGGTCCTGCTCCTCGGAATCATGTTGGTCGTGGTGGTCGTCGTCGCCGTCCAACGGAGGACATCCTGACGAGCCGTGTCGTGGGCTTTGCCTAGCGCGGTGGCGGATTCGGCTGGAGGGCCGTCCTCAACCAGCGCCTGGGGACAACGCCCCTGACATGCGTGGACGGCTTCGTGGAGCCCGGTAGGGCCACTGCCGCCAATCCTCGGTGTGCCGGTCCCACGCGCCCGCATCCATCGGAGACGCAGTGCCCAATTCCAGACATTCCGGAGGCCCGTTCGATTTCCGTCCCGGGAGGTTTAAGCGGAGCGCAGCGATTGCCATCGCCCGGGGAGAGGAATGGCCCTGCGCACGACCCTAGTGAGTTTCGGTGTCCTCAGCCTGCTTCTCGGACTGAGCTGGATGGCGGCTCCTCCGGCCGCCGGCTCGACGGTCACCTTCACCTTGTATAGCGGGGCGGCGGGCGCGACGACCGGCGGCAACGGGGAGGGCCCGATCGCGTCGGGCCTCGGCGGCATCGGGAACCCCGACCCCCTCACGACCTCGGACGCCGGTCCCGTCCAGATTCTATTCCAGTACGGCGGCTGGAACCTCATCCCGGGAACGCAATGGGTCTCCTACGCCAACACGACGTTCTCCGGACCCCCAAACGGCGTCGTCGTGAGCTTCTTTGCGAACTTCACCCTCCCCGACTGTTTTCAGAACGCCAGCGTGACCGTCTCCGTCCTCGCGGACGACGTGGTCACCGTGTTCCTGAACGGAAACCAGCTGGGCGCGGCCCCCCTTACGGCCTACCCGGGCTACCTGACCGTGGGGACGGTCACGACCTCGAACACGGCGTTCTTCCTCGCGAGCAACTCCCTCCAGTTCGATGTGGAGCAGGTCGGCGGCTACGGCTTCGGGCTCGACTTCACGGCGACGGTCACCTTCGAACCATGCCTGTGCCCGCATTCCCAGGGCTTCTGGAAGAACCATCCCGCCGCATGGCCCGCGACTAACCTCACCCTGGGGAACGAGACCTACAACCAGACGGCCCTCCTCGCCCTCCTGCAGAAGCCGCCGAAGGGCGGGGACGCCAGCCTGATCCTCGCGCACCAGCTCATCGCCGCGAAGCTGAACGTGGCGGCGGGGTCGAACCCCGCTCCCGTCGCGGCGACGGTCGCGACGGCCGACGTGCTCCTGTCAAACTTCACTGGGCCGCTCCCGTACGGCGTGCAGGCCTCGACGACGGACGGCCAGCAAATGACCGCGCTCGCGGAGACGCTCGACGACTACAACAGCGAGGCCCTCGCGCTCGGGTGCGTGCCCTGGAGTTCCCCAGGGCCGGCGGATCCGAAGGCCGGAAGCGCGGACGTCATCCCCCCGGGCCTAGGAGTCGCCGGGCTGGTCGCGGCCGCGGCTGCGGTGGGACTGTGGCGGAAGCACCAAGGCTAGACACAACGTCCTTGGCGAGTTCGCATGAACAGGAGTTAGTGAAACCGTTCTTTCCATAGAGCCCTGCCTCACGGCTTCCCGCCGCCCCATCGGAACAGAAGGGCGAGAAAAAGTGCCCGCCCCGGAGGGCGGGCCGTTGTGGAGGGATGCTTGTGTCAGTAGGCGTACACGGATCGCCGCTGAGCCATAAATAGGCACCCCACTGATGGCACTGGCATCCCCGGAACACGCCGCTCGGGGCTTCTTGGGAGTGTCACGTGGCCTCCCCGTCGGGTTTATCTGAGACCTCCCTATCCCCTGACCATGGCCACCTCCTCCACGGCTGCCGTTACCCCCCGCCAACCTTGGGGCGCCGATGGGACCGCCGACGTCACGCCGAGCCCGCCTACTGTACCAGCGACCCGGAACCTCCCACTGGAGCACCGCGCCCAGGCGGGCATGACAGTGACCCGGAGCGCCTATCCACAGGGGCTCGTGGTCCTTTGGATTGGGGGACCGACTCCACCCACTAGCACCGCCACGTTGCCGTGTGAGCGGTCCAGCGGCCAGCAGGTCATCGTCGGGGACGACGACATGCAGGAGTGGCCGGACGGTTTTGTCATCTGGTTTGACGCGCTGTGAGCTGGCGCAGTGCCCGGCGTGCGACGTCGGACCGGCCCGCGCTGCCGATCTTGCCGAAGAGGGTTTCGGCCTCGCGGAGTAGGCGCCGGGCTTCAGGAACGCGCCCGCGCTTCGCCTCCATCCTGCCGTGATTGAGAAGGACATCAGCCAGTTTGTAGGGTTCTCGGAGGCGTCGGTATGCTGCCTCGGCCTTCCGAAAGAGGGCCGCTGCCCCGGGCCAGTGTTCCCGGCCAACCTCGACGTTCCCGAGGTGGGCGTCCACCTGGGCGAGCATGCGGGCCTCTCGCAGGCGCGCGAAGATCTCGCGGGCCCGCACCAGGTCCTTCTCCGCTCGGTCCAGCTCCCCCCGGTTGATGTATCCCGCCGAGGCGTTCGTGAGTGCGTACGCGAGCATACGGACATCGCAGGCTTTCTCCGCAGCCTCTACGCCCTTCTCGTGCCACCGCACCCCCTCGGCCTCGTCCCGGTAGAACGCCGAGGCTCCCATGGTGACATACGCCTTCGGGAGTTCTTCCTCCCCCTCGAGCCCGCCGGTCTCGAACCTCCGGATGGCTCCCGCGAGAATCTCACACGAGGCCTCGTAGTCCCCCCGCCGCCCGAGAAGACGCCCGAGACCGAGCTGGGCGCGGCCGACGCCGACGGGGTCGTCCGCGGTCCCCGCCCTCTCCACCGCTTCGCGGTACCGAACCTCCGCCTCCTTGTAGCGCCCCTTCCGTTCGTGGACAGAACCTGCGAGGTAGAGGGCTTCGCTCGCTCGGCGGACATCTCCGGACCGGGCAGCGATGGCGAGGGCCGCTTCGAGCGCCTTCGCCGCACCCGCGTCGTCGCGCTTCTGGAGGATCCGGGCGACCTGGAGGTGAGCCCGGAGAGCCAGAGGGTCATCCTGGAGGCGCTCGGCGCCCCCGGCCGCCCGGCGGGCCCGCACGAGAGCCGTGTCCCAGTCGTGGCCGACGAAGGCGGCTTCGGCCAGGGTCAGGCGCAGGGAGACCGCCTCGGCGGTGTCCCCGTGGCCCGAGCGGTCCAGCGCCTTCAGGCGACGCTCCTTGTCCGAGAGCGTGCCCTCCAGGGTCTTCTCCAGAGGTCGGAGCGCCCGGCCCAGCTTCTCCCCGGACACGGTCAACCCGACGCGGACCGCCCTTGAGCCGGCGGAATACTCGAAAGCGAATCCGGAGGACTTCAGCCGCTCCAGGGCGGAGTAGAAGTCCTCGCGGCTCCCGAGGGCCCGGGTCAGCGTCCCCCCGTCCGACTCCCCGTGCTCGGCCAAGTGGGACAGGAGGCTGAGCGTACCGGTGGGGGTCTGCAATTGGCTCAACGCGCTCCCCGGCGAAGCGGACTGCGTGGGGGTCACTCAAAGGCCTCCTCTTTCCCCGCCCCGGGAGCGGCCGTTCGACGTATAACCCTTTACGTCCCCGGCTTTGCCCGGCCTCGATTGTCAGGAAACCAGAACGTCGCGCCACGTTCCTAACCCCCGGGGCGAGGCCACGAACGACGGGACCAAGGCAGAAGCGGATAGGGTGCACTGCGCCACCCTTCGCCGGCGATGGCCGAGGGCGAACGACCGAAGGGGGTTCCCAAACTAAGCCCAGGGCCGGGAGGCCGCCGAGTCCCTTCATGATCTCGGTTCGGGTTCGGGGACGGTTCTGGGACACGTTCCCGGCGTATCCTCTGACCAAGCGCGCACCGGACCCGAGAGTGGCGACGCGTTCCCAGACCCTGCACACCGTCCATACTCGGGCCGGTGGTCCCCGTACTGGGGTCTCACTACAGGATTGGGACTACGGGATTGGGATTCCAGGTCCAGAGGGGGAGGTCGGATCTGAGGACTGGGATGTGGGGTTGGGGATCGGGTCCAGGTGGTGCGACATCCGGTCCCATCCGGGCACTCCCATCCGGGAATGGGGACAGGGTTCGAGGAGAGAGGCTTCGCGGTGGAGGCGAGGGTATCCCTCCGTCCTCGTGGCCTCTGCCTTACGATACCGTAAGCGAAGGACAAACTGACGATACTCTATCGCCGCCACCTGCCTACCCATCCGGGTCAGTATCTCCCAGGTCCTGGCATAGGCTAACTATGAGGGTAATGGAGAGAGGGAGGGTAGGGGGCTCGGCTCGATCAGGTTACCCTAAGGGGGTGTACCCTAAGGGGGTGGGGAAGGGGCGATGATCCCCTTGGGGGACGAGGAGCCTGAGCCCGAAAGATGAACGACTTCGGCGACGACCGAGGGAGGCGGGGAGCCTGAGCGGCTCGCATCTCCCGGCCAAGTTCACAGCCCGCGGGCCACCGATGCGCTGACGTGCCCCCCACGGGCAGGCGGGATCCGCCGTCCTGGGTGTCCCCAAACTCAGCACGGGGTCGGGAGTCTTCTGAGGTCTCCCCACTTCCCCGTCCAGTTAGGGGACACTTTGGGACGGTTCGGGGACAGGTTCCCGGCGATACCCTCCCACGGTGGTCCGCGACGTGGACGGTGACCGACGGCCCGGGGAACACCCCCAGCAACACCGCCTCGGACACGATCGAGAACGTGGCAGCGACCGCGGGCTTCGGCCTCTCCCTCGCGTCGCCGACGGGCGGGGCGAGGAAGATGCAGGGCGACGGGGCCTTTCGACCTTCCGCCGAAGGAAGGCCCCGGACCTCGTAGACGATGCAGGTTCCTTCCAGGGTGCGCGGGCCGAGAAGAGGCGGGTAATCGTGGCCTGAGAGCGTCGTGCCCTCCGTCAGTTCCGCCATCCACTTCGGCTGGAGCAGGACGTCCGTGGTCTCGACGTCCGCCGTGAGTTCCTCGCAGTTCACCCGGGGGATTAACTCCTCCTCGACGGGGAGCGTGAGGACCTTGTCCGCGGTTAGGCGCCGCGGGCCTTCGCTGGCCCATGGTCGGATTGGGACCTTCAGGGTGTAGAGGATGGATCGTGGCGGAGCACCCGCAGGCCGGTTTCAACAGCGACGAGATCCGCCTCGATCGAGGCGGACACCGAACTCCCCATCGTCCTCGCGCCCGCCTCCGCGGGCGGGAGACCCTGTCGGGCCAGGTCAACGTGGACGAGGTGCCGCTCTACCCTCACGGCACCAACTGGCCCCGCCCCGAGGCCATCCTGGAGTCCGATGCCCTGACCGCCCAGGGCTTCCGTGTCAAACTCGTCCCGTCGGGGAACCAGACCCTTCTCCACCGGGGCTGGCCCCCCATCTACGCCACGCCCGCGCCGAAGGGGAGGACACGCCCCGGAGCCGAGAAATGGTTCACGTTATGGAACCCATAACTCGGAGGCCCGCGTCTCCGGCGTCGAGCAGGTCTCGTTCTTCGACGCGGGGGACACCTACCGGACGGCCACCGGGTGACTGTGGAACTCACGCTGCGGCGTGAACTCAAGGGGGTGAGGAGGTGGCGGCCCCGGAGCGGGCAACCCCGCGAAGCCTGGCGGGTCACGCGGGCATCCTCGCATCGTTGGGTGTCTCGCTCACAAGGTAACGAGGTGACCGACAACGCGACCTCCCGAGTTTCCCGCCAACCTTGGACCCCCCACCTACCTACGTGGCTGGTTTCCACAGATACTCTACTTGTGTTACTCTACTTGCCCTACTCTACTGATACCTTTGATACAGCTACTCTACTCATCTGCAGTTACCTTGGTAGGTTGAACGGTCCCACAGTAGAGTCCGGGCAGGCTGCCCTTCGTGCTTCGACCCTATGCTTCTGTGCAGATCCGGGAATGGCACTCTACCTCCTCATCTCCTATGCTCGAGTGGCGAATGGCCCCTCACAGGAATGGAGGGAAGGTGGCATGAGGCCATGGGGGCGCGAGAAAGGGGCGGGGGGACGGGCGCACCTCCGGCCACCCGGGGGCGAAGAGACCCCGGTCGACTGGGTTCGCCCATGGATCCCCAGACCATGGACCATGAGCCATCCCTTCCTGGATGGAGTATCCCTCCATCCCCCTTCAGGGATGGGAGGTCCCGCATCAGAGATAGGGGAGCGGGGATGGGGCATTGTGGACCAGGAGTGGAGAGTTGAGGCTCAGGCAAAGTAGGGCGGCTGGGGTGAGAAGCAGGCTGGTGTCCTCAAACTCAAGCGAGAATCAGGAGGCCGGTGAGTCCCCAAGGTTCTCGGTTGGGGCTTTGGGGGCAGTTTGGGACCGTTTGGGGACGGGTTCCCGGCGGGGCCGTGCCGACCCATGTCCGCAACGACCGACGGGGACCCAGCGGCAACGCGGCAGAGCCCCCTCGGACCACAGACCGACAGGGGCAGGTCGAGCCCGCCAGGTTCCCTATCCCCAGGAACCCCCAGCGGACGGCGGGCGACGGGGACCTTATTCACCCGCAAGACCGTCCCGGTCCAATGGCTTCCCCCCTCGCCGGGCGGTGGCGGGTCGTCTCCAGCCCGGACCTCGACGAGGACTACCTGGGGATGGAAGGGAAGCCCTACGTCATCATCGGCCCCGGCCGCAAGACCGTCGACGGGGAGTTCCGGATCGGCCTGCTGTCCGGGGGCATCGACGGCTGGTACGAGGGCGAGGTCCTGAGGTTCACCTTCGATGGGTTGGACGAGATGGATTCGGTCCACGGGGCGGGGAGGGCCGACCTGGAGGGCAGCCGGCTGGTCTTCGTCCTTCGGTTCCACCTCGGGGAAATGTACACGTTCCTCTGCCGACGAGTGCGAGCCCGGAAGCCCTGAGCCCTAGTCGGTCACCGTTCCGGCAGCCCGAGATCGGACCCTGCCTCGCACATTATGCGGGCGGCGAGAGGTCAACCTGATACCGCGCGAGGACCTCGGGGAGCAGCCCCGATTGAACTCGTTCTCGGAGCAGCCTTAGAAGTTCCTCCTGACGAGGCTGTCCGAACACGAGGCGGTAGAGCGCGAGGGAGCGCTTGAGGTCCTCGAGCCGGCTCGTCTCTCGGCTGAGGGAGAAGAGTGGCACATGCCGCTCGATCTTCCATGGGCCCTCGAACAACCAGTAGGGGACGATGTCAGAAGTCTTCGGCTTCCGTTCGGCCGCAGCACCGTCGAATAGCGCATCCCACGGGTCCGGAGCGCCGGTGGATGCCGGGAGTCCATATTTCGATGCTAGGTTCTTGCGGACGGCGTGACCTTTGTAGCGGTGGATCCTTCCTTCGCGCTGCTCGAGGTCGACGGGGTTGGACGGCAGGTTCCAGTGGTACACGGCGTGGCAGTAGAGGTGGAAGTCGAGCCCTTCCTGCCCGACGGATGTTGAGGCGAGGATGAAGGGCCGAAAGGGAGAGTTGAAGGCGCTACGGACCTGATCTTCGCGCGTGACACCGCCGCCTTCCTCCGACTCCCCGTCGCCGAAGCGCAGTGCGTACCGGCACCGCATGCGGTGCTGTCGGATCGAGATCCCGCCTCCTTCCTCGAGGGCGAACTCGTCATATGAGAGCGCCACCGTGCGGAGCGCGACCGCGTCGTGCACACGGTCGGCAACCTCCAGCGACGCCTCCTTGGGGGCGCCCTCAAGCCCCATCGACTCGATGAGTACGTGTAAGTATTCGTCCATGACGGCCTGCAGGTTGCCGTCCACGCCATAGTCCAGGACGCGCTCCCAATAGGGCTCGGCAGAGTTCAGTCCCCGCAGGAGCAAGATTGTCTCCGGTCGGTTGAATAGAGTCTGGAAGCCCATCGCGACCCAGGCCGCGGCGCTCAGGAGCGGCGGCGAGACCGTGAAGTCGGGCACTCCGTCCTCGCGACTGTCGTCCATGTTCTGGTGTCGCACTGCCGGCATGTCCGGGAGTTCCGGCCAGCGGCGCCCAAACGCTCGCAGCGCCACGACGGCCGGAGACGCAACGGCCACCTTCGCGAGCACGTCGATCAGATCATGTGGGGGCGGCCCGAGATTCTCCGGTTGCTCGAAGAACTTGCGAACGCTTTCGACGTGTTGTGTGAAGTGGGTGTCGTCTTCGCCCGTCATTCCCCGCCATGCCCAATCGTCGTTCGAGTCCAGCCAACGTTGGATTCCAGGCCACCGCTCGCGGTCCATGAGTAGCAGCGCAGCCCAATACCATCTATCGTCGGGCGGCCCGCTTGCTGACTTTGCAACCGCGAGGAACCGCTCGATGAGCCTCTCGACGACCGACGATGCTTCGGCGAGGACCTCATTCGCACTCGCCAGAGCTTCACCGTCCGATACGCGCCGACGGCCGAACTCGAGTGGATCGAACTCCGTCGCAAGCGTTATGCATGGATACAGCAGCGCGAACAGTGACATCCCGGTCAACCGCCCCTCGTCCTGGGCGAAGCGGAGCAACGGACGCTGGCGCTCGCGGAGTTCGCTGTAGCCCACCGATGGATTTCCGAGGCGGACCATCCGTCGCTCCGCTTCGTAGCTCGCAAGCACTGCAATGACTTTTGGGACGAGTTGCCACGACGAGAACACCAGCGCCTTGGTGAGCCCATCAAGACCTGGCTCGGCGTAAACACCGCGCGGCGCGTAGTATGGCAGGGAAGGTGGAGTCCACATGAGGCGCCAGTCGCCACGCTCCATGGAGTCGCCCAGCAACGCTCGGAGCCGCGCGTTCCCCAGGTCGACGACGTGATATCGCTGGACGGCGTCGGTCCTAAAGAGCACCGCGGCCGTGTCACGCAGCGCCTCGCGGAGCAACGCGTCGTTGCGCACCGCCGCCTGGCGGATCTTCCGCTTGAGGTCGTAATCTTCCATGAAGTTCACGAGGTAAGCGCCCGACTTCCACAGTTCAACGCAGTCTGTCGCGCCCAACGTGGCCGCCACATGGTCCACCCACGCGAAAGCATAGACATCATCTGCATGGATGGGCGAGGCGGGTGTTGGGATCTCGACGAGCATTCCGTTGCGGTCCGCAGAGACCGCAAGCCGCTCGGTCCTGCACATCACCTTGCGCAGCCTGCGCTCCACCGCGCCCTTCGCTTCAGCGAGGGGGGCCGCGTCATCGTGTCCGAGACAGAGGGCGGCGCGGTATGCGCGGAGCTCGCGCTCAAAGTCAGCAGTTTCCATCTCAGACGAGAAGAGAAAGCGACACGTCTGAAGGAAGTCCCGGTAATGGTCTTCGTCGCCCTCGTGGGCGAGCGTGTACATCTTGTATGGCGTCGCCGAGAGCAGCAGCACGCGCGCACGCTCGCCATTGCGCCCGCGGTAGTCGAACAGCTCCTTCGCGAGCTCGGCCACCTCGCGCGTGCGCTCGTCATCTTCGCCGTGCAACAGGTGCCGGAAGCGCTGAAACTCGTCGAGGATGACCAGGTCGGGTTCCATCTTCTTGACGCAGCAGTGTGCCAGGATGCGCCGGAGTTCCCCGATGAGTGCGTTGCGTGCGGCTCGGTCCTCGTACGGCACGTTGGATCGGTCCCGTTGGAACCGCTTGCACAACTCGGCGAATCGTTCACGGAGCTCGGGCGTTCGGTCCACTTCGGCAACGAACGCGGTCGCGAGGGTGTCATCGATCTCGCGACGGCGCTCCTTCCGGAACCAGCGCAGGTAGTCCCTCCACCCCTTCGTCCCTGCGCTACCCTGGAGCACGTTCTTTGGGCCGGCGCCTTCGAGGTTCCATGCCTCCTCGAGAAGACAGTAGAGGAGCGCCCGCTCTTCCTTGATACCGCCGCCGCCACCCACGTCGAAAGATGTCCCCGGAGTAAACGACACGAAGTTCAGTCTTCGAGTCTGGAGTTCCTTCGTGTGGAGGGGCAGGAGCGTGAGGCGAGATGCGAAGGCGAATTCGTCCTGTCCCTCGAGCTTGAGCCGGTTGATGTTCTGACGAGCGATGTCGCTGTTCGAGCAGATGTACACGATGTCGATGCGGTCGACACTGTCCCACAAGTGGTCCACCGCTCGTGCGACCGTGCCGCGGGCGACCATTGTCTTGCCAAGCCCAACCTCATCAGCCAGCAGGAACCGGTCGACCCGATCCGGGTCCAGGTAGAGGCGCCTGAACACGTAGTCTACTGACCGGCACTGAAAGTCCTTCAGGCGTCCAAGGGTCTTGTGGAGATCGGGACGCCGCGCAGTCATTTCGTTGTCGCCTTCCTCGCCAGCCGTGCGCTCCAGATGGGCGTCCATACGCCGTCGAACCCGTCCGGGAGGAGAGCGGCACCCTCCGGGGTCCTTCGGAGATCCTCGACCAAGCGCCAGACAGCATCTAGCTTCTCCGGCGAGCGCCCGAGAGCGCGTAAGAGTTCCTCGAACAGCGGGACCGACGCCTCTAGGCCGGGACCGGCGCCGTTCCCCCCTGGTTCTGCTTCCCTGAGAAGGAGCGCGGAGCCAACCGCCGTCATGTCCTCGTCTCGCGCGAGGAGGAACAACAAGTAACGAAGAAGCCGCCCGCGGTCGCTGAGCACAGCGTTGAGAACTTGGTCGAGTCGGTTGTCGGGAGCACCGTCTATCGGAAGGTTCAGCGCAAAGCGAACAAACCTTCGCTTGGGGCCATCGCCAGCCGCCACCTCGAAGGTCATGAACGAGGTGAGCGCGTGCACCGTAAGGATAGGGAACCGGACCGACCCTTCTGCGGCGAGGACTGCTATGTCTTGCGCGAAGGATGGGTTGACCGTAACGGGCCAGCAGCGAACCCGCACCTCGCCGATTTCAGGACGCTCGGCGCCCCGGAGGTACAGCGCCATGTCGTAGCCGGTGCCTTCCTTGCTCGCCTCGACACGCAGTCGGAACTCGGCCCGGGCGAGGCGCGACCGCGCCGCCTCCACCCGTTCTTCGTTCGCCTTGACGTCTGCGTCCGCAGTCTTCCGTTCGCCAACCTGGAAGGGGCGAAGCAGGTCCCGGAAGCCACCGCCGTCCGGGCTGCCGAGAAAGGCATCGATCCCGACAGTCCCCTTCTTCTTCCCTCTGAGCTGGACCAGAAACTCGACGTTCTTCTCGAACGCAGCGTCCGTCGCATTCGCGGATCCCGTCCAGACCGATGCGTACCAACCCTGGTCAGCGACGAAGAGCTTCGCATGGAGACCTCGGACATCGACCTTCGCCAAGCCGTCGATACCGTTCTCGGCCGATTCATCATCGATGTCTTCTTCCAGGGCTGCATCGTCGAGGACATGGACCTGGTCGAACTGTCCCAAGATCGCAGGCGCGACTTCCTCGAGGCTCTCAGGGCGCGAAACGAGAATCGCTGGCCCAAGCGCTAAGAGACGATGAAGAAACCCGTCGGACACGAACGGCGACACCACGAGAAGCCGGTCGATCCGATCGTCCAACGGGAACTTCCTCAAGCCGGGCAAGCCCATAGGCCAGAACTTGACTTCCTCGAAGCCTTCGGGCGGTTCGAACTTCACCCGCCGGACTTCGTCAGCAAGAACCGCGAGCGTGGCCCGTCTTGCTGGCGTCAGCTCGCGACGGGCAAAACTGGGGAGAGCGGCGATGAACTGGCCGAGCGGATTGTTCCGGCTGAACCCGCGCTCCCGGTCGGCGAGCGTGCCATCCAAAGCCAGCACAGTATCCCACGACCGGTCGCGGGTCAGGTTCCGGCTCAGACAGATGAAGCGGTAGAGCACCCCTTTCCCGGTGTCGGTGAACCGAAGCAACCATGTCTTGGCGTGAAAGATCCCCTTCTCCTTAGGCGCGTGAACCTCGGCGATTAACGGCTCGAGATACGCGAAAAGCGGATGGTGCTTCGCAGGTGCTGCAATGCGTCCCGCCTGGCAGAAAATCGTGACCCGATCCGAACAGCGACGAAGCGCGTCAAGAAGCGCCACCGGATCGAGAGAGAGCTCGCCCTTGGCGTTCTCCCATTCGAGCGCGGCAAAACCGAGTGGCACGGCAAGCAGTGTTTGAAGATCAAGGGAGAACGTCGTACCGACAGCGTGATCTAGAGAAAAACCGATCGGTGGCTTGAGTGCATCCAAGTAAATGTGGCGGCTGCGCGGGCTCAGCGTAGGTTTTAGCCTCCTAGTCCCTTGAGGATGTCTGCGATGATCACATTCACGCGGTGCCATCGGTAATTGAGCGGCTGAGCACCCGAAGCTCCGCTCCATCGCTCGAGCGCGCGGGCGTTGCCGAGGCGAGCCCGCGACTTCTTGAGTTCGCGCTCACGTTCTCGAAGGAGGCCGCGAGCACGACCGTCGCCAGCGAGGACATCGGGGCTGGACTCGGTCAATGCGAGGTCAAGCCAAGCGTTCACGAATCGTCGCGTCTTGAGCGTCACTCGCGATCGCGTTGATTCAACGAGCGCCCAGAAGTCGGGCCGCTTCCACGACGCGAAGGCCTCGCCGCGGTGCTGCAATAGCGCGGCCCAGGCCGCGAATCGCCCACGGTAACTATCAATCCATTCGGTATTGCGCAGCTCCTCAGACAGCACGAGGTTGTAGAGCAGCGCTGCGCCGTGCATCGCTTCTGAGAACAGGCGCGCGTGCTCCACTTGCCCTCGGAACGGTTGCGGGAACTCATCCGCCTCCGGATGCGTCCACACCTGGTATGTGCTGTCGGCCGGCCTAGTCTTGCTGACCAGGTGGCCAAGCAGCGTCTGTCCCAGTCCGAGGATGCGCTGCTCGAGATACTCCGCCTCCTGTCGCGTCAGCGCAAACGAAGTGCGCCTGAGGAAATCCGCAGGAGCCTCGGGTAGCTCTAGGTCCCAGGCAACCGCCGAGGACCCATCGACGAGCCCTCCGTCATCGTCGGGGAGCGCATCGCGCCGGCGCCTCATCAACGAGTCCCACGACCGGTGGTATTGCTCTTGCGATCCCGGGAAGCGGCGGATCCTCCACGTACCGAGCCCCGACCAGTAGATGTTGCTCGGCGGTCGCTGTAGTTCGGCGCGCTTTCCGATTCCGATGACGCCCTCGTGTTCGTCCCCCTGCGCGAGCGCTTCGACCAGGGAATCTTCGTCGCGGCGCGCCTTGCGCGCCACGTCAGCTCCGGCGGTGCCCTTCTCCTCCTGCCGGCGGTAGATCCACGGGATGAACAGGAAGTAGCGCGCGTGGGTCTGAATGGTGTTCGTGCCCGGGAAGAAGAGGTCCGCAATCGCGTCCCGGATGTTTCCGAGGCCGAGCTCGTCGCGAGTATCCTCCTCGCGGAAGAGGTCGAGGACCTGCGCCATCTTCCGACGGTCCTCTTCTGCGAAGTCGACCCATGCAAATATCGACGCCATGGCTATCCCTCTTCGCCCCGACCGCCCCTGCCTCGATCGCCCATCATCTCAAATCACCATCCACATGTTGTAGGGGGGCGTCACGACCTCGAAGTCCCGGCCAAACTGCTTCCCGAAGGCCTCCGGATGCTCCGTGTGCAAGGGAACGATTGTCTCGGGGTTCAACGCCCGCACGATCTTTTCGAGACCCGCCGCGGGGGCGTGGCCGGAGGCGTGAAGCCCCGCTGGCCCCTTCGGGACATGGGGATGGCCTTCCAGGTCGAACTCAAGACCGTGCCGACGCACCCCAAACTTGTCCTGCCACTCCTTCAGCCGCCGGAAGTCGATCTCCTGCTCCTCCGTGAAGGCCTCACTGGAGGAGTAGAGGTAGTGTCCGCCTCCCGGGCGCAAGCTCACCAGGTGTTTCATGTCCCAGAAGCTGAGGGCCAGCAGGTAGTCCCCGGGACTCTGACGAATGGTGGCCGCCTTCACCGCGACGTCCTCGAACTCTTCGAAGACAAACTCCTCCACGACCCCCTTGCCGGCCGAGGGGGTATCGAAAACGCAGAGGCGGTCCCCGGGGAGGGGTACGGTGGGGTCTGCAGTGTGCATGGCGTGGAGGAGGTAGGCGTCCTTCGGGGTGACGACAAGGCGTCGCCCATGCTCCCAAGCGGCGGAGGCGAAGATCTCCAACCGCTCGATGTTCCTCGCCCCGAAGTCCGCGATGACGAACGCGCCCGTCATGGAGGAGAGAAGCTCCCTGACGTTACGGCGGACGTCCTCCTCCGTGGTCATCTCTTCTTCCTCTTTGGCGATGTTCGTCCCTTCCATGAAGAGAGCGTACGGACGCGGGGAACGTGCGGCCTCGAGGAAGTCCCGCGTGTCCTGCGCACGAAGCCCGTGCATCCGGATGTCTCCCGGATAGACGAGGGGACCTTGGGGCGTGTCGAGGACGAACGCCGTCGCGCCCTTCACCGAGTGATCCACGGGGAGGGCACGGCAGCGGAGGGCCGAGGGATCCTTGCGGAGCTCGCCACCTTCCAGTTCCTTCGTCTTCCACGGAGAGGCTCGCCAGAACGCCTCGAACCCCTTGGACCAGCCCCCCTCGGTGACGATGAGGTCTCGCTGAACCTTCGGGTCCGTGGTGACGAGGAGAGGGCTGCCGCGGGACTCGGAAACCTCGTGGCTATCGGAGTAGAGCATGCCCCAATCCCCGCTACCGCAGTCCTGCATGGCCTTCAGAGTCATGGCGGTGAGCGCACTGGCAACCACCGGTACCTCAGGTCGCAGCAGCCCGACCGCCCCGGCATGGTCCATGTGCGCGTGGGTGATCAGCACGGCATCGATGCGGCCGACCTCCGGTCCCTGAAGCTTGAGGTCGGGGACCATGACATCATCGCGGTAGAGTCCCCGGGCGTCGGGGAGGATACCCATGACGACGAGGTCCAGGATCCCCTGGTTCGCCCTCGGGACGAGGAACTCCTGGTAGTACCGCGACAGCTTGTGGTAGTTCGTCCCGAAGTCCAGCATCCAACTCAGGCCGTCCGCCTGGACGAGGTACTTCGTCCCGCCGACGGTGTCGTTGCCGTCCAGGGCCAGGAGCCGGAGATCCTTCTTGGCGGCCATGCGCTTAACGCTCCCGGTCCGCTTCCACAGCCGCCGGGGAAGGCCCCAGGCCTTCTGAACCTTCCCGTGGCCCGAGATGGGGCTCGACGAGAGCGAGCAGGGCCGCCTTCGGGCGTCCCCCGGCGGAGAAGGCGACGACCTTCCCGTCGCGGAAGACGACGAAGGTCGGGATGGCGCGGATCCCGAACCTCCGGGCAGTCTCGCGGTTGTGCTCCGTGTCCAACTTCGCCACCACCACCCTTCCGGCGAGGTCCGCCGCGAGCGCCTCGAAGATCGGTGCCATGCGGCGGCACGGGGGGCACCACGCGGCCCAGAAGTCCACCAGGACCACGGGGTGATCGTTGACGAAGTCGTCGAACGTCGCGCTCGTGAGCTCGACGGGGGCGGTCTTCTCAGGCATCTCCTCAGCTTGGGTTGTCGACATTCGGCTTGCCTCTGTAGGGAGGGAAGTCATCACCGCGAGAGTATCTAAACCCCGGCCCGAAGTCTTCGGGAACGGGCCGAAAGGAAGTGCAGTGGCATCCACCAATGGGGCACACCTTCATCTTCTCGATTAGTTTCCCATCCTCCCAGGGACTACGATGGCGACACGGAGTGAAGGCGCTCGAAAGGCATGGCGCACACGAAGGAGCAAACGCTCATTCGCAAAGGCCCGGAAGTCAGAGAACAGCAGCAAGGCCGCGCTTCGCAAACACTGTGAAGAGCATGGGTGGAAGATCGCCTTTTTCGAGGGTCCCACAGGGGCACCCCGGACGGGCATCGTCGACGCAATCATGTCCCGAATCGCTACGGACGATGCCGACATCCTCGAAGTCAGACTCGTCCAACTCAAAGGGGGTGCGGCCGGGCTCAGTGGTCCGGAGCTCGCACGCCTCAAGATGGCCGCGGCGAGCGCTCGAGTGGGCTGGTATGGCGCGGCTTTCGACGGTAATGTCCTCCACATAGTCTCGGACACTTCGGAGTGATTGTCCGGCCGGCGGGTGGACATGGGCGCACGTCTGGGCGATCGGATAAACGAGCTTGTCAGGGAGGGACTTGCGGACGCCTTGGCGCGAGGGGGGATCCGTGACTGGTCAGCGCCGCCCTCGCGTCTTGGTGGCGACGAATACCCCCTTGACCGGTCTCTTTTCGGGCATGGCAGGAACCCACCCCGCTGTGACGCATGGCTGTTTGACAAGGGTCGATCCCGGCTCGCGCTCGTGGAGATTGAGGCCAAAACCGCAGAAGGCGTGACGAACGCCGCGAAGTTGCTGTGCTACGTCAGGAATGGCGGTCGGTTCCTGGAAAGGCGAGAAGTGTTCGCTGAGCCGCCCAAGTCAGTCCTGATTCTTCATGTGCTTAACGCCCCGCGAACTCGTGCTGATAGAGGGTCTGGCGACTACGTGCGAAAGCTCATCGTTGCCCTCGCGCAAACAATCACGGAAAGGACATGGCATGAACTCGTCCTCAACTATCGAGTTCTACCCCTGTCCCTCCCGGATGACGCAGGGTCAGCAGCATCAGGCGTCCTTGGGTGCATTGTGGAGACCCTGAGGACCGAACACGAACAGTCGACCTTGCACGGCCCCGTGAACTGAGTATCGCGGTGTGCCCCTTCGCTACCTGCGCAGCCCCGCCAGAACCTCCACGGTTAGTAGGAGACTTCCCGCAGCCGTCAGCTCGGGTCGTCGTGACTGACCTTGCATAGGGCGAGCGAGGAGTTGTACCCCTCCGAGAGCCTCCAGTTTGCGCAGGTGGCCGGAGAGCGTCGAGGGCAGGATCTTGAGTTCCCTGGCAAGCGCAGTCAGGGTAGGGGGCTCCTCGTCCCGGATCGTCGTCAGGACCCGGTGTTCTTTCGGCGTGAGCACACTGGAGTACCGGATGCGGAAGATCGGGAGGTCGATGGCCTTCGCCCCCTCCTGCTCCTCCGGCACGTACACCGCCCGGACACCGAGCACGAGGGATGCCACAGTGGCGGCCACCGCCATGGGCTTCGTGCCGCCCGTGAGGTTCAGGACCGCGTTCGGCGGGCCGACGGCCTTCACGTCCTGGAGGAGGCGTTCCAGGATGGCGGCGAAATTGAAGGGATCCTTGAGGACGACGCGCTCGGCGGGGATTTCCAGGCTCTTCAGGGTCCTCTCCACCTCCCGCCACGCCCTCTCTACGCGCTCCCGGTCCTTCGGCCGGTCCGTTGCGGCGGTGTAGACGACGGCGCGCTCGATGTCAAGTCCGGACTTCAGGACGCCGAGGAACTTCGACGGAGTGAAGCCCAGGGTGCCGAGGAGGACGGTCATGTCCGCTGCCCCCTTGCGGATGACGAGGGGTCTGCGCTCGCGGGAGGGGGAGAGGGGTGTTTCGCAGTCACGGTGTCCACTTCCACCCGCGGTCTCTGAACAGCTGCAGCAGGTCAATGCACCGTATCTTGTAGCCGGCGCAGACGCTTGGGATGGTTGGTCTGCCGCCGGGCCCCTTTGGCTTCTCGCTCGTCACGACGATGTATCCCATCTTCCCGAGGGCCACGACGAAGGGATCCGCGTCCGGGATGGTCTTGTCGATGTCCACCAACCCAGGAAAATCCGCCAGCACCCTCTGCGCCTCCGCAACCTGGCCCGCATCGAGCCGCCGGAACATCCGTCGATGACGCTTCGCCCACCGCAACAGTTCGTCGTCTTTCTGCGCCAGCTCGTCCAAGACTTCCTCGGGCGCGACGAGGTCGCCTTTCGCGACGGCTGCCTCCACGAGCTTCCACAGCCCGCCGAAGACATCCGGGGGGTAGCCCCTGAACAAGTCAATCAGGGCCGACGTATCGATCACGTAGGCGTTCGCAGGAAGGATCTTCTGGGTCACGGGACCTCCACCGCGGCGATCCGTTCCAGCGTCGCCAGATGCTTGAGCCTCAAGCCAAGGTAGTCGGCGACGTCGCTCTGCGTCAGGATGCCGCGGTGGTGCGCGTTCAGGACGGTCCCGACGAAACGGGGTCCCAGTCGGCGGTAGCAGTCCCTCGGCGGATCGCGCTTGCCGCCGGCTTTCCGCGGCTTTCCGCGGCGTTTCCAGTCGGACCGTCGATCCTCGTAGGTCCTCCGGTCAATCATCCGGAAGTTGAGGAGGCGTCCCAGGATCACCTCCCGGCTGACCTTGAAGTCGCGAGCGATGGTAGCCAGGTCGCTGTCGGCGTAGGTGCCCGAGGTTCTCCCCTTCGCGATGACGGGGTGGCCGGTGAGGGAGGCCCGGGGCACGAGGAGCTCGGCCGCGAAACGGTTGCAGTAGGATTCCACCGCGGCCGCCTGCGAACGTGTCGTCGGCTCCTCCAGCAGGCAGATGCCGTCCTCGCCGAGCATCAGGTGGCCGAGTTCGTGGAAGATGGTGAAGATCCTGGCCGACACGGCGTCGTGCGAGTTCATCACAATGGCGCGAGCCGCGCCCTCGCGGACCGAGAACCCGCGCGCCTGGCCGACCGGGAGCGGGAACTGGAACACGAGGATGCCGGTCCTCTCCACCGCGTTCCTCCACTGGCGCAGGGCAGTGCGCTCGTCCTTCCAACCCCGCTGGTCCTCGAGGCGGATGCCCAGGGCACGCCTCGTCCGCTCCGCGACGACCTCGGGGTCCTGGGAGAGGGTGGCGCCCCCCAGGGACGGGCGGCCCTCGCCCCGCGACTCCGCCGGGAGCTCCTTCCATGACCTCGCGAGACGGCGAGCTTCTCGGACGGCGAAGTGGATGGCCTCTGAGAACGGCTCTCGTTCTTCGAGGGGCAGCAGACGAAAATCCGTGGGCAGGGGAGTCGTTTCTGGTACTCGCGAGAGGAGAAGCGCCGCCAAGGGCCGCCTGTAGATGGTGGCCAGACCCTGAAGCGGTGCGATGGCCGGGATCCCCTCGCCCGCCTCCCAGGAAGCCAGTTCCTCCGGTCGCAACCGTGCCCGGGACGCCGCGGTCTCGAGGGTCATGCCGGCGCTGGAACGCGCCCACACGAGCACCCGGGGGTTGATCCGGAAGCCGCTCTGAGGGGCCATCGGGAGGCGAAAAGCGCCTTCCCGCATGTAGTTTCCCACTCGTGGTTCGCCTCGCACTTCTGCCCTGCAGGGCGTTGGCGGTCTTCGGGGACGAAACCGAAGTCTTCGGTGGCAGCTCTAAGTCCTCCAAATGCCTACGCCGATGGGAAAGGAGTCGCGGAGATGGACGACCGGACCTTGGCAGAAATCTTCCAACGCCCCCTGAGCGTTCACGCGCAGCGTCCCTTTGCGGCGACGGCCGCCTGCGACGACTTGGAAGGACCGTGCGAGGAGGGCCCTCCGGCAGAGGTTCACGCCTCCTCAGAGCGGGATGGCAGCCCGATCCCCCGTTGGGTGAACCCCCACGTTCTCGCTCGATCGGCGCGGCCAGGGTACGGGGACTTCCCAACCCCACCGGAAGCAGTGGAAGAATGGGTCGGCACCGTCCAGGGGCTGGGGGTCGCCTCCGTGCTCTGCTTGCTCAGCCGGAAGGAACTCAGGAATCTCTACTCCCTTGTCCCGGGCGGGCTCCTGGCGGCGTACCGGAGGGCGGGGCTGACCGTGGGGCACGTCCCCTTGCGCGACCCCGTCGACGGGGACTGGAGGCAGGTAAGCGGCGCGCGGGGGGCCATCCTCGCCGCGTTCCAGGCCCTCCCGAAGCCCGTCCTCATCCACTGCCGCCATGGGATCGGACGCACTGGGAGGGCGGTCGAGTTTGTCCGAGCCTACTACGCCGGCCTAGACGCCGAGGGGGATCTGTGAGCCCGATGAACGTCAACCTTGGTCAGCTGAAGGCGGTTGTCGATGAGCTCCGGAGTTTCGACCCACAGGCATCACAGGGAGAACCCGTCCGCTTCTCCCGCCTCGTCGATGAGTTTCCGAGCCGGCTCAACCGCAAGACTCCCTCCGTCCCCGTCGTCGGGATGGCCAACTTCTCCGAGATGGCCTACTGCGGCTACAAGCCATGGCATCATGCCGTAGGGACGGAGGAGGTGCGAATCGCCGCCGTGCAGCGCGCCCTCGACCGAGGAACGCGGGTCCACGAACGGAAGGTTACGGTCGAGTTGAAGGAAGCTGCCAAGCTCCCCCGCGCAACGGCCAGGCACCTCCGGGATCTCCGCATCGACATCTATCGCCTGCCAGAGCTCCCCGCGCGGATCCGCGTGGGAAGGCTGACGTACGCTTCGAGGATCGAGCGGGCGGGACGCCAGAGCGGCGACCTCGTCATCACGGAGATCAAGACGGGCAACTATGTCTTCGCCCCCAACCACTTCCTGCAGGTGTGGGGCTATGCGGCCAGTGCCCCCGGATCTCTCCTCCACTGGACCCGCCGAGCCTTCACGGCTCGCTCTGTGCTGTGGGCCCTGGAGTACCCCACCCGAGGGAACACGTATGGGCCGTATCCGTTCACGAAGAAGCAGCTCCACCTCCTTCGGAGAGCCATGAGCTTTCACGAACAGGTGTACCTGATGGGCAGGTCGGGTTCCCGAGAACCCGAGATGGGCCTCCAGGGACCTTCGGAACGGAAGTGCCCTCCCTGCGCCTTCTCCCATGCGTGCCGGTGGCGGTATCGCGAGACCAATCAGGCGACCCTGACCGTGGCACTTGACGGCGGGCCTCGTGTTAGCGAAGGGCAGGAGGCACTTTCACAGACCTCCCCTTCCCCCTCTTATAGGTCGGCGTCCGCTCTCCCTCCGGGCCCCTCGCCTGCGGCCCGACCACCCGAGGTGGAACGATGACCATGGCGACGACAACGCTCGACGGGATTCTGGTGGATGTAGGAACGGCCTTCCGGCTGGAACTCATTCGGAGTACGCGTGGCTTCGAGCAGCTCTTGGAGGGGTTCGACCGGGTCAGGGCGATCACCTACGTCGCGCGGGCCCAGAACGTCCTCGACTTCTTCGAGAAGCACGGGTACTCGGCGGTGGAGCTCGTCCTCGGGGAGAGCTTCACGGATGTCCGGGGGAGCCTGGACGCCTCAGTCCTGGCGAGACTCGCGGAGTACCTGGAAGAGGGCAGCCTCCGGCTGTACGCTCCCCGGAAGACGATCCACAGCAAGCTCTACATCTTGGAGAAGGCGGGCGCGGTGCGCGTCCTCCACGGCAGCCGGAACCTGTACCCGACGGGCTCCTGGGACTCCGTGGCGGTCTACGACCTCACTCCCGACCACCCGGCGGTGAAGGAGTTCGTCCGGCACTATCAGGAGCACGTGGAAGGCTGCTCCCTGTTCCTGGGCGACCTGGTCGAGCAGCTCCGCCGCGAGCCGGAGCGGAGGCGGGAGATCATCGAGGCGTGGCTCCAGCAGGGACCGACCCAGGGGACCGGCGGGGCGCAGATCGTCCTCCGTGAGGCCACCCTCCAGGCTATTCAGAACCCCACCGCCGAGCTCCTGAACATCGAGCTGCCGGCGGACGCGCCGACGAAGAAGGAGGTGGAACGGATCCTCGCGTCACTCCAGCCCTCGCGGACGGCGGACCAGCTTATCGTCAAGACGCGGGACCTCCTCGGCTTCGTGGAGAGGACCATCGGGATGCCCGTGCTGCTCGTGGACATGGAGCGCTCCCAGGTCCGACTCATCCTGGAGGGCGAGGTGCGCGAGCGGTCGGGTCCCCTGCCCGAGGACCGCGGGGAGGTGGACCAGGCCCTCGACCATATCGAACGGTACCTGGCGACCGCGGACACGGAGGCCTCCTCTCCCCGGGAGTTGGAGGCCCAGAAGGCGGGGATGTTCGAGGGCATCCTGTACCTGCTCGCCGCCCCCTTCTACCACGAGATGATGAAGATCCGGCGGGCACGGTTCGGCATGGTCGACCGCCGCGGCCCCCTCTTCCTCATGCTGTACGGTCGCTCCTCCAATGGGAAGACCACGTTCCTCCAGTTCGCCCTGAAGCTGCTCGCGGGGGATCCGGTATCCCCGCTGCCCGGGAAGGACTTCAAGGAGACGACCCTGGGGCGGGCTCGGAACCTGGGGACCGTCTTCCCCCTCGTCTTCGACGATATCCGTTCGGTCACGGACAAGACCTTCGAGACCATCCTGAAGACCTATTGGGAGAAGCTGTGGGCGGAAGGCAACCCCATGCCCCAGCTCGTCTTCTCCTCGAACACCCCCACGTTGCGCGACTGGGCGCGGACGCGGGTGAAGAAGGTCGTCTTCCCCGTCTACTTCAAGCCCACCCCGGAGAAGAAGGAGGAGCTCCACCGACTTCTCCTCGAGGAGAACCGGCTCTTCGAGTGGTTCGCGTTCCTCTACCTGCAGAAGCTGCGGGAGCGACCCGAGGCGTTCGCGGACGACCTGGCGCTGGCCCGCCAGGTGATGAGGGAGCTCTACGCCTACGCCGGTCGCGCCCTCCCGGCCAGCTTCCCCGAGCAGCCCGTCGAGAAGGTCTTCGACACGGGGCGCCTGGAGTGGCAGGACCTCGTGGAAGGCATCAAGAAAGCCGCTTTGACACCGGAGGGGGCGCGCACGCGAGTGGACTTCACCGCCGACATGCAGAAGGACGAGGTCGCCTACTACGACAGCCTCCTCCCCCTGGAGGTCAATCGAGAACGAAAGGGGAGCACCATCCTGATCTACTCCGCGGCCGAGTTCTTCTCCTGGCTGGGACGACCTGCGCCCACGCCGCTGAATGGCCCTCGAACGCCCCCGCCACCCGAATCCCGACCGGGCTTCTTGCAAAGACTCAGGCGACGTTGGGCGGGCCGCCCTCCCGCGGAGGGAGGATAGCTGCCCATCGCCCCCCCCCCCCCCCCC
>Ga0209342_10001528_pt1 | contig 26017 bp, 27 predicted proteins | sample RifCSP16_2_FD_184023 | JGI IMG/M metagenome (GOLD analysis project Ga0209342, IMG submission 184023) | Soil microbial communities from Rifle, Colorado - Rifle CSP2_sed 16_2 (SPAdes) (version 2) | ecosystem: Environmental > Terrestrial > Deep subsurface > Rock core/Sediment | place: Rifle... | reverse complement strand
TCCCCGACCGAGGATCCCTCGCCGACCCCGACCGAGGACCCGTCGCCCGCAGAGCCTCCCCCGACCCCGGTCTAGCGAGCTCGAGTCCCGATCAACCGCGAAGCACCCGCCGGAGCAGGCGAAGCGTCGTGTCGCGCTCCGGCAGGAGCGACCCCTCGCTGGGTGGGAGGCTCGCGCCCGCCGTCGCCCACCCCGGCGAGGCGGAGGCTGCACGCAGGACGGACTCGCAGTTGAGCGCATTGGTCGACCGCTTGCACGTGTCGGTGCCGGAGCCGCCGTCCAGCAACCTGCCTCCCGCGCCGCCGTCGAGGTAGTCGTCGCCCGACTGGCCGGCCAACGAGTCGGGACCACCGCCACCGTAGAGCTGGTCATTCCCGCCGGCACCGCGAAGGGTGTCGGAGCCGTCCTCGCCGACAAGGACGTTCGCGCCCGCGCTTCCGACGAGCGTGTCAGCGAACGATGAGCCGACGAGGCTCTCGATCGCGGTGAGCGCGTCGCTCCCGTCGGCACCAGTAACCCTCCTGTTGGCCAGGTCGGCGCTCACCGCGCCGGGGGAGTGGTCGTACCAGGCGACGTCGCGCGCCGGACCACCGTTCAGCCTGTCGTTCCCCCCGCCGCCGGTCAGGCCGTCGAACCCCCCGCCGCCGTTCAGCGTGTCGTCGCCGGCCTGCCCGCTCAGGGCGTCGGGGCCGCCGCTGCCGGAGACCGTGTCGTTTCCTCCCTCTCCGGAGAGCGTGTTGCCGGCACCGTTCCCGGTGAGCGTGTCTCCATAGGCAGAGCCGACGACACCCTCGAACGAGGAGAGGGCGTCCCGGCCGTCCGCACCGGTCGCCGTTCCGGTCGCGAGGTCGACCGCGACCGACCCGGGCGTGAGCGCGTATCGAGCGAAGTCGTACCCGGCGCCGCCCTTCATCGTGTCCGCGCCCGCGTTGCCGGTGATCGCGTTGTCGCCCACGCTCCCGGTGAGGGTGTCGGCGAAGATGGAGCCCACCGTGCCCTCGATCGTGGCGAGCGTGTCGCTCCCGTCGGCGCCCGAGGCGGTCCCGGCCGCGAGGCTCACCGTCACCGGGCCTGTCGCGTAGTCGTACCGGGCGTAGTCGAAATCCGGTCCGCCGGTGAGCGCGTCGTCGCCGTCGCCTCCAACGAGCGCGTCGTATCCGGCCGCCCCCCGCAACGTGTCGTTCCCACCCCCGCCCAGCAGCCGGTTGTCGAGGGGACTCCCCGTAAGGGTGTCGTCGAACGGAGTACCGACGATGCCCTCGACCCGGGCGAACGTGTCGTTCCCGTCGCCGGTGGCCGTTCCGGCGCCGAGGTCCGCCGTGACCGACGAGGGCGCCGTGTCGTACCAGGCGAAGTCGAAGCCGGCACGACCGTCCAGCGCGTCGTCACCCGTTCCGCCGGTCAGACCGTCGAAGCCTCCGCCGCCGATGAGGGTGTCGTCGCCGTCCCGGCCGTAGAGCTCGTCATCGCCGCCTGCGCCGCTCACCGTGTCGTTCCCGGCCTCGCCGGCGATCGTGTTTGCGGCGCTGCTCCCGGTGAGCGCATCGGCGGCCGGCGAGCCGGCCAGACCCTCCACGGCGACGAGGGTGTCTGCGCCCGCGCCGCCGGAAGCCGTTCCCGCGTGAAGGTCGACAGTCACCCCAGACCGCGCACCGGCGTAGTTCGCGAAGTCGAATCCACCGTTGCCGTTGATCACGTCCGGACCGCCGCCGCCGACGAGGATGTCGTCGCCGCCGGCGCCTGTGATCGCGTCGGCCGCCGGACCGCCGGTGAGCGTGTCGTTCCCGCCTCCGCCGAAGAGACGGTCCCTGTTACCTCCGCCCGCGAGGGCGTCGGCGCCTCCGAGACCGGTTAGGGCGTTCGCGGCCGCGGAGCCGGTGAGCGTGTCCGCGTAGAGGGTGCCGACGACCGACTCGACCAGTGCGATCGTGTCGACCGCGGCCCCACCCGTCGACGTCCCCGTCGACAGGTTCACGGTGACGCCGGCCTTCGTCGTGTCGTAGCGGACCACGTCTACCCCATCGCCCCCTAGCAGCACGTCGTTGCCCGGGCCGCCGGTGAGCCCGTCGTTCCCGTCGCCTCCGACCAGGCGATCGTTGCCTCCCTGGCCGAGCAGCGTGTCGTTGCCGCCCAACCCGCACAGGACGTCGTTCGCCTTCGTACCCTTGAGCGTGTCGTCCTTTCTTGTGCCGACCACGGTGCACTTCGGGCCCGGACCCAGGGATCTGCCGCGGGGGGCGGCGTGGGTCGGCGAGGTCCCGGCCAGGGCCAGGGTCAGGCTCGCGACGAGCGCGAGCAGGATGCGGGTCGCACGTTCCATGGTCCATAGAAGGAGTCGGCGCCCCCGCCTCGTCGTTCGAGATGGGTGTTGCGATTTACCGGATGTCGGGTACGCGAAGTCGGGTAGCGGCGTGCGTGGGGTCTAGCGAAGTTCGACCGTGTCGCCTACGCGGATCGTCCCTGGGCGCTCGACGTCCGCGTACACACCGAAGTCGATCTTCTTCCCGTTGCGCCTGCCCCGATACCCCGAGATCACACCGAGGGTGTCCAGGTCCCTTACCCCCGTCTTGGGATCCCGGGTCGTGACCACGCACCGCGAGTCGGGTTCCCGGACGTGGATCACCGCGTCGCCGACCCGGACGGCCCGGCCGATCCACGTGTCTTCCTCGTGCGGCCCGCAGCCGTCGACCTCGATCAGCATTCGGAACCTTCGCGCGTCGACCGAGCCGTCGACGCCGGCGTGGCGCGCGAGCTCCGCGAGCGAGCCGGTCGACACGAGCGATGCGGGCCACGAGTCGCTCGCGTCGCCGGGGCGGTCGGGCCGCATCATGCGGAGCGGCCTGTCCGCGAACCGCGAGATGGCCTCGGTCCACGGACCGCGTACCTCCCGGCCCGCGACCGGCCGTCCCCAGAAGCTCGTGACGACCGTCTCACCGTCGGGCACGGCGGTCGCCTCGGCGACCTCTCCATCGGGGAACGTGAGACCGAGGACGTTCGTTTCGGGGTCGAAGGAGGCCCGGATCCGCACGAGTGGCCCGAAGCGCGATCCGTCGAACAGCCTGCCGTTCTCGTCGACCAGGTAGAACGCCCTGTTGTCGGCGACCCCGGGTGTGTCCAGGTAGACCTCCGCGGGATGCACGAGCCCGAGGGACTTCACGGGCGCCACGGAGAGGCGGGAGACGCTCAGTATGGGAAGAAGCTAGCACCGAATAGCCCATTTACCTGGGCCGAACAGCTGTCTTAGGATTCTGGTCCGGGGTTGGGTCGGTAGGAGGCGGTTCGGGTGGCGGACGACGAGCTGGTCGAGGGACAGCATCCGCTGGGCGAGCACCACGGCGAGGTCGTGCACGATCTGCTCGACCTGCAGCGCAAGCTGCGACAGGAGAGGGACGCGCGGCCCAAGAGGGCGACAGGCGTGCGAGAGCACGACGGACGGGTGGTGAACCTCGTCCCCGTGGAGACCGCTGCGGCGCAGGCCGAGGCGGCCGAGCAGAAGGAGTCCGAGCCGCCCACGGACGAAGTGGTCATCGGCCCGGCCAAGACCGCGCCCCTGAAGAGGCGGACCGTATCGACGCCCCAAGGCTCGAAGGCTCGGTCCTCGAAGGCGCGCGCGAGGAAGCGCGCGCCGCGGAAGACGGCTCCGGAGAAGGAGCCGGCGACGAAGGAGCCCGCCGTCGAGCTGTCTGCGCTGTCTCCCGGCGAGCGGCTCGCCTACGAGGTGGCCTCCGAGCTCGGCGTCGAGCCGGAGATCGACCTCGCGGTTCCGGAGGTCGACGTGGCGGAGGAGCTTGGACTGAGGGCGCCCTCGACCCCGTCGCTCGAACTCCGCCTCGCGCGGCTCGAGCGGCACCTCTCGTCGGTGCTGAACGACCTGCGCGACCATCAGTTCCGGAGCCAGGAGCTGGCCAGGACGCTCGAGGAGCGCCTAAGCCGGATCGACGAGATCCTCGGGGGAGGCGACGGGTAGCGCGTGGCCGCCGGCCCGCCGCGGCCCGCAGAACTCGAGCCCGTCGCTTTCCTGCTCGGAACGTGGCGCGGCGAGGGCGTCGCCGAGTACCCGACGACCGAGACGTTCGCCTACGGTGAGGAGCTCGCGTTCGAGCACGTGGGGAAGCCCTACCTGCTGTACGCGCAGCGGAGCTGGCTCCTGGAGGACGGCTCGCCGCTCCACTTCGAGCGCGGGTTCCTCCGACCGCTGGGTGAGGGCCGAGTCGACCTCGTCCTCGCGCACCCGCTGGGGGTCGCCGAGGTCTCGGAGGGAACGGTCTCGAGCGGCGTCCTGGAGCTCTCCTCGGTCGCGGTGGTTCGGACCTCCACGGGCGATCCGGTGACGGCGCTCGCGCGCCGATACGAGCTGCGCGGCGGCGAGCTTCTCTCCGAGGGTCGGATGGCGACCGAGGAAGTGGCGCTCACGCTGCACACCATGGCGACTCTCCGGCGCGTCTAGCCCGCTCTGGCGCTCCCGTCCGCCCGCGGGTCGGTCGCGACCTCGAACCCGTCCTCGAGCACCCGGATCATGTGGGCGTGTCCGACTCCGTCGCCCTCGGGCAGCCGGTCGAGCGCGTAGCCGGCTTCCTCGAGTGCTCGGCAGGTGGCTCCGGGGACAGCGGTCTCGACCTCCACGAAGCGGAGCGAGGCGTCGGGCTCGGTGCCGCCGACGGCCCAACGCGGCGCCGCGACCGCATCCGCGGGAGTCATCCCGAGCTCGAATGAGCGGATCAGCAGCTGCGCGTTGATCTGCGGCTGTGCGCCGCCACCCATCGAGCCGCTCACTGCGACGAGCCGCCCATCGCGACGCGCGAGCACGGGGGTGAGGGTGTGGAACGGGCGCTTGCCGCCCTCCAGCAGGTTCGGAGACGCCGGATCAAGCGAGAACAGGGAACCGCGGTTGTGGGCGATCATCCCCGTGGACGGCTCGAGGATGCCCGCGCCGAAGCCGTTGTAGAGGCTCTGGACGAGCGAGATGGCGTTGCCTTCGGCGTCGGCCGCGACCAGCGCGACGGTGTCCCCGCTGGCCGCCGGGCGCCGACGCAAGGGTCCGGGCGTAGAGGTCCACGTCTGCGCCTCCTCGCACAGGTGCCGGACGTGGGCCTCCGACAGCAGCGTGTCGACCGGCACGTGCGCGCGTCGCGGATCCGCCAGGTACCGATCGCGATCGGCGGAAGCCAGACGGAACAGCTCGGACATGAGCGCCGCGTCGGGCCCGAGCGGGTCGGGGTCGACGCCGAGGAGCTGAAGTGCCGCGAGCATCTCGAGTAGAACGAACCCCTGGGAGTTGGGCGGAGTCACGAGGACCTCGATATCGCGGAAGCCCCCTTGGAGAGGTTCCGTGATCTCAGCGCTGTGCGCGGCCAGGTCGTCGAGCGTCATGGGGGAGCCGGCCGCCTGGAGCCCGCTCGCGTAGCGGGCGCCGACATCGCCGCCGTATAGAGCTGCCGGCCCCTCGTCGCGCAGCGTCTTGAGCGTTCGCGCGAGCGCCGGCTGTACGAGCAGATCGCCTTCGGTCAGGGGCTGCCCGTCTCGGAGGAAGACCCCGCGCAGGCCCGGGTCCTCCGACAGCTGCTCGGTGCGGAACGCCATCGAGCCTGCGAGGTCGTCGGCGACCGCGATGCCGTCCTCCGCGAAGGCGATCGCCGCGCCGAAAGCTTCGCGCAAGTCGAGCCGCCCGCGTTCGGCAAGAGCCGCCCAGCCGCTAGCGGCTCCGGGAACGGTGATCGTCGCCGGGCCGACCTCGGGCATCAGCGCCGACCGCTGTCGGAGGGCGTCGGGGTCCGCGGTGGCGGGCGCGGCCCCGCTCCCGTTCACGGCGGTCACGCTTCCGTCTGGGGAGGCGACGAGCGCGAACAGGTCTCCTCCCACACCGCACATGTGCGGGTAGACGGCGGCGAGCGTGACCGCGGCACCGACCGCCGCGTCGACCGCGTTCCCGCCCGCCTCGAACGCCGCCGCGCCGGCGTCCGTCGCCGCCCAATGGGGCGTGGCTATCGCCCAGCGGGCACCCTGCGCCGAGAGTGCACGGTCGTTCATCGCCGGGAGTCTGTCACGTGCGGGAGGGAGCGGCCGGTAGGATGCGGCCCATGTCGGTAGGCGCCATCCCGCTCGGACTCCTAGCGGTCGTCTGGCTCTCCGCGCCCGCCGGCGCGCAGCCCGCGACGGACCGGCCCGCGCGCCCCCAGGTGGTTCTCTCAGGAGACCTGGTCGTGCCGCGCGGCGTCTCGGTGGGGGAGGTCGTGGTGGTCCGCGGCTCAGTGACCGTCGAGGGAGTCGTACGCGGGGATGTCATCGTGCTCGACGGCACGATCCGCGTTCTCGGGCAGGCGGCCGGGGCGGTCGTTGCGCTGGATGGACCGGTCTTCGTCGGACCGGAGGCGCAGGTCCGCGGCGACGTGTTCTCTTCCGAGGGCGTGTCGGTCAGGCCGGGAGCGTCGGTCGACGGCGAGATCCGCGAGAACGTTCGCTTCACGCTTCGTCCGTTCCTTTCCGCGATCGGCCGACTGATCGGGTGGCTCGCGGTGTCGGTGTCGACGCTGATGCTCGGGCTGCTGCTCGTGTTCCTCGCGCCGCGGGGTGCGGACTCGATAGCGACGGCCTCGCGCAGCGCGCCGTGGGCGTCGATCGGGTGGGGCGTGTTCTGGCTCGTCGCGCTCCCGGTCGGGTCGGCGCTGCTGCTCGTCTCTCTGCTCGGGCTCCCGCTCGCCATCGCGCTGCTGCTCGGTCTCGCGCTGTTCCTCTTCGTCGGGTACGCGTGGACGGTCTGGGCGGTGGGTCGGATGGTGCTCGGTCCGCCCAGGAACCGCGCGCTCGCGCTTCTCGTCGGGTGGGCCATCCTCCGCGTCGTGGCGTTGGTGCCGCTCGTGGACGGGGTGACATGGTCCCTGGGCGCGGCGTTCGGTCTTGGCGCCATGACGGTGTCGTCGTGGCGCGCGCGGCGCACGCCCGGCAGGCACCGGGAGGGTCGGGGACTCGTGGCCGCCAAGCCCGAGGAACCCGCGCGCGGCTGGGACTGAACCGCCGCTCAGTCGGGCGGAGTTCCGGAGGTCTACACTCGCCGCCGGCGCGGGCGCTTAGCTCAGCGGGAGAGCGCCGCCCTTACAAGGCGGAAGTCCCAGGTTCGATCCCTGGAGCGCCCACACGGCAGCGATCGGTTCTAAGAGAACCCGAGGTTCCCGACCGAACCTCCTTCACCTTTTTGCCCGTCCTGTCTCCTGATGGGGAGATTGAGCCAGCCGCAGGAGCCGGCGAGCCCGGAGAGCGAAGTGGAGCGCGTCTACCGTGCCCAGGGGAACAGGCTCTGGTGGGCGATGCTCGGATTCTGCGGCGACCGAGAGGTGGCGAGTGACGTTGTGGCCGAGACATTCGCACAGGCGCTCCGGAGAGGGAGCCAGATCCGTTCCCTGGAACGATGGGTGTGGCGGGCCGCCTTTCGAATCGCCGCGGGTGAGCTTCGTATCCGACGCGCGATGGATCCGCTGACGGAAGCAGGTTCTTACGAGATGCCGGAACCGGCACGTGAGCTGAGTGATGCGCTGAGGCGTCTTTCGCGCCGGCAGCGACAGGCGATCGTCCTGCACTACCTGGGGGACTACCCCGTGAGGGAGATCGCCACGATCATCGGGTCGAGCACCGCCGCTGTGAAGGTGCACCTCAGCCAGGGCAGGAAGAGACTGGGAAAGGTGCTGGAGGAGCAGGATGTCCGACCTTGAGCACCGCTTTCGCCTGCTGAGGGAGATCATTCCGCCGAATCTATGGGAGGAGATCCACGCTCGAACGATGCGAGATCCGAGACCCGCCCAGCGTGACGGCAGGTTCCTTGTTACCGCGGTGGCGCTCCTTCTTGCAGGTGCGAGCATCGGGCTATTGATGTGGGTTTTCCAGGGGCAAGAGGCGCTCCGCCAAGTACCGGCCGATGGCGAAGGATCCATCTCGCCCGGGCCTTCGCCTAGCGAAGAAGCCATCCCCGAGGGGTGGGAGCTCTACAGGGACACCGAGCGAGGGATCACCGCTCTGGTCCCCCAAGACTGGATCGTCACCCCTCCTGAGCAGTCAAGCGTGAGCCCCACCTTGCTGGCCGTCGGCACGGGAACGGTCCTCTCGGGCAACTGCGAGCAGATGCTCGCAAACGTCGAGCGGGACGGGGCGCTTGTGTTCGTCTTCGGCGACGGTGCGGGCCGGTTCTCCTGGCCGCCAAGGTCGCCCGACTACGGCCCTGGAGTGGGGGAGGGCTCCGACTTTGCAGGATGCGTCGAGGAGTCCTACGCGGTGTCGCTGCTCTCGTTCATCGATCAAGGCCGTGCTCCCTACGTATTGGTTGTCGTCGGACCCGACGCAAACGAAGCGACCGAGCAGTCTGCCTGGGAGGTCGTGAACAGCCTGGAGTTGGATCCCGGCGAGCTCGTAGGGCCAACGATCATACCGGCGGACGGATGGGACACGAGAGTTAGCCTCGCGCCGGGGGATTACCCGCCGGTCGCCTGGACGGCCACCGAGAGGCTTTCCTTGGACGACACGATGGACGACCTTCCCCTTCGAAGTATCAACGGACTGACGAGCCAAGGCGTTCTTCTGTACGTGTCGATGCCTTACGCCAAGGCGCCGGGCGGCGCGCCGGACGATGTCCCCGAGCTGCCAGAGCCGATCACGCTGGATGTGCTCGAGGAGCAGCCCAGTGCCGCAGGCGTCGATCCTCTCATCGCGGAGTTCGCTCGGATTGGCATGGTCAAGGGGAACGTCGTGGAGATTCGGCTGTTCATGGGCGGGTCTCCGGCAGAGCTGGCGGCCACAGCGAACGGGGCGCTCGCAAGGATCCAAGTCCCCTAGCGGCTCACGGCGGCGAACGATGCAGACCGTTCGCGCCGACAGTCTCGTGCATAACACCTGCATAACAACTCGACGCACCTCAACTGCGCTCATGTTGCTCATGAGTGTCGTTGGCTCCGGCGCGAGTCCCTGACCAGCGCGTTCTCCGGGCCCTTACAAGGCGGAGGTCCCAGGTTCGAGCCCTGGAGCGCCCACACACATAGCGAGGTGAGCGCGCCCAAGCTGCCGCATGGTGTCTCCCAGACGGCTTGGTCGCCCGTCAGCAGATCGCGAAACGCCACCCTAGGTGTCGTCAGTCAATAACCACCGCTCCCGCGCGACACCTCCTCGAGCGCTCAACGCCCTTCGTGCTGTCTTTGCGATCTGAGTTGAACACGTCGTCTCCCGGGCCCCCCCTGACGGCGTCGCCCCCCGTCCCGTCACGGCTCCAGAGGCACGGATCGTCTCCGAGACCCCCGGCTATGACATCGGCGGCTTTCGCGTCTTCCGCGAAGAGCCGATCCCGACCCCGCCCCCCGCTGAGTTGGTCACGTCCCTGATCACCTTGTAGCGAGTCCCTGCCACGGTTTCCGAAGATTCGGTCGTGGCCGCTCCTCCCCAGGACGCTGTCGGCCCCGCTGCCGCCGTTGACTCTGTCGCGACCTCGCCCTGCGAACACTATGTCGCCTCCGCGACCGGCAAGAACGAGATCGTTGCCAGCACGGGCTTGGATCGAGTCCGCGCCACCGAGGCCGCAGATGACATCCTTCCTGCGGGTGCCGACGAGCAACTCGCTGTTTTGGGTGCCTCGTATCGTGCAACGTGGTCGATCGCCTGCCATCGCCCTCTCGGGGGAATGCTGGAACGACGCCGACACCACTACTAGGGCACAAATGGTGGCGACTCGCAGCCACATGGCCGACAGCCTACCCCGAGCGTTTCAGTTCAATCAACCGAGCAAAGGCGTCACCGCGGCGGAGCGCCGCGGCGCGAGGACGACAGGCCTTCACTCAGACAGGCTAGCACGGTAGGTGGCGGGCGAGGTCCGTGAATCTGGTGGAGTGAGATCGAACGAGGGGAAGAAGTGATGAGGGCGATGATGGTTAGATGGGTCGCCTCAGCGACGGTGGCGGGTACTCTCGTCGTCGCCCCACAGGTGTTCGCCGATGAACCGGTCTGCCAGGGCTGGGCGTGGGCATACGAGGATTCCGTGGAGGGCGAATCGACGCCTCAACAGGCAATCGCGGCCGTCTTCGGGCAGGAGGCAGCAGACGCGCAGCAAGGGAGCGATGGCTTCTATGAAGATGGCGACTATGAGTACGCAGTGGCTCAGGTGGACGGGGGAGGCTGGATTCTGGTCGCTGCTGAGGTCTGTGAAAGCGGCGCTGAAGCGGCGCTCGCTCACCCCATCGCTGATTGGTACGCAAACAAGCTGTGGCCTCAGGGGAATCCGACGAACATTCGCTGGGCATTCACCGACGAAGTCAGCGGAGCGCAGAAGAGAGATGCCATTCGCGCGGGCGGCAACGACTGGGACGAAGCTGGCGGAGCGTCGTTCAAGTTCACGCAGGACCTCCCGGACCACGCCGATTTCGATTTCGACAACATCGATTGCGTGAACCGCGAGCCAGACAACACGATCCACTGGGAGATCATCTCGGGTGATGCCATCGGCGTGACCACGTGGTGCAACTCAGGCGGCTACCGGGACGGCTTCGCAATCAAGTTCGACTCAAACTTCCCGGACTGGTCCTTCGGTGGCACGCCAGCTTCGGATGAGGTCGACCTTGAGTCAGCGGCCGCTCACGAGTTCGGCCACGCGGCTGCCCACAAGGTCCACTGGGACGACGGTGGAGCAGCGTCCCTTTGTCCAGACAGCGCGGCGCAGCACACGATGTGTTCCACCGTCTACCGCGGAACGACCAGATTTCGTAGCCTTGAGGACCACGACAAACATACACTGGACAACGCCTATTAGGCGAGGGCTGGGACTCTTACTCTACGGGTCGCGTCGTGCCCAAGGCAGTCGGCCTTCTAGACACGCGGGCCCGGAGGGGCAGGTCGTTTCCCTAGGTTACCGAAGCACGGGCACTCTGAGACGGCAGTCGTGGGGGCGCACTGATCGGGGGGCTGGTGAGGCGCGCGAAACCCCGGCTGGCCTAGTGTCGGGTCCAAGACCTGATTGCAGCGTTGCATAACATCTGCATAACAACTCGACGCACCTCAACGACCCCCATGTGGCTCATGAGTGTCGTTGGCTCCGGGACAAGTCCCTGACCAGGGCGTTCTCCGGGCCCTTACAAGGCGGAGGTCCCAGGTTCGAGCCCTGGAGCGCCCACCGACGAAACGCGTTGGTCAGGACTCGTTTTCGGTTTCCGCGGGAAGACCGCGGATAGCGCCGGGCGGCGCTCAGGCGGCAAATAGGCGGCAGAATGGTTGGCCCCGACCAAACGCCGGGGCCAACTGCAGAGACTCACCTACTTCTGGCGATCCTAGTTCGTTCCGCCCTTGCAGAGTCCGAGCGTGCCCGGGGCACCATGCGGAAGGCCGTAGTACTTCCAAGAGTCCGCCGCGGTCTGAACCTGCGACACGTTCTGGCCCCCTAACTGGTCGAGGTCGTTCAGCCCGCTGAAGGCGCAAGCCGAGTTCGCGTTCTCTGGGGCCGCGGTCTCGTTGGTGTTGTTGATGGTGCCCGGAGGACCCTTGACCTCACCAGCGAGTGCACCGCTCGCTCCGGCACCCACGAGCACGGCAACAGAAGCCGCAGTCACGAGTAGTCGTTTCATTCGCTGACCCCCTCTGTGTCGATCGACGCTTCCCGTTGGCGTCGAGATCGGCTGAACATACTCCTGGGAAGTGGTCTTCTTCAAGAGGTTGTCCGATAGCTCGTAGAACTTGAGGTGACGGTCCTCCCGCCTTGTCCGGTCGCGTCGCGACTGTGGCGAGTGCGAAGTCGTCAATCGAGAACTCGTCAATCGACAGGGAGGAGGAAGCGCCATGAAGACCGTATCGCGGGAGCAGGTCGCCACGAGCTAGGCGATCGGCGGGCTCGCGTTGCCGCCGCGCGTGCAGGAGGCGCTCGGCGAGCTGGTGATCTCGGGGAAGGAGGGACTGCTGGCGCTGAGCGTCGGTGTCGGGCTCGGTGTGCTCGCCGACAGGCGCGTCCGGGTCGAGCGGCCCACGCGTGCGCAGCGCAGACGGCGGGCGCGATCGACGTCGCGCTCGGCGGTCAGTCGCGAGTTCGTCGCCCACACGCGAGAACCTGCTCTCGCTGATGAGCCGCCGCCTGGACGACGTGCGGCTGGTGGTGCTGATGCTGGACGGCATCGAGCTCCTCCAAGACCTGCTGATGTCGATCGAGAACGCTAAGACGGGAAGTTGCGGCGATACCTCGTCGGTAAGGAGTTGGATCGAGCAGAGGTCGTCGAAAGTGTCTCTTCAGGTGGCACCGAGATTGTCGTCGCAGCCACGTGACAGCTGCCTGGGTGTGCGTTGGAGAAGCCGACGGCTCGACTTGGGAGTGAGGGTGCCCCCGTCCCGTGCATAAGATCTGCATAACAACTGGCCGACCCTCAACGACCCTCATGTGGCTCATGAGTGTCGTTGGCTCCGGGACAAGCCCCTGACCAGGGCGTTCTCCGGGCCCTTACAAAGCGGAGGTCCCAGGTTCGAGCCCTGGAGCGCCCACTCCTGACTTGCTATAACACGCATGTTATACTTCGCGCGTGGATGTGCTTTCCATCCGGAGGCCGAGGAGGAACTGGCTCGCCTCCCGGACGGAGAGAAGCTCGCCATGCATCACGCGGTGGAGAAGCTCGAGGCGCTCGGCCCTCGCTTGCCGTATCCGCACCAGAGCGGCGTCAAGGGTGCGGAAGGCCTGCGCGAGCTGAGACCGCGGGCGGGGCGGAGCCCCTGGCGGGCGCTGTACCGCCAGGTCGGTGGCGTCATGGTGGTCGCCGCCATCGGTCCCGAAGCCAAGGTGAACCAACGCGGCTTCGCGGCAGCGGTTAAACGCGCGCGTGCTCGGCTGGCCGAGTTGGAGGAGCCGCGCAGGAGACAGAAGGGAGCAAGAGGATGAAGCTACAGGAGCTCAGGAACCGCAAGAAGGTGCTCGCCGAGCACCTGAAGGACCCCGCCTTCCGCGAGCGGTGGGAGAAGACCGCCCTGGCTCGAGCCGTCGCGATCCGTCTCGTGGCCTACAGGGCCGAGCGGGACCTCTCCCAGACCGCCCTGGCGAAGGAGCTCGGCATGAAGCAGCCGGCGGTAGCGCGCCTCGAGGCGGGGGAGTCCAACCCGAGCTGGGAGACCCTCCAGCGGATCTCCAGCGCGCTCGGAGTCGAGTTCCTCGTGGACATCTCCCCGACAAGGCGGCGATCTCTAGTGGGCAAGGAGTTGGATCGAGCCGAGGTCGTCGAGAAGCTAGCGTCGGGGGGCACCCAGATCCTCGTGGCAGCCACCTGACACGTGCAGGCGTCCCACCCCGACCAGGTCTGGGCGATGGACTTCCTGTTCGACGACATCTCAAGAGGACGAAGGATCAAGGTCCTGAACGTGACCGACGAGTTCACCCGCGAGTCCATAGCCGGCCAGGTGGCTCGATCGATCACGGCCAGGGACACCGTGGCGGTGCTCCAAGGGATCGTCGGCACCCGCGGTGCACCGGCGAACATCCTCCTGCGACAACGGGCCAGAATTCATCGCCCATGCGCTGCGGAGCTGGTGCGCGAGGAAGGGATCGAACACCCTCTACATCGAGCCCGGCTCACCATGGCAGAATCCGTAAGTGGAGTCCTACAACGACAAGATGAGAAGGGAGCTCCTGAACGGCGAGCTGATCGACTCCGTGCTGGAGGGCCAGGTGCTCCTCGATGACTGGCGCGAGGACTTCAACACCTACCGTCCTCACCAGTCGCTCGGGTACCTCACGCCAGTGGAGTTCGCTCGCCGGTGGAGGATGCAGGACGAAGGTCGAGTCTCACAACGGGTGGACCGACGAGAGGGGCCCGGTCACCTTCGGCCGCCTCGATCAGCTTGAAGCACATGGCGAGCCCCGCCTGACGTGAGCCCGGTCCCTTGGTGACGTCGGTGCGCGCTCGCACCGGCGAGAACGTCGACTCGATGGGGTTCGAGGTCCGCAGGTGGATCCAGTGCTGCACCGGGAAGTCGTAGAAGGCGAGCACCGCCTCCCGCTCCCTGGTGAGCTTGGCCACGGCCTTCGGCATGCGGGCCAACGAGACCGCGCACGCCCAGAAGTGGCGGCGATCCGCGACCTGCCAGTAGTCGTCCTGTTCTGCATGAGCCCCACAACCGTTCGCCTGAGCGAGTCGCCGGCGGGGGAGATCCAGCCGCAGTTAGCCAGATCAACTCGTGGATAAAGTGCTACTCCCCGGACCGGGTCGGCCTCCTTCCCGACCACCTGTTCAAGGCAACGTCCTTCTTCGCAAGAACGTGCGCGGGGCGATCGTCGGCGCGGCAACTTGTGGTTTCGGTGTGCCCGCTGACTGGAGTCCCCGACTGCCCCGCCCAACAGCATGCGATGGTGTCCGGACCGAAAGGACCACGGGGCGGATCCGGTCTGTTGTGCGGCCTCACGCGAGAGGCCAAGGGTTTCTGAAGCGCCGCCGGAGTCCAGAGCACGAGAGCTACAAGTGCACGACGGGACAGGTGAGCGTGCGCGTGATGCCCTCGACCGCCTGTATCTTCGCCACCACGAGCTTACCGAGCTCGTCGACGTTCTTCGCCTCGGCACGCGCGATCACATCGTAGGGGCCGGTCACGTCCTCGGCCTCGGTCACGCCCTTCGTCTCGCGGATCGCCTTCGCGACCTGCGCGGCCTTGCCCACCTCGGTCTGTATCAGGATGTACGCCTGGACCGTCATGGCACCTCCCCACGTCCCGTGCCGAGGATGCTAGCCATCAACCGCTTCCCGCCGCAACGTGAGAAAGCGCGCGGACCTCCGAGCGGCGATAATCAAGGCGAAGGTGCCCGGTCGCAGCGTGAGATGGAGGTGGCCGACGGACGGTCCGGCGCTGTTCGAGGACCGACGGCAGGCGGGTGAGCGCCTGGCCGCGGCGCTTCACGGCACGGTCGGGCCGGATGCCGTCGTGCTCGGGATCCCGCGCGGCGGCGTGATCGTCGCGGAAGCGGTCGCCGACGCGCTCGGTCTCCCGCTGGATGTCGTCGTGCCGCGCAAGATCGGAGCTCCGGGGAACCCAGAGCTCGGACTGGGGGCGATCGCGCCGGGGGTTCGCGTGCTGGACCTCGACATCATCGAGCGTCTCCACGTCGGTGAAGACTACCTGGAGGACGAGATCGAAGCGGAGGAGCAGGAGATCGCCCGACGGGAGCAGGTCTATCGTGCAGGGCGGCCGCCGGTCGACCTGGGCGGCCGGACCGCTGTCGTCGTCGACGATGGCGTGGCGACCGGTGGGACCGCGATCGCGGCGCTCCGCTGGGCACGCGATCGCGGAGCCAGCAGGGTCATCCTCGCCGCGCCGGTTGCTCCGCCTGGGGGACTCCCGCGTCTGGCCAAGGAGGCCGACGAGGTCGTGGTCTGCGAGACCCCCGAGCCCTTCGTCGCGGTGGGGGTGTGGTACCGGCGGTTCGAGCAGACCCCCGACGTCGAGGTCGTTGAGGCCCTCTCGCGATCGGCCGGCAGGACCGCATGAGGTACGCGGAGCTGACGATTGCCACACTCCTGGCGCTGGGCGGCGTGCGGGCGCTCCTAGGGTCCCTGCGGGAGCGGTTCGAGGCCGCTGACGTGGGCGATCACCTGCTCTACGCCTTGTACGTGACCGGACACGTCGGGATCTGGTTCGGGTTCGCCGGCCTGTTCGCGATCGTCGCCTCAATACACGTCGAGGGCCGGGCGCTGATCGACGAGTTCCGGCGCTACCGCTGGTACTTCATGGTGCCGCTCGTGCTCGGCGCGATGCAGTTCGTCGGCGGGCAGCTGCTCGCCCGCCGCTCCCCGCGCTAGCCGACCGCGGCCACGATCCCGGGGGTGAGCTCCGGGAACTGCTCGAGGTGCGCGCGCCGCTCCGCCTTGAACCGCTCGACGAAGTCCCGATACTCGTCGCCTCTACCCAGCCGCTCATAGAGGCGGCGCGGCTGTAGCAGCTCGGGATCTTCCACATCCGGCACGTCCGAGGCAACCTGGTAGCCGAAGTCTGGGTCCTCGTCCCAGCCGATCGTGTCCTCGGCGATCGCCTCTACGATCGCAGATGAGTGCGGGATCTTCACCTTCTTCGAGCGCTCGTCGTCCTCCTTTCCGCCGACGCGCCCCGTGTTCATCAGGAACATCTCGATCGGGTGAGAGGCCAGGAGCTCGAGGATCCGGTTGCCTTGCAGTCCGTGGGGCATAGGGAAGAACGGGTTGGTTCCGGGCACGCGGAGGAACTTGCCCTCCTCGGCCTTGCCCCCGGCCGAGGTTCCGGTCGTCTCGCCGAGCATGAAGTAGGCAGCCGCCTGCTCTTGGTCGAGCTTGGCGACCCCCGGGATGATGTTCTCGTTCCAGTTGAGGATCAGCAGGTAGTCGACGGTGCCGACCTGCGTCGCGTCGCGGAAGCGGCCTAGATCGGCCATCCGGAACACCGCGCGCCCGTTCTTCGTGTACGAGGTCTCGAAGAAGTTCACCTTGCCAGCGTAGTCCTGATAGACGTTCTCCAGGTAGGCGGAGGGCTGCGTAACCGCGTTGTAGATGTTCGGCTCGAAGTCCGGGTCGAGCGAGAAGGTCTTCGCGAAGCAGCCGTTCTCGGTGCCGTACACGCGTCCGCCGGGCATGAGGGCGACGAAGTCGTCCTGCACGGGGAGCGATTCGTTCTGGGTCGTGAAGGTCGTCGTCGTCTTGCCGGTGCCCGAGAGGCCGATGATGAGGAAGACCTTCTCGCCGGCCGGCGTGGGTATCACCTTGCAGCCGGCGTGGAGGCCGAGGCCGCCGCGGCCGAAGACGATCGTGTTCCACATCCGCAGGCCTCCCTTCTTCGACTCCCCGAAGTAGTCGGAGTTGAGGACCCGCGTGACACCGTTCTCGAGGTCGACGGCGATGAGCCGGTCGTCCGGGTAACCCGGCGCGGGGAGGTTGGGCGTGTAGATGACCTGGACCTCCGGCTCGCCACCGTCGCGGGGGAAGTACAGCTTCTGCTGCATCCCGGCGACGTTGGCGTTGGCCTTCTCGATCGTGAGACGGGCAGCGGTGCGGAAGCTGGGGTCGTTCCCGATGTAGCCGTCGATCACGACGAGATCGTGCTCGGCCAGGTACTCGTCCTGCACCCTCGCGATGCGTTCGAGCTCAGCCCGGGGGATCGCCTTGCCGCTGGTCGTGGAGGGGTCGTCGGTGACCACGAACGTGCTCGCCGATGAGCGCGAAGTCACTCGCGTCTGGACGTTAGCGTTGTCGTACTCGGTGACGCGGCAAAGCGGCATCTCCTCGGTGAACTTCCGCAGCTCCTCCGGGGAGGGGTTGTCGTAGACCGTGCTCTCGTGCGACTGCAACGGGGTCTCCTTCGGGAGAACGGGCGTGCTCGGTAGGCGCTAGATTCTAGCGGAAGCGGCGGCGCTGCCCGGGGCCGCCGACCTGGGCCAACGGGGCCGATCGCCCTGTACGGAAACGTTATGGAACTGACTGAGGACGAGCTCGTCGCGGCCATCCGCAAGCTGCTCTCGGGGACCCTTCCCGGGGTCGAGGTCGGCGTGGGCGACGACGCGGCCGTCCTCGAACACGGGAGCGGCTCGGTGGTGGTCTGCGCCGACATGCTGGTGGAGAACGTGCACTTCGAGCGGGCGTGGACGTCGGCGCGCGACCTCGGGGCGAAGGCGATCGTCGTGAACGTGTCGGATCTCGCTGCGATGGCGGCGGGCCCCCGCGCGGCGGTCGTTTCTCTGGGGTTGCCGCCCGACGTGGGCGCCGGCTGGGTGATGGAGCTTTACGGGGGGATGCTGGAGGCGTGCGACGAGTACGCTCTCGCGCTCGTCGGCGGTGACCTGTCGCGTGCCGACGGCATCGTCGTCTCGGTTGCCGTGACCGGCGAGGTAGCACCCGGGCGCGCGGTGCTCCGCTCGGGTGCTCGCCCCGGCGACCGTATCGTGGTGACCGGGTCGCTCGGAGCCGCCGCCGCTGGTCTTCGCATCGCGCGCTCGGGCCGGATCGGCGGCGAGCGCGACCGCGCGCTCCTTCATGCGCTCCTCCGTCCGGTGGCGCGGGTCGGGGAGGCGCAGGTGCTGGCCGCCTGTGGGGCCACGGCGATGATCGACGTGTCCGACGGGCTCGCTAAGGACCTCTCCAGGCTCTGCCTGGAGAGCGGCGTCGGCGCGCGGGTGGGTGCTTCCGACGTTCCCGTGGCTGAGGGCGCGACGTCGGAGGAGGCACTCACGGGCGGCGATGACTACGAGCTTCTCGCGACGCTCCCTTCGGACGCGTTCGATGCGGCCGCCGGAGCGCTCCGCGAGCGGTTCGGCGTGACGCTCACCGACGTGGGCGACGTCAGCGAGGGGGCCGGGCTGGTAGCTGTCGACGTCGACGGCAACGAGCGGCCGCTGGAGCCCAGGGGGTGGGACCACTTTGCCTAGACCGAGAGCGCTCTCGATCGCCGGGTCCGACTCGGGGGGCGGTGCCGGGATCCAGGCGGACCTCAAGACCTTCAGTGCGCTCGGCGTCTACGGGATGACGGCGATCACGGCCGTCACGATCCAGAACACCAAGGGCGTGTCCGGATACGAGGCGCTGTCTCCCCGGACCGTCGGCGACCAGATCCGAGCGGTTGCCACCGACATCGGCATCGACGCCGCGAAAACGGGGATGCTCGCGTCCGCTCCCATCGTGGAGGCGGTCGCCGAGGCCGTCCGCGACACCGGCGTCCCAAATCTCGTCGTCGACCCCGTCTTCACTTCCAAGCATGGCCACCCGCTGCTCGCCGCGGACGCGGTCGAGGCGCTGAAGGCGAGACTTCTGCCGCTCGCCACTCTCGTCACGCCGAACCTGCACGAGGCGAGTGGGCTCGTCGGGTTCGCGGTGGACTCGAGCGAGGCGATGAAGCTCGCGGCCGAGGCGATAAGTGCCCTCGGGCCGCGCGCTGTCCTGGTCAAGGGCGGTCACCTCGGGGACACCGACCGCGCCAACGACGTGTTCTTCGACGGCGAGCGGACGGAGTGGATTGGGGCCGAGCGCGTCCACACTCGCCATACCCACGGCACCGGGTGCACCCTGTCGGCTGCGATCGCGGCGCACCTGGCCCAGGGCGAGGAGCTGCTCGAGGCAGTTCGCGCGGGCAAGGCCTTCGTCACCGAGGCGATCCGCCACGCGCTCGCGATCGGCCAAGGCATCGGCCCGGTCGACCAGCTCTGGTCGATCCGGTGAGGTACCGCAAGCTCGGTCGCACCGGGTTGGAGATCTCCGAGATCTCCCTGGGATCCTGGCTCACGTTCGGCGGGTCGGTGGACGAGCAGCGGTCGATCGAGCTGATACGGCGCGCGTTCGATCTCGGCGTGAACTTCTTCGACACCGCGAACGTGTACTCGAGCGGCCGAGCCGAGGAGGTCGTGGGCAAGGCTCTTGCTCCGCTGCCGCGAGACCGGGTCGTCGTCGGCACGAAGCTGTTCTTCCCGGTAGGGCCCGAACCGGAGGACCAGGGGCTCTCGCGCGCCGCGATAGCCAAGCAGTCGGAGGCGAGCCTACGCAGGCTGAGCCTGGACGTGATCGATCTCTACCAGTGCCATCGCTACGACCAGGCGACGCCGCTCGAGGAAACGTGTCGCGCGATGGACGACCTGGTCCGGGCAGGCAAGATCCTGCACTGGGGGGTGTCGGAGTGGACCGCCGAGCAGATCGTGGCCGCAGTCACGCTCTGCGAGCGCGAGGGGCTGGCGCCGCCGGCGACCGACCAGCCGCGCTACTCGATGCTCGAGCCGGAGGCCGAGAGCGATGGCGTGCTCGAGACCTGCGCGCGGCTGGAGCTGGGAGTGGTGGTCTTCTCGCCGCTCGCCCAGGGCGTGCTCACGGGGAAGTACGCGAGCGCAAGCCCTGTCCCGCCCGACTCGCGAGCCGCCGACCCGGCAGGGAGGATGTTCATTGAGAGGTTCCTGAACGAGGACGTATACGCCCGCGTGGATCGGCTGCGCCCGGTCGCGATCGTTCTCGGCGTCACGATCGCGCAGCTCGCGCTCGCCTGGATCCTCCGCCGCCCCGAGGTGACGAGCGCGATCGTCGGCGCAACGAGCATCGCGCAGCTCGAGGAGAACGCCGGTGGGTCGAGCCCGGACCTGGATCCCGATACGGTTGAGGAGATAGGCGCGGCGCTCAGCTGACGGCCAGGGTGCCTCCGTTGGGCGCGCGATCGCGGCAGCCCTCGGAGCATCCGCCGGTCTTGGTCTTGAAGCGGCTCTTCACGGTGATCCGGACCAGGCCCTCTGGGTTCGGGGGCGAGTCGCCCGGGACCCTCACCCTGAGCGTGTGACCGTCGGGGTGTCTCACCCGGAGCTCCTCAAGGACGAGGAAGTCCATGATGAGCTTGCCCTGCCTGATGGAGTAGATGAAGCCCGTGTACTCGAACTCCTTGTCCTTGTCGACGTTGAAGTAGACCCAGACGCGGTTCCTGTGCTTCCGGTTGAGCAGGCTCTTGGCCCAGTTCTCGTAGGTCTCTATCTTGATGCGCAGGGGCCCGTCCGAGTTCTTCTTGTTACCGACCACGAGCGATAGGTCGAGCTTGCCCTTCACGTCGTCGGGGTCGGCGAGCTCCTCGGCAGACGCCGGCGACGCCAGCGCGACGGCGACGATGAAGGCGACGATGAAGGCGACGATAGGCATGGAACGTCTCACGGCAGGCCTCCTTGGGTTTGACTTGCGCGGAGCCTACGCGGCCGCGGGGTCCAGGACAAACGCGGCTTGGGCGCCCGCCAGCACGAGATCCCGTGTCGATCTGGGCGGCCCCGGTCAGCTGACAGCCAGAGATCCCCCGTTGGGCGCGCGATCGCGGCAGCCCTCGGAGCATCCGCCGGTCTTCGTCTTGTACCTGCTCCTTACCGCTATCCGAACCGTGCCCTCGGGGTTGGGCGGCGAGTCGCCCGGGATCTTCGTCTTCAGCGTGTGACCATCCGGGTGCCTCACTCGGAGGGTCTCGAACGCCGAGCCGGATCCCTCGATGTTGAGGCCGAGCTTGCCCTTGGCCGAGGTGATCGTGCCCACGTATTCGATATTCGTGTCGTTGTCGACGTTGAAGAGGATCCAGACCCGGTTCTTCCCCTTCCAGCTGAGGAGGCTGGCGGCCCAGTTCTCGTGGGTCTCGATCCGGATACGCAGCGGGGCGTCCGTGTCGCTCTTGTTGGCGACGACGAGCGAGAGGTCGAGCTTGCCCTTCACGTCGTCGGGGTCGGCGACCTCCTCGGCGGACGCCGGCGACGCTAGCGCGATCGCGAGGATGAAGGCGACTATCGGCAGGGAACGTCTCACGGCGGGCCTCCTCGGGGTTGGACTCCCTCGAGCCTACGTGGCAGGGGCAGCCCGGGCAAACGTGGTCGTCAGACGCCTCGTTGGACCCTGCCGGCCTTGAGGCAGGAGACGCAGACGTTGACGCGCTTGGGAGTGCCGTCGACCAGCGCACGCACCCGCTGGATGTTCGGGTTCCAACGCTTGGGGGTGCGGCGGTGCGAGTGGGATACCTGCATGCCGAAGAACGGCTTCTTCCCGCAGATGTCGCAGACGGCGGCCATGACCGGGCAAGGGTAGCAGAGGCGGCAGAGGCCTCAGCCGGCCAGTCGCTCCAGGTACCTGCCGAGCAGCGCCTCGGTGAGCGGCCCGGCAAAGTCGGCGACGACCTCGCCGCGCTCATCGTAGAAGATCGAGATCGGTTGGCCGATGTAGCCGAGCCCGTCGCGGATCGCGCCGCCCGGGTCGAAGACGCTGGGGTAGGTCCAGCCGAACTCCTGCATGAAGGCACGGGCGCTCTCGCGGGAGTCCAGGATGTCGATCCCCAGGAACTGGACGCGGTCGCCGTACTTCGCGTGGGCGCTAGCGAGGAAGGGGGCCTCCTGACGGCACGGCGGGCACCACGACCCCCAGACGTTCACGTAGACGGCGGTGCCCCTCAGTTGCCCGATGAGCCGCTCGAACTCGGTGAGGTCGAACTCGGGGAGGGCGTAGGCGTTCGTGGGCAAGAGCGGCGCCTCGGCGGCGTTCTCCGCGGCCAGGAACTGAGCGTCCCGGTCGGCGGCCGGTGCCTCCCGCGAGCACGCGGCGGCCAGCAGCGAGACGGCGGCCAGGAAGACAGGGAAACGAGAGCGCCCCATACCTGCATGGTAGAACCGGTGCGAGATGCCGACCCTTCCCGGGAGCCCCTGCCGGTGCCGCTGAGCCTGGCCGCCCCGGTCCGCGAGATCGACCCGAAGGTCGCCAACCGGCGGGTCGGGATGCGGACCAAGGGGCCGCCCGCGCACGAGGTGCTGGCGGAGTCCCTCGGGGTAGCAACGGTCCGGGACCTGCTCAACCACTACCCGCGCCGCTACATCGACCGCTCGCAGGTCATCCCGATCCGCGGCCTGAAGGTCGGGCAGCGAGCGACCGTGATCGCGCATGTGGACAAGGTGCAGAAGCGGTTGACGCGCCGGCGCCAGTCCATGGTTACGGTGAGGGTCTACGACGGGACCGGGTACCTCGAACTCGCGTTCTTCAACCAGCCGTGGGCGGCGAGGACCTACCGGGAGGGGATGGAGGTCGCGGTCTCCGGCGTCGTGGGCCTCTACCGCCGCATGCTCCAGATGCAGAACCAGGAGGTCGAGGTCCTTCGCGGCGAGGGCGTCGAAACCGTGCACACCGGTCGCGTCACGCCGGTCCATCCAGCGACCGAAGGCGTGACCACGCGGACGATCCGAGAGCTCGTCTTCCGCGCTCTTCAGGCGCTGAAGAAGATCGACGACCCGATGCCCGCGGGGATCGCGAGGGCCGAGAAGCTGGAGTCCTACGACTGGGCCGTCCGCAAGATCCACTTCCCCGAGGACGCGGGCGAGCTCGCAAGGGCGCAAGAGCGGTTGAAGTTCGACGAGCTGTTCGCGCTAGAGCTGGGCGTCGCGTTCCGCAAGCACCGCGTGGAGGCGGGCGAGGTGGGGGTAGCGCACGGGGCCGATGGACCGCTCGCCGAGCGGCTTGTGGCAGCGCTGCCTTTCGAGCTCACCGATGCGCAGCTGCGCGCGGTGAAGGAGATCTCCGCAGCGATGGCGCGACCGCGGCCGATGAACGTGCTCCTCCAGGGCGACGTGGGGTCGGGCAAGACCGCCGTAGCGCTCCACGCGGCGCTCGTCGCGATCCAGTCGAGGCACCAGGCGGCCGTGATGGCGCCGACCGAGGTGCTCGCCGGCCAGCACTTCCGCTCCATGACGGCGCTTCTCGGGCCACTCGGCGCGCGCCCGTTCATCTCGACGTCACCGTCGGGCCCGCAGCCCTCTCTCCTCGACGGCGACTCGCCGGAGCTGACCTACGCTCTGCTGACGGCCGCCGTGACCGGGAAGGATAGAGCCCGGATACTCGAGGGCATAGCCGACGGGCGCGTCGACCTCGTAGTGGGAACCCACGCGCTCGTACAGGAGGGCGTCGCCTTCGCCGACCTTTCCCTGGCCGTGATCGACGAGCAGCACCGCTTCGGTGTACACCAGCGCATGGCGCTCAAGAGCAAGGGCGTCTCTCCGGACGTCCTGATCATGACGGCTACGCCGATACCTCGGACGCTGGCCCTGACCTACTACGGGGATCTTGACGTCGTGGTGCTGGACGAGATGCCGAGGGGCCGGGGACCGATCCGAACCCGTATCGTGCGCAGCGCCGCCGAGCGCGCGATCGCCTACGACCTCGTACGGCGCGAGGTCGAGGCCGGGCGCCAGGCCTTCGTCGTTTGCGCTGCGATCGACGAGGGGAACCGCCTGGAGGTGAAGGCCGCCGAGGCCGAGGCCGAGCGGTTGGCCACGGAGGTCTTCCCAGACCTGTCGCTGGACGTGTTGCACGGCCGGATGCGTCCGGTGGAGAAGGAGCGAAGGATGGAGGAGTTCCGCAGCGGCCGCTCGCACCTTCTCATCTCGACGACGGTGATCGAGGTGGGCGTCGACGTGCCGAACGCGACCGTGATGCTCGTGGAGAACGCCGAGCGGTTCGGCCTGGCTCAGCTACACCAGCTCCGCGGGCGGATCGGTCGGGGTGCGCACGAGAGCTACTGCATCATGTTCGACGAGAGCGACGATGCGAACGTCGAGGCACGCGCGCGGCTGGAGGCGATGGCCCGGACCACCGACGGCTTCGAGCTGGCCGACGAGGACCTGAGACTCCGGGGCGAGGGGACGCTCTTCGACGTGCGCCAGTCGGGGATGCCCGACCTGAAGCTGGCCCGCCTCGCCGAGGACCTCGAGATAGTGAAGCGCGCGCGGGCGCGCGCCTTCGCGGTGATAGAGGAGGACCCCCGGCTCGAACACCACCCCGAGCTGCTCGCTGAGCTCCACTCCCGGTTCGAGCGCTCTATCGAGTGGCTCTTCCACTCGTAGGCTCGGCTTTCCGGGCCGCCGCGGGGCGGTCGATAATGCGCGTGTGGGACCTATGACACCCGTGCGGGTGCTGCTCGTCGACGACGACCCCGACGATCGCGCGCTCGCGCGTAGGGAGCTTGCGCGCGAGATAGACGGACTCGAGACGATCGAGGTGATCGACGCTCATGGGTTCGAGGACGCGCTCGAGACCGGGGGCTTCGACCTGGTGATCACCGATCACCACCTGAGCTGGACGAGCGGTCTGGCGGTCCTCGGGGACGTCCGAGCCCGCTACCGCGAGGTGCCCTTGATCATGTTCACGGGCACCGGCTCCGAGGAGGTCGCGGTCGAGGCGATGAAGGCCGGCCTGTCCGACTACGTGCTCAAGACACCCGAGCACCGGACCCGACTCGTGCCCGCCGCGCGATCGGCCCTCGAGCGAGCCGCCGAGCGACGCGCGAAGCGCGAGGCCGAGGAAGCCCTACGCGCCTCCGAGGCCTTCACTAGTCAGATAGTCGAAAGCGCGAGCGTCGGGATCGCCGTCATGGATCGCGAGCTCCGCTACGTGGAGTGGAACCCGTTCATGGAGTACCTCTCCGGTGTCGAGGCCGCGAGGGTGCTGGGCCTACGCCCGTGGGAGGCATTCGATTTCCTCCCAGAGGAGGCCCTCCGTCCCCTGCTCGAGCGCGCTCTCGGTGGAGAGTTCGCGACGCAGCCGGACATGTTCGTTCCGGCACCTCCGCCGGGCCGAGATGCATGGACCACCGCCCGGCTCGCTCCGCTGAGGAACGCCGAGGGCGAGATCGTCGGCGTCATCGTCTCCATCAACGACATCACCGAGCGCAAGGAGGCCGAGGAACGATATCGCAGCCTCGTCGAGAGCATCCCGGCGATCGTGTACGTGGACGCGATCGACGAGGCCATGACGACCCAGTACATAAGCCCACGGGTGGAGCAGATACTCGGAGTCACAGCGGAGGAGTACACGAGCGACCCTGAGCTCTGGGAGAGGATGCTTCACCCCGACGATCGGGCGCGCGCTGTCGCCGAGTACCGCCACGGGCGTGACTCGGGCCATCCCTTCACGTTCGAGTACCGGGCGATTCGCCCCGACGGCCGGGTCGTCTGGTTCCGTGACGAGGCCGTGCCGTTGCGCGACCGGGAGGGTCGGCTGCAGGGCGTGCAGGGGATCAGCTATGACGTCACGCAGCTCCGCGAGGCCGAGGCCGCCCTGCGGGGGAGCGAGGAGAGGGTCCGTCGTCTGCTGGCGAGGGTGATCGAGGCGCAGGAGGACGAGCGCGCGCGCATCGCCGCCGACCTGCACGACGACTCGATCCAGGTGATGACGGCGGTGGGGCTCCGGCTCGAGGAGGTCCGCCGGCGGCTGGCCGACAAGGAGAGCATCGAGGCGACCGAGAAGCTCCTGGAAACGGTCCACGCTGCGATCCGGCGGCTCCGCCATCTGCTCTTCGATCTGCGGCCGCGGGCGCTGGACGAGGACGGCCTGGCGGCGGCGCTCCGGCTCCACCTCGAGCGCGTGAGGGAGCAGTCCGAGATCGAGTGGCATCTAGAAGACGAGCTCGAGGACGAGCCGTCGTCTCAGGTGCGGACCACGATCTACCGGATAGCGCTCGAGGCGCTGGCGAACGTCCGGAAGCATTCCCGGGCCCGACGCGTCGACGTGAAGCTCCGCAACGAGGACGGCGGTTTCGCCGTCTCGGTGCA
>Ga0209342_10001527_pt1 | contig 26023 bp, 23 predicted proteins | sample RifCSP16_2_FD_184023 | JGI IMG/M metagenome (GOLD analysis project Ga0209342, IMG submission 184023) | Soil microbial communities from Rifle, Colorado - Rifle CSP2_sed 16_2 (SPAdes) (version 2) | ecosystem: Environmental > Terrestrial > Deep subsurface > Rock core/Sediment | place: Rifle... | reverse complement strand
AACGAGAGCACCGATTGGGTGGCGGCCGCAACTGATGGGCTGATCGTGAGGTCGGAAAACGGCGCCGTGGTCCAGGACCTGGACGGCGATGGCTACGAGCAAACCGGTTGGACCATCCTCTACATGCACATAGCGAGCAACGGACGGGTGCAAGTAGGAACCAGGGTGAAGGCTGGCGACCGCATTGGGCACCCATCGTGCGAGGGGGGCTACGCAACTGCCAGCCATCTGCACATCGCGCGCCGTTATAATGGGGAATGGGTTGCTGCCTACGGCAGCATGCCTTTTATTATGGACGGGTGGTTGTCCACCAGCTCGGGAATCCTCTATGACGGCATCTTGCAAAAAGATGGAGTCTCAGTAGAAGCCTGCGAATGCCGCGACCCCGATCACATGCTGCAACGATAGAAAAATGAAAACCACCCATTCACTTCGCTCAGGGCAGGCTCAGACCCGGGGACACGGAGTAATCTTTACCTCTTTGAGCGGTTCGCGTTCGCTGCGATTCAGCCTGATCGTTTTGGCGATAGCATTCGCCACCGCGGTGTGCAGCGGCGGATACATCACCCCCGGCAGCCTCCAGCAGACCGAGCAAGCTATGCAAGACATCATGGCCTCGGCCACAGCACTGGCGAAATTGCTGTCGCCCACTGAAACGCCACAACCCGCTCGCCCCAGCCCGTCGCCGACCGTGCAAACCAGCCCGACGCCGGCGGAGTCGCCGTCGCCGGCCGCGCCGTACATTTACACCGCTCAATCGGGGGACACCCTGGCCGCGCTTGCCGTTCGATTCGGCGTTTCGCCGGAGCAGATCGTTTCGGCCCAAGATATTCCTACCGGGCTGATCAACGCCGGTCAAATCTTCGCCATCCCCAATGTTCTCGGCGAAACCTCGCCGCATGAGCGCCTGCTGCCTGACAGCGAGATCGTCTACTCGCCGTCAGCCATCGGCTTCAGCGTCGCCGGCTACGCCGGGCCGTTCGCCGGATATCTGATGAGTGACAATGTGCGCGAGTATCTGCCTTCCGGCTGGCACACCGGGCCTGCCATTGTCGAGCGCGTCGCATTGGAGCAATCCATCAACCCTCGCCTCCTGCTGTCCATCCTGCAATATCAAAGCAATTGGGTGCTGGGCGAACCTCTGACAGGTTCAGACCTGGAGTATCCAATTGGAATCAAGGATCCCAAAGAGCGCCGGCTCTACCACCAACTCGGCTGGGCGGCCGATCAGTTATCTGTCGGCTATTACGGCTGGCGCGAGGGAACCCTTACGGAATTGATCTTCCGCGACGGCACCCGATTGCGTATCGCTCCGGATCTGAACGCCGGCACAGTGGCGCTGCAATACTTGTTCTCAAAACTCTATGATTATGAAGACTGGGCGGAGGTCATCGACCCGGACACCGGCTTTGCGCTCCCCCACGGCAAAGCCATGTTCCCCGATCCCTGGGACAGGGCCAGTCTGGTCGAGCCGTTGTTCCCGCCGGAATTCGACCAGCCAAATCTGGGATTGCCATTTCACGAAAACCAGACCTGGTACTTCACCGCCGGGCCCCACGGCGCGTGGGATCGCGAGGGAGCGATGGCGGCGCTGGATTTCGCACCCGGCAGCGATCTGCCAGGATGTACCGAATCCACTTTGTGGATCACCGCGGCGGGGCCGGGTTTGGTGGTACGGGCTGGCAGAGGAGTACTGGTCATCGATATGGATGGGGATGGAAATGAGCAGACCGGCTGGGACATCCTTTATTTGCACGTAAGCAATACGGACCATTTGCGCGTCGGCGATTGGGTGGACCGAGGGGACAAACTCGGGAATCCCTCTTGTGAAGGCGGCCATGCCACAGGCACTCACCTGCACATTGCGCGCAAATACAATGGCGAATGGATCAGCGCGGCGGGTCCCGTGGCGTTCAACCTGAGCGGCTGGGTGTCGCAGGACGGCGGCGCACCCTACCTGGGCAGCCTGGTGCGCGAAGGCAGCGTGATCACTGCCTGCACCTGCAGCAATGCCGGTACGCGCATCGCGCGCAGCAGCAACGACCCATACTAAAAGGCGTACGATCCAATGGCGTGGTTTCCTTTTGGGATTTGAAAATAGGGCGGAGGATCAGCCTGCGGTGGTTAACCTTTGGCGCGCATTTGCGGCATAATCTGCTCGATTCCATGGCATCGCCAGGCAACTTATCGCGGCGCGAGTTTCTAAAGCTGGCATCACTGAGCGCATTCAGCATTGCGGCCGCGCCAACGCTGCGCCGGCCGCTCCCCTACTGCCCTCCTCCACCACTTTCTCCTTCGGTGCTGAGTGCGGCACAACGGCAGCGCCTCATCGAGGCATCGCATATTTTCATAGCTCCAGAGATTGAGGCAGCCCGCGAGATGGCGCTCAAGGTCGACTTCATTGAAGGCCCTTACGAAGACGCTTCAACGATGTGCGGGCCGCTGTCGGTCGCCATTCTGCAAGCCGCGGGACTGCTAGGTGCCTGGGTGGTGCCTCACGATTTCTGGCTGGTGGATCCAGACTACAGCCTTCAGCCGCTTCAAGACACTTTTCCCGAATCGCTATACACCTGGCAGTGGTTCGAAACACCGACAAAAGATTTCGATTTTTTCAAGGCTCCCCTGCAAGCGGGCGACCTGATGTATCTGCATGCCGCACCAGGTGACACGTTCGAGCACGTCCTGGTGGTCAACCGCGTGGACGATGCCGGGCGCGCCTACTCGGTGACGAATTTCTTCGTCACTACCGGAACGGTTATCGAGGAGCGCATGCTTTATGACCCGCGGCAGCCGGGAGTTGGACAATTCGCGGATTGGGGAAACCGGCAGCTGAAGAATCGATTCGGCAACACGGGCAAGGGCGGTTTCCGCATCTGGCGAGTCAAGGATGGCCGCAGCCTTGAATTCCCTGCCGATGAAAGCAGCGCTCGGCTGCACGCGCGGCTGGATTCGCTTTTGCTTGCCGCGGACGGGGACTGGTATGCTGCCATCAAACAAATCGGTGGCCCTTCGCTTTATCAGTTCAACCCATATGCATCTTTCCATCCTGCATCTACCATCAAGGTCCCCATCGCCATGGCGTTTTATCGGTGGCTGGAAGAGCAAGACATTGACGATTGGGAGGATTATCTCCTCGAGCATGGGGCCGGCGGTCGCAGCTATGCGAGCCTGCTTAGGGCCATGCTGGTGGATTCAGAAGAGGAAGCCACCGAGACCTTAGTTGAGGACCTGGGAGTTGCCTGGCTGGAAGAAACCTGGGCAAGCTGGGGATTGAAGGCGACGCACATCGAGCCCAGGCGCAGCTCGGCCAGTGAACTCCTCAACTTGTTCGAGGATCTCTACAACGGCAAGCGCCTGACCGCGGCCGGCAATGAAGCCATCATGAAATATATATCCACCTACACCGCGAACGATGCTACGCGGATCGGCCTGCTGCGACCAAGGTTGCCACAAGGAAGCGTGATCTACAACAAGCGCGGCTCGTTGGTTGAATGGCCGCGGGTGGTGGCTGACTCTGCCATTATTGAACTACCAGATTCAGCCTATACTTTCACTCTGCATGGACTGGGCAGAGGACAGGCAACTTACGAAAGTCTGGGAAACACACTTGCCTCTGCGGTCCTGATCTTTGGTGATTTCCTGACCGGGTTGAGTGCCAGCTAAGAAAAACATACCTTGCGACAGTTTTCACAACCAAACTATATAATCTTCCAGATGTTTACTGCAAGAAGGGCCATTTGGTTGGGTTTTCTTGGATACAGCCTGCTGTTGTCTGCCTGCGGCCCGCAAACAGCAGAACTGCCAACCCCGGCGAATTCGACGCCTTCGCTGACACCAAGCCTTGTTCCCACTGAGACCCTGGTTCCCTCAACACCATTGCCCACGCGCCCAGCCTATGAGCCGGGCACGCTAGTGGAATACATCGCGCAAAACGGGGACAACCTCATCGCATTAGCGGCTCGTTTCAACACAACCATTGAAGAAATCCGCGCGGCAAATCCGATCATCCCGGATAGCGCAACCACGCTGCCTGCCGGCATGCCTATGCAGATCCCGATCTATTACCGCGCCTATTGGGGCTCGGCGTATCAAATTATTCCGGATTCGCATTTTGTAAACGGGCCCGCGGTGATCGATTTCGACACTCGGGCTTTCGTCGATGTGCAACCCGGCTGGCTGAAAAATTACCGCGAGTACGCGTACGGGTTGCAGCGGACAGGAGCAGGACTGGTGGATGTGGTCGCTACCAATTTCAGCGTAAGCCCGAAGCTTTTGTTGGCGCTACTGGAATTCCAGGCAGGGGCGCTCAGCCAGCCAGTCAAAGATCCCGATCTCACTTATCCCCTTGGGTATGAGCGCCGAGGATATGGATCGGTGTATTTACAGCTGGTATGGGCGGCCAACCAATTGAACAATGGCTACTATGCATGGCGCAATGGCAAGCTGATTGAATTCGACCTGAGCGATGGAACTATTTACCGCCCTGACCCATGGCAGACCGCAGCCTCAGTGGCGCTGCAGATGTATTTCAACGAAGCGTTGCCATCCGATGAATTCGAGTTTGCCATTTCACCCGAAGGGCTGGCCTACACTTATGCGTCTCTCTTTGGAGACGCATGGCAAGGCGATACGGCCCATCTCCCGGGCAGCCTTGCGCAGCCCGAATTCCAGCTGCCATTTTCCTCCGGTGACGTTTGGGCATTAACTGGCGGGCCACACACAGGTTGGGGACATGGTGAGCCCTGGGCTGCATTGGATTTCGCTCCGGGCGAAGGCAAGGGCTGCTTCGGCAGCAAGTTGTGGGCAACGGCAATTGCGGATGGAACCGTAGTGCGCACAGAAACAGGTGTAGTTGTTCTGGATTTGGATGGTGATAACGACGAGCGTACCGGATGGGCAATCTTTTATCTGCACCTTGGGAAAATAGATAAGGCTCGCGTGGGAGACCACTTATTGGCCGGGCAACCGATAGGCCACCCTTCATGCGAAGGCGGCGAATCTACAGGCACCCATGTACACATTGCCCGCAAATACAATGGCGAATGGATCGAAGCCGCGGGGTCCATTCCCTTTGTGATGGAGGGCTGGGTTCCCCAGGAAGCCGGCGCCCCGTACGGTGGCACACTCACAAGGCTTGGCTATCAGGTGCGGGCCTGCATCTGTTCGGATGCGGCCAGCGCAATCACCTCGGCGTCGGCGGCGGTACCGCTTCCCACCCCCGAAATTCAGTCAACTGAAATTACATCAAATCATTAGAAGGTGAGGCAGCGACTAAGGGGCCATGATTTCATAGCGCGTCTCGATCTCTACGCTGGCTTTCAGCATGTTCTGCACAAGACAATATTTCTCAGAGGAAAGTTGGATGGCGCGCTCAACCGCGCTGGGGTCGATGTTTGCTCCGGTAACCAAATATTCAATCAGGGCACGGGTCCATACTTTGGGGTGCTCATCTTTTTTCTGAGTGGTCACGCGCACCTGTAATTTCTGAACATCTTGTTGTTTCTTTCGCAGGATGGAGACAACATCCATGCCCGTGCATCCGCCCAACCCTATAGCCACCAACTCCTCTGGCGCGAAACCATCGCCTCCGCCACCCACGTCCCTGTATGCGCACAGATCGACTGAATGCCCACTGGGCGCCGTGCCCTTGAAACTCAAACCCTGTTTCCAATCAAGGGAAACTTGCATGTTAGGTAACCTCCATGTTTCACTATTATAGATTGGCGGCAGCCATCCTTTCTTACTTACCTGATTGGTTTTTCGCAAATCTCCGTTAAAATGCCTCGGGATTTCCCACGTGATTCCAATTAAGCTACAGATTTCAGGGTTTCTGTCATATCGCGATCCGGCCGAACTGGATTTCAGCAAATTCGAGCTGGCCTGCATCTCAGGGCCCAACGGAGCGGGCAAGTCTTCGTTGCTCGATGCGATCACCTTTGCCCTGTTCGGACAGGCGCGCGCCCGCGGCGACGCGCTGATCAACTCACACAAAGATGTAAACGCGGCTCAAGTAACCTTTACCTTCAGCTACGAAGGCAACACCTATCGCGTTCAGCGTACCACGCCGCGTGACGAACGCAGCTTGCTGGAGTTCCACATCCGGAATAAAGAGGGCAAATGGAAAGCCTTGACGGAACATACCCTGCGTGAAACTGAAACGCTGATCCGCAAGACATTGCGCCTGGATTATGAAACATTCGTCAACGCGTCTTTTTTTCTACAAGGTAAAGCGGATCAATTCACTCAGCAGAACCCGTCAGACCGCAAGCGCATCCTCAGCAGCGTACTGGGCTTAGAGATCTGGGATCAGTACCGGCTGAAAGCTGCCGAGCGCCGTAAGGCGCTCGAAGACCAGATCGCTGTGCTGCAGGGTCGTCTCCAGGAGATAGTCGCCGAGCTTGGAGAGGAGGCGCAGCGCAAACAGCGGCTCAAAGAGCTGCAGGCGCAACTCGATAGCCTGAGCAAAGCACGTGCAACCCAGGAACGTGCACTGGAAGAACTGCGGGCGCGCGCCGCCGCAATTGAACAGCAATCCACCCTCGTGGCCACCTTGGCGGCAAGCGTGGAACGCGGCCAGGCGCTGTTGGTTGATTTGACAACCCGGCTAAGTGAGCGGCAGGCAGAACAGGCAGGCTTCGCCGATCTACTGGGGCGTTCCAAGGAAATCGAACAGGCTTACAAAGCCTGGCAAACCGCCCGCGACGAGTTGACCCAATGGGACGCGATTGCCAGCCGCTTCCGGGAACAGGAACTCAAACGCAGCGGGCCGCTGGGTCAAATTGAGGCCGAACGTGCGCGTCTCGAGACGGAATTGGAGGCGTTGGAAGGGGAAAGGGCAAATCTGGAATCGTTGCAAGCCAGCCAGTCTGCTCTGCAAGAAGAACACAAATCTTTACAGGAAGAACTTGCCAAAACAGAAAAAGAAATCGCCAACCGTTCAAAATTGGAAGAAAACCTCAAGAAAGAGCGTGAAGAAGAAACTCGGGTAAAGACAGCCAACCCAATCATGATGGCTGAGATGAAGACATTGCGGGCCAAGATTGATCTGATGGAAGAGGCCAAAGGGTCGGCCGACTGCCCCACCTGCGGGCAGCCGCTGACCGAAGCGCACCGCGCCTCGGTGATCGCCGAGTTGACCAAAGAGGGCAAATCCGTAGCCGCCAAGTATCGCGCAAATGAAAAAGCGGTGGTCGATACGGCGAAACGCGTCGAACAACTAGAACAATCTTTAGCGGGGCTCAGCCAAAAAGAAGAAGATCTGCGCGCCAAAAAACTAAATGAAGGGCAGTTGCAGAGTCGATTGGAAGAAATGGAAGCGGTCGCGAAGGAGTGGAAGAAAAAACGCGGCCCGCGCCTCGAAGAAATCCTGGGGAGGCTGGAAAAAGAAGATTACGCTCTTCAGGCGCACAAAGAACTGGCCGCTTTCGACGCCGAGCTGAAAGCCACCGGTTACGATGCCACCGAGCACGACGCGGCGCGCAAACGCGAACAAGGGACCCGGGCTGCCGAGGAGGATCAGCGCGCCTTGGAGCAAGCGCGGGCAGCCTCCAAACCGTTGGAGCGCGAAATCAAGGATTTACAGAAACAAATAACTACTCAGGAAAAGGAACTGGCTGCCCAAGAGGAATCGCACCGGCAAGCCGCGGAGGCGCTCGCCTCCGTCCAGACGGGGTTGCCGGACTTGCAAAGCGCCGAGCGCGCCATGCTGGAAATGCAGGAGCAAGAAAACAAAACGCGAGCGTCATTAGGGGCTGCCCAGCAGGAGGTCGAGGTGCTGGATACTCTGCGCGCCCGCCGTAAGGACTATGAAGCTCAGCGAGAAGAACTGGGAGCCCAGGTGAGCCAGTTTCAGGCGCTTGAGCGCGCCTTTGGTAAAGACGGCGTGCAGGCTATGCTCATCGAGCAGGCTCTCCCCCAGATTGAGACCAAGGCAAACCAGATCCTGGATCGACTTAGCGCGGGTGGAATGAACATTCGTTTCGTCACTCAAGAGCAATACAAAGACTCCAAACGCAAGGACTTGCGTGAAACGCTGGACATCCAGATTAGCGATGGCGCCGGGACCCGGGAATACGAAATGTTCTCAGGCGGCGAAGCTTTTCGCATCAACTTCGCCATCCGGCTGGCCCTCTCCGAGGTGCTGGCGCAGCGCGCCGGGGCCCGGCTGCAGACGCTGGTGGTCGATGAAGGCTTCGGCAGCCAGGACGAAGCCGGACGCCAGCGCTTGATCGAAGCTATCAATATGGTGAGACAGGATTTCGCCAAAATCCTGGTTATCACTCACGTCGAAGCGCTAAAGGACGCTTTCCCCACAAAAATCGAGGTGGAGAAAGGCGCCAGGGGCTCAACGGTGCGGGTTATCTAATTGCCATGCGGACTATTCATTCGCAATTTCTCCAGGAGATCAACATGCCAGGTAAGCGCGCTCCAGCACAAATCAAGGCGACATCGTTAAACGATTACCTGGAAATCATGAGCAAAGCAGTTTTCCAAAGCGGCATATCATGGAAAGTAGTCGAAAACAAATGGCCGGGGATTCGGGAGGCGTTTGACAATTTTGATGTTCAACAGGTGGCTGATTATGACGAACGCGATTTCCAACGCTTGAGCCAAGACAGACGCGTGATCCGCAATTACCGGAAGTTGGTCGCCATCGCGCACAATGCCAGGAAAATCCTGGAGCTGAACGAGGAGCATGGTTCATTCCAAAAGTACATCCGGTCGCACGGCAACTTTGAAAACACGATTAAGGCCCTTCAATCAGAATTCAAATTCCTGGGACCATTTGGCACGTATTACTTTTTGTATATTGTGGGTGAAAAGGTACCTTCACACGAAGCCTTTCGTGAAAAATATGGAAAAAATTAGACTTCCCTTCAGTTATAATTTTCGTTAGCCCCCTACAAAACTGGTTTTATCATGCTAAACAAAATTGCGGGTATCGAAGCGCGTTTCCATGAAATCGAAAGGGAACTGACCAATGCGTCGGGAAACTACCAACGCGTCGTCGAGCTCTCCAAGGAACGCGCTGAAATCGAAGACATCGTTGCCAGGGGCGCTGAATACCGCCAGGCCTTGAAGAGCTACCGGGAAGCCAAAGAACTGGTGGGCGCCGATGACACGGAACTGGCCCATCTTGCCTACCTAGAACTCGAAGAACTGGCGCCCAAGATCGAAAAACTGGAAAGCGAGATCAAGAGCCTGCTGCTGCCAAAAGACCCCCGCGATAAGCGTAACGTGATCGTGGAAATCCGCGCCGGCGCCGGGGGCGACGAAGCCGGCATCTTCGCCGCCGATCTCTACCGCATGTACACGCGCTACGCCGAGCGGCATAGCTGGAAGACCGAGTTACTCAGCTCGAATCCGACCGGTGTGGGCGGTTTCAAAGAGGTCACCTTCCTGATCAAGGGGAAGGGGGCGTTTTCTCGGTTGAAACATGAATCCGGGGTCCATCGCGTCCAGCGGGTTCCAACCACCGAGGCGCAAGGCCGCATTCATACCTCCACGGCCACGGTGGCTGTGCTGGCCGAAGTTGACGAAGTGGAAATCAAAATCCCCGACAGCGATATCAAGATGGACGTATACCGGTCAGCGGGCGCAGGCGGCCAGAACGTGCAGAAGAATGCCACCGCCGTACGGCTCACCCATCTACCCACCGGCATCGTGGTGCAATGCCAAGATGAGCGCTCACAGCTGCAAAACCGGCAGCGAGCCATGGCCATTTTGCGCGCCCGTCTTTATGAAATCGAAGAAGAAAAGCGACGCGCCGAGATCGAGAAAACGCGCCGCTCGCAGGTGGGCACCGGTGAACGCTCCGAGAAGATTCGAACATATAATTTTCCTCAATCGCGGCTCAGCGACCACCGCTTCGGGTTTACCTCGCATAATTTGCCTGCACTGCTAGATGGCGATCTGGACGAACTGCTCGACGAGTTGGCCACCGCGGATGAAGCCGAGCGCCTGGCAGCTGCGGGAGCATAAGAGAGAAGTGGAGCGAACCGCGTTGTTTATCGGCCTTGCTCTTACCGCACTCTTGCTTGCTGCCTGCGCAGCCCCGACTCCGGTGGTCGAAGGTATCTCAGACCTTGAGCACGCACAGCAGACGTTGATCGATTTCTTTTCGCTGCTGAGCAATGGCGAATACGCCGAAGCGGTGGAACGTTTTGCGGATGACGCCGATACGCAATTCTTCGAAACCGCACAGCAAAACAACCCAGAAGTTGACCACAACGATCTGGCCGCGTTGATGGAAGCTGCGTGCACTTTCCAGCTAAGATGCATGGAGATTTTGCAGGTGGTCAGTGGCGAGCAGGTATCGGAAACAGAATTCGTTTTCGTGGCCGAGTTTGCCAACCCAGACGGCACCTTGTTCGTGCTAGGTCCGTGCTGTGGGGCCGACGAGACGGAGATGCCACCTGTATCGCAGTTCGAGTACATTGTGGAGAAAGTGGACGACGAATTCCTGGTGCACGGCAGCCGGGTGTACGTGCCTTGAGGCCCCTCACCCCCGTCCCCTCTCCCATATAGTGGGAGAGGGTGCCTTGAGTTGAGAGGAAAAAGGGCGACGCTTGTACGTCGCCCTTTTTCCTCCTATTCAAATTGGATAACGCCTAAAAAGGTTTGAAGATCATCAACCAGATAATCAATGCATAGCCGCCAAGGCCAACGATCATCATCGTTCGCGGACGGGTGGCGGCGACAAAATCGAGGATTTCTTTCTGAGGACGTTGTTTTTCCACGGGCTGTGGTTTACCCCGGATCATATATTCCATACCAAGCATCTTGCGCAGTGGGTGATAAATCGTTCCGCCTAGGCTGAACATCCAGCCAGCGATGCCAATGAGGAGCACTAGTGAGGTCCAGATCCACAGCGTCCCCCACCAGCCGCCCAGAAAGCCCGAGACGATCCCTGCGACCAACAAGACAATTAGTGAGAGCATCATGGTCGGCCAGCCCGCGGCTGAGATATCCATGAGGACTTTCATGCGTTCAAGGTCCTTGGTTTGCTTGAGTTGGTAAGCAACGAACACCGACGCGCCGTGTCCTAATAGGAACATGAAGCCAGCTAAGACATGAATGTACTTTATCCAAACGGCTAATGATGTAAGCAATTTGCACTCCTTGATTGCGAAAATCCGGCATATTAAAACACAGCTTTTTGTAAGTCCAACCTGCGAAGGTTTTCTTGTTCACCGATTTAGTAGTAAGGTCTAAATGCTCGTCTGCTACAATCCCGCGAATGGTTCCATTGACAATTGAGTGCGCATTGGAAGAGGGCCTCAAACGAATGGCCGTGGTTAGCGAATCGACGACCTCGGACACGCTGGTTCTGCTTGCACACGCACTGGGAAAAGAGAAAACGTGGCTCTTCGCACACCGTGACCAGAAGCTAAACGAAAACGAACAGGAGCGCTGGCAAGCAGCATTGGACACTTACGCAATGGGCGTCCCGCTGCCCTATGTAATCGGCGAGTGGGAGTTTTACGGCCTCAAGCTAAAAGTAACGCCCGCCGTGTTGATTCCGCGGCCGGAAACCGAACTGCTGGTGGAAAGCGGACTGCGCTGGCTGGGGGCGCATCCCGGTCGCCGGCGAGCCTTGGATGTGGGCACCGGATCCGGATGCATTGCTGTTGCACTGGCAGCCAATGTTCCTGACCTTCGGCTAACAGCCACGGAAATTTCGCATGAAGCGCTCGAAGTGGCAAGGGCAAACATCGAGCGTTACCAGCTTTCCCAGCGGGTGAATCTGGTTGAAACGAATCTAATGGATGGCATTCAAGAACCATTCGACCTGATTTCTTCCAACCTCCCATACATTCCAGACGAGCGATTACCCTATCTTGAAGTATCCAGGTGGGAGCCGGGCGTTGCGCTGGGCGGCGGGCCTGACGGGTTGCGCTTCATCCAGCCGTTTCTGGAGCAAGCAGCGACCAGGCTAAGCCCGAGAGGTGTAGTGCTGGCCGAGATCGACGCACCATTGGAAGACCCGGTGCAAAAACTCGCCGGGTCACACTGGCCGGGGGCGCATATAGCTGTTCGCAAAGATCTCGCCGGCTTGCCCCGACTCTTAGTGGTTGATAATGATCCGTGAACTGATGCAACAATCATCTTTGTAACCAAATGCAAAAAGCTGGGCACATGCTATGATTTCAATTACATCAATGCAAACCCTGCGAATCTCCGCCGCAAAAAAAATTTGGATCGATAAGGCGCTTAAAACTCTAGATGCAGGAGGGACGGTCGCCTTCCCCACCGACACCGTATATGGTGTCGGCGTGCGTGTGTTCGACTTGGTCGGCATTGAGCGCCTGTATGCGATCAAAGAGCGCGAGCGAACCAAGGCCATCGCCGTGTTGATCGCCAACACAGGCCAGCTATCAATTATCGCCCAGGCAAACAAAGCGGCCATAAAGTTGGCCGAACGTTTTTGGCCTGGAGCTCTAACTTTGGTTCTTCGGCGCCAACCTGAGGTGCCGGAGTCGCTGGCTCAGGGACCCACAGTTGGCGTTCGAGTGCCGAACCATGCAGTAGCCAGGAAACTGCTGTCGGCCGCTGGTCCCATGGCGGTCACTTCGGCCAACTTGTCAGGCAGCAAAAACACTCTGAACGCTGACTCGGTGATGGAGCAGCTGGATGGCCGCATCGAACTATTAATCGATGGCGGGCAGACTCCTGGCGACAGGCCTTCTACGGTGGTGGATCTGTCAGGCGAAGACCCCAGGCTGCTTCGAGCCGGTCCCATAACGGAGGCCGAAATTATTTCTGCGATTACCGGCTGAGACCGGGTAATTCCCCCGCTACACCTGGCGTTTATTATTGCTTTTAATGCTCATCTAACCCGAATCTTAGCGAGATTTTAGGTTAAGGGACTAGGATAAAAGCAACAGTTGAGATCTCCTCCTCACTACTAAACCGCACTCGTGCAGCCAGCCGGGTGCGGTTTGGGCTTAATAGTCCGTTACGAATTCAAAAGTTAACAGTTTCCGTACTTCCTCTCCCTTATAATCCCCTTCCATGAGCAAATGGGGATCCCTTTTGACCCGCTATCGAGTCCCATTAGTATTGTTCGCCGCTTGTGTGGCAGCTTACGCGCTGTTTGCGCCCAGTCTGGGTTTTTATTGGGACGGCTGGCCCTTTGTCTGGATTAGCGAAACATACGGATCTGAGGGGTTAACCCGATATTTTTCCACCAACCGGCCGTTCTGGGGCTGGCTTTATCAGCTAACCACACCTTTGATCGGATCGTCCATAATCCTGTGGCAACTATTTGGAGTGATCACGCGGTGGTTCAGCGGGATCGCATTTTGGGCGTTGCTCAAACGCCTCTGGCCAAAACAGCCTGAAGCCGTAAACTGGGCAGCCTTGCTTTTCGTCCTTTATCCGGGATTCAGCCAGTCGCCCATCGCCAACATGTACGGGCATTTTTATGTGGTGCTCGCGCTGGCTCTGGTTTCACTGTGGCTGCATATCGGGATTGCTCAGGGCTCGGTCGAGATGGAAAAAGGCCATCGAAGCGATTTTGTGCACCGGAAAACTCTTCCCAGCATCGCGGCGCTGGGCATGGCCACCTACGCACTGTTTGCCAACGAGTACTTCTTTGGCCTGGAGCTGTTGCGGCCTGTGCTCCTTTTTCTCGTCCTACCTGGGGGGACGATCGACAGACGTTTCAAGCAGGTTTGCCGTCTATGGTGGCCCTATGCAGTAATGATCCTGCTCTATGCCTATTGGCGCATCTTCATTCTCGGTTTCCATACTTACGACCTGGGCATCGCAACAGAAGCGGCTCCTTCCCAAACAATTTTCTCACTTGGGCTAAAGGTAATAAGCGAGATTCTCTTAAGCGGGATAGTCGCATGGGGTGTTCCAATTGCCAGGCTTCTGCAGTCAGATTGGGCTTCGCGTTTCACCCTGCTTGCCGCAGCTATTCTTCCCCTCGCAGCGATTTGGTTCTTTTTCGCTCTCCGTGATCGGCCGGATGGGCAAGCGAATTTTGCCCGCTCGGCCATCGCCCTCGGTTTCATTACACTGGTTGTATCGGGTCTGCCTGTTTGGGCAATCGGCCTGCCGATGCGGTTCGCCTTTCCCAATGACAGGCTCACCTTGCCGATGATGGCGGGGGCATCAATTCTGTTAGTAGGGCTCGTTGCTTTGCTCCGCTGGCCCACCGTTCGCCGAGGCCTTCTGGCTATTCTGGCAGGTTGCGCGCTGGCGTTCCAATTGCTGGTCGGCGTCGATTATCGAGACGATTGGAGATACCAGCTCTCCTTTTTCTGGCAATTGACCTGGAGGGCGCCGCGCGTCCAGCCTGGGACCACTTTCGTTTTGCATGAACTCGAAGTAATGCACCTAACCGACAATTCCCTGGTGGCGCCGCTGAATTGGCTTTACGCTCCGGGAAACAAAGATGATGAACTGGATTATTACGCGGCTGATATCCTACTCAGAACGCGGCCCGGAAGTTTTCTTTATCCGCTGGAAGCGGGACGCCCAATTAACACAAATAATCTTGTGGCGGATTTTCATGGATCAACGGACCGGATGCTTACGATCTTATTCAGGCCGCCGGGTTGCCTGCGAGTTCTTGACCCTGTCTATGATTTCGGCTATCCACAACTGCCCGATGGATTAAAGGAAGCGGTGCCACTATCTAACCCAGCCGGTCTTATTATCGCCGGTGCAACCATAGAGCCCGCGGCCATTTTTGGTTCCGAACCATCCCACGAAAGTTGGTGCTACTTTTTTCAACTGGCCGACCTTGCCCGCCAGCAGGGGAATTGGGCCAGAGTAGCCGAATTGGGGGACGAAGCATTTGCCCTAGAGGATAATCCTAACCATGCCACAGAGCTTCTTCCATTTATTGAAGGTTATGCGATGACCGGCCGCTGGACCCTCGCCGAAAAACTTACCCGGCAGACGTTGGATACCAATCGCTTTACCGAAACAATGCTTTGTTCGCTGTGGCAACGCGTCCAGGCAAACGCTCCTTCACCGGATATGAATACGGCAGAAGCTATGTTGGCGCTGGTATGTAATTAGACCCGAACCAAGAACCGGGTTTTTTGAACAAACAATTCCCTCCCTTTACTCTTGTTATTGGATTATCCTTTAATTATGGCTAGCCCGACAAATCCTCGCCGCCTCAAATCACTTACTATCGTCATCCCTGTCTACAATGAGGGTGAGGTGGTTCGAGAGTTTCACCGTCAGTTGAATGATGTAATCGGCGACCTGCGGCAACAGACCGCCGTCATCTATATCGACGACGGCTCTGAGGATAAGACCCCGACAGTATTGGAGGCGATAGCCGCCCGTGATCCCAAAGTGGGCATAGTAAGCTTAAGTCGTAATTTCGGTCACCAGGCGGCATTGACCGCGGGATTGTCACTGGCCGATGCCGATGCCATCATTTCCATGGATGGCGATGGACAAAATCCACCCAATCTGATTCCGGAAATGATCAAACGGGCCGAAGCTGGCTACGATATTGTGCAGACCAAACGTGAAGGACCTTCGGGTCAGGGTGGATTGAAAGAACTCACATCCAGGTTGTTTTATTGGTTCATTAACTTGATCAGTGGTACACCTATTGCTCCCGGAGTGGCCGATTTCCGGCTACTGACTCGCCCGGCGGCAAACGCCCTGCGTCAAATGCCAGAATATCATCGCTTTCTCCGCGGGATGACAGCCTGGCTAGGGTTTTCCTCTATAACGCTGCCTTACAAGATCGGTCCGCGCTTGGGCGGGCGTAGCAAATACTCCTTCAAAAGAATGCTGCGCCTGGCCATTGACGCCATCTTTTCATTCACGCTTCGACCCCTGTATCTAATGATAGGCATTGGGGGCTGCTTTATCCTGTTTGCTTTTGCTGAGCTGGTCTATGTGTCCTCCTTTTGGTTGCGGGGTCTTGGGCACTTGCTGGCACCTGGCTGGTCTTCTTTGATGTTTGTGATCCTGTTTGTGGGCGGAACGACGATGGTCAGCCTGGGAATTGCCGCCACATACATAGGCTTCATTTTTCAAGAAATCAAGGGTCGGCCGATATACGTGATCCGCGATTTTCGCAAACCCGGCAAGAAGAAATCCAAAACGGGTCCCAATCGTTGACGCTTTCTATTTACGCTTCTTTCAGGCGATCGAGGTAACCTCGTCCGCGGGGCGAGATGCGATAACCGACTTCCAAGCTTTCAGTAAGGCCAAGCTCTTTGAGTTGGCGTACTCTGTGCTTAAAAGCGTATTTTTCCATTCCCATTTTGTCAGCCAATTTGCTAGCACGCACCGCTTCGTTACTGGCGATTAGATTCAATACTTTTCTGGTCCAGGCGCCTCCGCGCTCATAGCCTTTCAGTTTTTTCCTGATCGCTTCGAAATCCTCGTCTGTAAGATCGGCATCTTCGCGCAGTTGAATACGAGGGTCTTCGCCGCCGTATTTCAGTCGAATGCGAAAAAGCTGCCCGTGGGTTATCGAGCCAAGGTCCTTCATCAATTCAGATTTGGAACGATAACCGGCATTGGCGACATCCGTGCCAGTGATCTCAATATCCATGATGGGTTCGACGGAAACCACTTCCACCACGCCAACGGGAGTGCGCATGCGAGTCCCCGGTTTCACCCGCGGCTGCGTCCAGCGCCGGAAGGCAGTGCGTAGCTCGCCTTTGCGTAAGCCTGCCAGGAAATCTTCCCGAAATAACATAATTATTGCGCCGGCGTAAACCGTTGAAAGAATTCGATCGATCGTTCGATCAGCAATGTGTCCAACGATCCATAAAAGGTGTGGGGCATGTTGTGATACGAAAAACACTCCACCAATTTACCCAGGGCCAGCAACTGGGCGCACAGTTCATCTGACCATGCAGGCGGCACTACTTCGTCAATGTCGCCATGGTGAATGCTGACCGATACAGAAATGCGGTCGTAGAAATTGATCGGCGATATGGCCTGCAACGCCTCTTCGGGCGCCGTCAGTTCCTCGCTGCCTCGCTCGCCATCGGAGAGAACGTCTCGGATCCACTCGAAGTTGCGGAGCTCGTCGCCACTCATGGCAGCGTAGAGCACGGCACCTTGAACATCGGCGCCTACCGTGAGAACCCGCAGGGCAATCCCTCCGCCCATGCTATGGCCCCACAAGAAAATAGCGTCCGGGTTGGCTGTCTGTAGCAGACCTAGTTGTCCCACCTGAGCGTTCACCTCGGCGATCAGGTTGAGAATATCGATGGCAAAGCCCACACGAAATTCGTTGGGACCAAAATCCGAGGGCGCATAGTTGCGATAATTGGGGTGGATGACGAGATAGCCTGCGCTAGCAAATGAGGCTGCATACCTCGCGCTATATGTTTCGATTTGGTAACCCACGGGGTCTACATATCCATGCAGCAAAATGATGACTGGAAAGAGGCCATCGCCAAAAGGAAGGTCCAAAAAGCCGTTGATGGTCAACCCATCGCTAGAATAGCTGATTAAGTGGCGACTGAAATTTGTCGACTCGCTCATTACTCCCAGATCGACAACTTGTCCATCACCGTAGTTGCGCGCCGCAAGGGCATCGATAGTCAACGCGGCATAGGGATTTGGCGTCGGAGATGGAGTTGCAGCAGGCGCAGATGTGGCAGTGTTAGATAGAGCCTGAAATGGCGTTGTCTGGAGGACTTCCGAGGTTGGCAGGCTGGTACTCGGCGAGCAAGAAGGCAAAAAGAGGGCGAAGGATAGAAGCAAAATTAATTTGCGCGTCATTTAGAGATGGGGCATCAGGCTCTTAGGCGAGTGATATTTGTCCCTACAGAGTCGTTACTGGCTATGAGAGACTTCGGGTGTAATTTTAGCCGCCCGGAGACTTATCCGTGAAGCTTCGGGAAGGAGTATTTATGGCAAAGAAAACTATGGTCAAGACTCGAAACAATGATCGTAAAGTCAAAGACGATTTGATCGATCACTTGAACGAGGATCTGTCCGGCGAATTGGGTGCACTCGCCCAATATATAACTTACGCTGCCAAAGTGACCGGCCCCTACCGCCCCGAACTATCCGCTTTCTTTATCGACGAAGTTCCTGATGAGCAGCGCCACGCCCAGTTCCTGGCCAACAAGATCGTGGCCCTGGGAGGCGAACCCAGCACGGAAGCCCGCATCGTCAAGGAAGCCATAACCAATCAGGAGATGCTGGAAGCCGTCCTCGAAGCCGAGCAACGCGCCGTGCGCGATTACACACTGCGCTCCCTGGAAGCCGAGGAATTCGGCGACAAGGGCCTGGCTGTCGAGTTGGAGAATATCGTCAGCGACGAAACCGGTCACGCCGAAGAGACTGATCGCATCTTGCGCGATTGGCCCATGTAGCGGTTTACGAGAGATTCCTCTCCTCCGATCGGCCGCCGCGTACTCCCGCGGCGGCCTTGTTTAATGTCAGCTTTGCAAGGGTCCAGGAAAGCCTTTTTTTCCGTTGCGTGCGAGAGCCTGTCCCAGCCACCGCCTGAGCGAGGCGAATGGGAGCCGCTCTGCGTCGACGGGGAAAGCAATATTCAAGCGCTTCGCAAGCCATTGCCTCATTACGACTATAATTCGGCCTCGGCGCCCGACTTGGGCGCCATCCCTGCGCCCGGAGGCCGGATGGCTCGCACCAAACTCATCATGAATCCCAACGCGGACATGGGCAATGCCTGGCGGCAGGCGCTGGATCTGCGCCCGATCGTCGAAGAGCACGGCGGCGGAGATTGGGCCGGCACCGTGTATCCCATGCATGCGAAGGAGTTGGCTCATCAAGCCGGGTTGGACGGCTACGAGCTGGTGATAGCTGTGGGTGGCGACGGCACAGTGCACGAAGTCATCAATGGAATCATGTCGCTGCCCGCCGAGAAGCGCCCGCGCTTTGGTGTGGTCCCCATGGGTTCCGGCAACGATTTTGCGCACGCGGCGGGAGTCGAAGCCAGACCCGAAGCGGCCATGGTGCAAGCTCTAACCGGCAAACCGCACAGGATAGACATTGGCCTCATCGAAGACGAGCATGGCCGAAAGGAGTATTGGGACAACTCTGTGAATATCGGCTTTGGCGGCTCTGTAAATATTTACTCGCACACCCTGCCGCTGGTGCGCGGATTTCTGATGTATTTCTTGGCGGTGCTGGGTGTCATGATCCGTCGTTACGACGTCCTGCCGATGAAAATCAAGAGCGATGGCGAACATTGGCAGGAGGAGCTCATGATGCTGGCCGTATGCAATGGACCGCGCGAAGGTCGCGGGTTCCAAACCGCGCCCGGCGCCGTGATCGATGATGGCCTCCTTAACTACACTGCGGTGAAGAAAGTTTCTCGGCCCATGATGTTCCGTTTGATCCCAGAATTCATGTCAGGGAGCCAGGGCAAATTCGAACAGGTGCGTATGGGTAAAATCAAGGTGATTGAGATCGACTGCGAGGTGCCGCTCACCCTGCATACCGATGGAGAGACCTGGGCTGGGTTTAGCAGCAACGTTCACCACCTGAAGATCTCTGTCTTGCCTGGCGCGCTGGAACTCATGCGGCCAGATAAGAAAACCATAGAATGACACTATGCCTAGCCTGGCGCAAAGTCTGGAAGGCCAGGATTTTGGCCACTTGCTAATCGTCGCAGAAAGCTGGGGGATCGATCTAAGGGCGAACGATGTTCGCAACGCTGTTATTCATCTTTGCGAAGAGATACCTGACCAAATCGCAAAAAAATGGGGTGCTTTGCCCGCCAACACGCAAACGGTGCTGAAGGAATTGGCTGCGCAAGGAGGCAGAATGGCCTGGGCGCAGTTCACGCGCGCATTTGGCGAGGTCCGTGAAATGGGGCCAGGAAGACGGGACAAAGAGCAGCCGCATCGCCATCCAGTTTCTGAAGCCGAGAGGCTGTGGTATCGAGCGCTAGTGGGCCGCGCCTTTCTGGACACCGCCGAGGGCTTGCAAGAGTTTGCATTTGTCCCAGATGATCTGTTAGCGAAGCTCCCGCATGCCAAATTCCAAGACGGTCAATCCTTCGGCCGGCTGGCGCGCCCGGAGGAACGGGCGCATCAGATACCGGCGTCGGACCGCATCCTAGATGAAGCATGTACGCTGCTGGCGGGCTTGCGCATCGGTCTCAGCGGCGACCAGCTGAAGGAGGCCGAACCCTGGCGAATGCCCATCCCAGTGATGATGGCGCTGCTAACTGCAGCGAGAATCCTGGGAGAGGATGGCAAACCGATTCCTGAAGCGACTCGGCGGTTTCTGGAAGTCGACCGAGGAAAAGCCCTGGCCTTGTTAGCACGTACTTGGTTGGATGGTGACGAGGTCAACGATTTGCGCCTCATGCCAGGTTTGATTGCTGAAGGGAATTGGGAAAACCATCCCGCCCAAACTCGGCAAAAGGTGGTGACCTTCGCCCGCACCGCACCGGCCAACCAATGGTGGAGTATCTCGGCGTTACTTGCAGACATCAAAATCCGAGAGCCAGACTTCCAGCGCCAGGCCGGTGACTATGATTCTTGGTACCTGCGCGACAAAGCCAACGGGGAATATCTGCGCGGCTTCGAAACGTGGGAGGCAGTGGACGGCGCCTTGGTAGCCTATCTCCTCCGCGGGCCGCTTCATTGGCTGGGATTCCTTGACTTGGGCCTGCCTTCTGAGCAGCCGGCATCCCTTCCCGGCGCCCTGGGTGAGGAGATAGGGGCAAGTGCTGCAACGGCATTCCGCTGGAGCCGGTGGGCAGAAGCGCTGCACAACGGCCAGGCGCCGATTGGATTGAAGGTTGAAGGTTTGAGGTTGAAAGTTGATTCTCGCGGCAATGTATTTATCCCTCCTTTGGTGCCACGAACGATTAGATACGTGATTGCGCGCTTTTGCGATTGGTTGCCGAAACAGAAAGATACCTACCGCTACCAGATTACGGCGCGCGCCCTTGAACGGGCGCGCCAACAGGGCCTGGAAGCGCGGCAATTAATAGGCCTGCTGAAAAGCTATAGCTCGAGTTCGTTGCCACCCAACCTACTCCAGGCATTAAAGCGCTGGGAACAACAAGGTGTCCAGGCGCGCATCGAAGCCATGCAGGTGCTGCGGCTGAATTCTGCAGGGGCGCTAAAGGCTTTGCGCGCCTCCCGTGCCGCGCGCTATCTTGGTGAGCCTCTAGGTCCAACCAGCATCGCGGTAAAGCCGGGTTCGGGACCACAGATATTGCAGACATTAATCGAACTGGGATATCTGGGAACCCTTGGCGAAGGAGAATAGAATCAGTGTTTATCTGTGTTCATCTGTGGATCAAATGAAGTGGCCTCTCGAACCTGGCAAGATTCAAAGGAATTTTTAGCGTCGCTCGTTTCCAAGCTGCGCTTCGGCCTGTTCAGCGATCTGGACGGAACTTTAAGCCCGATCGCACCAACGCCGGAAGCCGCGCAGATCACAACACGCAATCGAGAACTGCTGACGGAACTGCAAAAAGAGCTGCCGTTAGTGGCACTGATCTCCGGCCGCCGAGCAGACAGTCTGCAGGCGCGCGTGGGTCTCCCCGGACTGGTCTATATCGGCAATCACGGATTAGAGCAATGGATTGACGGCGAGGTGAAGGTAACACCGGAGGCACAGAGTTTTCTCCCCGCCCTGCAGGCAACAAAAATCGAACTGCAAAAAATCGAGGAGCCGGGCGTCTATGTGGAAGACAAGGGGCCAACATTAAGCCTTCACTACAGACAAGCGGCCGACCCAATTGCATTTACCAAGAATAAGGCGGCAATGATTTCAGATGCCATCCGCAAGCATGGTTTAAGATTATTCCCCGGCAAAATGGTATTCGAAGTACGTCCACCGATTGACATGGATAAAGGCAATGCATTTGAACTCTTGGTGCGCGAGCATAGCCTCGAATCAGCCTTATTCCTCGGAGATGATGTTAGCGATCTGAACGCGCTGAAGGCTGCGCGCAAAATGCGCGCCAATGGCGCTTGCGATGCGTGGGGGGTTGCTGTTCAATCGGAGGAAGCGCCGGAGGACTTGGCGGCTACTGCGGACTTCTTGGTGGCGGGCGTCGAAGATGTCGAAGCTTTGTTGGCCTGGGTGTTAAAGGCGCGCAGGGCGTCGTCTACTTGAGCCTGGAACCACTCGCGCACGTCGTTGCGGGTGACGATATTGCGCAACGCCTCGGCACGGCTTTTGCGTTCCTCTTCCGGCATGGTGAGCGCCGTGTGCATGGCCTCAGCGGTTCCGTACACGTCGAATGGCGACACAATAAGAGAGTGTTCCCCTAATTCGTAGAAAGCGCCGGCAAATTCAGAAAGCACCAAGACTCCGTTTTTACGGTTAACCAGCACGCCTTCTTTAGCAACCAGGTTCATCCCATCGGCCAACGGATTGACCAGCAGAACGTCATATAGCTGCATTGCGGCGATTGCACGGACGTAGTTATCGCCAAGGATGATGCGCACGGGTTCCCAGATGGAATCGCTGAATTGGGCATTTATGGTGCCAGCCTCGGCCATGATCTCGCCCAGATAATTTTGGTATTCGCCCACCTCCATGCGAGATGGAACCAATAGTGCGAGCATTTGGATCTTGCCGCGATGCTCAGGGTGTCTCTCAAGTAGCGCGCGGTAGGCCTGAAAGCCGCGCAGGTTGTTCTTACTGGGTTCGACGCGGTCCACACGCAAGATCACTTGGTGGTCCCCAACCGAATTAAGCAATTGCGACCGCTCCAACTGGGTCACCTGCTCCTTGGCAATCTCTTTTAACTTTTCCGCATCGATTGAGATCGGATAAGCCGGGGCACCGACATATCGGCCTTTGTATTCCACCGAATCACGCCGTCCAAAGGCATGGGCGCCTAGGTAGAAACGGGCGCATTGAACGAAGTTGAAGGCATCTTTTGCCGTCTGGAACCCAACCCGGTTGGACTCCAGAAGACTGCTAAAAATGGCGTCACGCATTGGTTGGGGCAGGATCCGCCAGGCATCCGGACCCGGCCATGGAATATGCACGAAGGGCTGGATCTGCACCGTGTCGCCCACCAGTTTACGCAAATAATGCGGCACCATATAAAGGTGATAATCCTGTGGCAGGACAATGGCCTGGCGGCCGCTGGCTTTACTTACCTCTGCGATTGCTTCGGCAAACAGCTTGTTGACTGGCTTATAGCCAGTCTCCCAGGCATCCCAGGTGTCTTTGGTGATGCTGGGGGTGCGAGGAGTATCCCAAAGCTGATGCTGGATAAACCAAAGCAATGGGTTGGCAAACTCATTGTAATAGCCCTCGTAATCCTCCAATAACGGCTCGACCAACTTAAGGCTAATGCCTTCGACCTTTTCCACTTCACCATTATGCGCCTGAGACCAGGCGCGATCGTCGGCGCTCATGGCAGAGGCAACCCAAAGCACCTCGTGGCGCTCAGCCAAGGCGCTGAGCGCGGTCACCAGCCCTCCGGCGCCGCGTTCTACGGAAAAGCCAGATTTGCCCCTCTTCGTGAACGAAAATGGCCCACGGTTAGAGGCGATAATGATCAGCGGTTGGGTGGTGCCTTTTTTGTCATTCATAATCTGTACTCAGGTTAAAAAATCCGCCTCGAATTGAGGCGGATGCATTATCGAATGGCAAAAGAAAGCTATCAAACAGTTCGATCGTTTATTTGCATCGCCATCAATCAATCCCATTATACAAGATGCAAAATTTAGACTCGTGGTTCAGTTTATACCTTGTATTTCTTAGGCTCCTGAGAAACAAATGGCAGCTTGATCTTCCCGTATCTGGCCGCAACGTAAAGCACCCCGGCCACCGCCAGCAATCCATAGATGACCTGCGAATAGCTGGTGCCCGTGCCTGGAATGCGTGGCTGGTCTGGCCGGAAGAATTCCACCCAGAAGCGCCCTAGCCCAGCCCACGCCAGCCAGGCGCCGAACATCACGCCGGGTTTGAGCTGTTTCGCGAAGCGGCGACCCAGCCATAAAATCAGGCTGACGCCGACAAGATTCCATATCATTTCGTAGGCAAAGGTCGGGTGGAAGCGAGTAGTTTCCTCTGGATAAAGGGAAAGGTCATTCCAAGGTGGGATGCGATGCGATGGAGAAATCGGGATGCCCCAGGGTAGATCAGTCGGGGGGCCATAAAGCTCCTGGTTGATGAAATTGGCAATGCGACCTATTGCCTGGCCCACTAGCATGGCTGGCGCCACCGAATCCAAGAAGAGCAGAAAATTGAGGCCCGACTTCCGGAATAGGAAGTAGGCCGTGATGAATCCAAGCACTACCGCACCGAATATGTGCAGACCCCCCTCGTTCACAAATAGAATGTGGATCGGATTCTCGATATAGAAGCGGCCCCCACCGGCAATGTCATTAATCACGTACCAAAGGCGGGCGCCGACGACCCCGGCAACTGCCAGCCAGACCAGCGCATCCCAGAATTTTTCTGGGTCGCCGCGGCGGCGCTTGATCTCGCGGTCGGTAATATAGGCGCCAACCAGCAAGCCGATCATAGCGAGCACGCCATACCAGCGCAAGGTAATGGTGATACCAAGGAGGTCGAATGAAAAAATTACGGGATCAATCATTGTTTTCCTTTAGAGCGAGGTCTTATTGCATGACGGAAACGGCATCCGCTTCGCGGTTGAATTGGAAAAGGTCAAAGACTTCTGCGAATTCCTGTCGAATTAAATCTCTGGTTAACCCGAGTTCTTCCAGGGTGTACACATTATCACTTTCGAAGGCCTGGTTGGCTTTCACCACCTGTTCGACGACGCGGCGAAAGGGATCACTGAGCGGGATATTCATCCACTCATAAACCTTCTGGATGGTCTCTTCCACATTAGCCACAAAATCATTGTAGCGCAACACCATGTAGCGCGTCTTGGGCTTGTCTCTAAAACGCTGCATGGGATAGAGGTACCAATATTTGAATTGCCTGAACATGGCGGCTTGAAACCGACGGGCGCCGTCAGGGACGCCCATATAATTCCAGATGTACTTGAAAAAATTCAATGCGGAGGGCACGAGTCTGAGCGGGTTGCGCGCCAGGTAAATGATGTGCGCATCGGGAAAGAATTCATATATGCTTTCGATGCGCGCCGTGTGCCCGGGGCTCTTGGCCAGATAGATGCGGTCTCCACCCGCATCGTATAGATGGCGCCGGATGATGGCGCTATAGAAACCCATAATGCGCCTGCGCTGAAGCGCCGGGATCTCTTCATCGAAGTGATCGTAAGGCGGCAATTCGTCCACCACCGGGAACACAAATTGCAGGAACATGGTTGACCAAATCGTGATCAGCAGACCTTCGTCTTCATCGGGCGTGAATAAGCCTACCTTGTGCATCTGGATGGTGTCCAGCCAACGCCGGTCGCGCTCCTGGAGCCACTTGCGGCCGCGCCCTCCAAAAAGGACACGGTCAATTGCGCCAATGAATTTCCAGAAAGTCCTCTGGGTCAACGTAGGCGCAATGTAGATTTGGGCGATGTTCATGCTGGTAAAGTGATCAGGGTCGCGTGCCAACAATCGCTGCAATAGCGTCGACCCGCTGCGGAAGTTCCCCACGATGAAGACCGGCGCCTTGATCTCCTGCTTGCGATACAAAGGAAAGAAGATTTCGTCCAAGTAAAAGCAGATAAAAGTGAGTATCTGGTGAATGGGAATCACAAGGTACCAGAGCAGCACAGCTGCCCGGCGTCTGGGCGTGAAATGTAAACCCGTATCATTTGACTTGAACAGTTGCAGGAACGCTAGGCGTGCTGCAAGGGTTAGGTTGATTGGCATTAATCTCTCCGGGGCAAAAGCCCGCCAACTATAACATGCTAGTCAAAGAGACTGGAATAACGGGAAGGAACAAGCAAAAATGCTTATCAATAAGGTATTGAAAAAAAGCCCCTGAGTGTTTGCTGGTAACCTCTTAAAGCCGACTTCTTCAGCCACGGAAACGGTCCCCTTATGGAAAGGATTGCCGAAAACCGTTAGAGACTGGGATCCGGGGATAGTTTTCAACAACCTAGCGTCAAAATGCTTGACATCGCCTTCGGTTTTCCTCAATCTCCGAAAACGTGTCATTAATCGTTATGGGCAGGAATTTAGCT
>Ga0209342_10001522_pt1 | contig 26051 bp, 20 predicted proteins | sample RifCSP16_2_FD_184023 | JGI IMG/M metagenome (GOLD analysis project Ga0209342, IMG submission 184023) | Soil microbial communities from Rifle, Colorado - Rifle CSP2_sed 16_2 (SPAdes) (version 2) | ecosystem: Environmental > Terrestrial > Deep subsurface > Rock core/Sediment | place: Rifle... | reverse complement strand
GCGGACGCTGAAGATGTGCCACGTGAAGAGGTAACTAAAGAGTACCAACGTGACGCCTGACAGCACCGTGAAGAGGACCGCCTGCCAGCCGACTCGCCTCCACACGAGCAAGGTCGCGGGAAAAGTGGCCATGATCAGGTAGAAGTGGTAGGGATTGGATGTCCTGTCTTCCTGGGTTGCGGGCGGAGCAATCCGGAACTCTCCGTCGCCGGTCGTGCGCGGATCGTCGATCTCCAGGCCGAGCAACAAGTGGGCCTTGATGACGACCTTGCTCAGAGTCGGGTTCACCTTGAAGAACTCAGGTAGACCGACCTGCAGGCCAGCATTCTTGATCAGAACAGACGCCACCCCCTGCGGCGTGCGAAGCTGATTGGAGTGCGCGGCAAAGTCGGCCGGATTGGATACAGCACCGTATGTGATCAAGTTCCGCGTAAGGTGTCCGCCGTTGATCAGAGCCACGGCCAGGAGACCAACACCCGCCCACTTCAGTCCGTTGATCGCACCCATCCTGCGCAGGACGACAATGGCCAGCCAGACGAGGAAGGGTGCCAGATACGGTGCGGCGATTGGCTTAGTCAGCATCGACAACGCCACAGCCAGGGCGACAAAGAACAGCGCCCGCGGCTCATCCGACCGAAGATAGCGGAGGACCTCGACAACTGCACACAGAACCCAGAAGGCCACGACATAGTCATTGATCGTGCTCGACGATTCCACGATCCCGATCGGGAGGGTGAGCGCGAAAAAGGTTGCCAGCCACTGACCGGCTGATCGCGCACCGAGGAGTTGCGCTCCCACGGACACGGCCACGAGGCTGCCAATCATGGCGAACCACTGGGTAAACGTCGCCAGCCGGTCACTGGCAGAGAGTACATAGAAGTTGAGAGTGATCGTCTCGGCACCGGGGCTCATGCTGGTCTGGCGATTGATCCCTGTGGCATAGTGCCAGACGGAGGCGTTCTGCGCCCAGTGCGCCACGCGGCTCATGTGGTAGGTGAGCGAGTCCCAGGTCTGCGGGGGCGACAACCAGGCCACGCCGGCCGTGATCGCGAGCACGAATACAACCCCCGCCAATAGACACCAGTCGCCCCATCTCTTGGGGAGCTCGATCACCGGGAGTCGGAGCGGGCTTCCCAGGCGCTGCCTGCGCCAGGCCCACATACTCAGGCCTGCAACCGGCAGCAGCCACCCCAGGCCCAGCCCCAGCCGGGTCACCGCCTTGAAGGGGCTGAGAGCTTCTATCAGCAACACCAGATAGGCGCCAAAGGTCACAGACGAACGCAGGAGCAGGAGACGCGTGTTCTCGAAGGACCAGCGATTCCCCAGGTACAACAGCACACATACGAATGCCAGAACCGGCACGAGGACGAGAAACATGACTAATGCCCTGCCCCGTCGGGTCGCGGGCCGACAAGCCGCATGAGATGCTCAAGCTCTTGGAAGCGACGGTTGACCGTATGCAGGATGAGCCCAACAGCGACAAGCAATACCCCTATCAGGTCGAGGCCAACCGCCAGGATCCCTAGAAGGATCGAGAATGGCTGGGAGTTGTCGGAGCTGGACAGAAGAGCGTACACCCCCGGGGCCAGTCCCAGAGCGACGAAGACGATCCCGACGCTGCCGAAGAATGTCAGGGGTTTGTAGTCTCGGAACAAGGAGAAAATCGTCCCGAGGATGCTCAGACCATCGCGCAGCGCCCTTATTTTGGAGAAGCTGCCTTCCTGTCGAGAACGCAAATCAACGGGTACTTCGATCAGCCGGAAGCCTCGTTCAAGTGACTTGATCGTGATCTCCGCCTCCACCTCGAATCCTTTGACAAACAGAGGCAGACTCTTGACCAGGGCGTGACCCAGACAGCGGTAGCCGCTGAGGATATCCGTCAGGCGCGTTCTGAAAATCCAGTTGATCACGATTCTGAAGAAGTTGTTGCCGAGCCGGCTCATCGGGCTCATCGCGCTGCGGCTCTCCGCCATCATGCGAGACCCGATCGACATGTCAGCCTCTCCCTGCAGCACGGGTGCAATCAGAGCCTTGACTCGATTTGCGGGATAGGTATCGTCTCCGTCCACCATGACATAGACATCGGCCTCGACCTCCTGAAACATCGCCTGGACGACATGCCCTTTACCACGACGTTTCTCCGACATCAGGACGGCGCCTGCCCCCAACGCGAGCTCCACTGTCCTGTCGCTCGAGCCGTTGTCGAACACGATGACCTCCGCTTCAGGGAGTTGAGCGCGGAAGTCCTGCACGACTTTGGCGATCGTGCCTTCCTCGTTGAGGCAGGGGATCAAGACGACAATCCGGCTTGTCCGAGGGGAGTCGGAAGTTGCCGGTAGGGACATGAGCACTCCTTCTATGGAACCACGGCGCCAGGGCGCGCGAGCGAGTTGTAGGATCGGCTACGCCGCGCGGAACTAACGCCCATTCTATGCCCGATCGGATTCGCTGGCCGTGGCTGGCAATTTCTCTGGCAGGGACCGCGATGCGCGCTCGCCCACTCCAGCCGCGATCAACGCCCCCTCCGCCGGCGCGCCCGACCATGTCGTTCCAACAGACAGGTCATCGCGCTTGGGCTCTCCTCGGCGGCCAAGCCGTGGGTCAAGCCGTGTTTCGGCCATGTACAACCAACACCCGACACCCAGTAGTGCTTCCGAGGAGCCGATGTTGAAGGGCATCCTACCCGGGACAAGGATGGCCGCGCTCGAGACACGATCGATTATGGTTTACTCGTTCGCTTGCCCGCCTCGATCACCTCGCCCAGGAGCTTGCGGTAGCGGGACGTCATGATCGCCCGCGAATAGCGTTCGACGACATAGGATCTGGCGTTCCGCCCGTACTCCTTCAGCCTATCCGGCTCGCCGGCCAGTCTCAGCACGGCCTCCGCCAGCGCTTGAGGCTCCTCGGCCGGGACGCACACGCCGCACTTCGCTTCTGCGACAAGATGCCTGATCTCCGAATCGGTAGGAACGGCCGCCAGAACCGGCCGCCCGCCGGCCATGATCGCGTACGCTTTGCTGGGAACGCTCACGGCCCCCATCCCCTCCCTGAGAGGAACCAGGCCCACATCCCCCGCCCCCAGGACATTTGAAAGGATCCCGCTCGGCTGGGTAGGCAGAAATCGCACGTTCGTCAGGCCTTCCCTCTCCGCCGCTCTCAGCAGATCCGCTTTGGCGCTGCCTTCCCCGACGATCAGAAAGCATATGCGAGGCTCGCCTCGCAGAAGCCCGGCCGCGGCCAAGACCGACTCGAGTCCTGCGGCGTAGCCGACATTCCCGGCAAACAAGACAACAAAACTCTCGCCCAGGGCCAGCTCGTTTCTAAACGGGTTCGGTCCCTCGACCGGGTGGATCCGCTCGGTGTCCACCCAGTTCGGGATAACCTGCACACGCCCGGCAGCCACACCTTTGGAAAGCACATTCTTACGCATTCCTTCTGAGACGACCGTGATCCTATTCGACGTCCTATAGACAAGCTGTTCCAGGCGCCTTAATACGGCAATCAGCACTTGGTTGTGGATACGCCCCATGCTGATGAGGCCGTCCGGCCAGATATCTTGAGCGTTGAAGACCGTGGGGCATTTCCGGAGGAAACCGACAACCCAACCTGAGAAACCGACCGTAACCGGCGGGGCGACGCACAAGATGATGTCCACAGGTCCGAGACTGATCGCGGCCAGGCTTGCCAGGACCGTATATGCGGCATAATCGAGCCCGCGCCCGAGGGCGCTCCCAACATGGGCCACCGGCGCCAATGTGCGATAGACGGTGACCCCCGACTTCAGAGCCCTGTGTATCAAACCTCCTCGGAACTCGGCGGGGATTTCCGGCAGTCCATAGTGGGGCACGCTCGTCACGACCACAACGTCTTCGCCGGCAGCCGCAAGATCTTCAGCCAGCTCTGTGACAAGAGGCCCGGTGCCTGTCGCCTCGGGCCAGTACCGCATGTGAAGGATCAGGACGCGCATTGTCTCACGCAGTCTGCATGAATACGCCCCACCTGCGGTCCGCCGCAACTAATCCGACATGGCGTCACCCGCTCTGCCTCTTGTTGGCAAGCGCATAACGCCAGAACCGGAACTTCATCCTCCAGGGCATCACCGGTTCGAGCAATCGGCGCAGCAAGTACTTCAAGTAAAGCACGGAGATGACGGATCCCCCGTCGCGGAAATGCACGCGCATCATTTCCGGCCAGCAGCGGTAGGCTGCCGTCAGAGACTTGGACGAAACGTGGATACGGAAGTTGGCCCATGGACTCGGATGCAACGCGATCGGCGAGACTTCAGCGATTCTCACCCAGAGATCGTAATCCATGGCGTAGTAGAAGGTCGGATCAAGCGGACCCACCATGCGCCAAAGCTTGCCGCGGAAGAACATCGCCTGCTGGGGGATGGTCGTGACACCCCGGCGGAGACCCCGCAGACTGGTCCTCCCTGAAGGATAGGGCGCAAGGATCTCTCCCGTCTCGTCGACGTAGAAGGCCTGGCCGTATACCATGCCGATCGCCGGGTGATCTCGCAGGTATTGAACGGCCTCACCGACCGCCCCCGGAAGATAAGTGTCATCCGAATTCAACCAGGCAAACACGTCACCCTGGGCCACACTAAAGCCCTTGTTGACCGCCGAGGTCTGTCCCTGGTCGGGTTCCGAGGACCAATAGGTGAGTCGATCCTCGAACCGCCGAATGATCTCCTGGCTGCCGTCCGTGGACCCACCATCGATGACAATGTACTCGATCCTTGGGTAATCCTGATCCAGGACAGAGCGAATCGTCTCTTCCAGGAATCGACCCTGATTGAAGGATGGGGTAACAATCGACACCAGCGGCAACGATCCATCGTTCACGTGGGTCACTTCACTCACCATTCCCTCCGCCGGTCCCCTCCGATACGGGGAACAGAAGCCGGATGGTCACCTTGTCCATCACAGCACGCGGCCGAACACGTCGATCCGTCGTCGGCCATGTTGCAGCCTCCGGCGGGTTCTCCGGTACCACTCGAAGGCGGCTCCCAGCCCGAGAGCGCTGAACCCGGCCTGGACAACCTTGTACCAGTAGCGAGCCACTGTCGGCGGGAACTGTCCGGAGGCCCGAACCAATCGCCGGAAGGCCTGCGCGTGCTGACCAGCATCGATCAACCTGCGTGCGGCGAAAACGTTCAGGCCAGCTTGTACTCGACGACGATGTTGGGCGACGAGTCTCTCGAAACCCGCAGGGCTTTCAGCCCACGCCGCCAGGCGCTCGGCTTCGGCGACGAACTTGGAGGCCTGGGCAATGGTCTTGGCTGCAGGGTGCGTCCTTTCGAGAGCCCAGAAAGCGGGGATGTGGACAAGAGGATAGCGGCCGGCGATCCGGACCCACAGCTCATGGTCGAGGATGAGGTCATACTCGTGACTCAACAGCCCGACCACATCCAGGGACGACCTTCGCATGAAGACTGCCGGCTGAAGGATCACTTCGAAGCTCAATAGGTCCAACAAGCCGAGCGATTTGTAGCGATGGCGGTCCAAGAGGACCATGTCCGCGTCAACCATCAGGCCGTCTCCATACGTCATGCCTGCTTCGCTGTGTTCCGCCAACGCGGCGACGGCCTGCGCGATCGCGCCTGGCAGATAGGCATCGTCCGAATTCAACCAGGCCACGATCTCACCCTTCGTCTGCATCAGCCCACGGTTGATCGCGGCTGCCTGGCCCTTGTCCGGCTCAGATACCCATAATGCCAGGCGCTCTTCATATCGTCGGATGACATCGAGACTGCCGTCGGTCGACCCGCCATCGATGACAATGTACTCCAAGCGCGGATAGTCTTGCTCCAGGACCGATCGCATCGCGGTTTCCAGATAACGACCCTGGTTTAGCGAGGGTGTCACAATCGAGACGAGCGGGAGGGCTTCAGCCATCGTTGGGGCGGTCTCTCTTGTGGGGGTCTTCAAACGGCGTAAGAATCGCGCCTACACCCGGAGGTTCAGGATTTCGGTGCGGACTTCCACCGCCCAATCTTGAGCTGTTGTGTGGGCACATGACACACCTTGTCACAACTGCGGGCTGTGCCTCCCATGCCCGTCAAGTACATGCCGAACTATCCTTGCTGCCACGCGCAGGCTCGCGATCCATGCCCTATTGAGGCTGCGGCAATAGTAACCTATCTCTGGAGAGAGGACGAAGAGCTCCGCAAGGGCCAGGGGAAGGAAACCCTTGGATCTAAGGCAGCGACGGTTAGAACAGGCTGGTGTACTCGACCTTGGGGAAGATCTGGAGATTACCGCCAATCGTGGCGTCCAGGACCCGCCTTCCTGCCGCTTCGAAGGCGTGCTTGGCAAGCCTGTACGCCTCTTCAGACGCACGCAGGTCAGGGAGCTGCCAACGGAAGCCCTTACCGAAGTAGCCTGCGCTGAAGTGATCAGGATCGTCGCCGTTCGAAACGACGGTGACGTTCGCCGGGCCCTGAGAAGCGAACTTATGATCGACCCCGACCAGCACCACCTCCTCGAAGCCCATGTGATAAGCCATCTGGAGTGCGACGTAGGTGACTGTCGAGCCCTCGAAAATCCTGCCGCTGGCCTCCGTCGAGAACGTGGCGGGGGCAGTATAGTCGGTATCAAGGAAGATGGTCCCGGGATCGTCTCTCAACCACCGCCTGCCTCGCCAGCTGATGAACTTCGGCATCGAGAGTCTCTTGATCTCATCAGCGCACTGTTCGATCACCAGCGTATTGACGGCGACGTAGTAAGACGTCGCAAACCCGATCTCATCGAACAACAGGTAGATCCGATTCATGCCGAAGGTGAGTTCGTCTCTGAGCAAGCTCAGGTCGGTTTGCTTTAGGCTGGGGCCATTACCCAATATGAAGCACCGTGTTCCACGATGGCGATCGCTGAAGGTCTTGATTGCCCGGATGCTCGAGCGACGCTGCGGGCTGCCGATGGCCGCCAGCCGATGGCGGGCACGGTTGTACCACCACCAGTATGGGCCGGTGATCAGCCGCCACACAGGTCCGGGGACATGGCGCTTGACGTCATAGATGGTCTTCTGCATCGGCTTTCTCGCGAATCATATATCGGCTGACCTGCTCCAGGTTCGGCGACCGATTTCACTTCCGGCGAAGAGAGGATCCCGTTCTGTATCAGCAACACCTGCCACGACGGCCGTCAGATGGTTGCAACTTTCCTTACGACGTCAATCGATCAGGCTCGGCCTGCTCATGGCGGAGGCGGGGCTGCCTCTTTCAGATAGAGACGATACCCTTCACTCCCGTACACCCGCGTCAGGCCTCGAATGTCCACTAGATCCTTGGGGCAACTCCCATCGCAAACGACCGCGCACGGCTGGAAGGCGGGCTTTGAGAAGCGGGCCGAGGCGGTCCCAGCCACGATAGCCTCGATAACCAGATCGTCGCGCGGCGCCCCGAGCATGGCCCAGAGCGGATACTCTGCCGCCCCACCCGAAAGCATCGTCCCCACCGATGAACAACTGGCGCCTTGGATGGCAGACACCATCTCGCGATAGGGTTGCTCCGCGCTCGGGTCCAGGATGAAGTACAGGTCGTCCCTGGGCTGGGACAGGATACTCTGATCGGTGCTTTTCGACGAAACCAGCGGTCGGGGGTCAAGATGCACCAGCCACGGCCAGGTGATCAAACACAAACCCAGAGCGACAAGCCTCACGCCATTGGGTGGTATGAGCGCAGACAAGACGTACCCTGCAACCGGCGCGTAGAGCACGAAAAAGGGCAAGTGATAGCGGCTTCCGAACACCGTGAACTTGAACATGAGGCTGATGACCAGGAAACTCCCCGCGACGACGGCTGCAAGCCCGAAGACCGCTGGATTGAGAGACTTCCGCCTCAAGAGGATCAAGACCGAGACCAGCAGGATCAGCGCGGCCTGCGCCGGGTTTCCCGCCTTGGCCTCGTTTGTGCTTGGCGCCTGCACGCGGAAGATCAGGTGGGCGGAAGTCCGAGGGTCGGTGGTGCCAAGGCCGATCCAATCGTGGATCTTGGCAATTGTCAGCGCAATTCCTTTGTTCACATGGGGCGAGGGCGTACCCGCATGCAGGCTGGCGTTCCGAAGGACATTCGAAACGAACACGCGCCAATCCAGAATGTTGTTTGCATGGTTTGAGATGCGCTCACTGCTACCAAGCGGAGTGCCGTACAGGCTCATGTTCCGAGAAAAAAAACCGGCGTTGATCACGGACACGATCGCGAGTGCCGTCAGTGAAAGCGCGGCTACCTGACCGAAACGGAACTTCCGGAACAAGACGATGGCCACGTAAGCCAGGAATGGCAGCAGAAACGCCAATGCCGTCGGTTTGGTGTTGATCGCCAGGGCGGCCGCGAGGGCGATGAATACGAGGTCCATCCAGTGAGGCTTGTGTGTGGCCAGCGAGAGGCTCTCGCTCATCAAGCACACCATCCAGAAGGCCACGACATAGTCGGTCATCGTGCTCGAAGCCTGGGCGATGCCCATCGGGAGTGTGGCGACGAAGACCGCAGAGAAGGCCTGCCCGAGCCGGCTCGCTCCGAGATCCTTGGCGATCTTCGTGACGATCAGAATACTCCCCAGCATGCTTAACCATTGGACGAAATTGACGAGTCTGTCGCCGCCGGCGAGAACATAGAGCTGGAGCATCGCCATTTCGCCGGCCGGGGCCATGAAGTTCTGACGCTCGTTGCCTGTGGCGAAGGGTGCCAGCGAGTGGTTCTGGGCCCAATGGGCAACCCTCGCCATGTGATAGGTTAGGGAGTCCCATGTATTCGGGGGTGAAACCCAGGCGATGACGGCTGTCGTTGCGATAATGATGCCGAGCCCGACGAAGATCATCCAGTCGAGAGGAGCGTCGGGCCGAGGCCAATGAGGCAGTGCGATCGGGCCTCCTGAGCGGATCCTCGTCACAAGCCAAGCCAGGGCCAGGAGCGCCGGCAGGGCCCAAACCAGGGACAGTCCGAGGCGGGTCACGCCCCCAAGCAGGCTCAGGCCTTCGGTTGCCAGGACCATGTATGCGCCCAATGCCAGCGACGACCGCAAGAATGCCCGGCGCCACCCCCATCCAGGCATTGCGACTGCAGAGGCGAAGGCTGCGGTCAAGATAGAGATCGGAGGCAAGAGCCCAAGCATGACCGTCTCCCCGGGCGAACGGACGGATCAATCACAAACCCCAGCCGGCGGCCCCGTCGGAAGGGGGGATAGATCTTGTCGAGCGCAAGGTTCATGGCGCGGGTCGCCTGCGTTGCTCGTGCAAACGGATATTCGAAGTTGTCGCGTCGAGCCACGGTGCGAGGGACGGATGCGGTCCTCCCGTGATCAGTCGTATCCAGGCACCACCGCTTGACCAAGATCGGGATGAGCACTCGGCCTTGAGCGACATTGACTGGAGGGCTCGCAGACACCGACGGCACGGTCCGGCACCCTGGCCTCTGTCTGCTAAGAGGCTTAGAAGCAATCCCCGTCTGGCGGCATTATAGAGATGCAGCGTCACGGGCGACGATCCGAAGGCGAGCTCCTCAAGCCTATCCGAATGCAGGCAAGAACGCTCGGGCGCCTATTCTAACTCAAGGTGAGTGGGCACCTACCGCTTCACGGATTCCGCCTCGATCTTGATCTGGGGTAATATTGCCAAACCCACGCCGTGAATCCGACGGGGGCATTGCTTGATCGACTGATCGCCCGCCCATCCTGGCCGAACCCACGGCGTAGGAGGGGAGTTGGCCCGTTGAACGTTTCAGCCGGAACGCCGCGAACTGCCCGCTTCGGGATTCTGGCCATGGCGGCCTTCCTGATCGCTTTGGCGTTCCAGTTCCACACGACGAACGTTGGCTTTGCCGGCCCTATGGCTGAACGACTTTGGGAACTCAGATTCAAGCCTGACTGGGAACGCTCAGCCCTGCTCCAAGGGGGTGATGTTGCCGGCTTCGTGACATTCCTTCGCCAACAAGTCCCTGAGGACGGTAAGCTCATCCTTCCGCCAAACTTCCCTTTGCGGCCCTTTGCGCATGTGGGCTACATGCAATACTACCTCTTCCCTCGAGACATCCAGAATTGCGGACGGGACGAAGTCGAGGCCTGCGTGCGCCGCATCGGGGGAGCCAAGACGTTTATCATGGCTCTACCAGACTTCCCTCCACGGGCGTTGGCAGAGAAAACACTGCGGTTCATCCCGTACAAAGACGGCATGGGGGTCTTCGCCCCGCGCTGAGTTGAGAACAATGCCGAGATGATCACGTCGCTGCTTATAGGCCTGGCCATTCTCGCAGGCCTCATCACAATTGGCTGGAAGATCACCGATTTGCTGATTGGCCGCACCTCCTGGGCACTGCAATTCGCCCTGGCGTTCCCCTTGGGGGCGGGCTCGTTCACCTACGTCCTGTTCCTGCTTTCCTGGGCCGGGGTCCCCTTGACCCCGGCGAGTGTATCCCTGATCTACTTGGTGGCCGTCGCCGGGCTGTTTGGGCTGAGTGCCCTCCATGGACCTTCTCATGAAAACTGGAAATCGGAGGCTACCAAGGGGACCACGCTTTTCCACTCCCCCCTTCCCCAGGGACTACTCATCGCCCTGTTGGCCCTCGTGCTTCTATTCGACTGCGTAATCTCGGTTGGGCAGGCATACGCTGCATGGGACGCGGTGGCGATGTGGGGGATCAAGGGTTACGGAATCGCGTTGGAGGGATCAGTCTTCGCCGGGCGGTCTTGGGGCGCCCATGGGCTGGCCTATCCGTTCAACATCCATCTGCTCGTCGCGCTGTTCAAGATGCTCAGCGGCGACCCTCTCCCAGCCTCGAAACTGATCTTCCCATTCTTCCTGATCTCAACCGTCCTCGGATCGTTCGCGTTTTGGACGCGCCGGGGCGTGCCCAGAGAGTGGGCGAGCGCCGGTTGTCTGCTCCTGGCCTCTGTCCCGGTGTTCTTTGTCCACGCCACAAACGGCTACGCCAATCTCGCCACCGCATGCTACTTGGTCCTGGCGACCTTCGTCGGAGCGGAGGCGGTCGCCTCTGGCAGTCGCGGCGGACAGGTCCTCGCCGGTCTACTCCTTGGGCTGGCCTGCTGGACAATCGTCGAGGGGATGTTCTTCGCCGCAGCCGTGTTGGTCAGCCTGGTCCTGGCGCGGTATCTGGGCTCGAAGGGCGAGATCCACTGGCTCCACCTCTCACTGCCTCTCGCTGCGCTGGGAGGGATCTGGTTGTTGTTCTACGGACGTTACGGCGCCAGCGGTAGCCAGGCCATGGGCGCCGCCCACGCGATGTTCGCCTCGATAAGAGCTGGAGAACTGAACCTGTACGCCTTTCGAATGATCCTCGGCTATTTGCGGAGGTTCGTATTCGATCCTTCCACTTGGGGCGTTCTCTTCTCCGCAGGATTCCTCATGGCCATCTTCGGGTTCAGGAAGCTGGTTTTCGCCCGCGACACCGTGTTGACGGCGGCTTACCTGGTCATCCTTTCAACGGGAGTCGTGTCATCGCTGTTGTTCTACTTGCGCTCCTTCGTCTCCGAGGACTTCTACGCCTACCTCATCCGCGGTTTTCCGAGGGAATCGTTCCAGACGGCCTTTCTCTTTGCCGGCGTGGTGGTCTGGGCAAGTGGGGCCCAACTGGCGGGCTGGTTGAAGGGACCAAGTGCAGAAGTGTGAGACAGGATCGATCTCGGAGCTTCGCGCCGAACACATGCCATGTGGTCAGGACGGACGAGGAGGCCGGGTCGATTTCAACAAGGCGCTCTGGCCACGGTAACTGCGGTTGTGTAAGTCCTCGAGGGGAGGCCCAGAATCAGGGGGCGGTTGTCTTCGGTGGTTGCATGAATAGTCGGTAGCCTGAGGCGTCCGAGATCAAGGGAAGACCGCGAACCGTGACCAAAGCCTGCTCACAACTTATGTCACAGATCACGGCGCAAGGTTCGAAGGCTGGGTCTTCATAGCGAGCGGAGGGTGTTCCGCCGACGATCCACTCTATCTCGAGGTCGCTCCGGGGAGCCCCAAGCATCACCCAGAGCACGTACTCGGCCGAGTTCCCGGAGATCATCACTCCAACTGTCGAACACCGGGCGCCGAGGATGGCGTCCGTCATCGTCTCGTAGGCTTGCAGCGGTCCTCCGATGAGATACATTTCACGTCTCGAAGTCTCCAGGATGCTCGGCGAAGCCCTCCTGGACATCGGGACCAGCGGCCGCTGATCGATCCCGAATACCCATTGCCGCGAAGCGAGGATCAACCCCAGCCCGATCAAAGCGACCAGGCTGCGCGGGAACACTCGCCAGATCACATATCCAGCCAGGGGGGCGTACAAGACGAAGAACCCCATATGGTACCGACTGCCGTAAATGGTGAACTTGAACATGGTACTCAGAACCACGAAGCTGAGAGCGATGACGATGGAATAGACTGCCGCGATCGGCCCGACTTTGCGCCAGAACACGATCGCCAGGACAAAACTGACAATGATCAGCAACGCGTGCAGCGGATTCCCTGCCCGCGTTTCGCTCATCGACGGACGCGTGATACGGAACTCCGAGTGGGTCGAGGTGCGCGGCTCGGTCAGATCCAATCCTAGCTTAAAGTGCACTTTGGCCAAACTGAGGTAAATCCAATCATTGATCCGATCATCCGGTGTCCCGGCGTGCAGGCTGGCGTTGCGCAGGGTGTTCGAGATGACGACGCGCCAGTCGAGGATCTTGTTCGAATGCTGTGAGACGGTCCGCTCTCGCCCGAGGAGGTTGCCGTAGACTGCCATGTTCCTCGAAAGATAGCCTGCGTTCAGGATCCCTACCACTCCCACCGCCACGATTGTCCAGACGGCAGCCTCCCGCAGTCCGCGCCGACGCACCAGGCCCGCTCCGATGAACACGGCCAGCGGCAGGAGGTAGGCGAACCCGGTCGGCTTAGAGCCTATCGTCAGGCCTGCGGCCAGGCAGGCAGAGATGACCGGCGCCCTGCCCCGGGCACCCTGAGCGATCAACACGCTCTCGCAGGCAACATCCACGGCCCAAACTGCGACGACGTAATCGGTCATCGTGCTCGAAGCCTGGGCGATGCCCATGGGCAGTGTACTGACAAACACGGCCGAGAACAGCTGACCGAGCCGACCAGCGCCGAGGTCCTTGGCCAGAAGGGTGACGGCCACTATCGAAACAAGCATCGCGAACCACTCGACGAAGTTCACCAATCGATCGCCCGAGCCCAGGACATATACCTGCAGCATTCCGATCTCCGCCACCGGGCTCATGAAAATCTGTCTCTCGATCCCCGTGGCGTACGGGCGCAAAGATCCCTCTTGGGCCCAATGAGCCACACGGCTCATATGATAGGTGAGCGAGTCCCAGGTATTCGGCGGGGCGATCCAGGCCACGACGGCCGTGATCACGACAATTGCCCCTACCCCAACCACCAGGATCCACTCTGTCAGCGTGAGATCGTTGCCCCAGGCCGGCACCCTGACCGGGGTGCCCCGGAGCCGCCGGCGGACGCCCCAGATCCCGGCAGCCAGGATCGGCAAGATCCACACAATGGCCAGGCCGGCGATTGTGATCCCCCGGATGAGACTCAATCCTTCGTTGGCCAGAATCGTATAGCCGCCGACGCCGACAAATGACCGGACGAACGCCCGGCGCCAACCCCATCCGGGAAAGATATTTCCGGCGGCGATGCAAATACACAAGAATGCGATCAGAGGTAGAAGAGCTAACACGATACTCTCGATACCGATCCGGTTGGCCACCTAGCCATCTTCATCGGGGACGTAATTCGGGCCGACGAACACAGAGACCTTGCCATAGTTGGCCGTGAGGTGGAGACCGTTCAGCCGGACTCGGTCCCCACAAATCGTGCAAATAATGGCGCAAGGCTTGAACGTCAGATCTCGATAGCGCTCCAGGTACGAAAAGGTGTAAATCGTCTCGAGGTAGACTCCGCTTTGCGGCGCGTCTAGAAGCCACCAGAATGCATACTCAAGGTCGCTAGAGTTCAATCGGAAGCCGACGTCCATGCATCCCGAGGCCTTGACCGCCTCAGCGCCCTCGGCATAGGTGTGCCTGGATGAGCTATCGACCGCCAACAAAATGTCTTCCGGTGCTGCCGTAAACACGCTATCGATCCTGGTGGGCCATGGAGCCAGGCCGATGATCGGACGCGTGTTGTTGAGGAATACCCAGGGGAGGCTCGAAACGAGGAACGCTCCCGCGACAGCGGGGGCGATCCATCGAATTCTCGGCAGAGAGAAGGCCATCGCAATGGTAGGGGCCAACAAGATGAAGAACGGCAGTTGGTAGCGCAGCCCCCAGATGGAATTCCCGTGGCCGATGACAACTGGGACTAGCGTGTACGTCGCCAGCGAGACCAGCGTGTAGTAGATAGGAAGGGCCGATTCCATCCTCCGGCGATACACGATCAGCCCGGCCAACGCCCACGGAACAAGGAACAGGTGGACCGGATTCCCGGCCGTGTCCTCGTGGTTCCAAGCCGCCTGGCTCAGCTCCGCTTGAAAGTCCGGCCCCAGCCCAAAGACGGGTGGAAGGGCCTGCATCCCGCGCACCAGAAGGGAGTTAACCGCGCTCGAAGGAGTAACCAGGTTCCAGGCTATCGTCTGAGTCATCTTCCGGATCCACCAAGCCGCGCCATCGCTCAATTGGCTGACTGGGGAGAACCAGCGCGTCGCTTCCCTCGGGGGAGCAGGGATAAATCCTTGCAGGGTGTCGCTCGTCGCCCGGTTCGGGTTCGCGTACGCGGCGAGGGCCGGCGAAAGCGCCGCCAACCCCCGGACGGAGGAGGCCTCAACTCCTCCCGCGTCGTTGGCGAGGCCCGGCGCGCCCCCGGCCTCCACGCGTGTGTGGTCAGTTGTACGAAAGGACGACGGGAGTGGGATCGTCTCCGCCTGGGAGATCTTAATGCCGAGGTTTTGACGGAGCCAGTCACTCGTACCATAGGGGCCACCGTATGTGACTATATTCCGTGACCAGAACCCTGCATTGAGCAAGACCGTTAGACCCGCCAGGACAATCCCTTCGAACAGCACACGGCGGAAGCTACCCCGCCTGAGCTCCGAAAGGAAGAACCACACCATCAGGGGTGGAGCGTAGACAAAGAACGGTCCCTTGGTCAGCACTCCAATCCCCAAGGCCAGGCCGAGACCCACCGTCTCGAAGCGTATCAACGGGCGCTTCCGACTTAAAACTACAAGGTATGCCAGGCACGTTACCCAGAAGGCTGTGACGTAATCGTTTTGCGTGCCGCTCGCTTGCAGGATTCCCATTGGGACGCTGATCGCGGCTGCCGCCGCCAAGATCTGGCCTTTCCGGCTCGCTCCGAGCAGGCCGGCGATTGCCGAAACCCCGATCAGAGATCCAAGCATGCTGAACCACTGGACAAGGCTTGCAGGGCGGTCGTTTCCCCAGAGCACCCGGAGATTCAAGATCGCCGTCTCCGCCCAGATTGGTTTGAGCAGTTGGTGGTTGTAGGCCGTCGGGTAGTGGCGAAGACTGTAGTGTTCCGCCCAATGCACGACCCGGCTCATGTGATAAAGGAGCGCGTCGACGTTGTTCGGAGGTGAGACCCAACCAATCATGAGCAGCAGGAGGCCGATGACAGCCATTCCGGAAAGGAGCAATCGATCAGCCCTGTCGAAGGAGTACGTCTTGCGCCTGAGGAGCCGCAACCCCGAGGCGATAGATCCTTGCCGCAACCCTGCCAGGCCAGCGACAAGAACGACGACAAGCCACATCACCGCCAACCAGAGACGATCGATTGCCTGGAACAGGCTCAGGGACTCCGAAATCAAAGTCACCAGCCCACCCCAAACGGCGGCTGAGAGCAGGAAGGCCCTTCGCCAAGATGCGCCCAGGCCATCGTCCTCGCTTCGTCCGAGGATGGAAAGGAAGACGACGACAAGAGCACACAACGGGAGCAGGATCAACACCGCATTCTCACTCCGCAGCCCGACCCCTGTCCGAGATGGTCGGAGCTGTCATCCGGGGGAGGGTTCAAGCTCTTGCTGGCTGCAAGACGCGGCAATCCCCTCCACTGCCGGATCATTCGGTACTCAGGCGCGCGGTGGCTCCGCCGTCGACGATCATAGCCTGACCCGTCATGAAGGACGATTGATCATCGTCAACCAGGAACTGAATGGCACGGGCGATTTCAAGGGGTTGTCCAACGCGACCCAATGCGGTCCTTTTCCCGAGTGCTTTCAAGCGATCGTCCATCGACAGACCGGTCACGTGACCTCGCCCCAGGCCGTCGCGCAACATCTGCGTATCTACGGCTCCCGGGAGAATCGCATTCACCCTTATCCCGTCCGGAGCGAACTCGAGGGCCATCGCCCGTGTCAGGGCCATCAGCGCCCCCTTGCTGGCCGCGTAGGCAGCCAGGTCGACGGAAGTCGCCAGGGCGTGGACCGAGCTCACATTGACGATCGAGCCTCGAGCCTTCCTCAAGAGCGGATAGCCTCTCCGAGCCGTGAGGTAGACCGAGCGCAGGTTAGAAGCCATGACAGCGTCCCACTCATGGGGTTCCATCTCAATCAGCGGCTTGCATATCTGGATTGCGGCATTGTTGATGAGTGCCTCCAGACTTTCGGTCTTTCCGCTCAATCGGTCGAACAGTTCATCGACGGAATCGGGCAGGGATACGTCGGCCTCAAAGACTTCGACGTCCTTCGAGGAGCTCGTCGGGGCTTTGCGGTCGACGGCGATCACTTCCCAGCCGGCAGCCTGGAAGGCTTCAACCGTAGCCCGACCGATGCCCCCCGCCGCCCCGGTGACTAGCACCTTCTTCTTCATAGAGATCCTCCACAGGAAGGAGAGGGTTCGGCACGACCACTCAATCCGCGGCCTCGGTCGGGGGCGGCTGAATGCCAAGCCCGGCAAACAAGTTCCGAATGGTGTTCCAATGTACCCTCTCCCAGGCCGAAGGGCTGCCGTTGGCGTTGTGAGGTCCCAACAAGACATTGTCCATGCGTCTGAGTTCGCTGTCCGCCGGTAACGGCTCTACTTCGAAGACATCCAGCGCGGCTCCGGCAATCCGGCCGTCTCGCAGGGCATCGACCAAAGAGACCTGGTCAACGATCGCACCTCTGGCTGTGTTGACCAGGACGGCCCCGTGCCTCATCAAGCCAAGGCGGGACCGATCAAGAAGGTGGTGTGAGGATGGATTGAGGTCGCAATTCAGGCTGACGAAGTCCGACTGACGGAGCAGCTCTTCCAGCGCCAGCATTTCCACACCGACCATCGCTACGAATGCCGGATCGATCTCGAGGATATCGTTGCCCAGGAGGTGGGCGCCGAATGGGCTCGCCCGGCGCAGCACGGCCTTGCCGATCCTGCCCACCCCGATCACCCCGATCGTGGTCTCGTGCAGGGCGCGGATAGGGACCTTGTCCCACTCGCCCGATTTCGTCGATCGATCCATCCAGGGCAGCTTGCGGGAAAAACTCAGAATATAGCCGATGACGGTGTCGGCGACTGCTTCTGTGAAGGCCCCCGGAGTGTTGCAGACTTGTATGCCCAGGGTTTTGGCCGACTCGCGATCGATCGAATCAATGCCCGTGCCCCACTTGGAGATGACTTTCAATCGAGGCGACGCCGCCCGGAGTACACGTGCGGTGAATTGGTCGTCGCCGCAGATCACGCCGTCGACCTCGCCTGCATAGGGAAGCAGCTCCGCCTCGGACAGTCTTTCGGTCACGATCGGAAGGATGACTTCCATCTCTGCGCTCTCGAAGACCGGCCGAAAGCGCTCATACTCGGGGATCATGTATGGTGCCGACAAGAGGATACGTAACCCCATCAGGCCTCCCGCCCCTCAGGTGGCGATTGTATGCATGGGAGTTCCGGTCTGAAGCCGGCCCGGTTCACAAGCCTCCAGGCGTCAGGCATGTGAGCATCAACACCATTGTCTGTCAGCTGCCTCGCCCTTTCCTGGATAGCCTCCACCGGTCCGTGCTGTTCCACAGCCCGTGATCGAGCAGAACGAGCCTCGACCCCCTCACCGGGTTCGAGCTTATGCCACGGCCGGATCGCCAGTCTGCTCCATAAGGTAGATCCTACGACCCGAGCCTCGGAGCGGCTCGGCCCGATGAATGGTAAACACTTGCGAAAAGGTCTTCTCGAATGCCTCGGAAGTGTATTCCGGGAAGATGTCCTTTCGATTTGCCAGGAGCCGGGCCACCTGCGGATCTTCTTTGGGGACAAACTCGACGACAAGCCAACGACCGAGTCTGCCGAAAAACCCCGCCAGATCGGCCAGGGGCACGTTGTTCGAGATGGCCAGATGGTGGACAAGGGCCAGGGCCACGACCATTTCGACCGGTCCGCGTTCGAAAAATGAAGCTCTCTCCTGATTGTTCCAACCCAGACTCGGGCTCGGGTTTGTCAAATCGAGCACCAAGGGAAGCAAGTTCTTCTCGCCCTTCGAGATGCATTCCAGGTAATTGAGCTCGACCGCCCCCGGATCAAGATCAAACGCGACCGTGGGAATCCCCCTGTCGCTGGCCAGACGGCTGAACAACCCGGTATTGGCCCCGAGGTCCCACACTCTCTTCGGCTGGACACTGGCAACAAACTCATCAACCAGCGCCCGCTTGTCGGCAAGCGTTTCGGGAGCATAGGCATGCGTGTCGTAGTAATCCAGCCACGACGTCGAAGTCGGCTTCCATCTCAGATTCTCGACTGCCCGGCGCAGATCGTCGATCAAGCCGAGCAGCGAGGTTTTCGACATTCGTCTCCCGCGGCTGGCTTCCGCCACTCTGGCCCGGGCGTACCGCTTCTGGGCGGCGGCGTGCAGGTGGAGGTGAACGAGCAGGGGGAGGATCGCCCGCGTTCGGGGTGGAAGCAGCCGGCCGGCGAGGTCGAGAGGGACGCCGTCAATGTATACCCGCAGCAATTGGCTGAGACGAACGTCGGTGTGGGACATGAGAGCCAAGGGTGCCAGGAAATGCTGGCAAAACTGCCGATAAGCGACCCACGGGCTCCCCTCGGCATAACTCTCGAAGGACAACGTGTCGATCAGCACCGGACGACCCTTCTCGAACTGGATGTTGTATGCGCTGCAATCCTTGAGGCTCATCCCTCTGTTCAAGGCCCGTTTCTGTATCTTGAGGGTCAGCCGGGCGGCGTCCTTGAGCTGACTGAAACACCACTCATAGGGGTGTGAGATCGTTGTAATCGGGTCGGGCTGCAGGATTTTGTAGGCGAGGGAAGGCTTGGGCGATCTGGCTTTCGTCTCTCGATGCGAGACGAGGAGTTCGTCGTTTACCAGGTTCTCGTACAGACCGGAGCGCAGGAGCAGGTCGTATTCGTCCTGATAGGTAAGATTGACCTGACGCAAATGCACGCCATCTCGACGAAAGACGAATCCGCTTGGATCACGGAAAGACGAGGATACACGTCCTTCATTCATCGGCATCCGGTCGTTCTTCCTTGCCCGTGAAGACTCGGCGCACAAAAGACTTCACTCTCTGCCAGTACAGCCGCAGGAGAAGAAGGCCGCCCAACGCGGCAGCCACCAGCAATTGAATCAAGTAGCTTCCGGATCCCGGATCGAGGTAGGCCAGGATCCCCCAGTGTCCGGCCGAGATGAGTGTGTCCGGCCCCTGATTGAAGAGGATTGCGGTCAGTGTGTATTCCATGCGCGCCGTCTCCGGTTCACGAGATCCGCTATTCTAATCCAGTCGCCGTGCAGTGCTGCGGCCGAGGAACCGTCAAACGCTTGCCGGCCCTCCCCTTGATTTCCGACCAGGGTCCTTGAGAATCCACTCGGCGATCTTGAAGTTAAGTTCGTCGTCGATATCCAGGGCTTCGGGGAGAGTCATCTCGAACATCTGGGGGCTTTCCCCTATGCGGTTCTTCCGTTCAAGGAAACGCCGGCGCTCGAAAATGTACAGGCATGAGTTTTCCTGGAAGACCGCCGGCAAGTCTTGGGTCCGCAAGAGGTCACTCGGGTCATGATTGAGGGCTTCCCCGCCTTTCCCCCAGATGCGAAAACGCAGCGGCGTGACCGAAAAGAGCGAGTCACGCTCGGGGAACCGGCTAAAGAAGTCACGGGTGGCCATACTGATGGTCGCCGGGCGGAGTAGCGGGTTAGTGGTGTGCGTCTGCAAAAAGAACTCTCCGTCCACCTGCGAGACGTCGTGCAGCAAGATCTCATTCATGGAAACGGCGTCGCCTCGCAGATTCTCTGGCCTTTCTATGAGCTGCACGACGGGATAGGACTTGTGGATTCCCTCGAGAATGATGGGGCTGTCCGTGTCAACGACGATCTTGGCAATAGCGGGGCAGCCCATGAGTGACTCAAGGATGTGCGAGTACAGAGGCTTCCCTGAGAGTGGACGATAGTTCTTCCCTGGAACACGCTCCGAATGATGCCGCATGGGCACCAGGGCGGTCAACCTGTTCTTCTCAACGGTCATCTTACATCCCCTCTTGGACTTGGGGCCAAAGCGAGATCCACCAGAACCGAACCTCGATGTGTATCAACCACAATCCCTGACATCCAGGAGGCGAGGGAAATCATCCGACGTTCGACCCTCGAGGGTCAGGGAGCGGACGCAGGGATCCCCGAGCGCCCCCCGCTGTTCGGGCGTCATCCTGCGCCACCATCCCTCGTCCTCGTATATGTAGCTGTATCCGGCGGCCGCGATCGCCGTCGGATCCGGATCGTCGATGAGGGCCTCCCAATCTGGCCAGGTATGGTAGACATCTCTCCTTGCCCGAGATGCTCGTCCGAACAGGGTGACCCCTCTTTCAGGAGTCGAGTCAAGGATCTGGGCTCCCGCCTCGAGCTTGTCCCAGTAGGCCCGGCTGTATCGGGCATCTACATCATCCACAAAGGTCGTAAGAACGGGGTAAGGCACGGCGATCAACTCGATCGCAAAGAGCACGAGGCCTCCAAAGACCGCCACTCCGTAGCCTGACCACGCGAAGAAGCGCACCGCAGGTAGGCCGCCAGCGAGCCAGCGCCACAGGGTTGGGAAGGCAAGCACAGACCACAGCCAGAGGGCGGCCCCCGTGAGGCGAGTGATATTGAAATCCAATCCATACCGGAAAAAGATCGGGAAGAGGAAGCTAAGCAGCGAGCCCGTCCCCAGGGCCACGATCAATGGCGATTTCCCGGTGATCTTGCGGAGAGTCAGGAGGACTACCACCGGTGCAAGAAGGAGAACCGGGCCAAGTTCCGCCGCCAGGACAACGACCTGGCCCGGGTCTAGAAGTGACAACGGACCAAAGTGGCCGGAGGGGATGGCAGGGATCCCCCGCAGCATGAACCCCTGATAGTCGGTGCTCACGATCTCGACCGTCCGACCCGCAAGACGAGTGAGCAAATCACGTGCCACCTCGGTGATGAACCCGCCTTGGACCAGTGACAACACCAGGCCGATCCCGAGAATCGCCACGGACCTCGTCAGGCGAGAGTTGTCGAGACGGATCGAACGCGCACGGCCGACAATCGCGTGCACCACTTGGGCCACCGCGGCACCAGCAATGACGAGTGCAAAGAGATGCTCAGCGCTGAGGGCAAGCCCCGCCATGAGCAGGCCGAGACACACTACACCTGCCGGTGAAGTGTGCCGCCGGCCCCAGAATAGAAGCAGCAGGAACACAATGATCACCGGCAGGGCGCCCGATGTGCCCAGAGCCATGTTCCAGGATCGATAGATGCCGTTCCCGTATGCAAAGGGGAAAGGGATCGGCCCGTCGCCAACCATCGGCCATCGGCGAATCATGGCTTCGGCCAGATCCGCACCGGCTCGGCGAGCCGTGTCGTCCATTTGCATTCCAGCGCCGGCTTGCGCAAGCAGATCCGGTGAGACAAACAGCAGGAGCCAGCGTGCTCCGCCTCCGAAAATGAACAGCGCGGTCCCGATCGAGGCGGCAGCCGCGCTCCGCGTGATGCGGCGGACCCACAACCAACCCAGGACGAGGCTGAGCCCCAGGGCCAACGCCCGGCTGACGTCCCACGCGCTCCACGGGAGGAGGCCGCCGAGTCGGACAAGGCTGGCGGCGAACACTTGCAGAGCATGGTGATAGGCCAGGTGCTGCGCCGGATCGAGCTGAAAGTGGGGCGGGATGTCCCCGGCCGCCATGGAAGACACCAGAGGCAGATGGTAATAGTCGTCGAAGATCGCCAGACCACGCAAGATCAGCGTGAAGATCCAGCTCGTCCCGAGGGCTACGGCGACCACGGGCCAGGCCCTCAGATCCCCCGGATCAACTGGCGGCCTGGCTCTCGACCGCAAGGCCAGGGCCAGGCCGGCGATGAAGATAATCCCGGAAGCCGACCAAAACGCGAGGGTAAGGGGGAGAATGTTGGCCAGCAGATTGCTGAGGGTGATGAACAGCACAAAACCGGCGGCCGCTCCACTGACCAGCCGCTCGCGGCTCCGGAGGGAAAAGGCATGGCTGACAACCATCCATCCGCCGAATGACCAGAGAATGCTCATCAGCAGATAGAGAGCGGGTAGCATGATGTCTCGCGTTCGCATCCAATAGATCATGCTGCTGTCCTCAACGACCGTCTTCCCGCCGGGCAAGGTCGCAAACGAGGCCGGGGTCTACGACCCTGCTCCCTCTCCCGGCCCTGGCCCGTTGGCCAGCGAGCTGTAATCGATGGCCTTCATGTCATCCACTTGAGGCGGACTCGGCGCCCGGAAGCCGCGCGGATAGTAGAAGGCTTCCATCAGCTTGCGTGTCACCGGGCCCCGATGGCGGAAGCCCGTATAGGTGCCCCAGAATTGGATCAGCCGAAACATGAGGATGTCAGCCAGGGTGCCCAGTCCTTGCCCCTCCCGCAAAGCGTGCCAGCAATCGCTTAGGGCGTTCGAGAGATACAGACGGGCAAAGTCCCAAGAGTGAAAAGCTTGCCACGGCTGGACCCGATGCAGAGCCATGGCCTCGCGCTTGTAGCGGTTGTAGAGCTGGCGAGGATTCTCCTGATGAACGTGGACAACCTCGGCCTCGGCGACGTAGGCGATGTCGAAGCCTTGCTGCATCATCCAGGTCGCCCACTCCAGATCCTCCAGACCGGACAACGTCTCATCGTACGGCCGACGCTCCCACAACTCGCGCCGGATCGCGGCGTTGGCGTTGTTGCACAAAGGGTGTCCCTGACGAGAGACAGAGTGGTCGGGGAACATTTTTGCGAGTTGTTGCCGCTCGCTGTAGCGGGAGCCGGCCTCGCCCCGCTGCTGCCCATAGGCAAGCCCGATGCGCGGGTCTTCGAACGGGGCTAGGAGCCGCTCCAGCCAATCCGGGTACACCGGGAAAACATGCGCGCTGGCGATGACGATCAGGTCGGCCTTCGCTCGCCCGCAGCCCAGATTCAACGACCGACCAAAGGTAAACTCGTCGGGTTCGATTCGTGAGATCAGCACGGGGTAGCGGGAGGCGATGGCCAGGGTCGCGTCGGTCGACCCCGAGTCGACCAGGATGATCTCAACCTGGCGGACGGTTTGCCTGAGTATCCCCGCCAGCAACCGGCCGATGTGCCTCTCCTCATTGTAGGCGCGGATGACGATCGAACAGCGCAGAACCTGAGAGCTGCGGGGCTTGCTCCCCATCACGCCATCCTGTCAGCCATCAGCCCGCTCGCTACCCTCGAGGCCATATTCCGGGCTCGACAGGCGGCGAATTCAGGGTGTGAGCCCGCTCGAATTGGGTCGAACCGCAGTGGAAGGAGTGGGAAGACCACCAAGCCCCACCTCCTTGGTTGGAGCGGGCTGTCGTGCCGCCCTGCTTGATCCACCAGGACCAGCCCGGCCTCCTCGGACGACAGCGGGGCAAAGAAAGCAACCCGTCCATTCGTGACGACCTGGTGGCCGCTGGATCGATCGTGTGAGGGCATTTCTGACCTTGACCATCGGGGGTTCGCTACGGTCGCTGCCGGATGCCTGCGCCGGGAGGATCCTCCCGGGTCAGGGGATCCGGTCGGCGAAAACACCCACAACCCGCAGGATGTCAAAGCCCTCGGCGTACTCCCTTTCCGCAAGCGCGCCGTGACGGATCGAGGTGGCCCGAATGATTTCGGGGTCGAAATAATACTTGTCCGAGTAAATCGTGTATTCGGCGAGGGCCCTGACCTTTCGTTCGACGTCCTCGCCGGTGATCTCGACCAGAAACTGGGGGAAGAAGCCGTAACTGCTACGCAACACGTCGTACCCAAGGACGGTTGTCCCGCGAAATGCCCGCAGCGCCTCCATGGTCACCACAGCGTGATCCTGGTGGATATCGGCCTGGGTGTGTGCGAAGACGATCTCCGGCTTGTGTTCGCGGTTCAGGCTGTAGAGATACTCGAGGATCTCCTGTCGGTCGCGCGGGAAATTGCGGGTTTCGAACTGGCTCAGAAGGACCTTGTCGCGTGGGACACCAAGGACCTCCATGCTCTTGTAATGCTCACCGACGAGCGCGTTGAGGGCCGGGTTCTCCTGGTTGTCCGAGAGCGTTGCACAAAGCACGTCAGCTTTCCCGGAGATGTGGGCCAGGAGACCACCGCATCCAAGCTCGATGTCGTCGGGGTGCGCGCCGAGGAACAGGACTTTGTGGCCGTAGAAGATCAACCGATCGTCTCCGCCTTACTTGGTGGCGATGAACCCGCCGACAACCTTGGTCATGACGAGTTTGCCGTCGCGCTCGAGCCGGCGCCCCGCGACCTCTGCAATGCGGGCCATGATTGCTTCGAATTCATCCTTACCCTGGAACATGCTCCCCCAGAGCTTGCGGTCCTCGGAGAGCGAAGCGCGGGTGTAACTCAGGAATGGTTCCAGCGAGTCGAACGCCAGCGGATTCTCAAAAACATGCACATCCACTGCCGAGAAGCGCCCGCGTATCGCATCCAGGATCGCGCTGGCGTAACGAGAGCTTCCCGGCATGGGAGGGATCGGCCTTCCGGTCGCCTCCCGGATTACGTCATAGAAGAGCTGCTTGTTCTCGGGCATGGGCCCGGTCGTGAAGAGGCGACCGCCGGGCCGAAGTACCCGATGCATCTCGGCAATCGTGAAAGGAATATCCTCGGCATAGTAGATGGCGAAACAGCATGAGGCGAGGTCGAAAGTGTTGTCTTCAAGGGGAAAGCGTGCGTTGAAGTCCAGGTCGATGATGTTCAGGCGGCCGCCCAGCTCATCGTTCAACTTCCGAGCCTGTGCCAGCAGCTCGGCCGAAACGTCGCCTCCGGTGATGTCGGCTTCGCCGGCGAGGTACCGAAAGAACGCCAGGCACTGTTTCCCCGCCCCGCACCCGACGTCGAGGATCGTAGATCCTCTCTTCGGCGCCAGGAGGTCGAGCATCCATGCATCGATGTCGAGACTCCCGTATCTGGAGTGGATGTCGATGCGGGTCTGCAAGTCCTCGGTCGTTTCGCGATAGTCGATCTTCATTGGGCGGTCTGCCTCCATCCGAGTCGGGGAATTATACCTTAGGGGTGCCTGGTCGCTCGGTCGGCGCCGTTATGGAGAGGCGCTTGATTCGTCGTCGACCAAGCCCTCCTGTGACTCCCCCCAGTCGAAGTTCACGCCTGGCGAAGACACGCGCGCCTCGCGTTGCGACCGCAGACGGCGCTTGCGCACGCCAGGCCCACTTCGGGCCAGGCGAGTTGCATCCAGCCCCGGCTAGCCGGAAGGCAGACCGAGGGCGAGGTCCTCCGGCAACAAGAACGGCTCTCCTTCCAGGATACCCTTCCGGACGACTTCGATATCCGGAGATCGATCGAACTGGGCAAGGTCGATCTCCGTCAGTCTGACCATTCCGGGGCCGTTCGGAACGGGCTCGAGGAATGGCGAGAAGTCGAGCGAAGCACGATACAACTCGTTGTACAGGAATCCGCGGGAGTTGAGCACAAACTGCGGAGGCGTGCGCAGATCGTTCGACTCAAGCAAGGTCTCAAGCTCTTGTAGGTAGTCCGCCCGCGAAGCCGGATAGAAGACCGTCGGGAGCTGCGTGTAGCGGGCCCTGCCGGCACACAAAACCACCGACCCCATGATCGAGGCCTCGAGCCCGATCGAAGAGTTGTAGACCGTGACGAATTTCGACAGGCGGATCAGCTCATACGAGCTGAGACGCATAGCCGGTGGCAGAAAGACAATGTTC
>Ga0209342_10001521_pt1 | contig 26071 bp, 22 predicted proteins | sample RifCSP16_2_FD_184023 | JGI IMG/M metagenome (GOLD analysis project Ga0209342, IMG submission 184023) | Soil microbial communities from Rifle, Colorado - Rifle CSP2_sed 16_2 (SPAdes) (version 2) | ecosystem: Environmental > Terrestrial > Deep subsurface > Rock core/Sediment | place: Rifle... | reverse complement strand
GAATGGCTGATCAGAGAGAAGATAACCAGTGCTCAGCACCTGGCTATCGAAGGGCGTTCGAACGGAGGACTGCTGGTCGGCGCTTGTATGACCCAACGACCGGAATTGTTTGGAGCTGCCTTACCTGCAGTTGGTGTAATGGACATGCTTAGATTCCATAAATTTACAATTGGCTGGGCATGGGTCAGCGATTACGGATCATCGGAAGACGCGGAACAATTCAAAGTCCTGCTTAGATATTCCCCTCTCCACAACCTTAAGCCCGGAGAACATTATCCAGCAACCCTTATCACCACTGCAGACCATGACGATCGCGTAGTTCCAGGTCATTCCTTTAAATTCACTGCAACTTTACAGGAATGCCAGGCAGCCGATAATCCAACCCTCATACGAATCCAAACCAAAGCCGGCCATGGAATGGGAAAACCAACTACCGTATTGATCGAAGAATTCAGTGATATTTATGCATTTCTTGTTGAAGTACTGGATGTGGAATTGAATATTTAGGAACCAAACTCCTTATTTTGAGTTTTTTATAACAACCATATCAGACAGGACCCATGAACATTTTTTACTCAGATATCCATAAACGGCATGACTTCAGGTCTTCTTTGAAGGACAAAGAAAAACCCAGTCCCTTTATTGAAATACCAACCCGTATCAGTTCCATTCTTGCGACATTAAAAGGGAAACCCTGGTGCTGTCTTTCAGATCCTGATGATTTCGGATTAGAACCAATACTATCGATCCACTCTGTAGACTATCTTGATTACCTGGAAAATGCCTACCACAATTGGAAAGAACCCATTAGCGACGGTGGAATCGCTTATATCCCATATAAACCTGGCTTTGATCATAAAGATAAACCTTTTAACAATATTCCTGACCAGGATGGTTTCTTCATGACAGATATGAATGTACCTGTTAATGGATCGACATTTGAAGCTGCCATAGCTGCGGTCAATTGTGCTTTATCCTCAGCAAATTCTCTTCTTACGGGTGAGAGAGTTTCTTTTGGACTTTGCCGACCGCCCGGTCACCATTCTGGCTCAACCATATGCGGGGGATTCTGCTATCTTAATAATGCAGCCATATCAGCTCACTGGTTGAGTAAATATGGAAAAGTTGCGATCCTGGATGTGGATTATCATGCCGGTAATGGAACTGAATCAATCTTCTATGAAAGAAACGATGTTTTAACAATTTCACTGCATGCGAATCCGGCATGGGAATACCCAAGATATGCAGGCTATGCGCACGAAGAGGGGTCAGGGAAAGGAAAAGGCTTTCACAGGAATTACCCTCTTCCTCCCCTCACAGACATTGTTCTTTACAGCCATTTTCTTGACCAGGCACTCGAATTAATCGATGCATTTGAGCCAATGTTCCTGATCGTGTCAGCAGGTTTTGATACTTATGAAGATGATCCCCTTGGGAATTTCAGCATCACCCGCAAAGGTTTTCAAAAAATCGGAAAACAAATAGCGAGTTTAAATATCCCAACAGGCATTTTATTGGAAGGAGGTTACCATATAGAAGCTCTAGGACGGAATGTCGCTTCCTTTCTCGAGCCATTCATAATTTGATAAAATCTGGTAATATTTTCTGTACCTTTTGAAACTTGCTCTAAGATCAATCATTAATTGAAGGATTTCTATGAAATTATTAAAAATCGGTGAAACTATTTTATTAATACTGTTTCCAATTGCTGTGGTTTTTGTGTTCCTATTCGTCATTTCCAAAGAAGCCGGGGATTCAGAGTTTTATTCAAATTTTGGAACAGGCGTGCTGGTGATCGCTCACCAGGGTGGAGACGGGCTTTGGCCCGGAAACACGCTTTATGCATTTCAACAAGCTGTCAACATGGGTGTGGATGTGATCGAAACTGATATTCGACAAACCAAGGATGGCATCATTGTTATCAGTCATGATGATAACGTTGATGGAAAAAGCAACGGCAGCGGGTTGATCAGCGACCTGACTTATGCTGAACTACAGCAATTGGATGCAGGTTATACATGGACAAACGATGGCGGGCTGACATTTCCATATCGGGGTCAAGGCATTACTTATTCATCGCTTGAGGACATTTTCATTGCTCTCCCATCCATGCGGTTCAATATTGATATGAAGCAAATCGATCCACCCATCTACCATAATTTCTGCAATCTTCTGCAAGAATATGATATGGAAAACAAGGTCATTGCTGCATCATTCACTCATGCGAACATGACAGAATTTCGTAAGATCTGTCCGAGAGTGACCACAGCAGGAGATGAAAGTGAAACAAGGGTATTTGTTTTCATGAATTTTGCCTACCTGGGAAGGCTTTACAGCCCAAATTTCAAGGTTTTCCAGGTGCCCACTGAAAGCAGTGGAATCGTCATTTTGACCCCGAATTTTATCCAGGCCGCTCACCAGAGAAATTTACGCGTGGACGCCTGGACAATCGACAATCCTGATGAAATGAGACGATTGATCGACATGGGAGTGGATGGAATCATATCAGACCGACCTGATGTGCTTATGCAAGTTCTTGGGAGGTAAAGAAGATCCTTTTCATAATTAGTAATGCAAGAAAAAAATAGAGCGAATTCGAATTGAATTCGCTCTATTTGGCGGTACCATCTTTTTTTTATTTATCTTCAACCATGATCATTCCACTATGTTTAAGAGCAACCTGGGCTGCAGCAAGGCGGGCTATCGGCACTCGGAAAGGCGAACAAGAGACATAATTGTTCCCTATCAGGTGGCAAAACTCAATCGAATCCGGATCACCACCATGCTCCCCACAGATACCCACTTCCAAACCAGGGCGGGTTTTTCTACCTTCGGTAATTGCCAATTTCATCAATTGACCAACACCGTCACGATCAAGTGTCTGGAAGGGATTGACAGGCAGAATTCCCTGCTCAACATAAGTGACCAGGAAATTCCTTTCTGCATCATCACGTGAGTAACCAAATGTCATCTGGGTGAGATCATTGGTACCAAAGGAAAAGAATTCGGCTAATTTTGCTACTTCGGCTGCAGTAACTGCCGCTCTAGGAATTTCGATCATTGTACCGAACTTGTAGCTGAACTGAACCTTTTTTTCCTCCATAACTGCTTTAGCAATACGCACCAACCTGGGTTGGATCCATTCCAGTTCCTTAACGGTTCCAGTCAACGGGATCATCACCTCGGGTTTTACAACGATCTTTCGAAGAGTGCTGTCAGCTGCAGCTTCAAAGATCGCCCTAACCTGCATTTCCACGATCTCGGGCATGGAGATACTTAAACGGACACCGCGCATACCCATCATCGGATTGGATTCGTGCATTGCCTTGATGGAGGCTAACAATTTTTCCTTATCAGCGAGACCATCCGTCTCTCCTTTTACACGCATGGTGATGACTTCCTCAAACAATTGCTCTTCATCAGGCATGAATTCATGCAGGGGAGGATCGATTAGGCGGATAATGACAGGGTAGCCATCCATGGCCTCAAACAACCCATCAAAATCTTTCCGTTGGTACGGCAGGAGTTTATTGAGTTCCGCAGTTCTCTCTTCACTGGTTTCAGATAAGATCATTTGCTGGACGATTGGTAACCTTTCCTGCTCAAAGAACATATGCTCAGTGCGGCACAAACCGATCCCTTTTGCCCCATAGGAACGTGCCCTGCGGGCATCCTGAGGGTAATCTGCATTCGCCCAGACCTGTAGACCACTGGTTGGCCAGCCTTCGGGAGCTTTGCGAATACCTTCGGTGGCAGTTATCTCATCAGCCCAGTTTAACAATGACAACAACTCAGTTTGTTCTTCCAAGGAAGGAGCCATGGTCGGGATCTTTCCGAGGTAAACCTGGCCAGTAGTACCATCCACCGAGATCCATTCACCTTCCTTGACTATCTGGCCATCCACTTCCATCTGGCGGCTATCCAGATCGATCTTCAAAGCCGAAGCACCAACAACACAGGGGATCCCAAATTGCCTGGCAACGACTGCTGCATGCGAAGTAGCACCACCTTCACTTGTCAGGATACCCTGCGAAACCAACATTCCATGAACATCATCAGGTTTGGTGAATGGGCGCACCATGATAACATCCTGACCGTTTTCTTTCCCCATCTTTTCAGTTGTATCAGCGTCAAAATATATTTGGCCAACAGCTGCTCCCGGTGAAGCATTTACTCCCTTTGTAAACACCGGGAACGTGGATTTTCTCTTTTCATCGAATTGCGGATGAAGAAGAGCATCAACCTGGTCTGTAGATACGCGTTGGACCGCTTCCTGGTGGGAAATTAATCCTTCATTCGCCATATCGGTCGCAATCTTGACAGCTGACTTGGCTGTTCGTTTACCATTACGTGTTTGCAGCATCCATAATTTTCCTCGCTCAATAGTAAACTCGACATCCTGCATTTCCTTGTAATGGTTTTCAAGGCGATTGGTGATTTCCATAAATTCTGTATAGACATCCGGCATGGTATCCTTCATTGTCTCGATCGGTGCTGCGTTGCGAATACCTGCCACCACATCTTCACCTTGGGCATTCAAAAGGTAATCTCCCATCATTTTCTTTTCCCCTGTTGATGGATCACGAGTGAATGCAACCCCTGTTCCAGAGTCTTCACCCATGTTCCCAAAGACCATGGTTACAATGTTGACTGCCGTTCCCAGTGAATCAGGTATATCGGTCGCACGGCGGTAATCCACAGCGCGTTTTCCGTTCCATGATTTAAAAACCGCTTCAGTAGCCAACTCAAGCTGCTTATAAGGATCCTGCGGGAATTCGAAACCCTTGTGATTCTTAATCACCTGTTTGAAATTTTCAACAAGTGCCTTCCAATCTTCGGCTTTCATATCGGTATCGGATCCATACCCCTTTTTTGCTTTGTATTCAGCCATCGGCTTTTCAAATTCCTCATCGGGAATATCGAGGACAACAGAGCCAAACATTTCCACCAAACGACGATAGGAATCATAAACAAAGCGAGGATTACCAGTCAGGTTGATCATTGCGCTGGCTGTTCGATCAGTCATACCGATGTTAAGGACTGTATCCATCATGCCAGGCATTGAGAACTTGGCGCCGGATCGGCAAGAAACAAGGAGTGGATCAAGTGCATCATTGAATTTCTTGCCTGTCTGTTGTTCAACCACTTTCAGCGCATCCAATTCCTGCTGCCACATTCCTTCTGGAAACTTCCCTTGTTGCGAGTATGCATTGCATGCTTCTGTTGTAACAGTAAAGCCGGGAGGAACAGGTACACCAGCACGGGTCATATCCGCCAATCCTGCTCCCTTACCTCCCAGTAAACTTCTTACTCCATCCCAATCGCCGGCAGCTTTTTCTGCCTCGGCAACCTCCCTAAATAAATAGACCCATTTCTTTGTCATTGACTGCCTCCAATAATTTCCTTTTACCAATACCTTCAAAAGAAGGAATTGATTATTTATTCTTCAATAATTTAACTCAATATTTTATTATAAATCCTCATCCCATTAAACTGAACCAACTCCAGGATTTCTGTCGAAATTCTAATAATTGGCACTTAAATTTTTTCGGTCTTGAAGAAATTATTGATTGCCGAGGAACATAATTCCGGTACTTCAAGCATAGGCATATGACCAACATCATCGAATTCATGATATTGCGAACCTACCAAGTAGGATGCCATCTGGCGCGTCTCGGCGATCGGGATGAGTGCATCTTTTACCCCAGCTATTATAAGTCTCGGTATATCCAATTCTCTTGCTATTTCAGTGGTATCCTGCCTGTTCATCATAGCTTTGATTGAATTGATTGCTCCCTGGGGAGGGGTATTTTCAATTAAATTCCGCAGGTATCGATGGTGACCAGGATCAAATGACAATTTTTCCGCCATCTGATCGGCTACCGGTTTCATGCCATGGTTCTGGATTTCCTCGATCATCTTTAACCTGGATTCCATTTGGGAAGGAGCATCAGGACTCGTGCGACTGGAAACAAGGGTCAATCCGGCAAGTCGATGTGGATATTTGGCAGCAAATGCAAGGGCTGCATAACCACCCATTGAATGTCCAGCGAGGATAGCTTTCCTTATCCTGAGTGAATCCATCAAACCTGATAAGAAATCTGCATACCCTTCCATTGAGTCCAAGTGGTCCGGGGATCCACTCAAACCATATCCAGGTAAATCGGGATTTATGACCCAAAAATTCCGATCAAAATAAGGGATCATGGGTTGCCAGATCGTATGATCGAGGGGAAATCCATGAACAAGGATAAGGGGGACTCCACGACCCGGACGCTGAAAATACGCCAAGCGGGTGTTATTCACATTGGTGTATTCCCTTATTTCCCCTGATCTTGATCGTTGCAGATATTTACGTGCATAATCGATAGCCTCGTTGGAATTATGAACTGTTCCAATCACCTGAGCCTCTCTTACCGCCTCGATAAGCATTCCGACCTCAGGACCCGAATCAATTTCAAGCTTCCGCATGATATTTTCTCCTTTAATCAACCTGGGAGGAAGGACTTTTTCTCCAGTTTTTTCCCACCAGGCTTCCAAAAAAACCCGGACAACATCAAGACAAGCCACCCAGGTATCTTCAGGTAATGTATTTTCGTAAGTTGCCCACAAATCAGCCAATGTCAAGAGGCAGATATCAACTCCAGCTTCGCCGGTATCACGGAAGAACCTGTAGACAGCCCTGCTGGATGGCATCTTCTTTTCTTTAAGAAGACGACCAACATGGAAGTGAAGACGCATGTGATGTTGAACAATGGTTTGAACCCGTTCAACTTCTTCATTACTCATCTTCAGAAGCCGAGCTCGCACCGAGGATATCTCAGCAGATACCCCTTCGTGCCCCCAAAAACGAATGCGACCATCTTCTGCTTGAACTGCCATCTTCGGTTTTCCGATATCATGGTATAAACCTGCGAAAAACAGGATCTCACGCCAGGATCTACCCTGAAGCTTATTCGTGGATAAGTGTTCAGCAATCTGTTTGCGATAGCGACCAATTCGTAAAACCATCATACCGTGAAAATAATTCGAGGCAGTTTCCGGATGATATTCTTCAGATAATGCAGCCAGAATAGACTCCAGGTGGTCAACAACACTCAGACTATGCGACCATACATCATGAACATGAGGTTTTGATTGAGGAGTGTTTTTTAACTGTGTTAATTCCGGAAAAATAATATTCAAGGCGCCCAGTAGATCGAGTGCTTTCAAACCGGCAGATGATTTTGGTCCTTGCAGGATTCTGATGATCTCATCTCGTAGTCTTTCGGGTGAGACATTAGAAATATTAAGAACTGAAGCTTTTAACAGTTTTCGAGTTTCCGGGATTATATGCAAGTCTAATGTCAACGCCATCCTGACTGCCCTGATAACCCGCAAGGGATCGTCAAGGAAGGAGGAATTACTACATGACCGGAGAAGTTTGTTGCGCAGGTCAGCAACACCACCAAGCGGATCATATACAGACTGATCTTTAGGATTGATAGCCATGGCATTGATGGTGAAATCACGCCCCTTGAGATCTTCGTCCAAATTACTACCCCTGAAGGCTGCAAAATCAACAACTTGCTGCTTCTGACCAGGCCTATTCACCAGAATTCGCCCGGTGTCCCTTTCAGAATCCAATGGATAGAAAACTGCTCCAAGTGAATCAGCGACCTTCCTAGCGAGTTTGATGGCACTTCTCTTAACTACAAAATCCAAGTCTCGAATGGGTTTATCGGCAAAAATATCCCTGACTGCTCCTCCGACGAGATAAACATCCTCTTCACCTGCCAATAATGCACGAATTTCATAATAAAGAGGAGGAAGGTTAATATTGAGTGGACTGTGCATGAACCTGATTTCGGGTTTTTCCTTGTAGCGAGACTTTTGAGCAGCTTTTAATGCCTGCTCAGGAGTCCCTCCCTGGGCGATGATCTTCCCATGCATTTCTGCCACCCAACGACCCAAATAAAGATCAGTTTGTTCCTCTGGATTATCAGGAGGATTCATCCATTAGATCCTGGTTGTTTATACTTATCCAGGTCTACGACACCGATAAATGGCAGGTTGCGGAAGTATTCATCAATATCCAATCCGTATCCGAAGACAAATTTATCTGGGATTGTGAAGCCGCGATAATGTATGGGCACAACCACTTCCCTGCGTTCCTCCTTATCCAACAAGGAACACACCCGTAAGGACCTGGGCATACGGGTTGAAAGAAACTCAAGTACATATGCGATAGTGTTACCACTATCAATAATATCTTCCACCAGGAGAACATTACGGTCACGAATATCCAGCTGCAGATCCAATGTCAGGCGAACATTTCCATGAGATTCGCGTACATTCCTACCGTATGATGAGATGGCCATGATATCCACCTCATGGGGAACATCAAGCTGTCTCATCAGGTCCACCAGAAAAACCATCCCTCCCCTGAGAATGCAAAGCAGAATCAGATCCTGACCGGCATAATCTCGGTTGATCTCGGCTGCCAGTTCGGAGATCCTTTTTTGTAAGGTATCCTCATCAATTAATACTTCTGATAGGAATTCATGGTAATCCTGCATATGAAAACTCCTGCTCCTGCTATGATACCTTCTCATTCGGGTGATTTGGAACAACATGATGCTTCCTGCAGCGAGCTTCATATAATTCGGAGGCGCCAACTATCACGACTGGGTCATCGTAATTGGCTGGAACACCGTTTACCAGTCGCTGTGTCCGGCAAGCTTCTCCACCGCATTCCATACAAATAGCTCTGACTTTGTCCACTCTTTCAGCCTGTGCCATAAGAGCTGGCATTGATCCAAATGGTTCACCACGAAAATCTGTATCCAATCCGGCAACGATCACACGCAATCCTTTTCCTGCCAACAACCTCACATAGTCAATGATCTCATCATCAAGGAATTGGGCTTCATCTATGCCCACAACGGTTGTATCTTCATCAAGGAAATCCATGATCTCCCTGGCGAATTGGATTGGTTTGGCATCATAAAATGTTCCAGCATGTGAAGTGACTTTCTCTACTGAATAACGGACGTCAATTGCAGGTTTAAAAACTTGAACCTTTTGACGTGCAATGGTTGCCCGGCGTAATCTTCTAATCAATTCATCAGTTTTCCCGCTGAACATCGAGCCCGTGATTACTTCGACCGAACCATTCGAATGTTTCATGATCACCTCGCTGGAATAATGAATCAGGCAGATGCATAATGCATCTGCCTGATAAGTTTACCGTAAAATTATTGGCTGGCAAGTGCCTGGTGAATTATGCCACATCAGTCTCGGGGACCTGGTAATCCAGGCTGCGCAGTTTCTTTTTCAAGTCGATCAGCGATTTCCGCCCAAAACCTGAAATTTCCAGAACAGCATGTTCACCTTCTGCCAATTTATCAAGGAATTGGCCAACCAGGGTTATTCCTGCTTGAGCCAATGCGTCTGTAGGACGCTTCCCAATTTCCAATTCCGAAATCGGACGGGAGGGGGAAGTGCGTGCAGATTTCCTTGCCTTGCTTTCATCTACATATTCCTGACGAGCCTGCAGTTTCTTATAGAAGCGATCAACCTGCCCTTCAATGTCAACGATTCTCTGCAGTTCACCACTGAAGAACGGATGACAGTCTGAACAGATCTCAACTCGTAATTCCTCTTTGGTAGATCCTGTAGTCCAAGTATTACCACAAGCACAGACGACCCTGGCTTCTGGATAGTATTTAGGGTGAATTCCTTCTTTCATGTTCGATTCCTCTCTTAATTCTCGGTGCTCAACGGCACCACGTTGACACGCTTGCGACCATGAACGACATCGAACATGACAACACCTTCGGCAATGGCGAATATGGTGTCATCTTTTCCAATATCAACATTCAAACCAGGTTTGAAGTGTGTGCCTCGTTGTCGAATAATAATATTACCTGAAATAACACGTTCACCTGAAAATTTCTTTACTCCCAGGCGCTTGGCGTTACTATCTCTACCATTCTTGGCGGAACCGCCACCTTTTTTGTGTGCCATACCTACCTCACTTGTTTGTACAACTCAATTTCAGTCCAAGCTCTTATTTACTTAGCCGTCGATTTTTTTTCGGATTTTACTGGAGTTGAAGATTTTTTCGTTGATGTTGATATTTTCTTCGTTGTAGATGTCTTCTTCTCCGGAGATGATGTCTTTTTTGATGTGGAAGTTTTCTTTGCTGGTGCAGCGGTTTTCTTTGCCGGTGTTGTTGTCTTTTTCGTTACTGAAGTCTTTTTCGTTGTTTCTGTTTTCTTCACCGGGGTTGAAGTTTTTTCTTTTTTCGCTGTTACCGGAGCAGCTTTCTCTCCAGATTTAACCTTCTTTTCAATTTTTTCAGTCTTAACTATCTTTTCAGGTGCAGAAGATTTGATAGATTTTTGATCGCCAACCTGATCAATAAGGAGGTGTGTGTATGTCTGGCGATGACCTGTTTTTACCCGGATGCGTTTTTTGGGACGATATTTAAAAACTGTTAATTTTGGTCCTTTAACATGCCCTTTCACGGTTGCCAGAACACTGGTCCCAGTAACTGTTGGAGTTCCTACAACAATCGTGTCACCATCAACAAGAAGAAGGATCTTATCCAGCTTGAGTTCTGAACCCGGTTCAACTGCCAGGCGATCAACAATAACAAAATCACCTTCGACGGCTTTATATTGTTTACCGCCACTTTCAAATATTGCGTATTTCATTATGTCTCCTGGTCTTCGCTTCACCGCACACCCTGCGGGTGACTTACAACCTGCGCAAGTTTACGGGGAAGCCGGGATTGTTTAGCTTTTCCTGTCATCATCAGACGGGGTTTAAGCGCACAGTATTATAGCTGATGGTTTCCGTACTGTCAATCAATATTCATATAGAAATCATGGCAACCAGATAACACTAATTGTCCGGTGCCCCCTCGGAAACCCAATCATTTAATATGGTTATCTGCTCCGCTGTCAATTTGGCACCATTCCTGGGCATTTTTCCTGACTTGACATTGGTTACCAACAAACTTTTCGATGGATTTCCTGGCACCACAACTTCCCGTCCCTTTGCTCCTGCCATTACCCCTTCATAAGTTGAAAGATCAAGACCAGCAGAAGGTTGACCATTTCCATGACAGCCTATGCAGCGCTGATTTAAAATAGGAGCCACATCGGACGAAAAACTGACCGTCGTTTCTGTATTATCCGACTGTGAACCGCATGAAGATAAAAGGATAATAATTAAGCCAGCCAGAAGGAATAATTTAATCCTTTGTTTGGATGCCGTTGACTGTTTCATAAGATCCTCTTTATACTCAGTAAGAACTCAAAAAATATATCTCATAGACCATCATGAATTATTTTATTCCCACTATCCTTATTAAGGAATGATTAATAGCTAATCTCTAACAAAAATATCATAAATGCCTCCTTAAATTAATGAAACTTGAGAATTGCTCCCTGCAATATTCAAAGAATACATTTCCACCCACCTTTCATGCGTGGACCATTGACAAACCGGATAGCATCCGCTAATCTTGAGCCATGGTTAATCCTACCAAAGAACAAGAAGAAGTCCTTCGTCAACCAATACCAGGACAGATCTTCCTTACAGGACCTGCCGGTTGCGGGAAGACTACAGTTGGCGCACAGAGAATGCTGCGGCTGCTTGACGAGGGGTCCGCAGGTCATACCATCCTGATCCTTGTACCACAAAAAACGTTGTTTAAACCCTTTGAGAAGTGTTTGCTGGATCATAAATTTTACTCTGGCAGTAAAGTAAATTTTATGACGATCGGCAGCATTGCGAGGAAGATCGTCGATCTGTACTGGCCTTTCGCTTTAGAATTTGGGGGGTTTTCCAACAAAACTGATCAACCACCAGTTTTCCTTTCCCTTGAAACCGCGCAGTATCACATGGCAAGGGTTGTCCAGCCGTTTTTAGATAAAGGGTACTTCTCTTCCGTAGTAATTGATCGCAATCGTTTGTTCAGCCAGATCCTTGATAATTTGAACAAATCCGCGTTTGTAGGATTTCCTCATTCAGAGATTGGCGAACGATTGGATAAAGCCTGGATGGGAGAAGCAGCACAACGAAGAGTATTCAATGATGTGCAGGTTTGTGCCAATCGGTTCAGAGAATACTGCCTTGATCATAATCTTCTTGACTATTCGCTATTAATGGAAACATTCTGGAATGTTCTTTGGCCTCTCCCAATAGTCCAAAATTACCTTCAGCAGGCATATCAGCATTTGATCTATGACAATCCAGAAGAGGATACTCCTCGTGGACACGATTTAATTCTTGACTTGATGGATAACTTTTCGTCAAGCTTGATCATCTTTGACCAGGATGGTGGATATAGAAAATACCTTGGTGCTGATCAGAGCTCGGCGATAAGGCTTAAAGATAAATGCAGTAAGTATTTCAGGCTTGAGACCAGTTTTGTCATGTCGGAAGAAATAGCGGACCTGGCAAATCGCTTTCGTGATCATTTGAGTGGATCCATCAACTTAATTCGCCATGACAAACCCGATAAGCAAGCAAGAATTCCTGTAACTTTTACTCCAGATTCAAGGTTCTTCCCCCAGATGCTGGATTGGGTAACTGAAAAGGTTCACAATCTTATCAAAGATAACGGAATTCCTCCTTCAGAAATCGCAATCCTGGCACCTTTTTTGTCTGATTCCATGCGGTTTTCCATTTTCAATAGGTTTTCTACCCTTGACATTCCAATTCGATCCTTGAGGCCATCGCGCTCGCTGCGGGATGAACCTGCCAGCCAGGCAATCCTGACATTATCCAAACTATGCCATCCCACTTGGAAGCTTATGCCATCCATATCAGACATCGGTAACATGTTCTTCTTTTGTATCAAAGACATGGATTTGGTTAGGTCACAATTGCTGGCAAGTAAGGTTATTCAGCAAAAGGATCAACAATTGAATTCTTTCGACCACATCAAGTCGGACATTCAAGAACGCATCACCTATCTTTTTGGCAACAGGTATGAACAAATTAGAAAAAGGATCGAAGCATACCTGAAACTGGATCCTCAACCTCTGGACCATTTCGTGCGCAGGTTATTCGGCGAAATCCTATCTCAACCCGGCTTCGGATTTCACCAAAACCCAGATGCTTCCCGAACCGCCGCCAGCCTGATCGAATCGATCAAGAATTTTCGATCAACCATGGCTCTTGAACAGAATTCTGAATTATCAAATGATCACGATCTTGGCCTGGAGTATGTCAAACTTTTATACGATGGTGTCCTTGCAGCGCAATATAACGACTCGTTGTTATCAAATCAGGAGGAGGCAGTACTCCTTTCACCTGCCCACACTTTCCTCATGATGAACCAACCTGTTGCGATCCAATTCTGGCTAGATCCAGGATCCAATGGCTGGTTTGAACGTCTCAATCAACCATTAACCCATCCATATGTGCTCAGCAGAAATTGGGAAGAAGAAGGCAGGGAGGGACATATTTTGTGGAGCGATGCAGATGAGATATCATCCAACCAGGAATCTCTAAGGCGCCTGGTGAATGGATTACTGCATCGATGCAAAGAACACCTATATCTTGGTATCAGTAATTTTAATGAAAGCGGTTTTGAACAACAAGGGAACCTTTTGAAAGCCTTACAAAGAGTTTTGCAGAGTTATATATGATCCTATTGTTTCAATTTGGTCTTTCCAAATCTTAAGAAGAATGATTTATAAGCCCCGTCCTTCGCAAGAGAAAATTCTATCCTACCTTGGTGGCAAGATGGGTATATCTGCTGTTCCCGGGTCTGGCAAAACATGGACTCTTTCCCGCCTGGCGGCGGATATCATATCGGGTGGAAAAATCGATCCTGGACAGGAGGTGCTGGTTGTCACCCTGGTGAATTCAGCAGTTGAAAATTTCTCGTCCAGGATTGCCAGTTTTATCTCACAGCTTGGTTTGCTGCCCCAGATCGGTTATCGTGTACGGACCCTGCATGGGCTTGCTCATGATATTGTTCGCGAGAAACCATCACTGGTTGGCCTAGATGAAAGATTTCAGATCATTGATGATCGAGAGGCGAACCTGATCCGCAATGATGCAACTTTTACCTGGCTGAAAACACATCCAGCATTTATGGAAGATTTCATTTCTTCCGATATAACAGATAAAAAAAAGGAATGGATCCAGAGCAATGACCTGCCAATCACCCTTGGTAATATTACCAATAGTTTCATCAGAACTGCAAAAGATCTATGTTTTGAACCTGAGGAATTGATAAAGGAACTACATCATTTACCTGATAATCTGCCACTGGCACAAATGGGTAGCGAGATCTACCTGGATTACCAGAGAGCGTTGGCGTACCGAGGCGCTGTAGATTTTGATGACCTGATCCGTTTTGCTTTAAGCCTGCTGGAGATGGATCATGATTACCTGGAACGTCTGCAAAATCGATGGCCATATATCCTGGAAGATGAAGCTCAAGACAGCAGCCAATTACAGGAACGTGTTTTGCGATTGTTATGCGGGAAGGGTGGAAATTGGGTACGGGTTGGAGATCCAAACCAGGCGATCTTTGAGACTTTCACTACAGCCAACCCAAGATATCTACGGAACTTTATTTCAACCGAGGCAGATTATAACTTTGATCTGCCTGAGTCCGGGCGTTCGCAGCCCTCCATCATTGAACTAGCCAATCAACTTGTCCGATGGACAATGAACGAGCATCCAGTAGATACATTACGTGATGCATTGTCAGCTCCTCCATTTATCACTCCATCCCCACCAGATGATCCTCAACCAAATCCTGAGAACGATCCGGAATCCATCCATTTCGCGGAAGGAAAATTAACACCAGCGGATGAAGTCAAGATGGTTATCGACTCAATAGAATCTTGGCTACCAGACCACCAGGAAGAGACAGTGGCAGTACTTGTCCCACGGAATGACCGTGGTTCTGATGTTGCAGATCAATTGAAACTGCGAGGGATCGCTTATGTTGAATACTTGAAAAACACAACATCAACGCGGACTACCGCAGGTGCGGTTGGAAACATCATTGCCTACCTCGCGGACCCATTGAATTCAAGAAAACTTGCAAGGTGTTATGAAGTTTGGCGCAGAGGATGGAGGGAAAAAACTGATGAAAACCATGAGCTCTATAAATCCGTATCATCCATCCTTAAGAAGTGCGCCGATCTCGAGACATACACCTCTCCCAGACCTGGTAATAATTGGATTGACAAATTGGAGGAATACAAACAATTCCTGGATCTTTCGGAGGGATCAAAAGAACAGGCGATCAACGAGATCAAAGAATTCAAGATATTGGTCACACGCTGGCAGGGGACAACTTTACTGCCTATCGACCAGATCGTCCTGACAATTGCTCAAGATATATTCACCGAAGCAACTGAGCTGGCGCTGATCTATAAATTGGCGCTTATGCTGCGCCAGACTGCAAATGCTCATAATGAATGGGGTTTGCCTGAACTGAGCAATGAGCTTGCGGTAATCGCCAGAAACGAGCGCAACTTCATGGGTTTCAGTTCAGACGAACATGGATTTGATCCCGGCATCCATAAAGGCAAAGTTGTGATCACAACCATGCACAAAGCCAAAGGCTTGGAATGGGACAGAGTTTACCTGATTTCCATTAACAATTATGATTTTCCATCTGCACAACCTTTCGATGCTTATATCGCAGAAAAATGGTACATCAGATCGAAATTAGACCTGGAAGCTGAAGCCCTTGCACAATTACATGATGTCACATCAAAGAAAGAAAATGGTCTGTACCTGGAGGGGCAGGCATCTATGGCTGCGAGATTGGACTATTCAAAAGAACGTCTCCGCCTTTTGTATGTTGGGATCACTAGAGCAAAGAAAGAATTGTTCCTGTCGTGGAACACAGGCAGAAACGGTGGAATGAAAGCTGCGATACCCCTGGTGGCACTACAAGCATGGTGGGAAGCGAACCATGGATGATGGACCTGTGGCATCCCAGCAAGGTTCTTAATTTCGCTTGTTTATTTAAAGGTTGATTTTGGTAATCGATTATGACAATTGAACAACTACCCACCTCTTTCACATTCAGTCAATCCTCTTTACAGGATTATCATGATTGTGAAAAACGATTCCTTCTACGATATATCGAAAGGCTTGCCTGGCCATCCATCGAGGTTGAACCTGTGCTCGAAAATGAACGCCGGCAGATAGAAGGCCAGAGATTTCATCGCCTGGTTCAGCAACATTTATCCGGAATCCCTGTTGAAAAGTTAACCAACCTTGCAGGAACATTTCCACTTTCACAATGGTGGCAGAATTATTTGCATTCCGACTTGCAGTTGGAGGGGAATATCCTTTACCCTGAAACCACTTTGATCGCAAGTTTAGGTGATCACAAGATCACTGCCAAGTACGATCTGATCGCAATTGATGGAGAAAAGATCAGAATATTCGATTGGAAGACTTACCATAAAAGACCAAATGAAAGTACGATGCAGCTTCGTTACCAGACGAGGGTTTATTGCTGGCTCCTGGCAACCATAGCTCCAATATTAACTAATTACCAGGAATTCGATCCAGGAAACATTGAAATGATCTACTGGTTTGCTAATTTTCCATCACAACCAATCAAACTGGCTTATTCAGAATCACAATTTGATAAAGACAGACAGCACCTAGAAAAATTGATCAAACGGATTGATTTACAGCGTGAATTCAAGATTACGGAAGACGAATCGAAATGCCGATTCTGTGTTTATCGATCGTATTGCGATAGAGGTGTAAGTGCCGGGAATTGGGATGAGGAATTCGATATCTCCATGGATATGCCAGACCTTACGATGGATCAGATCGAGGAGATCGAGTTTTAGGACAGGGAACCATGGAAAATTCCAAATATACCTGGATCGAACCTGAAAATTCAAACAAGGTATTCCTACCTGGTTATCATCCAATCGTGGCTGACAGGATCAAAAAACTGGATCTTCAAACCGAAGACCAGATCAAAGGATTTTTGGACCCTGATTTTTATAAACCATCCCCAAGCAGGGAACTTCCAGGTTTAATGGATGTGGCTGATCAAGTTGAGAAAGCAATCAGGAACGGGCAATCCATTTGTGTCTGGGGCGATTTCGATGTTGACGGACAGACATCAACTGCCATTTTACTCTCGACCTTAAAAAAGATCGGAGGAATTGTCACCTATCATGTTCCTATTCGTGGACCGGAAACACATGGGATAAATTTACAAGTCCTTGAAAAGGTACTCAGCGATGGTGCTCAACTGATCTTAACATGTGATACAGGAATAACTGCACACGAAGCCGTAGATTATGCAAACTCCAGGAATGTTGAAGTCCTGATCACTGACCACCATGACCTTCCGCAGGAACTCCCCAGGGCAGCCGGAATCACCAACCCAAAATTCCTGAATAGAAACCACCCACTGGCTGACCTGGCAGGAGTAGGGGTCGCATATAAGCTGGCAGAAGAATTAGCCACCAGGTTTGAGGTGGATCCAATTGGTATCCCTGTGGAACTGGCTGCGCTAGGATTGGTCGCAGACCTGGCACTTCTGCATGGTGATACAAGGTTCCTCGTTCAAAAAGGTTTGCGGTCACTAAAAAGCACCCAAATTGTCGGGTTGAATCTTCTTATAGAAGCCAGTGAGTTGGACCATGAGAGTCTTACTGAAGAACAGATCAGCTTTACTATAGCTCCATGGTTGAATTCTCTCGGGAGGCTGTCAGATGCCAACATGGGTGTGGAGTTATTAACTACAAGCGATGTAGTTCGAGTAAAAGTGATCTTATCCTTGATCGAAGGATTGGTAGCAGAAAGCAAACATCGTTCAAACCAGGTATTTGGTGCAGCAGAAGCCCAAATCAAGGAAAACCCTTCTATATTGGAACAACCTGTAATTGTTCTATCCCATCCGACATGGCCAGGCGGGATTCTAGGGATTGTAGCGAGCCGATTGGTAGAAAGGTATGGAAAACCATTCATCCTTCTCTCTTGCCCAGAAGGGGAACCTGCCAGAGGTTCCGCAAGATCAACAGAAGGATTTGATATTCACAAAGCAATAGCATCACACAAGGAACTGCTTATTCAATTGGGAGGGCACCCGATGGCTGCAGGGTTGTCCATTATTGGAGAAAATATTAACCTCTTCAATGAAAAATTGAATGAATCCATAAGGTCCAAAGAAATTGAATATTCAATCGAAAGAAAATTAACAATCGATGGATTACTGACACTGGATGAAATCACCTTAGATCTTGTTGAAAACATCAATCTCCTGGCTCCGTATGGACCTGGAAATGAGAAACCAGTTTTTAGCATAAATAACCTTTCCATCCATGATCCCACAAGAATCGGACGAAATAGTGATCATATGAAATTTTTGGTACTGGATGATAAGGGGAATTCACAAACAGTCTTATGGTGGAATGCAGGTGATCAAAGCCTTCCTGATGAGAAGGTCGATTTGGCAGTGAATATCAATACAAATAACTGGAAGGGGCAAAAACAAGTCCAACTTTCTTTTGTTGATTCCAGGATATGTAAGAGCATCGTGTTCGAATCCACTAGTCCAAAATTGGTGGTTGAAGATAAAAGGGATATCGATGAACCAATAAAGATCATCGAAAGGTTACCGGAAAACAGCATAGTCTGGTTGGAAGGATGGAATAAGAAAAAATTGGAGGAAAAGATAATCATATCCAATCCCGAAATAAAAATTACTGACAGGAACGGTTTATTTCCAACCAAAGTATTAGCCTTGTTGACCACTCCCCCTTCACAATTTGTCCTGAACCAGGTATTGGAAAGCTCCAACCCGTCAAAAATAATCCTTTTAAAAGATGAGGAAGAATCACCTGATGCTGACAAAGTGATCAGGCACTTGATGGGGTTGATCAAATATAGGATCGAGCATCATAATGGAACGACCTCTATAACAGCACTGGCAGCAGCCACTAAACAGGATCCAAAAACGATTCGACAAGCCATCTCATGGTTGGAAGCGAAAGGTGAGATCCAAATAGCTGTAATTACCGCCGAAGAGATAATCTTACACGCCGGAAATAGAAAGCAAGATAAACCAAGGCTGGAAGTTCTATGGAAAGATTTACAGCATTTAATCGAAGAAACAATTGCCTATCAGGCATATTTCAGACGGGCAAACAAAGATATTCTTTTTGATTCATGACATTATCTAAAGAGGTAATCAATTTCGTAAGAACGATCATGGAAATGGAAGGTCCACAATGAAGCAAAAACAAAGAATCATGGAGCACGGTACCTGCTATGTTTGTGGATCCGGCAATCCACACGGAATTGGTTTACGCTGGTTTACGGACGAGGAAAACACCATCTTTTCAACATTCAAGTTAGGAATCTCTCAACAGGGACCTCCGGGTTATGCCCATGGAGGCGCATCGGCTGCAATCCTGGTTGAAGCCATGGGAGCTGCCATCTGGAGGACAGGCATCAATGTGGCAGTTGTTAACCTTACGATCAATTACCTGCTTCCACTCCCATTGGAAGAAAACTTGTCGCTGGAAGCTCGTTTTACTAGGAGAGAGGCAAGAAAGATCCATGCAAGCGGAGAAATCAGGCTTGAAGATGGAAGGATTGCAGTTAGCGGTACTGGAATCTATGTTGAAGCACCACACCTGTTTGAAGCTGTGCGGTATACCCTGGAGGGTCAGTAGTTCAACAGCCATTTATTCAAAATATTTATAATAGGTTATAAATTCTTATCCATTCTCAAATGCAAAGGATATAATTTATAAATCATGAGAATGAGTGAATGAATGGTGATTTATGGGTTGTCGCTCTGACTCAAAGGAACAAAACCTTATCATTATTCGTCATATAATAAAGAAACATTATTATTAAGTACAAGGAGATCCATGCGTTTAATAGGATTTTTGATAGTATTATTTTTCCTGGCTTCCTGTTCAAGTACACAAGCTTCTGATCCACTTATGGATACACCAAATCCTGATAAAGATGGCTCTGATGTTATTTTCCCAACAGTCATCCCAAATGCTTATTCCCCCCAGCCAATTGATTCATCCAAGATCCGGGGAAATTTCATGATGGATAAATCCACTCTCAATATCATGGAAAGTTACCCGATACAAGTCAGCCTATCCTTAAGCGGATCACTTCCTACTCCATGTCATGAATTACGGGTCGATATAAGTCAACCCGATCAGCAATTTAAGATCCAAATTGAAGTCTATACCGTATTGGACCCTGAAATGATGTGTGCCCAGGTGATCAAGCCTATTGAAGTCACAATTCCGATGGGTAGTTTTCCAACAGGGAAATATTCAGTCTGGATCAATGGCGATCAAATTGGCGAGTTTGATTCCTAAGTCTTTTTGATAAATTTCGTTAACCAGCTTCCCTGTCAAGCAGCAAACTTATAGCTGCAAATCTTGCAGCTGTCAATACTGCAAGATCGTTTGGATTTAATTGAAGATTTAGACCTCTTCTACCTCCAGAAATATGGATCTTTTCTTTGTCCCTGGCTGAGATATCCAAGACAACTTGAAAGCCCTTGTTGATTAACGCCAATGGCGAGATCCCACCCGCCTGCAACCCTGTTAATTTCTCAGCTTCATTTTCAGTGGGAAGGATCATTTTCTTCTCTTTAAGATATTCCGCAAGAAGTTTCAAATTTAGTTGATGGTCACCAGGGATCACCGCCAGAACCGGTTTTCCTGGTGTCTGCCGGACAGCAACAATTGTTTTATACACATTTCCAATTGGAATATTTAAAATTTTTGCAGTCTTTACTGCACCAAGTTTTTCTTCCGGCAAAATAAAAACCTTGTATGAGATCTTTTTGGAATCCAAAAAGCGAGTAACATTCGTTTTCACTGCTTGATTCTCAATCATTTTTCACCTGTTTGATTAACTAAGTGTACGATAAAATCGGTTGGCTTGCATCAATGTTAATAATCCTTCATCGATTCAATTGCTCAAACCTGATTTGTAGTTTATATTAAGCTTCACTAATTATCACAAGATACTCAAAATATTATGTTTCATTTACGTATAAAAGCAGTCATCATATCGATCATAATCATATCCACACTTGCTGGTTTGCTGCAGGCATGTTCTGGAATTCTGGAATCAAACCAAGAAACACCTATTTTATTGGCAGCAGAAACAACTTATCACACCATTACTCCTCAACCTTCGTTAACCAATACATCCACGATCACCCAGACACAAACGATAACATCGAGCCCGACTATAACAAATACTCCAACTATCACAAATACTGCCACAATCACCCTGACCCCCACATTTGATTTTCCGGATGGTATCGTTATTGAGCAATCCAACTGCAGATATGGACCGGCTACCGCTTACCTGTTTGCTGCAGGTTTATATGCTGGAGACAAAGTTGAGATCTGGGGAAGAAATAATTCCGGCACCTGGCTATGGGTTCAGCCCGAAAAAATAGCTTACCAGTGCTGGGTCGCTGCGTCACAACTCGATATTCATGGTGATATTTTTACAGTCTGGGAAAAAAAGGTTAATCTACCACATTCCACCTTGTACGGTCCTGTTCAAAGAGTATCATCGCATCGATCTGGGAATGAAGTAATAATTAATTGGGAACCTGTTTGGATGACCATTGACGATGACAGGGGATACCTTATTGAAGCTTATCTCTGCCAAAGAAATATGATCACATGGCATGCTTACCATACCGATAGCACCACCATCACCTTAATAGATGAACCGGGTTGCAGTGAACCATCTTCTGCTTTATTATATGTGGTGGAAAAGCATGGGTACACTGATCCTGTCACAGTTCCGTGGCCTTGAGATTGATCCAATGAGAGTATGATGAAAATCGCCTCACCTTTAAATTTCCAGGAATTATCCGACCTCCTGCCAGAAAATACATCAACAATTGACAGGGAATTGATCCATCGCGCTTACAAGGTCGCTGATAAAGCCCATAAAGGTCAAACACGGATTTCCGGTGAACCGTATTTAAATCATTGCCTGGCTGTCGCTGCCATCCTGATTGATCTGGGAATGCCAGCAGAAGTCATTTCTGCAGCCCTGCTCCATGATACTGTTGAAGATACCAAGATAACATTAAAGGACCTTCAGAGAGATTTCGGAGATACCGTTGCAAACCTGGTCGATGGTGTCACAAAACTGACTCACCTACCAAGAGTCAGCAGAGCTGGTGAAGTAAGCGAATCTGATGAAAAGGGAAAAAGTGACCAGTTCATAAAGCAATCACGGGATAGAAAGCATGAACTGACCATTGAAACATTACGGAAAACATTCCTGGCCATGGGGGACGATGTACGGGTTATCCTGATCAAATTGGCAGACAGGCTTCATAACATGCGCACCCTGGGGTTTTTTGAAGATGAAAAACGGAAGCGAATCGCCCAGGAGACACTGGATATTTTCGCCCCTCTGGCTAATCGACTGGGAATCTGGCAGGTTAAGTGGGAATTGGAAGACCTTGCCTTTCGATACGCTCAACCGGAAAAGTACAAGGAAATTGCTGAACAACTCAAAGAAAGAAGAGAGATCAGGGAAACGCAGGTACAAAAAATCATCACTGCACTAACCAGGATCCTTGCAGAAAACAACATCAAGGGGGAAATAACAGGCAGACCAAAACACATCTATTCGATCTATAAGAAAATGGTTGATAAAGGAAAACCATTTGAACTAGTTCGAGATATTCGGGCGGTACGAATCATCGTACCAGATGTACCTGCCTGCTATGCCACACTTGGGATAATACACATGCATTGGAGACCACTTCCCAATGAGTTTGATGATTACATCGCTGCGCCAAAAGACAACTTTTATCAATCCCTGCATACAGTAGTTATTTACGATGATGGAAAACCCGTAGAGGTCCAAATACGAACAGCTGAGATGGATCAAAGTGCCGAGTTTGGCATCGCAGCTCACTGGAGATACAAGGAAGGCGGTCAACCAGCCAAGTATGATGAGCGGATCAATTGGCTCCGGAAGATGATGGAATGGCGAACCGATGTCGATGATGCCCAGGAATTCGTGGACAGCATGAAAACTGATGTTTTTCAAGACAGGGTCTACGTTTTTACCCCACGGGGAGACATCATTGACCTTCCATCCGGGTCTACTCCCATTGATTTTGCATATCATGTTCATACTGATGTCGGCAACCATTGCAGGGGTGCAAAAATTAACGGAAAGCTGGTACCCCTTGATTATGAACTCAAGACGGGAGACCAGGTTGAGATCCTGGCATCCAAAATTGGTGGTCCAAGCCGGGACTGGTTAAATGCCAGCCTGGGACTGGTTAAAACGCAAAGAGCTCGATCCAAGATAAGAGCCTGGTTTAAGAAACAGGATAAGGAACAGAATGAAGTGCAGGGGAAAATAATGCTTTCCCGGGAAATAACCAGACTGGGGATGCTTGAACCAGATGAAAAAACCCTGCAAAAACTTGCAAGCAGATTCAACCGAAGCGTTGATGAACTTTATCTCTCCATCGGATGTGGAGATCTTTCGGTTTCTAAAACCCTTAATTTCCTTCTTGATGATAAAGAGACCAGCGACTCATTAATCGTGGTGCCACCCACGAGTGAACAATCCTCCTCTGACGCAGTCACCGTGTTGGGATTGAAAGATCTTCTTACTAATTTTGCCAAATGCTGCAACCCAACACCAGGAGACGAAATTATCGGATACATAACCCGCGGCAGAGGCGCCACAATTCACAGGATGGACTGCCCTAATATTATGCGCACAAAGGACAGGGAGCGATTAATCAAGGTTTCCTGGGGAGAAAAAATCCGCACCTACCCGGTATCGATAAGGATCACTGCTTATGACCGACAAGGTTTAATGGGTGATCTTTCCAGTTTGCTGGAAGGTGAGTCTGTAAATATCGTGGATGTTAATGTACGAGTGAGCAAGAATATTGCGGACCTAGGGTTGGTGATTGAGGTTAAAGATATCGCCCAACTGAGCAGGGTATTATCAAGGATGGAAAATATCCCCAACGTGCTTGAAGCTCAAAGGGTAAAAGGTGGCTGATTTGCTTTCTGTCAAGGATGCCCAGGAAAAGATCCTGGCAGTCATTTCACCCACAGATCTTATCGAAGAATCCCTTGAGTCAACCTCGGGTAAATACCTCGGTAAAGATATTATCGCAAGCATGAACCTTCCGCCATTTGATAATTCTTCCATGGATGGTTTTGCGGTTCAATCCAAAGACACAATTAGTTCTGGACGGGACCATCCAATCACGCTGCGGGTGATTGATGACATCCCAGCAGGAAAAAATCCAAATATTCCGATCACGCCTGGTTCCTGCGCCCGGATCATGACCGGTGCACCTATTCCCCAGGGTGCTGATGCTGTTATCAAATATGAAGACACAGATTTTAATTTCAGAGACCCTGATTCTTCCGCACCATTAAATGTGAACTTATATCATGAGGTTCAACCAGGAGATAACATTCGAACATCAGGTGAGGACATTTGCATCGGAGACCTGGTTCTGGAAAGAAAAACAAAACTTCGACCACAAGGACTTGGTTTTCTAGCAAGCTTGGGATACGAAAAAGTTACGGTTCACAGATCACCGGTCGCAGCCATCGTATCAAGCGGAGATGAGTTGATACCAGCAAGCATCCCTTTAACCCCAGGGAAAACACGAGATTCCAATTCATATACACTGAGAGCTCTGACTGAAGAAACAGGAACGAGGAGTTTAAACCTTGGGATCGTTCCTGATGAAAAAACCCTAATCAAAGAAGCCCTTGATGAAGCTGTTGATGCTAAGGTTGACCTGATCATCTCTTCTGCGGGAGTCAGTGTTGGTGCGTTTGATTATGTGCGTCATGTCGTGATAGAAAACGGCAGCCTGGATTTCTGGAAGGTGAATGTCAGACCCGGAAAACCACTTGCTTTCGGAAGTTACCGTGGTATCCCATTCTTTGGTCTTCCAGGCAACCCGGTTTCGGCTTTTGTCAGTTTCGAATTATTCGTTCGTCCTGTTCTATTAAAATTGATCGGTGCAGCATCTCTATTTAGACCAGTCCAATCCATAATCCTCGAAGATGAGATCCAATCAGATGGAAGGGAAAGCTACCTTCGTGGAATTGCTGTATTGGAGAATGGTATATGGAAGGCAAAATTGACCGGTCATCAGGGCTCTGGAAACCTGCACTCATTGATCAAAGCAAATACTTTACTGATTTTACCCTCTGGGGTAAAATCCCTGCCGGCAGGCAGTCAGGTAAGCTGCTGGTTTATATAAACTGGAAATTGGAATTGACCAATGAGAAACTTGTGATATTATTTCACATCATTTTATCGGGTGAGTTCAGGTTATTAAGGCGTCTATTCTAAAAGGCAATGTTTATGAAAAATAAAACCATCGGGACAATAACAATACTATCTGTTATTGGATTAATCGATTCAGTATATTTATTGATCTACAAGCTATCCAATAACAATGCAATGTGCCTGGGAAGTGGAGATTGTGCAACAGTTAACGCCAGCCGTTATTCTGAATTATATGGAATTCCAGTGGCGCTTCTCGGTGTACTGGCTTATCTGGCGATCATTATCCTAGTGTTCTTTGAAATGCGGAATCTTTTTACCAAAGAAAATTCAAGCCTGCTTATATTTGGAATCAGCCTGGTGGGAGTGTTATTTTCTGGTTACCTGACTTACATAGAGTATTTCGTGATTTATGCAGTATGTCCATTTTGTGTTGCATCAGCGATTGTCATCACCATTATTTTCATTATCTCATTGATCAGGCTTGTGAACAACCTGAGCAACTAGGAGGATTTCATGCCAAGGATCCGTTGCCATTACAATGATTGTGTATTCGTAGATGAAGGATATTGCAGCGCTGCAGCAGTGGAGATCGACCCTGACACTGGTTGTGCCACCTATTCTCCATCAGAAGGAGTTGCTTCAGTAGAAGACTGGGATGAAGAGGAAGAAGAGATCGAGGAGTGGGAAGAAGATCAAGAAGAAGATCTATGGCTAGATGAAGAAGACGAATTCTAATTTCCCAACAAGATCA
>Ga0209342_10001516_pt1 | contig 26131 bp, 23 predicted proteins | sample RifCSP16_2_FD_184023 | JGI IMG/M metagenome (GOLD analysis project Ga0209342, IMG submission 184023) | Soil microbial communities from Rifle, Colorado - Rifle CSP2_sed 16_2 (SPAdes) (version 2) | ecosystem: Environmental > Terrestrial > Deep subsurface > Rock core/Sediment | place: Rifle... | reverse complement strand
GGGACACTTTTTTGGGAACTGACGACACTGATCACCATCATGTTACTCGGGCATTATTTGGAAATGCGTGCAGTGCAGGGCGCTCAAGGAGCATTAAAAGAGCTTTCTAAGCTTTTACCAGACACAGCCGAAGTGATCACTGGGAAAACAACCAAGATAATCCCTTTGGGGGCATTGAAAGTTGATGACATTGTTCTCGTCCGACCAGGAGGGAAGATCCCTGCTGATGGCCGTATCAGTGAGGGTAAATCCGATGTGAATGAGTCAATGATTACCGGCGAATCAAAACCAGTGAAAAAAAAGAGTAATGATGAAGTCATTGCTGGCACCATCAATGGCGATGGCATGCTCCAAATTCAAGTAACTAAAATCGGTAAAAATACTTTTCTTGCAGGCGTACAACGCCTGATTGCTGAAGCCCAAGCTTCTAAGTCTCGACTCCAAATTCTTTCCGATCGAGCTGCTTTTTATCTTACTATCATTGCTATTAGTGTTGGAGGAGTCACATTTGCTTCTTGGATAATAGCCAATGCTGGAACAGTTTTTGCAACGGAACGTCTAGTGGCAGTACTGGTTATTGCCTGTCCTCATGCATTAGGCTTAGCCGTACCACTCGTGGCATCCATTTCTACAACTATGGCAGCACGCAATGGTTTACTGATTAAACAAAGATTAGCTTTGGAAGCTGCTCGTGAAGTTGATGTCATTCTTTTCGATAAGACCGGCACATTAACCAAGGGTGAATATGGCGTTGAAAAAATATGGCAAATCCAAGCAAAAGACGAACAAGAAGTTTTACAATTAGCCGCCTCAGTAGATTCTCATTCAGAACATTTCATCGCCCATGCCATTGTCGAGAAAGCAAAAAAGAAAAACATTTCCCTGATTTCCGTCACAGACTTTGGTCGCATCCCCGGCAAAGGGGTGAAGGCAATGTTAGAGGGTCATGATGTAGCAGTAGGCAGTATCCGTCTTGTGGATGAAGCTCACATAAAACTAGGCGAGCAAATCAAAAAAGACATAGAAAATGAAAGCAAAAAAGGAAAAACGATCATTTTCGTCCTTAAAGACAACAGTCTCATGGGAGCTTTGGCACTGGGAGATATTATTCGTGAAGAATCCCGGGAAGCTATTAAGCAATTACAAGCAGAGCACATAAAAGTAGCAATGATCACAGGTGATAGTGATGAAGTTGCCCAGTGGGTGGCTACTGAACTGCATATCGATGAATATTTTGCCAAAGTCCTTCCTGATGAGAAGTCAGCCAAGGTAAAGATTCTCCAAGCAAAAGGTCAAAAAGTGGCCATGGTTGGCGACGGTGTGAATGATGCACCCGCTCTTACTCAAGCTGATTTGGGGATCGCTATCGGTGCCGGTACCAATGTTGCTATTGAGTCAGCAGGAATAATACTCGTAAGAAATGATCCACGTGACATTGTAAAAATCATCAAATTATCTCGTCTGACCTACACCAAAATGATCCAAAATCTCTTTTGGGCAACCGGTTATAATACTATCGCACTCCCTCTCGGAGCTGGGGCTTTGGCTACGTATGGCATCATATTAGAACCAGCTCTAGCAGCGATATTCATGTCACTCAGTACAATCATTGTAGCTATCAATGCTCTTTTACTGAGAAAAAAGACCTTATAGTTCATGCAAAAATTTCCTTGCCAAGTGAAAGCATCTTTCTTATAGTAGTTGAGCTTTTGGCAGGGTAGCTCAGTTGGTTAGAGCGTGGGACTCATAAGCCCGAGGTCGGCGGTTCGACTCCGCCCCCTGCTACCATAAACCATTCGCTTCGCTCAGGTTTATGGCGCAGCCACGAGGTCGCCTGAGGCGACCGAGTCTTATCTTCATTCTCATTTCTTCATCTTCTTCCTCCGCATAGCGTCGCGCCCTTGTAGCTCAGTTGGTAGAGCACGTCCATGGTAAGGACGGGGTCACCAGTTCGAATCTGGTCAAGGGCTCCAAAAACCACTCGCTTCGCTCGGGTATTTGGCACGGCCATAAAATGTTTCTTTCTGGTATAGGATAAATAGTGGTTTATGCGGTGAACTTGAGCGTAGCGAATAGTTCACTGCCAAGTTACCAATTCGCTCAGGTTTATGGCACCGCCTAGATTATTCTCATTGCCTATAGTAGATAGGTATGGTTTATGCAGTGAATCGGAACGAAGTGACTGGTTCACTGCTTCCTTTATCGCCTCAACGTAAACACCGGGATTGATTCGCCTGCTGGTGTAGAGAATTGCAAACTTACTTTCTCATCAGACGCAACTTCACTTTGCATCGGAAAACCATCGACATGGAAAAAGACTTTGTTGTTGATAGTCGGTATTGGTGTAGTCCATTCCGAAGCAACTTGAGGTTGCATAGAATAGGCCGCATTAAGCATATCATCCACTAAACGAACTCCAGTGCTCTCCGGTGGTAATTCTTGCCAGAGAACATTTAAGATTTCCGGATGTAGTCCAGCTAAGTTACAAGCAAAGGTATCAAGAACAGCTTCCACACCACGTCTCGGTTTCATTGTGACACAGTGAAAGTAATCTTTGCTCAAACTATCATATCGTTCCGGGAACTTGATAATTCCCCAAGTAGGGAGAGCAACAGCACCATGGCAAGACATTTCATGTCCATGACGTATCACGTCGATAAAAACTTCCTGCGCTGTTTTTGTTACTTTCCATGGCACACTATAATTTCTAGGTAGACTTTCAAAGATATTAAGTAAATAAGCATCCATACCGCCACCTGCAAAACATACCCATGGATAATCCTCACTTTGGGAATGGAATGATGTTCTTTCTCGAATCAGAGAAAGATTACGAATATGCACACGAGTGATATCCTGTTCATCATCAAAGGCTTTTAAATACCTCACTAGTGCTCTTCCTTGCTGTTTATTTACATGGCCAGAAAGCAAATTCATCGTTCCCCCTGGCGCAATAAATATTGGGTAACGTTGTTTATTTTTGACTTTTATTATTTGTTGCATCGCGTGCAAAAATACTCCCGTACCACCGTCACCAAAAAAAGTGATTCTGGCCATATCACGATGTATATCTAAATCATGAGATAATTGTCTCATTACATTGGCACGGACATCAGCCACATCTTTACCGCTAAAACGAAGCGGTTTGAGTAGTATTACCTCGCCAGTCAGATCAACGACTCTGTCGTGCAAGTCTTGCAAAGACTTACGGCGACTAGAAAAACTCCATCCCCGAGAGTAGTCATCGTTATAATAAATAGCAATTTTTCTCATGCAAATTATCGAGGTGACAAACTAGCATGCCTCGAGCCAAAAATCCACTCAAATAATAGAGTTCGAGCGTGTTCGTAAAGGGCGACGTACCACCGCGTCTCTTGCCAATGTCTCCATAGTCACATGAAGAGAAGGTAGTAAGAGTTCCGTCAATACTTTTCTTACAGACGGTCTTATGTTATGCACTTCTACCTGTTTGCAGATGAATTCGTAACCTTGCCTGATATCAAACCACTGATACTCACCTCTTCCTATGTTGTCGGGAAGTTTCCGGTCGGCTCCGCTAACAAGAAAAAAATGATGCAATTCCTGTGCTTGTTGACGGTTAGATGGAAAATGAATTGCTGTCAAAGGAGCCACCTTAAATTCATCATGCAAATTTAAGTTGTACATTAATTGTTGAATCGAGGTGTATGGTGTAATCCCAGATCCCATATGATTGGCTGGGAAAGTAAACTGCCCACTTGCTAGTTTTCTCATCAATATACGTTCTTTGATTTCATCTACAATCACACAGCGTATTACCTGCGCCAATTCATGAGGAAATAAAATACCTTCTTCTCTTCTTCTCTTAAAATATTTTTCCAGAGATTCCTCTACACCACTCACATACTCTAATGTATGATAATTATCTGCACGCACAAACTGATGATGAACATGACCATTTTCTTTTAGGTGGATCTTGGTTCTCGGCACATAAACAACATAGGTCGGATGAACCATTATCTGGTCATATTTAGGATGATCTACATTCAATATTTCATTGTCACGTGGAGCTACATATACCTCAGATACGTCCACAGTGACCTCCAACTCTTCCCAAATTTCCCTCACAACATTTCTAGCTATTGTATCAGTCCCCAGCATATCAGGCTCTATTTTCCCCGAAAGTTTTTCCCATAGCCCCGGATTTACTTCTTCATCTGGAGATCTCTGTATAACCAACACAGAGCCATCTTCAGGATTTACAAGATTACAATGTACGACATTAATATTGCTTTTCAGCGCAGGAATAACTTTTGTCATAACGGTAGAATGTTTGGGATTATACCTTCTACGACCTGTATCGGCGGGTATATCTTTACTTGCGACTTCCAAACGTGGATCTCTTTTCATAATAAAAATGAGAGAAGTATTTCTAGCATACTGAAGGTATTTTGCCAAATTACCAAACAACAAAGAGCATCTATTCTGCAAAAGACTACTTCATCCAATCATCCAAAATACCTTCAGTTTCTTCCAAGGAACAGGGAGGTATGCTAGTAAGGCTCCTACGCCCACGTAATTTACTTATAGTTCTTGCTATCTTTATAATTGATTCACGACAATGTTCAGTTTCTGCAGATTCTTCCTTTCCCAGTCGGCTACAAATTGACAGAAGCAAATCAACTTCAGCTGGCTGCCAAAGATATTCAAATTTTGCTGCTGCTGCACCATGTTCTATTGCGCTTGCGAAATTGGGAACATGAACCAGATAGTAAAAATTCCATACTTTTTCTAATTTTTTGGACGCACGCAGTGTAAAATGTGACGGCAAAACTGCCACGCGTCTGACCTGGCAGCTTCTTGGATTTTGGTCACTGCTTTCATGCACAACTTTATTAGTTAGTTGTGATTGAGACAGGATACGAACAATCCTCTGAATTGCATGATTCAAATGTTCCCAGCTATTTACCGGAGCATAAGGAAATTTGTAGTCCACATTTTGATCGGCAGCTTGTGGCGCCTTGCTCTTCACAAGTAATACTTTTTTTGTCACCGGATCAACAAAAATACAATGTACAGTAAACATTCTTGATGTATTGGCAAGTAATGTACCTCGTAAACGTTGTCGTTCAAATAGTTCGTCAAGAAATTCTCTTATCCCACTTATGTACTCCAACTTTTTATAACTGTCTGCATCTACAAATTTATATGCATCATGTTCTTGCTTTTCTTTTTCAGGAATTACCACAGCTTGTCCCTCCGGATATATGCCCACATAACGAAAGGCAAGGATCGATCGCCCATCTTCACGGAACTTAACATTATTGAACGAAGATATATCATCTGTCCCTTTCTTGAGAGTAATACCTATTTCCTGCTTCAATTCACGTCGTATATCATCCTCCACTCTCAGATCTTCAAGGTGTCCACGCCAATCCAGTTTTCCTCCAGGCAACTCATACTTTCCTGCATTCCTTTCAACTCCCTTTGCTCTTCTCACAACCACAACCTTATCATTTATAAGGCTGCACATGGCAACACTGGCAGCAAGAATATTTTTACCCGAGGGATATTCAGGACTTGCTAGATCTGGTCCATTTTTAGGAAGAGGTGCTTTACTCATGATTTTATAAAGGCTAGGCGTCATGATAACATATTTGACATTTGTGACAAGTGCAGAGAAGCAATTCATTGACGTCAGCGAAAGAAGTTTATAGAGTGTCTTGGCTGTCGCAAAAAATTGGGTCGGTACCGAAGTGGCCAAACGGGGCAGACTGTAAATCTGCTGGCTCACGCCTTCGACGGTTCGAATCCGCCCCGGCCCACCAAAAACCACTCGCTTCGCTCGGGTATTTGGCACAGCCATAGATTGTTTATCTACGCAGATAGAATTCTCAGTGGTTTTTGCAGTGAACTCGACGAAGGAGTAGTTCGCTGCTTTTCACACTCGCTTCGCTCGGGTATTTGGCACAGCCATAGATTGTTTATCTACGCAGATAGAATTCTCAGTGGTTTTTGTTTCACATTGAGAAAAATTTCATAATTCATCATGTATGTTGGAATGAGTATTAACATACAGTTATGTTTTATTTTGTTTATGTACTGCTGAGCATGAAAGACAATAAAATGTATATTGGCTTTTCAACTGATGTTAATAGAAGGCTCAAAGAACACAATAATGGCAAAAACAGGTCAACCTTCAATCGAAGACCACTGAAACTAATTTATTATGAAGCACATACCAACAAAAGTGCTGCATTAAAACGAGAGAACTACTTCAAAACCACCAAGGGTAAAACGATGCTAAGAATCATACTCAAAGATGTTCTTTCTGAATTGTACCCTGGCACTTGATCTATTTCGAAGAATACTCTACAAAATCTGAGGCTTACAAAAGAGAATCTTTCTTAAAAGTCCAAAAGGTTTTCTACAGAAAAAAGCCATTATCAAGAAATATCAAAATTAGTTTGGAGGAGTCGCATAGCGGTCTAGTGCACACGCTTGGAAAGCGTGCAGACCCGCAAGGGTCTCGAGAGTTCGAATCTCTCCTCCTCCGCCAGTATAGTAAAGTAGTACATCTTTAGAGCTGTTTTGACCAAGATTTGGCTTTTTCCAACAAGTAACCGATCATCATGCCTGCAATATCAGTGCCCGTGATCATCTGGCAACGCGGGAAAAAGCAAGGCATATTTACCTCAATAAGGTAATGGTTGCCATTTTTGTCGATCAGGACATCAACACCACCAAACTCCCACCCCAAAGAATGTACCGCTTTCACAGCGGACTCCTCTATCACATCAGTAAATTTCTTCTTGTTAACTTCTAATTCATGACCAACATTAGAGCGAAAATCACCCCTAACACGTTTATATTCAATACTATCAATCACTTTGTTACCCAAAACAATCAACCGAGCATGGTGAACATAATCAATGTACTCTCTTAGAATAAAATCATTATTATCATGAACAAGCAGATAATCAGCTAAAGAAAATAGTGTCTCAGCCGAGTCAACCTTGATAACACCTACACCATGACTCCCACCAGCAGCCTTGATAATTAGAGGAAATCCGTCCAATTGCTCAACATATTTCAATAATAACTTTCTATTATTAGTGAGTGCAAATATTGTCTTGGGTATAGGAATATGAGCTTTAAGATGCAAAATAGAAGATTCAATAACATTAACTGGTTTTTTGACGCCTGTCAGGTAATCGTCATACAAGGAAACACACTTCAGATTGAGTAATAACTTTTCTACAATTATAGATTCTTGCCTGGTTCCAACTCTGTATAGGAGATCATTAGTGCCCAAGTCTACCGATAAACTCATGTCATATTCCTTTCCAACAATCTTTACAAAATTAATATTCCTTTTCTGACAAGCTTCAAATAACAATTTGTTTGTAGTTGGATTTCTGTCATCAGTAATACAATAAAAATTCATAACAGCAATAAGATGCCAATAATTTAGCATAAGACTACTTTGATAACTAGAAATATGTTAGTATTGCCAGAAACAATTCATTGCCTTATGGAAATACCTTCACCAATTCCAAAATCACCAGAAAAACTTTCATTCTATCCCAAACGCCAAGCTGACGCAGTACAAGATAGTATTGATAAAATTGTTGCGCTCAGCACAGGCGTTGAGAGACCACTGCAACTTTCAGAAACTGAGAAAGAACAAGTCCTAACCGAAGAAAATCAATTGGGAGAGAAATTAGAAAAAGTTTTTGATTTGAAAATAAATAATGTGACTTTATATGTGGATTTCTTTCTCACTCCACAAGGCAAAAAGATTATGGAAGAATTATTTCCAGAAGAAGTCATTCCTTCAGACATTCTTGAACTCAAAAAACTCTTATTAAAAAAACAGTCCATATTTGCTGACAAAGACTTTTATAGAAAATATTTCAGCACAACTGTCGGGCAAGAAAAACTCAAAAAACTTTTCAAAGATAAAGTCCCCACTGATGTGGCAGAAATACCTACATTTATTGCTAGCAATGAAAAACAGTTAAAAGGCAAAGCCCTTGATGAATTCAAGGGTGATACTTTGAAGCATTATGACAGTGAAATTGCCAAAAAGCTGGCTGTTAATGCAGATGGTACTCTTAGTATCACTGATGGCAAAATTCCCGACACAATTACTATTGGTTTGAATCCCGATACTGTTCTAAAAAAATATCAGGGCTACCGGGAATTACGCTCTCAAATAAAAAAAGAATTAAATTCTCTCAAAAGCGCTGAAGCCTCCGAATTAAGCAAAGCGCGAACGGAAATTCTGAAAATGTATCTCACCAGAATTAATGAATTAATTGCTGAAAACTACCCAGAGCTTTACTACATAACAAAGAAAGCCCAGCTAATGGGTCCTGAAAATCTTTTGGGTAGCGAGAAACAACTTATAGAGGGACTTGTAGGCAGTAAAAATATTGATAAAAGCCTATCTCGCTTTGATAAACTTATACACGGTGCAGACATAGAAACCACAGGAGAACACCCTCAAGTTTCCACTCAACTCAAAACCACCGCTCAATCAATAAAAGAAGTAAGACAAAAGTTAGCTGTAGTAAACAAGGATGAAAAAATCAGAGAAAAGGGATTAGACCCAGAGAAGCTTAGCTCAGTTATGATCTCGGCTGAGGAAAGACAACAGTGGGGAGAAGAAGTTCTCAAGGCATATGGTATTTTGAGTGAAATGCCAGCATCAGAATTTGACTCACAAAGACCAGGCCCAGCACCAGATAATAATTGGCAATTTGTTATTCGCAGTGATCGCAGCACAATGGCAGTTGATGGCAAACAAAAAGTTATATTTGATGCAGAAAAAACACGTCCCATTGAAAAAGCCCTAGCAGTTGGTATCACCCATGAAATCGAAGGGCACGTTCTTCAGCATCTCAATAAACAACTCTTACCTTTTCGTTTATTCAAAAAAGTTGGTGGAGGTCGGCAAAGTGTTTTTGCTGAAGCTGGCGCAGTCTATAATGAAAGTCTGTTTATCAAGGAAAACTTTGGTTATGATCGTATTCCAGGAGGTGCCTATGTATCAGCCATGGAAGAGCGCTTACGAGGGGGTCAAAGCATTTTACGAGGCCAAATTACCAGCCATTACTCACAAGTATACTGACCTGAGTACTCCCCAAGCTAAGAAGGAAATGGAAACACTAAAAGTTGAGGCAATCGATAGAGCCAAAAGACTTTTCCGTGGTGCAGACTTAAACAGTGATGAAAGTCCGAGTAGTTACCTAAGAAGTAGCAAGGATAGTGCCTATCTGGAACAAGATATTGTTACCGATTATCTCGTCGCCAGCAACCTTCAAGCATTAGCATACATCGCCGGTATTAACCTAGACAATGCAGTTACTCTTATGAAATTGGGCATGCTTGATCTCAGTAAAATTCAAACACCAAAATTTGTAGCGAAAGATATCTGGGAAAGAATCAAAGGCCGTTTTGCTTTAGAAGAAGCTTCAGAAGAAACTAAGAGTTAAATAAGTAAAAATATGGTATAATATTATGATATAATTATATATTGATTCTATGGAAGGTCAGTCAGAAAGATTAGAGAAAGAGCAACAAAAACCATCAGCCATAAGTGCTCCTAGCCAAGGACCGGATCTTGATCAAGCAGCTCAAGATATTCATGATGTTTTAAATTCTATACTTATCAGCCCAGAAAGAATAAAAAAATTGGCAGAATTTGCTGAATGGAAAAAACAATTTATAGAAAAGAATAAATACAAACCCGGGGAAGGTGTTGAATTGAGAAAAAAGAAAGAATTAGGAATTGCCACCCCTGAAGAATTGAAAAACCTTGAGAGGGATTATAATCGCGAACTCCCTGAACTGGAGGGCGTAGAGGAGGGTTAGAAAGTCTTGTTATATCCCCTAGTATGGTTTAGTGTCGCTAGGTATATCGAGCGACTATGATTGACCCTGTTTTAGAAATCAAATCTCGGCTTTCTATCGAGGATTTAGTTAAAGACTATGTCCAACTCAAACGCGCTGGCAGAAATCTGAAAGGGCTTTGTCCATTTCACGAGGAGAAAACTCCATCTTTCATGGTCAGTCCCGACAAGGGCATCGCTTATTGTTTTGGTTGTCACAAAGGTGGCGATATTTTTAAATTTTACATGGAAGCAGAGCATATAGAATTTAACGAAGCTTTGCATGATCTGGCTGACCGTGTTGGTATCCAGATTGATTATAAGGTCACGACATTAAGTCCCATCAATCAGCAGCAGAAACAACAATTAAAAGCCGTTTTAAAAAAGACAACCGAGTTCTTCCAGGAACAACTGAAAGAGTCAGCCACAGCTCAGCAATACCTCAAAGAGCGTGATGTCTCCCCTGAAATTCAAGCACAATTTGCCTTGGGATATGCCCCTGATTCTTGGGAAAAATTAACGACATATTTAAAAAAATCTGGTTTTTCTATAAAGGATCTCATTACTGCCGGTGTCGCCATCCCCCATGAAAATAATAAGCAGGAATGCCATGACAAGTTTCGTGATCGCATCATATTCCCCTTCTTCAATGATCGCAGTGAGATCATTGGCTTTACCGGTCGAGCTCTTACCAATGATAATCAGCCTAAATACTTGAATTCTCCTGACAGTCCCGTCTTCCACAAAAGCTCTTTTATTTATGGTTTATACCAAGCAAAATCAACCATTAAAAAAGCTAGCAATGTGCTGGTCGTAGAAGGTCAAATTGATTGTTTAAGTTGTGTACAGCATGGACTGCTCAATACTGTTGCTGTATCGGGGACTGCTTTTACAAGCAAGCATCTCGATATGCTCCGCAGACTGACTGAAAAAATTACTTTCATCTTTGATGGTGATCAAGCCGGCAACAATGCCGCACTGAGAATCATTCCCGAAGTAATTGCCAAAGATGTTGCAGCAAATTTTGTGGTTCTGCCTGTTGATAAAGATCCTGATAGCCTGATCAGAGAAAATAGTGATCAATTTGCTTTCTTGATGAATGAAAATTCAGATTGGTTAGATTTTATCTATCGCGCCTTTTTCACCTCAGGTACAATCAAAGAAGATGGCGAAGCAAAACGTTTCTTACAAATGACAATTCCTCTGATCAAGAGGATGCCTCATCCTATCGACCAAGAAAGCATGGTAAAGAAAATCGCCAAATATTTGGGGAAGTCTGAACATCTTATCTACCGTACCCTGGAAAAGACCCGGATTAGCCATGAAGCTGCAGCTTTAGTACCGGAACGAAAAAAACAAGACATCATCTTATTTACCTTGGCTTTCTTATGCCATTTCCCTCAATTTTGCGATCATTTGATTGATAGGAATATACAAGAATTGCTGCCAGAAATGTACCAAGACATTTACAGAATCGCTTATCAATACTATAGTAGCCCTCGAGCATCAAGTGATGTCAGTGATTTGCTGAGGCAATTTTCTGATGGCTTCCCCCAAGACGACTTTTCTTTGTTGCTGCTTCAAATCGAAGAGCACTATGGTGAATACACCGCTACTCGTCTGGTAGAGGAAAAAGAGATTATCTTAAAGCGCATCAAAAGAGAATTGCTCAAGGTACAAATGGTACAGGTGAAAGAACAACTCAAAATAGCGAAAGAGAATAACGATAAGCCGAAAGAAAAAGAATTGTTGGCCAAATCAATACATTTGCTGCAAATCCAGATTTAACCATTCTCCCTCGTGGGTAAAAAAAGCATAAAACGTGAGCAAGATGTTCTTGCCAAGTATCCAGCGGTAGTTCGACTACTCATCAAAAAGGGTAAAGAGCAAGGTTTTGTGACTCAGCAGGAAGTCATGCATGCAATACCTGAATTCGAAACCAATCTTGATGTTGTAGAAGACATCATGATGCAATTTCTTGAGCATGGTATAGAAATTGTCGATAGCCAGCAGGAATTTATATGGCAAAATCAGGAGAAAGAAGCCGATAGGAAATCAAAGTTAGAAAAATCTTCAGAGCAGAAACTACGAGAGAAATTCACCTCCAGTAATAAGAAAAACTTTGCTCTAGGAGATATCGCTGGTGATTCTATACGAATGTATTTGCGTGAGATCGGTCGCGTTGATCTTCTCACTGCAGAAGAAGAAGTCATGCTCGCCAAGAGAATTACCAAGCATGATCCGGTCGCCAAAAGGCAATTGGCAGAAGCCAATCTTCGTCTCGTTGTTTCTATTGCAAAAAAGTACGTCGGTCGTGGTCTCTCTCTTTTGGATCTCATACAAGAAGGTAATATCGGGCTCTTTCGTGCTGTAGAAAAATTCGATTATCGCAAGGGTTTCAAGTTCTCCACCTATGCAACCTGGTGGATCAGACAAGCAATTACTCGCGCTATCGCAGATCAAGCTCGCACCATTCGTATCCCCGTACACATGGTGGAAACGATTAACAAATTTACCCATACCCAGCGTCGTCTTGTACAAGAACTTGGACGTGAACCATTGATCGAGGAAATAGCTTCAGAAATGGATATGGACGTGAAAAAAATTCGCTATATCAAGAAGATTTCTCAGGATATCGTTTCTTTGGAAGCTCCCGTCGGTTCCGATGGTGATAATTCCGGTAAATTGGGCGACTTTATCGAGGATGATGTGACCTTGAGTCCGGCTGCACAAGCATCACGACAATTACTCAAAGAAGATGTGCATGGTTTACTCGAATCCCTGACACCGCGTGAACAAAAAATTATTCGTATGCGTTTTGGTTTGGATGACGGCATAGGACATACCCTGGAAGAAGTGGGACAAGAATTCGGTGTTACTCGTGAACGTATTCGTCAAATCGAAGCCAAAGCATTGGTGAAGCTACGAGAACATCCTGAGAGCGTTCGCATCAATCTCAGTAAGGCGGAGCAATCTCTTGATAATGATATTAATTTTCTCACCAATAATTTAAGTTTTACTTATTTTCCTGATTTGATCTTCTTCGGACCACCGGGTTCTGGAAAAACATCAGAAGCTCACAAGATCACTCGTGTTTATGATATGGCGGTATTCGACTTGCCATTTGAATTGCAGAAAACGATGAAAGGCGACAATACCCTTGGACGAAAGATCAAACAATTACTCAATGCCGGACAAGTCATACCAAGCGATATCTTGCAGCAAGTTGTGGAAAATTTCTTCAAACATATTCCAAATGACAAGCCCATCATATTTGACGGATTCCCCAAGAATCTAGCACAGACAGATTTCTTCAATCGGCTTATTAGTCAACACAAACGTAACTTTGTTGCCATCCTTTTCAATGTCGGTGACGATCATGCACTCACTCGCATTACCAAGAAAAAAGTCTGTACATACTGCCAGTCTATTTATTCAGCTGATTCCACGCTCGAGACATGTGAAAAATGTGATCATGATTTGAAACTCATCAAAGAAGACAATATCGTTGGCATGAAACTACGTCTCAGCAATTATTATCAGGAAACCGCTCCCATAGTCTCCATGTACGAAAAGATGGGAAAACTGATCAGCATCAATGCCGATGAGAATGACGAAGAAGTCTACAATGCGCTTACAGATCGCCTAGAAGCCTTCGGTTTAGACAAAAAGAAGAAAAAGAAGGACTAGTATAGCCAAATTTCAAAAATTGCTCTATAATACTGCTTTTACAATAATGCAATGTTTAAAAAGCGTCTTACAGAAAATATCTCTTCTCCAGAGAAATCACTAAAAAATATCATACGCAGTGCCGCACTCGCTTGTTTGATGGGTGGTACCAATCAAGGCTGCATTGTTGCTTATGCCTCACCGACATTAGGAACCGGCTATCCCACCTCCCCCTCTGCCTATTATCATGGTATGCCCCAGCCTTGCATACCGCCATTACCAACGGTAACGACTGTTGGTACTCGTCCTTATTATTTTGCGCGTCCAGTAGGTCCTACGACTGTAGTAGTATCACCAAGTCATCCTTATTATCGTTGTCCATAAGATCGGTGTAACTCAGGTGATAAAAGGTGCTTTAAAAGGTGAAAGAGGTCTCCACACCTGCGACAGCTCACCTCTTCTCCTGTATTTCAGATTTTCTACCTTCGATAGAGCGTCTGATAAACTTCTCTCGCTTTATCATGCATTTTCATTTTGCGATAGGTCTTCGCTAAGAGCTCAAAATACTCCTTTTTGTGCGGATCCAATGTCAGGAGAGTATGTAAAGTAGCAATAGCTGCTTCATAGTGTCCTGCCTTTAACTGTAATTGAATAGCTTTCTCTTGCCACATTGGAACATCTGGGAAATGAAGAATTAATTTATTCATAACGACCAGAGCACGACTGTAATCTTTGATCGCGCTGTAAGCATCCGCAAGTAACACATGAATATTCACATAATGATCTTCAGGAATTTCTTTCCGTAAAGCCTCCTCGAGGTATTTTATTGTTTTCTTATAATCCTTCTTTCGATTGGATTTCTCAGCCATACTCAGAAGTTCTCCAAAAGACATGTCGTGAAGACTGCTTTGAAACATACGCTCCAGGCTGATAGTTTGTTCTGCTAACTCATCTTCACTTTTGAACTCCTCACGCATATTGAGCCGAACACCTCTTGAATAGAGAAAAAGTCTTCTCGCCACAATAATTGCCGAGGCAATCCAAGATATAGAGGCCAATGTGAACCAAAATGTCATAAATTAGGTAAGGAAAAAATACTCAAGAACAGTACGAACCTTTGCGTTTTTGTGCATGAATGATAGTGAATCGAGCCATTTCTGTATAGTGGCTTTGTCATTTTTTCGCTGCCATATATAGCAAGACAAATGGAAATCAATGTCGGTAATCTCAGTCTTTTCGATTTCCTCGATCACTTTTTGTTTTTCAAAAAGCAAAGCTTCCTCAGAAAAGAGCTTCGTAAACCAATTTTCATACTCCAACTTAATTTGTATTGTCCCCTTCCCTTGTAATCGCACCATACGCACTCGAGAGAGTATCGGAGCGGACAGAAGCTTGGCTCGAGTGGTTGTCAAAACAAAAAGCGTATTTTTGGGCGCCTCCTCGAGTAATTTAAGAAGCATTTGCTGTGCCGGTAATGTCATTTTCTCAATATGCGCTATATAACCGACTTTCACCCTACCAACAGTTTGAAAGATGAATCGCTGCCGAAATTCACGAGTAGCCTCTATGTCTATGCTTCCCTTTTCCGGCTCGAGAAAATATTGATCGAAAACGCCGTATTTTTCACGCAATTCCTTCGCCAAAAAGAATGTCTCTTCTTGCACGACAGAATCTTGCTCATGAACCAATAAATACGCATGGAAAAAGCGCCCTTCCTCTACCGCCTGCAAAATGTATTGATGGTATCCCGACATACTTGCTTCAATAGTACCAAGAAGATACCATAAACCCACATCCAAGTTCACCTATGGCAGAAAACAAGCTTCCAAAAAAGCTCACTCCGATGCTCCGCCAGTACATGGCAATAAAAGCAAATTATCAAGATACAATTTTGCTGTTTCGTTTGGGGGACTTTTATGAAATGTTCGGGTCTGATGCCGAGATTTCCAGCCAAGTTTTGCATATTGCACTCACTGCTCGACACAAGGGTTCAGAAAATGAGATTGCCATGTGCGGTTTTCCCCATTTCAGCGCCGAACAATATATCAAGAAATTGATTAAGGCGGGGCATAAGGTGGCCATATGCGATCAAACAAGCGATCCTTCTTTACCGGGCATCGTTGAAAGACAAGTCACTCGAGTCATTACACCAGGAACAATAGTGTCTGACACGGAAGAAGAACATAAAATTCGCTTACTCGCTGCAATCTCCAAGAATAACAATGCCTGGGAAATAGCTTTTTGCAATGTCAGTACGGGTGAGATTTTCCCGGGTGGCGGTACGACAATTCCCGACCTCATAGATCAGATCCGTATCCGTGATCCTCAAGAAATTCTTATTCATCACGATCATCATGGTATTTTTGTCCCAATCATTGAGCAGGGGCATATTCGCGGATTATTAACAAACGTCACGACAAAGGCTGCCGCTCAAGATATGATTGGAACGTATATTCGATCTACTCAGCAAAGTACTGCGGAACACCTCTATCACAGTGCTGTTGAAGAATCAAAAAAAATCACCATCGATGAAATTACCGTTCGCAATTTAGAATTAGTACGAAACAATCATGATGGCAAAGTTTATGGGTCTCTCCTCGACACAATTAACGCGACTATTACTGCACACGGATATCGACTGCTCCACAGCATGCTTCTCCATCCACTGGCTGAACGTGAAGCGATTCAAAGTCGCTTAAATTTTGTAGAGGCATTGAAAGAAAAAGGGCAACTTCGAAGAACGCTACAGGCAAATCTTAAATGCATAAGTGATATTGAAAAAATTATTGCCAAAATCGTCCTGCGTAGCGCATCGCCCCGTGATCTTGGTGCTCTACTACAGACTTTTCACACATTACCTCAATTATTAGAAGCACTTAAGCCAGAAAAATCAGCCGTTATACAGAGCCTGATTCCAGGCATTGCATACCAAGGAGCAGTGTCTCAATTATTGGAGAATGCGATAGAAATGGAAAATCTTCCGCAGAGTGCAGAAGAAGGAAATTGGATAAAAGGAGGCTTCGACAAGGAATTGGATGCTATCAAGAATACCTTCTCACAAGCTCAAGATTGGTTAAAAAATTATGAAGATGAAGAAAAGAAAAAGATTGGCACTGATCAAATCAAAGTACGATTTAACAATATCACCGGTTTCTTTTTAGAAATTTCCAAGGCCAATTTAAAAAATATTCCTGTAGAACGTACTTTGCATCTTACGCGTAAACAGACTTTGGTAAATGCAGAGAGATTTGCTTCCAGTGCTCTGTACGAGTTTGAAGCGGAATATGTAGCATCGGAAGAAAAGTCAAGAAAACGGCAGGCAGTGATCTTTCAATCTCTTTGTGCAGATATCCTCAAAGAAAAAGATCTCCTTCAAATCTTAGCAAAGAAATTGGCCGAGCTCGATGTTTGGGTTTCTTTAGCTCATATCGCTGATCTGCAACATTATGTACGTCCAGAATTCAGCTCAGACGGAAAGCTGGAAATCGAAGCTGGTCGTCATCCGATTATTGCAAAGAAATTGGGAAATTCATTTGTACCAAATGACACAAAATTAAATCATGAAGATGAGCAGTTAGTTTTGATCACTGGGCCCAATATGGGAGGAAAAAGTACGTATCTTCGCCAAGTAGCACTTATCGAAATCTTATTCCTTATGGGCAGTTTCGTCCCTGCAAAGAGAGCATCACTTCCGATCATCGATCGGCTATTTACCCGCATTGGTGCACAAGATCATCTGCTTCGAGGCATGTCGACATTTATGGTAGAGATGACGGAAACAGCCAATATCCTCAATCACGCAACCAAAGATAGTCTGATTATTTTGGATGAAATCGGCCGAGGAACATCCACCTATGATGGACTGAGCATCGCTTGGGCCATTTGTGAATACTTGATCCATCACATCCAGGCAAAAACACTTTTTGCCAGTCATTATCATGAATTAATCAATGTCGTTGAGAGTCTCCCAAAAGCCGAGAATGCTAGCGTTGCCATTGCTGAATATAACAAACAAATTACCTTCCTCTACAAAGTAATTCCCGGGGGCATTGGCAAAAGTTATGGTGTAGAAGTAGCCAAAAGAGCGGGACTACCACTTGATGTGCTCGATCATGCTCAAAATATTTTAGCAAGTCTAGAGAAAGACTCTTTCCATTCTTCTTCTTCGCCTGCCCCAATCCCGGCACAATTAATTGTGCCCCCTACACCCCTTTCCCCTTCATCTCCATCTTCATCTCCATCTCCATCTTCATTCGTTCTCGATCAACTTCTTGATATCAACATCGACTCTCTCACTCCTCTCGATGCCTTGATGAAACTCAAAGACATGCAGGAGAAAATCAAAACTGAAAAAGATAACCTTTAGTTTATGAGCAAGATTCATTTGCTCCCCGAACATATCGCAAGCAAGATTGCCGCCGGCGAAGTAGTCGAGCGTCCAGCTTCTATCGTCAAAGAGTTGATAGAAAATAGTATCGATGCCAAAGCCTCGCATATTATTGTCACCTTACGCAGTGGTGGCAAAAGCCTTATCGAGATAAGCGACAATGGCAGCGGGATTGATAGCGATGATATGCCACTGGCATTCTTACGCCATGCCACCAGCAAGATTTGTAGTATCGATGACCTGGATAGTTTGCTAAGTCTTGGATTTCGCGGAGAAGCCTTGGCGAGTATTGCAGCGGTAAGCACGGTGTCCATCGAAAGTGCCATAAGTAAAGATATCGGCGCAAGTACGCTCACAATCAACCATGGCAAACTCATAGAACAAGGAAAATCTTCACGGGTTCCCGGAACTACCATTTGCATAGAACATCTGTTCGCCAAAATCCCGGCACGCAAAAAATTCCTCAAAAGCGATAGACAAGAATTGGCTGTGACTACACGGCTCATCCAAGAATTTTCCTTGTCGTATCCTGATATACATTTTGAACTCTACAATGATGGCAAGAAAATCATCAATACAACAGGGGAAAAAGATCTTTTGGAACGTTTCTACGATATCTTTAGTCGAACAAGTTACTCACAAATGCTTCCATTGAAATATATCGACAATCAAAGTCAAATACGTATTCATGGCGTTATATCCTCTCCAGTACTCAAACGAGCAACGCGAACGCAGCAAATGATTTGTATCAATGGTCGAGTGATCAAAGACTTTCGTTTGTGCAAGGTCATCGAGGATGCATATCATGGTTTTCTCTTAAGTTCAGAGCATCCTATCTTCTTTGTTCATATCACACTGCCAGCAGCTGATATCGATGTAAATGTTCATCCGAGGAAAACAGAAATCCGCTTTGCATATCCGGACCAAGTGATGAGCACTTTATTTCATGCAGTAAAAACTTTTTTAGCCGAGCAAATACTTACTGTTCCTGTCCAAAAATTTGCCGAAACACCTTCTCGGTACCATGTAGGGTCTCCCCCTTTATCTCCCCCGGAACAATTAATTGTTCCGCCTACATCACCACCGTTTCCTATACCTTCTTCATTCCATATCGACCATCTCTTTACGAAAATGGACATTCCTGTTGAAGAAAAGCCCGTCAAAGTTTTGAGCCAGATTAAAAATTCATACATTCTTTGTGAAGCAGAGACAGGATTATTACTTTTTGACCAACATGCTGCACATGAACGTTATATATATGAAGAGCTAAAACATTCAGTCGACAATAGAACAACCCAGCCTCTACTTACACCTATCACCATTCAAGTTACTCCTGAACAAAATGTCCTTTTAGGCGAATGTCATCAACTATACGAAGCTTTTGGATTTATATTGGAACAAAACAGTCCCAGCACATGGCTCATCACTCAGGTACCTGTGAGCAAAAAGGAATTAGATTATGAAAACATTATATTAGTAACACTTGAATACACCAACAAAGAAAACTTCAAACAGGCGTTAACAACCAAGAAAGACGATATTCTACATACCATGGCCTGTAAGGCGGCCGTAAAATTCAATGATCATTTAAGTATTCCCGAACTGCAGAATTTAATCGACAATGTTGCCTACCTTCCTGGTATATACACATGTCCGCATGGGCGACCTTTTCGGCTGGAGCTGAAATACAGTGATCTCAATAGTTATTTCAAACGAACATAATACGTCATGTATCAGACCACCCTTTCACTGCTCAAAAGACTCAAGAATGCCGGCTTTGAAGCTTACCTTGCCGGTGGTTGTGTCAGAGATGTACTCCTGAACCATGAACCGAAAGACTATGACATCGTTACCAATGCAACTCCTGATCAAATTGAAGGGTTATTTACCAAGAGCAGAGCCATAGGTAAGCATTTTGGCGTCATTCTTGTCGAGGAAAACGGCCATCATTTTGAAATTGCCACTTTCCGCTCTGACAGCGGCTATAGCGACGGCCGTCGCCCGGATTTTGTCACGTTCACGACTGCAGAGGAAGATGCAAAACGAAGAGACTTTACCATCAATGGACTCTTTTATGATCCTTTAAGTAAGGAAGTAAAAGATTTTGTCAGTGGCCAAATTGATCTCAAAGAAAAACTCATTCGCTTCATAGGCAACCCATATGATCGTATCCAAGAAGATCACCTTCGTATACTCAGGGCAATTCGTTTCAAAAATAAACTGGGCTTTCGATTTCATCCCGATACCTACACTGCTTTGAAAACTCATGCAGCCTTGGCAAAAAAAGTCGCTCCTGAACGTTTGCAGCATGAAATGAACAGAATGCTCCTTCATCCCAGTCGAAGCCAGAGTCTTCTCGACATGGAAGAATTAGGCATTTTGCAAATTATTTTACCTGAGATTGCTGCCATGAAAGGCATTACACAACCATTTGAATACCATACAGAGGGTGATGTTTTCGAGCACACCCTTATGTCGCTCAAAAGCATTCATTCAACAAAAAATCTGGCACTTATATGGGCCACATTGCTCCATGATACCGGCAAAGTAGAGACATTCAAACTGAGAGAACGTATACGCTTCGATGCGCATGCCGAACACTCAAGTACCATCGCACGCGCAGTACTCACAAGACTTCGTTTTTCTGCAAAGTTTATCGATGACGTATGTTTTTTGGTCCTTCATCACATGATGTGGGTGGCTCTACGAGATATGCCGATCGGTCGGCAAAAACGCTGGATATTCGACAGAAATTTCCCGAATTTGCTTCGTTTATTCAAAGCCGATGCCAGTGGTTCTCGCCCCCTCGATCTGAGCCTTTATCATGAGGTAAAGAGTATGATCGACAACAGAAAAAAAGAAACTAAAAAATTACCAAAACCTCTCGTCAATGGTAATGATTTGCAGAAGTTTTTTGACTTGAAACCCGGACCAATCATCGGTAAGATGCTTACTTCTCTGCATGATGCTCAACTTGAACACGGCATCAAGACGAAGAAAGAGGCTCTTACATTGGCAGAAAAGTTACTCAAGAAACTATGAATTCAACATATATCGTTGATATATCGGAATTACTCCGCGGAGAAATCGGCAAAAAACAGCAGTTTTCTTTTGTTTTGCCAAATAACTTCTCTGAACAAAGCGTATTTATCGATGGGAAATTTTTTGGTGACATTACCTATCTCGGTGAAGAATTATTGATCGACTTTTCCACAGACGAATTTACCAATAAGGAGACTTGTGTTCGCTGTTTGACAGAGTGTAGCCGAATCACTAGTATTGACCACGCTTCAGAAAGTTATTCTTTGTCTGATTCGGATAAAAACCCCTTCAATTTGCTCAGTAAAAAAGACACTGACGAGAGTCAAACCTTTTTGGACCTTGAGCCGCTTCTAAGTCAAGAAATAGGTTTAAGTTTTCGAACTCATCCATTGTGCCTAGAAGATTGTGTCGGACTCTGTCCAGAGTGTGGTACCAATCAAAATCTGAAGTATTGCGGTTGTTCTCCAAAAAAATCACCTAATGCATTCGACACTCTCAAGGAACAATTTAATTCTAAACTCTAAGTTAATTATAAATTTTACATTTTACATTTTACATTGATTTATGGCCGTTCCCAAGAAAAAATCCTCGAAAACGCGTACGCGTCGTCGTTATCGTACCTGGGTAAAAAAAGAACAAAAAAGACTCGTTAACAGCCTTGTTCTCGTACCCTATGGTCGCGGTGGAGAGCTAAAACCAGCACATATTTATCTCGATGACGGTGGAGACCTTCGTAAGCATAAAAAGCCAGCTCAGTCAGTAAGGGCGCAAGATTTTGCGCCCCAACAGAAAACCGCGCCTCAACAGAAAACCGCGCCCCGACAAAAGAAACCTAAGAAAAAATAATGAGCACCAATCGCCATTTGCTACGCATTTTGGTGATGCAGAGTATCTTTGAGCATAATTTTCAGCCAAAGATGCCGATCAAAGCTATATTTGACCGCAATCTTGAGAGCATTACTAAGGACAAAAAAAACCTTGATGAAAAGAAAGTCCTTTTTGCTTATGAACTCATTCAAGGAATAGAAGAAAAGGATAATGACATTATGAAACTGGCAACGATATATGCACCCGAGTGGCCATTCGTCGACTTACCCTACGTTGATCAAGCCATCTTAAAAATCGCTATTTTTGAGTTACTCTTTGCCAAAGAGAAGACTCCCAAGGCCGTTGCTATTGACGAGGCTGTCGAATTGGCAAAAGAATATGGCAATGATAATAGTAGTAAATTTATCAATGGTGTACTCTCATCTATCATTAAGAAAGAAATGAATGAGCCGGGAAAATGAGTTTGTTACCCTCCAATCAACACTAGGAATTCAATTTAAGAAGCAGAAACTTTTGAGATTGGCTCTTATTCACCGTTCTTATCTCAATGAACATGGAGAGGAAAAAGAAAACAATGAACGATTGGAATTTCTTGGAGATGCAGTCATCGAACTGGTCGTTACCGAGTATCTTTTTGAACATTATCCTGAAAAACCTGAAGGTGAACTGACGATACTTCGATCAGCTCTCGTAAAAAAAGATCACCTGGCTGAAATAGCTCGAAGACTCCAATTGGGATCATATATTCTGTTAAGTAAGGGTGAAGAAAAATCAGGAGGTCGTGAAAAGAATTATTTACTTGCAAATGCTTTTGAAGCATTGATAGGAGCAATGTATTTGGATGCGGGAATAAAAAAAACCGCACATTTTATTGAGATGCAGGTGTTGTCTGGTTTAGATATTATTCTTACACAAAACCTCCACATTGATGCTAAGTCGCTTTTCCAAGAAAGAGCTCAATCAATAGCTGAAACCACTCCGGAATATAAAGTCCTCGAAGAATCAGGACCCGATCACAACAAGTCCTTTGTCATGGGAGTATATTTGGATCAAGATTTGATAGCCAAGGGACAGGGCCCCAGCAAACAACAAGCCGAACAAGCCGCTGCTCGCAATGCTCTTCAAGTAAAAAAATGGTAACGAACACGCAAACCTTCGCTGTCGACCCGAAATATTTCGGACAAAGAATAGATATCGTCCTCGCGAGTCTTACAAATCTCAGTAGAAGCCAAATTAGAAAACTTATAGCTGAGCGCACAGTATTTTGCGATGGCAGCATTATTACCAAACCTGGAGTGTTGCTAAAATCACATACCAAAAAGATAACGATACAAACTCCCCTCCCCGAGAAACGAAGTCGCATCATCCCTGAAGAGATACCCTTGCAGATCATTTTCGAAGATCAATATGTTATCGCTATCAATAAAAAGCCGGGCATCGTAGTACACCCGGGTGTCGGTCATACAGAGTCCACTATGATTCATGCATTGGAGGATTATCGACTAAAAAACAAACTCCCGGAAATACGTTTACTGCACCGCTTGGACAAGGATACTTCCGGTATTCTACTCGTGAGTAAGGATGAAAGTACTTACGGCGAATTTTCAAAGATGTTTGAAGAGCGAAAATTCGATAAAGTCTATCTTGCACTTGTTTTAGGAACACCCAAATCCGAAAAGGGATATATCGATGCCCCTATTGCTCGTTCCACGGTAGATCGGCAAAAATTCGCTGTATCCATGGATCATCATTCAAGACGAGCGCTCACAGCGTACAAAACGATTGATTACTTCGATGAAGCAAGTTTACTTGCCGTCAAAATCCATACAGGGCGCACTCATCAGATACGCGTTCATCTCGAGAGCATCAAGCATCCGGTCCTCGGAGACAGCACCTACGGTAATGAAAAAAGTTTGCAAAAAAGCCAAGAACTTTCTATAAAAAGACAGATGCTTCATGCATATCAAATGAGTTTCATACATCCGGTGACAAAGAAACAATGCACGATCAAAGCTCCTCTCCCCTATGATTTCAAAAAAGTACTATCAGAGATAACCAATACCAAATACAAAATTCCATCTTTCACTTTTTCTGAATATGATTATCACCATAAGTGGTGATGCAAGCACCGGCAAGACGACCATTGCAGAGCGTTTAAGTAAAGAGCTAAACATTCCGTATTTCTATGCAGGCGCTATTTTCCGAGATATCGCCAAAGAGAAAAATCTCTCTGTCACGGAATTGAGTCAAAATGCTCACATGTCGCCTGACATTGATCGTACCATCGATGAAAAAATGATTACTATTCTCCAAACTCAAACGGATGGTGTTGTTGAGGGTCGTCTGAGTGGTTATTTAGCTTGGAAATATCATACACCAAGCATTCGTATCTTTCTTAAAGCGTCCCCGAGAGTCCAGGCATCACGCATTGCAAACCGAGAAGGGTATTCGATAGAAGAAGGCCTCAAAGAAGTCGCGACTCGCGATACCAAAGATTGGGAGCGTTACAAGATACTCTATGATATCAATAAAAATGATGAAGAGAGCTGGCACACTGACATTATTGATACAGATGAATTGGACATCGAGGGTGTGTATACTGAAGTCAAAAGAATTCTAAGTTCTAAATTCTAAGTTCTAAGTTAATTTTACATTTTACATTTTACATTTATTTATGCTTCGATTCTCTAAGATCTTGTTTATTACCTTATTAAGCATCGTTGTCATTGCATGTGGTGGGACTGAACAATCTGCGACGCAGAATTATCAACCACAAGCCGCTACTCTGCCAAACAGTTTCCCGAATAACTTCCCTCAATTACCCGGTTCAGTATTTGAAAGAGCAACTCCCTATTCCATTGATCAAGGAAGTGGTTTTGATGGGAGTCTTTTCATAGCCAAATCGGCACAGGATATCTGGGACTTCTATAGTACACTTGACCGACAAGGATGGACTATAAGCGAGAAGCAAGAAACACCATTGCACAAAATCACGGTGAGTAGAGAAGGTCTCTCTATCACTTTGACCTTTGGTATTGTCAGTGGTGGCAGTGTCGTACAATTCCGGACGTTTCGAGCAACCGGACAATAAGATGAAAGAGACGCAGGTACAAAAAACAAAACGACTGGAGGAGATTATCTCTCGACTCGCACCGAAATACCCTCATCCTATTACCGCACTGCGCTTTACGAATTCGTTTGAATTACTCGTAGCAACCGTTCTTGCAGCGCAAGCCACGGATAAACGTGTAAACATCGTTACTCCAACATTTTTCCCGAAGTACAATGCGCCAGCCAAACTCCTTACTCTCGGGGAAGAAAAATTTCGTACACTCGTGAGTTCACTGAACTTATATAAAACAAAGAGTAAGAATATCCTTGCCCTCTCAAAAATTCTGGTTGAGAAACATCACGGTAAAGTACCCAACATTCGAGAAGATTTAGAATTTCTTCCCGGTGTTGGCCGCAAAACAGCGAGTGTGGTATTAGCAAACGCATTTCATATACCGGCATTTCCTGTAGATACCCATGTTTTTCGTGTGACACGAAGGCTTGGACTCACCAATGGAAAAAATCCTTTAGAGGTTGAAAAAGATATTACCGCACTATTACCGGAGAAGAATTGGATTGATGCTCATCATTATTTTGTCTTTCACGGTCGGGAGATATGCACTGCACCAAAGCCAAAATGTTCTATATGCCCGCTGGTGGATATATGTCCGTATACACCCAAGAACTTGATACCAAAGAATTAAGACAGACTAAAACTTTTCCACATCCAGGACTTTTCCACATAAAACATTAAAATGGCTTTAGTATAATGAGTAAAAACATACAAACCTGAATAATGCATAGTTGTTCACGGTTTTTCCACAGTGTCAATAAAAAGTGCAAAAGTTATAATTGCTTTTATAGCTACTATTTTCTAGAGTAGAATCACAAAAACAAAAGTTTTGAACAATTATAAATTTAGTTTTGCACAGTGACTATTTCATCGACAGAGCACGTTCCGGTACTAGCACAAGAACTCATAGACCTTTTACAGCTCGAGCCCCAACATATAGTAGTAGACCTAACACTGGGACGTGGCGGTCATGCCAAGCTGGTCATAGAAAGACTTTCAAAAGAAGGTACGTTCATCGGACTGGATGCTGACATTACCCAGATAGCAGCACTGAAAAGTATGGGTTTGATTAATCAAACCCATACCCCTCAAACCCATACTGAAAGCCAAGCTAGGACTGTACTGCTCCACAGTAATTTCGACAAAGTCGGCCAAGTTCTCAAGTCACTCAACATAGCTTGTGTAGATCGTATCTATGCTGATCTCGGT
>Ga0209342_10001515_pt1 | contig 26131 bp, 22 predicted proteins | sample RifCSP16_2_FD_184023 | JGI IMG/M metagenome (GOLD analysis project Ga0209342, IMG submission 184023) | Soil microbial communities from Rifle, Colorado - Rifle CSP2_sed 16_2 (SPAdes) (version 2) | ecosystem: Environmental > Terrestrial > Deep subsurface > Rock core/Sediment | place: Rifle... | reverse complement strand
GATCTGCTCAGGTCGGTGATGTTGAATCACAGGGCACGCAACTCGATCAATACCGTCCCGAAGCTGCGGCAGCGAGTCGCCAGCAACCAGTCGTCCTCGCGCGACTTCGACCGCTTCGTGCTCGGGCTGATGGACCTTAGCCAGGAAGATTCTGTCTTGGACATTGGCCCCGGGCTCGGGAAGCAGCTGATTCCGGTCGCCCGGCAAGTCCGACGCGTCCTAGGTTTGGATGTGTCGGGGGAGATCATCGCGGCACTTCGGAGCCAGATGTCCAGCCCGAGCGTGGAGCTCATCGTCGCTGACATGGATAACCTCGCTGCCCTCGATCTGGGAGGCCGCTTCAGTCTCGTGTACGCCGTCTACTCGCTCTACTACAGCACGGATCCCGCCCGAGTTGTTCGAACGGTCGCCCGGTTGCTGGAGGGCCCGCGGGCGCGCTTCCTGGTAGTGGCCCCCGATCTGGGCAACAACGCCGGGTGGTTCGCCGATCTCTCGCGGCTCTATGAGCTGCCGGCGGACGTGCTCGAGACCTCTCGCATCTGCCGTCACGTCATCCTCCCGGCATTCCGCGATGTCTTTCCTCAGGTGACCAGCTCGACCTTCCAAGCTGAGGTCCGGTTCTCCAGCGTGGATGAGCTCATGGCCTACTACGACGCGTGTGTGCCTTACTGCCGGCCAGACAGGCGGGCCGAGGCGCGCGAGTATTTTCGCGAAAGGTTCGAGCGTGAGGGCCATTACCGCATCTCTAAGCACAGCCTGGCGCTCGCGGGGCGACCTGGACTGAGCTTAAGCTGAGCAATCTGGTTATGGCCCGGCCCGGCGAGCCCCCGCTGGTGAGTGTCGTCACACCCTTCTACAACACGGCGCGCTACCTGCGGGAGTGCATCGAGAGCGTGCTCGCCCAGACGTGGCCGCGGTTCGAATACATCCTGGTGGACAACTGCAGCACCGATGGGTCCCGGGCCATCGCAGAGGAGTATGCGGGACGGGATCCGCGGATCCGACTCTTCGTCAATGCGACGCACCTCGGTCAGCTCGCCAACTTCAACCACGCGCTCAGGCAGATCTCCTCGGGCAGCAAATATATGAAGTTCGTGGCGGCCGATGACTGGCTGTATCCCGAGGGCGTCGAGCGCTTGGTGGGTGTGGCCGAATGCCGGGAGTCCATCGGACTCGTGAGCTCATATCGCCTGACGTCCGACGGCGTCGAGGGCACCGGACTTCCGTACGACACGGCCGTGTTTCCCGGACACGACGTGTGCCGGCGACAGCTGCTGAACGGACGCTTCTTCTTCGGCTCGGAGAGCACCGTGCTGTATCGGGCCGACCTGGTCCGGACCCAGCACGAGTTTCTAGATACGGGGGCGCGCCACGCCGACACCGAGCGCGCGTACCAGACGCTCAAGGACCACGACTTCGGCTTCGTCCACCAGGTGCTCTCGTACACACGCAGGGACGGTGAATCAATCTCGGGCCGAGTGGCGGACCTGCGCCCGTCCCTGCTCGACAGGATGGTCATTCTCATGAAGTACGGCCGCGACTTCCTCGATCCTGACGAATTCCGCCGCTGCGTGCGCCGGCACGAGCTTCGCTACTGTGAAGAGTACATACGCCAGGCGCTCGGTCCGAATCGCGCCCGGTTCCTGGCCTATCACCGGTCCGGGCTGGCCGGTATTGGGTACCAGTTTCCTCGGGGCGTGGTGCTCAGAAGCTTCCTGATTGTCGCTGCGGATCTGGCCTTCAACTTCAAGAAGACTATCGGGGACCTCACCGTCAAGCTCGGACTCTGGCATCGAAGTCCCTAAAGGTGAGGGGATGCTATCCTTTCACGACTCCGAGGGGGCGGAGCTTTGCCACGATCCTGGAGAGGCCGACGCGCTCCACCACCTCGACAACGTTTTTCACATCTTTATACGCTTCGGACATCTCTTCTTCAAGAGCACTTCTTCCCGTCGCCCTGGCAAGGATTCCTTTCGCCTCCAGCTCTTTTTCGATGGAGCGGCCGCGCGCGGCCTTCACCGCTGCCGTGCGGCTCATCACCCGGCCTGCGCCGTGACAGGTGCTCCCGAAAGTCTCAGTCATCGCCTTGGTTCGCCCCACCAACACGAATGAGTAGCGCCCCATGTCTCCGGGGATCAGGACCGGCTGGCCGATTGAACGGAATCGCTCTGCCAGCTCCTCGTGACCGGGAGGGAACGCCCGGGTCGCGCCCTTTCGGTGGACCATCAGCTTGCGACGGCGGCCTTCGACCTCGTGCTCCTCCACCTTGGCGATGTTGTGCGCGACATCATAAACGGTGGTCATTCCGAGCGCGCTCGGTCCAATCCCGAAGACTCTGAGAAAGACCTCGTGGGTCCAGTGGGCCAGACATTGCCGGTTGGCGAACGCGAAGTTCGCCGCGGCGCGCATGGCGCCAAGATAATCCTGCGCTTCCTCGGATTTAATTGGTGCGCACGCGAGCTGCCGGTCGGGAAGACGGATCTCGTACTTTTTCATCGCGCGCTCCATCACGGCAAGCGCATCGGTGCAGACCTGGTGGCCGAGCCCGCGCGATCCGGTATGGATCATCACGCTGATCTGGCCGCGGATGAGCCCGAGCTGCTGAGCTTCAGGTTCCGAGTAGATCTCTTCCACCACCTGGACCTCGAGGAAGTGATTCCCCGATCCCAGAGTGCCGAGCTGACTCTGGCCGCGCTCGTACGCCTTTTGAGAGACCACATCCGTGTCGGCCCCGGCGATCCGGCCGTTAGACTCGATCGCTTCGAGATCCTCTGCAACCCCGTAGCCTTGCTCGACAGCCCACTGGGCGCCTTTGAGCAGGAGCCGTTTTCCGTCCGAGGTCCCGACCTTGACCTTTCCTCTGCAGCCGACTCCCGCGGGGATGGTGGCATGGAGGGTGTCGATCAGCGAGTGGAGCCGGGGAAGGACTTCTTCCTTGGTCAGGTTGCTCCTCAGAAGGCGGACCCCACAATTGATATCGTAGCCGACACCGCCGGGGCTGACCACGCCGTCATCGAGATCGGTTGCGACAACACCGCCGACCGGAAGCCCATATCCCTGATGGATGTCCGGCATGGCGAGGGAGGCTTTGACAATGCCTGGGAGTGTCGCTGCGTTTGCCACCTGCTCGAGGGAGGTATCGCGCCGAATCTGAGCCATCAGCTCATCATCGGCGTAGACGATTCCAGGGACCCTCATGCCGGGCTTGGCATCCTGGGGTATCCGCCAGACATCCCGGCTGACCTTCTCGACTGCTACCATGTTCGGAGAGCCTTCAGCACCCATCGGTTTGGCAGAATGCCAAACCGTAACATCGGTGCCCCCAGCGTTTAGATTTCAAAGAAATCTGTAGGGGGCGATCAACCGTCAGCTCTCAGCCGAATTTCGGAGGCCTTTTCTGCTCGCTGACTGCTGATGGCTGAACGCTGAGGGCTACGTCCCCATGAGCTGGATGTCGAGGCTCCGGTCGCGCGGGCCATCAAGCTCGCACAGGATGATGCTCTGGAACCGCCCGAGTGAAAGCTCGCCTCCGCTGATACCGACCACGACGCTCCGCCCCAGCAACATTGACCGCAGATGGGAGTGCGCGTTGCCCCGCTCGCAGTCCGAGACTCGGGGGTCGTCGTGTCGGTAGCCGTCCCGCTCTTTCACGAGGCGCTGCAACAGCCCTTTGAGATCTTCAATGATCGCGGCCTGAAACTCATTCACAAACACCGCGGAGGTGGTGTGGAGCGAATTCAGCACCAGTAAGCCATCTTGAATCTCGTGCTTCGAGATGGCCTCCCGAATCTGTTTTGTGATGTCGAGGAACTCGGTGCGCTCTTCCGTCGGGATTGTGACCGTCTCACGGATGACTTTCATTCTCCACCTCCTGGATTCGAACGGTTCGTTGGATCCCCCTCAGGCGATCCGCCGAACGGGCGTGACTAGCAAACGCCCCTGACCAGTTGTAAGAGAGAAACGATCGACCGCCACGCTGCTCATTATAGCACCCGGTTCGGGGAGCCACGGACTTGACCATGGTGCCGAGGGGGGGAATCGAACCCCCACAGCCTTGTGAGGCCAGCGGATTTTAAGTCCGCCGCGTCTCCCAGTTCCGCCACCCCGGCCCTAGCAGGCTGCTGAAAAAGGCCCATCTGCGGCGTTGGCTTCGTCACTCGTCGTTGCAACGTACATCCAAGTACGCCTCACTCCTCGCTTCCTCGCCGCCTTGCATCTGGACCTTTTTGAGCAGCCTGCGACTAGCGGGTGTTTTCCGGCACCCTGCTAGAGCGTGAAGGGTGAAGAGTGAAGCGTGAAGCGGGAAAGGCAAAAAACGATAGCCTCGATACCTTTTACGCTTCACCCTTCACGCTTCACGTTTGCGATGGAGGCGGCGAGCGGATTCGAACCGCTGCATAGAGGTTTTGCAGACCTCCGCCTTAGCCACTTGGCTACGCCGCCACAATTTAGCGTTCAGCGGTCAGCTTTCAGCATTCAGCCATCTTGCCTCGAAGCTGAGAGCTGATCGCTGACGGCTTTCATTCATGGAGCGGGAAACGGGATTTGAACCCGCGACCCCTACCTTGGCAAGGTAGTGCTCTACCACTGAGCTATTCCCGCGTCAGACAGGCGGAAATTCTAACAAGGCCGTCTCTGACTGTCAACTTTCGGGCCCATTTTCCCTCAAGAATCGCGCGGCTTCTTCGGGCGGGGTGGGGTTGATGAAGAAGCCGCTTCCCCACTCGAAGCCGGCCACTTTGGTGAGCTTCGGGATCAGCTCGAGGTGCCAATGATAGTAGTGAAAGCTGCCGTCCTGAAGGGGCGCGGTGTGAAGCATGAAGTTGAACGGTGGGTCGTGCAGCACCGTGTTGATCCGCCTCAGGAATTGGCCGAGCTGACGGGCCAAGCCACTCATCTCGTTCGGTTGGATCTCCTCAAACGCGGGCTGGTGATGCGCGGGCAGCACCCACGTCTCAAAGGGGAAGCGGGGCGCGAACGGCGCGATGATCACGAACCCGTCCGTTTCAGCGATTATCCGCGTCCCATGCTGACGCTCCTGGTGGATGATGTCGCAGAAGACGCACCGCTCTTTGTATCGGAAGTAGCGCTCGGCTCCATCCAGCTCTTCCTGCACCATGATGGGGACGATGGGGGTGGCGATCAGCTGGGAGTGGGGGTGCTCCAGCGAGGCGCCTGCCGCTTCTCCGTGGTTCTTGAAGATCAGCGCGTATTGAAACCGGGGGTCCTTCTTCAGATCCATGAGCCGCTCGCGGAACGCCCACAGCACGTTCGCCACCGCGCTCTCCGGGAGCGTGGCGAGCGATTCCTGATGGCGAGGGGTCTCAATCACCACCTCATGCGCCCCAATCCCGGTCATCTTGTCATAGAGCCCCTCGCCGACTGGTTCCAGGTCTCCCTCGATTCTGAGCGCTGGAAACTTGTTCGCGACGACCCGGAGGCTCCACCCGGGTCCGTTCCGGCCGCCCTGGTTTTGGCGGAGAGCCAGGATTTCGGGGGGAGTCTTGTCTTCATTCCCCTCGCAGAACGGGCAGACCCCACCTTTCAGCTTCACCGGGTCGGGCGCGAAGTCCGACGGGCGCCTGGCGCGCTCGGTTGAGATGATGACCCACCGTCCAACCACTGGATCCTTTCTAAGTTCGGGCATAGCCACCCTCGGAGGGGGGCACGCCCCCCTTCCGATCCTCCCCCCGGAGAATGCGCGGGCAAGCGCGCGCTCGAACGCGTGACTCTTCGCTTTGCGTGTAGGTAATCTGGTTTCGCCTCATGAGCGTTTAATCCTGTGTTGAGGTGAAGGCGACAGGTTCGTCTTCCGGCCGATAGTCTCGATGGAGGAGGCTGCTCAGCGCCGCCTTGGGAGCGAGCCCGTGAAACAGAACCGCTCCCACGGCCTCTGTGATCGGCATGGGAATCTGGTACTGCTCAGCCAACGCGAGCGTGGATTTGGTTGTTCTGACGCCCTCAACCACTGATCGGGTTTCTCCGAGCACATCCTCGACTCGTTTCCCGGACGCCAGCTCGAGGCCGAGTTGGCGGTTGCGACTGAGCGAGCCCGCGCACGTGAGCACCAGGTCACCAAGCCCGGCTAGCCCGGAAAACGTGAGGGGCGAGGCGCCGAGCCGGACACCGAGCCGGGTGATTTCAGCAAGGCCACGCGTGATGAGCGCCGCCCTGGCGTTCTCGCCCAGACCCAGACCGTCGGAGATCCCGGTGGCGATGGCCATCACATTCTTGACGGCTCCTCCGATTTCTACGCCGATGACGTCCCGGTTCGTGTAGAGCCGAAAGTGGGGAGCGCTCAGGCGGCGTTGAAGAAGCTCTGCCAATGAGAGGTTCGACGATGCCACCACGGCCGCGGCCGGTTGTCCCACCGCCACCTCTTTCGCGAACGTTGGACCGGAGAGCACCGCGACCTCAGCGTTGATTTCACCGGGGAGCATTTCAGAAAGAATCGCCGACATTCGGTGCGGTGGCGTCTCCTCGATCCCCTTTGTAGCGATCAGGAGCGTGGCGCCCGGCCGCAGACTCGGGATCATCTGTTGGAGGATCTGGCGAAAGGCGTGGGAAGGAGGAGCCAGGATGATCAGAGAGGAGCCGAGCACCGCCTCCGAGAGGCTGCCCGTGACCGACACGTTTTCGGGGAAAGGGCAGCCGCGAAGATACCAGGGGTTCTCCCGCTTCTCGGTGATGAGGGCGACAAGCGGGGCCTCGTAGACCCAGAGGCGAGGGCGCTCGCCCTGCCGGGCGAGATGAATGGTGAGCGCACTGCCCCACGCTCCGGCCCCGATCACCGACAGCGTCGCGTCCCGTTCCAACTTAACGCACCGTTAGGAGTGGCAACGTGGACGTATGGCCAAGGTTGGCCGTGCGGCCCACGCGGGGTAGTCGCGTGCAGTTGGAACGGGACGCGTTGCCCGTCATCAGGCGGAGACCCGGCTCCCCACCTTCCGCTCGGTGCCTTCAAAGAGACGGGTGAGATTCTCCTTATGCCGAGCTATTACGATGAGCGCGACAATCATGCTCACCACGAGCACCGGGGTAGGATAGCCGAGAAGAAAGGCCCCCGCGGGAAGGCAGAGCGCCGCGACCACCGAGGCGAGCGACACGTACCGAAAGCTCGCCGCGACCGCGATCCAGACGAGCGCTGCGGGGAGGACGGCCCACGGAGCCAGCCGAAGAAACGCCCCGAACCCGGTGGCCACTCCTTTGCCCCCTTGAAATCGGAGGAAGACCGACCAGCAGTGCCCTACGATCACGAGGAGCGCCCCTGCGGCCCCCCAGCTCGATTCAGTTCCGAGATGCTGAGCCAGCCACACTCCGGCCCAGCCCTTGGCCACGTCTCCGAGAAATGTGAGAATGCCTGGGCCCTTCCCCAGCGTGCGAAAGACATTGGTGGCCCCGATATTGCCGCTCCCGTGCCGGCGGATATCGATCCTGAAGCATCGCGACACGAGAAGCCCGATCGGGATCGCGCCGATCAGATAGACGACCGTAAGGCCCAGGAGTCCTAGGAGTATTTGTACACCCAACGTTTGCATGTTTACCTCGCGCCGCGCCGCGGCGCTAAGACCAACGGTCAGACTCCTTCACGAGCGCGTGGAAATCGGCCTTCCTGAAGAACCGGACGAAGTAATGGACACCCGAAATCACGGTGAGCGTCAACGCGACCCAGAGCATCCCGTATGAGATCACGTGGAACGGGAGCGCGCCGGGTGGCATTCCTTTCTCGATAATCAGCAGTGTGATCGCGACATACTGTGTGAAGGTCTTGTACTTGGCGAGCTCTGAAGCCGGAACGATGATCCCGACAGAGGCCGCGATCCCTCGGAGCCCGGTCACCGCGAACTCTCGGCCGATCAAGATCACAACGATCCACGCCGGGAGCTTATCGATCTGGACCAGCGAGACCAGAGCGGCGGCGACCAGAAGCTTGTCAGCCACAGGGTCGAGGAGCTGGCCGAGGGTGGTGACCTGGTTGCGCCGCCTCGCGATCAGGCCGTCCAGCCAATCCGTCAAGGCCGCCGCGATAAAGATGCCGGCGGCGATCAGGGCGTTGACTCGCGAGAACGAGATCAAAAACACCATGAGGAGCGGAACAAGGAAGATCCTGGCGAGGGTCAGCATGATCGGAAGGTTCACAGCCTACTCCTTCTGGAATTCCAGCCTGGGCACTTCAATCAAGAGAAGAAACACGCATCATTATGAGTCTCGCCAAAGAGGGTTGTCAATATAAGCAGGCTGTTGAAAACGGCCCATCTGCGGCGACGGCTTTCCTCGGAGGGGGACACGTCCCCCTTCCGAACCTCCCCCAAGCTTGCGCGAGCGAAGCTCGCACTCTGCGGAGAAATCGGTCGCTCGTCGTTGCAACGTACCGCCAAGTACGTCTCACTCCTCGCTTCCTCGCCGCCTTGCATCTGGACCCTTTTGAACAGCCTGCACCCCTACGCTCAGGGCGATCTCTTGTCTCGAAGGGCGCGGATCTTCAGGCGGAGCGCGTTCAGGTGGATGAACCCCTCAGCGTCTTGTTGGCGGTAGACTTGGTCCGATTCGAACGTGGCAAAGTCACTCCGGTAGAGGCTCTTGGGCGACTTGCGACCCGTCACCGTCACAGTGCCTTTGTAGAGCTTGAGGCGGACCGTGCCTGTGACGTCGGCTTGCGCTTGGTCCATCAACGTCTGGAGCGCTTCGCGCTCTGGAGTGAACCAGTAGCCGTAGTAGATCAACTCCGCGTAGCGAGGGATCAGCGAGTCTCTGAGGTGCAGCATCTCGCGGTCCAGCGTGATGGATTCGAGCGCCCGGTGCGCGACGTGCAAGATCGTGCCGCCGGGCGTCTCGTACACGCCGCGCGACTTCATCCCCACATAGCGGTTCTCCACCAGGTCCACGCGCCCGATCCCATGCTCCCCGCCGATCCGATTGAGCGTCTCGAGCAGCGCCACCGGACCGAGCCGCTTGCCATTCACCGCCACCGGGTTCCCGCCCTCATACTCAATCTCAACACCGAGCGGCGCGTGGGGCGCGGCCTCCGGAGAGTTGGTCATGAGAAAGATCTTGGGCGGCGGCTCAACCCACGGATCCTCCAAGATCCCGCCCTCGAACGAGACGTGGAAGAGGTTCCGATCGGTCGAATATGGTCGCTCCGCGGTCACCGGCACCGGAATGTTGTGGCGCTGGGCAAACTCGAGGAGCGCGCTTCGTGACGTCAGCTCCCACTCGCGCCAGGGCGCGATCACCGTCAGCTCGGGGGCCAGCGCGGCATAGGTCAGCTCGAAGCGCACCTGGTCGTTCCCCTTTCCCGTGGCCCCGTGGGCAACAGCGTCGGCGCCTTCCAGGCGGGCGATCTCCACCTGTCCCTTGGCGATGAGCGGTCGGGCGATCGACGTGCCCATGAGGTAGGTACCCTCGTAGACCGCGTTCGCGCGCAGCATGGGGAAGACAAAGTCCTTGACGAACTCCTCTCTGAGGTCGCGGATGTGGACGCTGGAGGCCCCGGTCTTGAGCGCCTTCTCTCGGATCGGGATCAGCTCCTCGCCTTGCCCCACGTCAGCGCAGTAGGCGACCACGTCACACCGGTAGCTCTCGATCAGCCACGCGAGGATCACCGATGTGTCCAGGCCGCCGGAGTACGCGAGAACAACCTTCTTGACCGAAGGAGCGCTTTTCACCATTGTCTGCTTCTACGTTTGGGCGCCAGATGTCAGCAGTTCGAGCAACCGACATCTGAAATCTGACATCCGAGATCTCATAGTCATGCGATTTATTCGAGCTGAAACCCAAGCTCTTTCAGCTTGGCGTGCTTGGGCGGATTCTTATAGAACGCGATTCGCTTGACGCTGTAATACGGGCAGAAAAGCTGCTTCGGCTCGCTCTCGTCATAAACCACCAAGGCACACCAGCTCTCTTTGATCTGCAGGATCTGTCTCAGGTAGATGAGACTTCCATCGTCCAGCAGCAGCTCCACCACGGGGCTCGTGACCTTCTGGTCCTGCGCGAAGGATCGAACCTGCTTCAAGAAATCCTGCTCGAAGAACGCGCGATCAAACATCATGGGCTCCTAAGAGGGAGAGGAGGACCGCTTTCTGGACGTGGAGACGGTTCTCTGCCTGGTCGAAGACGATGCTCTGAGGCCCGTCAAGGAGGGCATCGGTGATCTCTTCGTTCCGGTGGGCCGGCAAGCAGTGCATGATCAATGCGCCCGGCTTGGCAAATCCGACAAGGCGTTCGTTCAGTTGATACCGGCGGAATGTTTCAAGCCGTTCCTCACGCTCGGCCTCCTGCCCCATGCTGATCCAGACATCCGTGTAGAGCACGTCTGCCCCAACCGCCGCCTCTTTGGGATCATGGGTGAGATCGATGCGACCACCAAGCGAACGGGCCAGAGTCTGAATGTCCTGATCAGGTTCGTGGCCTGGCGGGGTTGCGATGACTATGGGCACCCCGAGCAGGGCGGTCAGAAGCATCAGAGAGTGGCAGACATTGTTCCCGTCCCCGATCCAGACAAACCTGAGGGACCGGAGATCGATCCCTCGCTCCCAGAGTGTGAAGAAATCGGCCAGGGCCTGACAGGGGTGTTCTCGGTCTGAGAGCGCGTTGATGACCGGGATCCCTGCCCAAGCCGCCAGCTCCTCGACCGTGGCGTGCGCATACGTGCGTGCCGCGACCGCGTCCACCCAGCGCCCAAGGTTGCGGGCCACGTCAGGGACCGATTCGCGAAGCCCGAGCTGAATCTCTTGAGCGGAGAGGTACAACGCTTGCCCGCCAAGCTGGGTCATCGCCACCTGAAAGGTCACCCGGGTCCTCAACGAGGGCTTCTCAAAAACAAGGGCCAGGCTTCGCCCCACAAGAGGGGTCGCGGCTTGGCCGCGCTTGAGATTCGCCTTGAGATCCGCCGCCCGGTTGAAGAGCCGCTCGATCTCTGCGCGGTTGAGATCGCTGATCGAGAGGAGATGCCTCATGTCGCACCTCTCGCCAAAGCTGTCTCAAAAATACCGACAGCCCGGTCGATGGTCGGCTCCTCGACGATGAGTGGCGGAGCGAATCGCGCAACATTCTCGCCCGCGGTGAGCAGCAGCAGACCGGCCTCCCTGCATTGCGCGATCAGATTTGCGACCGGGCCCTTGCACTCCACCCCGATGAGGAGCCCTTTGCCACGGACCTCTTTCACGAACGAAGAGGTTGTTTTCAACCCCTCGAGCTTGTCCTTCAAATATGTCCCCGTTCGGGCGGCGCGCTCCGGCAGCTTCATCTCGAGCATGGTTCCCAGGGTGACGCACCCGACCGCGGTCGCCAAGGGGTTCCCGCCGAATGTGGTGCCGTGGCTCCCGGGCGTGAACGCGGCCGCCACCTTCTCCTTGGCAAGCACGGCGCTGATCGGGAACCCGTTGGCCAGCGCCTTGGCCACAGTCATCAGATCCGGCTCGACCCCCCAATGCTGGTAGGCCCAGAGCATTCCGGTTCGTCCCACCCCGGTTTGGACTTCATCGAAGATGAGGAGTGTTCCGGTGGCATCGCAGAGCTTTCTGAGCCCGGCGAGGTAGTCGTGATCCGGGACTTTGATCCCCCCCTCGCCTTGAATGGGCTCCACAAGGATCGCGGCGGTCCGGGCGTCGGTCGCGTGCTCAACCGCAGAGAGGTTGTTGTACGGCACGTACTTGAACCCCGGGAGCATCGGGCCGAAGCCCAGCTGATACTTCTCCTGGGCGGTGGCTGAGAGCGCGCCGAGCGTCCGGCCATGAAACCCGCCACGCATGGTGATGATCTCGTAACGATCACTCGCCCAGTTCTCGCTCGCGTATCTCCGCGCCAGCTTGATCGCCGCCTCAACCGCCTCAGCGCCCGAGTTCCCGAAATACACGCGCTCTGCGAAGGAATGCTCGACGAGGAGCTTGGCCAGCTCGATCTGCTGTGGGATGTGGAAGTAGTTCGAGACGTGCGCCAGCGTGGCGGCCTGCTCTCGGATGGCGCCGACCACCTTCGGGTGACTGTGCCCGAGCGACACCACAGAAATCCCTGATGTGAAGTCCAGGTACTCCTTCCCGTCGATGTCCCAGACCTTCACGCCCTCGCCGCGCACCAGCGTGATTGGATAGCGCGTCGTGAAGTCCATCAGGAACTTGGATGACCACTCGATCGCTTGTTGGTTATTCATTTCTTACATGGATGTCAGTTGTCAGATCTCAGATGCCAGAAGGTCGGATCACGGATCTCACAAGTAAAGGAAATCAGGAATCGAGACCCGAAATGCGAACCCCGAAGCTGCCATCCGTCATCTATAAAACAATCTCCGTGCCGATCCCCTCTTTGGTGAATAACTCGAGCAGAATCGCGTGAGGGACCCGCCCATCGATGATGTGGGCCTTTGTCGTTCCCCCTTCCAGGGCCCTCAGGCTCGACTCCACTTTGGGAAGCATCCCGCCGTCGATCTGGCCGGATTTGATCTGATTCAGCGCCTCCTGCTTGGTGAGCGTCGAGAAGATTCGGCCATCCGGTCCCTTGATCCCTTCCATATCGGTCAGGTGGATCAATTTTTCAGCCGAGAGCGCGGCGGCCACCTCGCCGGCCACAAGATCAGCGTTGATGTTGTACGTCTCGCCCTGCACGCCCACCCCGACCGGCGCGATGACGGGAATGAAGCCGTTCTGCTCCAGGATTGAGATCGCCTGGGGATTCACCTCGCTCACTTCGCCGACGAGCCCGAGATCGATCTCCTCGCCGCCTTCGGCCCTATGCATGAGACGGCGGGCGCGAATCAGGTTGCCGTCCTTGCCCGAGAGCCCAACCGCCTTTCCCCCGTGGTGGTTGATCAGCGCCACGATCTCTTTGTTGATCTTTCCGACGAGGACCATCTCCACGATCTCCATGGTCTCCTCGTCGGTGATTCGCATGCCCGCCAGGAACTTCGGCTCCTTGCCGAGGCGCTTCATCATCATGCCGATCTGGGGCCCGCCGCCGTGCACGATCACCGGGTTCATCCCCACATACTTCAGGAGGATCACATCCAGGGCAAACGACTCTTTCAGACCCGGGGCCTCCATCGCCGCGCCGCCGTACTTGATGACGAGGGTCTTTCCGGCAAAGGCGCGAATGTACGGCAGGGCCTCCATGAGGATCTCCGCCTTCTGAATCATCGCCGCCATCTTTTGAGTCGCCATGACCTTCTTTTTTTAAAAGTCGGGGTCTGGGGGCTTCGCCCCCAGTTTACAGAATATAACGGGAGAGGTCCTCGTCTTTCACAAGCTCGCTGAGCCGCTGGTTGACATACTCGACGTCGATCTGAAGCTCCTTGCCCGGCATGTCGGGGGCGGTGAAGGAGATCTCCTCGAGCAGCTTCTCCATGATCGTGTAGAGGCGTCGCGCCCCGATGTTCTCGGCCCGCTGATTGACGACCATCGCGATGTCGGCGATCGCATCCACCGCATCGGGCGTGAACATCAAGGTCACGTCCTCGGTGCGCAGAAGCTCCTTGTACTGGCGAATCAACGCGTTCTGGGGCTCGGTGAGGATCCGCACGAAGTCTTCTTTGGTCAACGGTTCCAGCTCGACGCGGATCGGGAACCGTCCCTGCAGCTCGGGGATCAGGTCCGACGGCTTCGAGACGTGAAACGCGCCCGCCGCGATGAAGAGGATGTGGTCGGTCCGGGCCGTGCCGTACTTGGTGGTGACTGTGGACCCCTCCACAATCGGGAGCAGATCGCGCTGCACTCCTTCGCGCGAGACATCGGGACCGTGGCCGCTCTCGCGCCCCGCGATCTTGTCGATCTCGTCGAGAAAGATGATCCCAGAGTTCTCCACGCGGTGGAGGGCCTGGGTCACCGCCTCGTCCATGTCGATCAGCTTTTGCGACTCCTCTTGCATCAGGAGCTTGAGCGCCTCCACGACCTTCACCTTCCGCCGCTTGGTCTTCCCCGGGAGCACGTTCGAGAGCATCTCCCTGAGATTCATGTCCATCTCCTCCAGGCCTTGGCCGGCGAAGATCTCAACCATGGGAGTGACCCGGCTCTTGACCTCGAGCTCGATCAGGCGCTCATCCAAGCGCCCGGCCCTGAGCTGTTGGCGGAGCTTCTCCTTGGTGGCGCTCCGCGAAGCGTCGGGGGACACCTCTTCAAGGGTCTCGCTGCTGAACGGCTCCTTGGCGCGACGAGGCAGGAGCAGATCAAGCAACCGGTCCTCTGCGAGCTGCTGGGCCCGCTCCTTCACGGACTCGGCCATCTCAGCCTTCACCATGTTCACGGCCAGCTCCGTGAGATCGCGGATCATCGATTCCACGTCCCGGCCCACATACCCCACCTCGGTGAACTTGGAGGCCTCCACCTTCAGGAACGGCGCCTGAGCAAGCTTTGCAAGCCGCCGCGCGATCTCGGTCTTCCCCACCCCGGTCGGGCCGATCATAATGATGTTCTTCGGCGCCACCTCGTCGCGAAGCTCTGCCGGGAGATTCTGTCGGCGCCAGCGGTTCCTGAGCGCGACCGCAACCGCGCGCTTGGCATTGACCTGGCCGATGATGTACCTGTCAAGCTCGGCCACAATCGCCGCCGGCGTCAGTTGCGGAACATTATCTGTCTTGGCCATTACCGTGCGTGTTGAGTCCACACTGATCTCCGCAGAGGGCGGGCGCCATTCGTGTTCGCGCGCCGGCTTCGCCGGCGCAAGCCTCTGGGGGAGGTTCGGAAGGGGGGCGTGCCCCCCTCCGAGAAAAGCCCGGGCGCCCGCGCTGCAATAGTCTCATAACTCCTCGACGGAGATCTGATCATTAGTATACAGGCAGATCCGGGCCGCGATCTTCATCGCCTCCTCGACGATCTGCTTGGCGTCGAGGCTGGAGTGGGCGACCATCGCGCGGGCCGCGGCCACGGCATACGGCCCCCCCGAGCCGATCCCGATGATCCCGTCGTCAGGCTCGATCACCTCCCCTGTTCCTGAGATGATAAACGAAGAGCCCTGGTCCGCCACAGCCAGAAACGCTTCGAGCCGTCGCAGGATCCTGTCGGTTCGCCACTCTTTTGCCAGCTCCACGGCTGATCGGGGGAGGTTCCCTCGATACTCCTCGAGCTTTGCCTCGAACTTCGCGAAGAGGGTAAACGCATCAGCCGCGGCCCCCGCGAAGCCGGCAAGCACCCGATCATGATACATCTTCCGGATCTTTCGAGCTCCGTGCTTTACAATGGTCTGACCGATTGAGACTTGGCCGTCCCCCGCGAGCGCTACCTTCCCGATATGCCTGACGCAGACAATGGTGGTCGAATGCACCGCCAGAGCGGTTGTCATCACACCGCCCGCGGGTGAGCTCGGTCGTACACCTTCATCAGGTGGTCGCTGCTCACGTGCGTGTACTTCTGGGTGGTCGAGAGCCTTGCGTGTCCCAGCAGCTCCTGGATGAAGCGAAGGTCCGCCCCCGCGTCGAGGAGATGAGTCGCGAAAGTGTGCCGAAGCGTGTGCGGGCTCACCCGGCGACTGATGCCTGCTCCTCTTGCTCGCGCTCTCACGATTCTGTGGATGCTGCGCACGGTGAGCCGGCCTCCTCTCCGGTTTACAAAGAGCGGCCCCTTGCGGTTCCCACGAATCGCAAGATAGACATCGATTGCCGCCAGCGCCTGATCTCCGATCGGCACGGCCCGCTCTTTCCCCCCTTTGCCCAGTACACGAATCGTCCGTGAGGAGCGGTCGATGTCAGCAAGATCAAGAGTCCGAAGCTCCGCGCACCGGATCCCCGTCGCGTAAAAGGTCTCAAGAATCGCCCGGTCACGCTCTTCCCCGCCCGCCCCGATCGGCTTCGCGTCGAGAAGCAGGACCAGCTCGTCAGGGGGCAGAAACGACGGAAGCTTCTTGGGGACCTTCGGGCTTCCGACATCTGCGGCCGGATTCTTCGCCAGACCGCCGCGACGAACAAGGAAGCGATAGAAGCTTCGTATGGCCGCGAGTTTTCTTCCGATGGAGCTCTTTCGCAGCCCGAGCTGGTGGAGGTGCGCGACGTAGACGCGGATCAGCCGTGAATCTGCCGCGTCGATGGATAGCGCTCCTTGTCGCGCCAAAAACCCGCGGAACTGATCGAGATCGCTTCGGTAAGATTTGAGCGTCAGGCTTGAGGCGCCCCGCTCACCCGCCAAGTAGTCGAAGAACGACTCGGTGGGCCGCTTCACGCCGCTCCTTCGCCCTCGACCTCGGCCTTGTAGTCGCACCCTTCCCGGAAACAACTGCGCTGCAGCCGCTTGTTCCGGCCCATCCGTTCCACCACGAACGGCGCGTGGCACTTGGGGCACGGTTCGGGGATCGGACGCTGCCAGAGCACGAACTTGCAGTTCGGATAGCCAGAGCAGGCGTAGAAGAGCTTCCCCCGCTTCGACCGACGCTGGGTCAGCTCAGCGCCGCACTGCGGGCAGGCGACCCCGATAGAGATCGCCTTGGTGGTTTTGCACTCCGGATATCCGGAGCAGGCGATGAACTTCCCGTATCGGCCGTGCTTGATCACCATCGGCTTGCCGCAGGTCGGACAGCTCTGATCCGTGGGCTGGTCCTCCACCTTCGGTCGCCCATTGAGGTCCTTCGTATACTTGCACTCCGGATAGGCGGAGCAGGCCAGGAACTTCCCGAAGCGCCCCCACTTCTCGAGCAGCGGCTTGCCGCATTCCGGGCACGCTTCACCGGTTTCGATCCCGACCTTGAGGTTGTCCATCTTTTTGCCGGCCCGAACCAGGTCTTTCGAGAACTCCTTATAGAAGCCCGCCACAGTTTCGACCCAATCAGCGTCCCCCTCCTCGATCTTGTCGAGGGACTCCTCGAGTTGAGCTGTGAACTCAACGTCAATGACTTCTGGGAAGTGAGGGACTAGGAGGTCGTTGACCTGCATCCCAAGCTCCGTCGGGATGAGCGAGCCTTTTTCCCGGTGCACGTAGCCGCGCTCCTGGATGGTTGAAATGATCTGCGCGTACGTGGAGGGACGGCCGATGCCTTTCTCTTCGAGCGCCTTCACGAGCGCGGCCTCGGTGTAGCGGGGCGGCGGCTGCGTGAAGTGCTGCTTCGGATCGAGCGCGTGCAGCGCAAGCCATTCTCCTTCAGCGAGGGGCGGCACGACAGTCTCGGCCTCTTCGTCTGTGATGTCCGTCTCCTCTCGAGACTCGGCATACACGGCGGTGAATCCGGCGAACCGGAGCGTCGAGCCCTGGGCGCGGAAGAGACAGGCGCCCGCAGTGATCTCAGCCGTGACGGTGTCGTAGACCGCGGGGAGCATCTGACTGGCAAGGAAGCGCTCCCAGATCAGTCGGTAGAGCGCCATCTGGTCCTTTGTGAGAAAGCGCGCCAGCAGCTTCGGCTCGCGCGCGACCAAGGCTGGGCGGACTGCCTCGTGCGCGTCCTGAGCGCTCTTCTTGGCCCGGTATACCGGGGGCGAGTCGGGGAGATACTCCCGTCCCAAGCGGGCCACCACCCATTCGCGCGCCTCCCCCTGGGCGTCCTGAGACACGCGGACGGCGTCCGTCCTCATATAGGTGATCAGGCCGACGCTCCCTTCTTGAGCCAGCTCAATGCCTTCATAGAGCTGTTGGGCCAGCATCATCGTCTTCTTGGCGGTGAAGCGAAGTTTGCGGCCGGCCTCCTGCTGGAGTGTGGAGGTGATGAACGGCGGTGACGGGTTCCGCCTCCGCTCGCCCCTCGTGACAGACTTGACCCGCCAGTCGGCACCGTTGAGCATCGCCATGATCGCGCGGGTCTCACTCTCGGAGGAGAGGCTCGGCTTCTCGCCGTTCACCTCCTTGAGCGTGGCCACGAACTCAGGGGGCTGTTCTGCCTTGAGCTTCGCGTGGAGCGACCAGTACTCGACCGGAACAAACGCCCGGATCTCCCGCTCCCGCTCGGCGATGATCCGGACCGCCACCGACTGCACACGCCCGGCTGAAAGCCCCCGGCGGACTTTCTCCCAGAGGAGCGGTGAAAGCTTGTATCCCACGAGCCGGTCCAACACGCGGCGGGCCTGTTGAGCATTCACCTTGTTCGCGTCGATCTTGCCCGGGTGCTGGAACGCGGCTTTGATGGCCCGCTCCGTGATCTCATTGAACATGACCCGATGGACTTTGGTCTTCGCCAAGCCAAGCTCCTGCGCGAGGTGCCAGCCGATCGCCTCCCCTTCCCGGTCCGGGTCAGTGGCGATGTAGAGCGCGTCCGCTTTTTCCGCCGCCTTTCTCAGCTCGTCCAGGATCTTTTTCTTCGAGGGCAAGACCTTATAGTCGGGCTTGAAGCCTTTTTTCTCGTTCACCCCGAGCTTCGACTTCGGCAGGTCCCGGATATGACCCATCGAGGCCTTCACGATGAACTTCGAGTCAAGAAACTTCTGAATGGTCTTGACCTTGGTCGGGGATTCAACAACAACCAGTGATCGTTTCGCCACAGTCCTCAGCTCCTTACGTTCTTCACCGCGCTCTGGTATAGCATTGGCCCGGGGCTTTTCTCACGAGCCCTTTCAGCTCCAGCTCCAGCAACAGCGCGGAGACTCGATTCGAGGGAAGCCCGCTCTGGCGGATGAGCTGGTCAATGGAGACCGGCTCGTCGCTCAGAAGGGACAGGATGGCTCCCTCGTTGACGTCATATTGAGATGATTGAGACGCTGCCGCCTGGGGCTCTTTCAGTAATCGGCGCCAGACATCCGGCAGTTCAGCGACCACGTCCTCCCATCCTCGCACCAATTTCGCTCCGTCTTGAATGAGCCGGTTTGTTCCGTCACTCATTCGAGAAGTGATGTTTCCGGGGACCGCAAAGACATCCCGCCCCAACTCGCCGGCGAACCCCGCCGTGATCAATGCGCCACTTTTCTCCGCGGCTTCCACCACGATGGTCCCCAGGCTCATCCCGCTGATGACTCGGTTCCTGGCCGGGAAGTACCCCGGCAGCGGAGGAGTCCCCATCGGGAATTGGGAGACCAGCGCCCCGTGCTCGAGCAGGCGGTCGACCAGCCGGCGGTTCTCGGGCGGGTAGATCACATCCACCCCGGATCCGAGCACCGCGATCGTCCGCCCCCCCGCCGCGAGCGCGCCCCGATGCGCCGCGGTATCGATTCCGCGCGCAAGCCCGCTCAGGATCGTGATCCCGCGAATCGAGAGTTCACCAGCCAGCTGCTCCGCCACCCGGACGCCATAGGGCGTGGGCTGCCGGGACCCCACAATCGCCAAGGCCAGCGCATCCTCTCGTTGATAGCGACCCCGGACGAACAGAAACGGCGGTGGAGAAGGGATCGGCTCCAAATGAGGCGGATACCCCTCTTCGCCATGGAGGACCAGCGACGCCTTGACTGCCGCGGCGCGTTGGTGTTGCTCAGCGAGCGCGCGCGTCCGGTCGAACGTGCGTCCGGCGTCTGCTCTGGTTTCCCCTCGCGCTTCAACATGTTTATCAACGTATGGCCCTTCCGGCTTCATGGCCAGAAGCACGCGTGTCCATCGCTCGTCGTCCGCTGCACACATCGCGCCCTTAAGAGAGAGTTCTCAGTATACAGGACTCCGCAGGCCGGTCAAAATTTGGGCAAGTGTTGGGACCGACGGAGAAACTAGGAGGCTGCTGGGGAACCCGCAGTGGATCCGCCGCTAAATACTCGTTATTGCGGCGCAGGCACCCGGACTAGCGAAAGGGGGCCACGCCCCCCTTCGAGGGTACTAGCGCCGCGCCGATATGCGTCGCATCCCGTCGTTCCGCGTTCCGGGGACAGGGGCTAGGGGTCAGCGGTCCGCAAAGGTTGATCTCGCAAGCCCCGGGCCCCTGGCCCCCGACCCCAAATTTGCTCGCATCTCGGCGCGGCGCGCGTGGATGTAGAAAATAGAGTCTGAGAGAAACGCGCAGAGGTCGGGCGAACAAGCAGGCTAGCGAGTGGCTTGGGCGGCGCCGAACCGAGAAGTGAGCAACACCCGAGCGCGCTTGGCCGATTCGCTCCCTGGGAACTCCCGCATCAATCGCTCCCAGGCCTCCTGAGCCTGTCCGGGCTCGCGGAGGGCGCGGTAACAGAGGCCGACCTTCAAGAGCGCATCCGGGACCTTCTCCCCTCGAGGAAACTGCCGGATCCCCTTCTGATACTCCACGAGCGCCTGTCGATAGTCTCGTTGCGAGTAGTACGCTTCGCCAATCCAGAACTGCGCGTTGCCGGCGACCGGATGCTTGGGGTGCCTCGCGATCAGCTCTGTGAAATCGAGGACCGCTTGCCCGAGTTCTCGCGACCGGTATGTGGAGAGCGCCGACTGGTACATCTGCTCTGGCGAGCGTTGATCAGTGTCCGTGCTTCGGATCGCCGGTCTCTCCGACACGGGCTCGCGGACTGTCTCCGGCACAGCCGGCGAAGACGCAGCGCGTTTTGCCAGCTCCTGTTTCAGCTCTTCGAGGGACTCTCGGAGTGATTTGAGCTTATTTTCGGTCTCCTCGATTCGCCCGCTGATGACTGCGAGCTGCCTCGAGGGGTCCTCGACAGAGCGCTGGACTTTCGCTATCGCGCTCTGGAGATCCTTCAGTTCGCTGACGGTCCGTGCCAGCTCGCGGACCGTGGTTTCCTGACTCCTGCGGAGCTCTTCGACGCGAGTTCGAAGAGACCCCAACTCGGAATTGACCTGCTGGACCGCTGAGCCGCTCGTACATCCGCTGAGCAATAACAACCCGAGGGCGCCGATCGCGCCGCCACACCACTGCCGCGAGGCGGGTGTGGAGACGAGCAATCTCCGCGGTGTCCGGAATGGAAGTTGACGCACCGGTTTCAGCTCCTCGCGCCGTTCCAACTGTTCGCGGCTGTTTCTCGCGGGTCTCCGGGCGAAGGCCGCCCTGATAGCCTCCGCCTCTTCCCTCGTTGTATGTTCGAACGGCAATCGTCGCGTTTTATCGCCCGGACAGTACCATAGCCCCAAAAAACCTGTCAACCCTTTACTGACTCACCCCCTTGGATTACGATGACGGGGATGGATGAGCTCGGGCAGATGCTCACGGTGGCGCTCACCGCGCTCGGAACCGGCTGCGCGTTCGGCTACGTGCTCCAGCGTGGTGGATTTTGCCTGACGCGCGCCCTGTCGAATCTCTTCATCATGCGGGATCCCGCGATTGCGCGCGCGTACCTCCTCGCGCTCCTCGTGGCCATGGCGGGCACTCACGTCTTGATCAGCCTGGGACTGGTGGAGGTTCCGGTTCGCCCGTTCCATTGGCTTGCGAATGTGACTGGCGGGCTCATCTTCGGCGTGGGCATGATCCTCTCCGGCGGGTGCTCTGGAAGCACGTGGTACCGCGTGGGCGAGGGGGCGATCGGCGCGGTGATCGTGCTGCTCGGCTTTGCCATGGGCGCGACCACAACGAGCGTGGGGATTCTTGCGCCGCTCAGGCAGACGTTGCAGGATCCGGAGATTCTTATCGACGGATCGGCCCCCACCCTCGCGACCCTCATCGCCTTCGTTCCGGGGGTCTCACCTCGCCTCGCTCCGTGGCTGATCATTGCCGGATTTGGGGTCGTGGTCGCGCTGCTCTCCAGAGGCAAAGCTGAGCCCGAGCACCGGAAGTGGTCTTGGCCGCTGACCGGGGTGGCGGTTGGTCTCATCATCGCGTTGGGATGGCCGGCTTCAAGCGTTGGCAGCGCTCCGGCAGGGATCACGTTTGCGGTCAACACCGGACATCTGCTCACCTACCCGCTCGTGCGGTACCCGAACCAGATCAGCTGGAGCATGTGGCTCCTTCCCGGTGTGGTGCTGGGGTCGTTCATCGCCGCCTGGAGAGCCGGCGAGTTCGGGTGGAAGCTCCCCAGAGTGGACAGCGTTCCACAGCTTTTCGTGGGTGGGCTCATCATGGGGATCGGAGGGATTCTCGGCGAGGGGTGCAACATCACCCAGGGGCTCACCAACTCCGCCACGCTGGCGCTTGGGAGTCTCACAACGATCAGCGCGATCATCCTGGGAGCCTGGGTGACGATCCGCGTGATGTTCCCGGGGAAGTAAACGCCAAGAAACCGCCGCGTAATTGGCGGCGTCCTCAGAAACCGGCGCGTGAGGACGCCGCCCGATGGTTACTTTTTGATCGCGACACCGTGAGGCTGGGGTTTATCCGTCAACCCCACCTTGACACTCGAGACTTTGCGGGTCGAGAGGTCAATCACGTCCACGGTGTTGCCGGCCCGGCTCGTGACCCAGAGCTCTTTCTCATCCGGGGAAAACTCGAGCATGTCCGGCAAGGGCAAGACCGGGATCTTGCCGATCACTTCACGTTTCGAGACCTCAATGACAGCGACATAGTTCTCTTTCCTGACGCTGACATAAGCCGTCTTTCCGTCCTCGGTGATGGCCACGCCGTGGGTGTCGGCGCCGATCTTGATCTCGCTCACCACCTTGTCCTCCGATGTATCAATCACCGACACGATGTTGTCGCCCCCTTCGGTCACCCACAGCTCTTTGCCTTCCGGGGTGAACGCCATCCCCATGGCGTCCTTGCCCGCAAAGATCTTCTTCATGACCCTCCCATTCGCCGTGTTGATCACATAGACATCACCCGATCCACCGTTCGAGACATATGCCCGGCCCCCGTCAGGATGCAGCGCGACCAGCATCGGCTTGCTCCCCACCTTGGTCGTCTTTACGACCTTTTTCTCACTCAGATCGACGATGGCGACGACATCGTCCTGGTTGTTGGCAGTCCAGAGGTAGTTGTCGTCGAAGCTCAACGTGACCCCGTGGGTGCCTTTCGCGGCTGGGATTACCGCCACCTCTTTTTTCGCGACGGTGTCGAAGACGGAGACAGACGCGCTTCCCACATTCGCCGTGTAGAGGAACTTCCCGTCGGCCGAGAGGACACCCAGGTGCGGGGCGTTCTGGCTGATCTTGACCGTGTCCAATACCTTCTTCGTCGTCCCGTCGATGATCGAGATCGAGTTCTCACCGTGGTTCGTGATGTACACCGTGTACGCCAACGCGGGCGTCACGAACAACGCGCTGATGAGGAGCACGATGACAGAAACGCGTCGAATCATTGTCAGACTCCTTTCTCTTCTTGGGACCGTGGAGGACTACCCTGCCACTTGAATGGAGTGAACAGCTTCCCACTGCTGGTTTTCAGAATTCTTGAACACGACCCTGAGTGTCCCCGGGCCTTCGATCTTCAGCGGAAAACGAATCAGAGGGTTCGGGGACACCGCCGAGGTCATGGCAAACTCACTCACCTTTTTTGACCCGAGATACACGGTCATGCTTTTCAGGTAGAATTCCGGGCGCTCGCGAACGATCTTCCCTCCTTTCTCGATGAGCCCGGTATACGATTGATGATCGATCTTCGCCCGGACTTCCACGATCTCTCCGGCGCGCGCGCTCGGGGGGAGCCGGAGCATCGGGTTGCCGAGCCGATCCTTGTCGAGCTTGTCCGGCGCGGTCGTGCAGCCGCCACCCTCCACCCGAAGCTCCGCGGTTCCGACAAATCGGCCATGGCGAGAGCACTCCCCCACCACTTTGAGCACGCCACCCACGCCGGACCGCATGTGGAACGCAACATAGGCCTTGCCGTTCTCAGGGGTAAAAAAGAATGTCCCCTTGTGGGGCACCGGGTCGGTGTCAAGCCAGACGTCGAGGGACTGAATGAAATGGTCGCGCTCCATCGGGTGGTCTACTGAGATTTTAACTGGGACTGCGGTCCCGTCCTGAGCCAGAATCGGAACGTCAATCACCGGCCGATGGAGGCGGTCGATTCCTTGGCCAAACAGTCGCCGGGTAACGCCCAAGAGTGTAATTGAACCCACTCCAACTTGCTTGATAAACACTCTTCGTGAAAGGGAGAAATTCATTTTCGTCTATTCCGGTAGGCAATACTGACTATATCAATATACGTGAGCTTAACCTGTTGTCAAGGGGCCGCATCGACTTCCCGGGTGAACTCCCTCCGCAGAGGAATCACAACGACCGGCCCGCCTGCCGAAATCGTTGTGGCGGGCGGAGCCACTGCAAGGCCATCAGCCTGCACCATCGATTTCAAGATCGCTGACCCTTGGTTTCCAGTAAGGCGAGCCCAAAACGCTCCGTCGCGTGCGTGCAGCGTCACCCGAAGATACCCGCGTCGCTGTCCTGGATTCTCAATGGGCCCGATCGCCAGGGCAGTCAGCGTGGGACGAAAGATCTGACCATGCCCTCCCATCTTTCTGAGCGCGGGGCGCACAAACAGCTCGAACGTCACCATTGCCGAAACGGGGTTGCCCGGAAGTCCGAAGACCGGAACAGCTCCGGCCGTGCCGAACGTGATCGGCTTTCCTGGGCGCATCGAGACCTGCCAGAGGTGGAGCTGCGCTCCGATCCGCTCCAACGCCGACCGGACGAAGTCGTATTCTCCCACCGAGACTCCGGCGGATGTGACGATGAGATCAGCGGAGAGCCCCCAGCGAAGACGCTCTTCGATGCTGGCCAGATGATCCGGCGCGATTCCGAGGTTGACCGGGATCCCCCCCGCGTCTCGGACCTGGGCCATCAGCGAATAGCTGTTCGAGTTGATGATCTTCCCGGGTTTCTGCTCTTGATCGATCTCAACCAGCTCGTCCCCGGTTGAGAGCACGGCGACGCGTGGCTGATCGTAGACCATCACCGACGCGTGACCGAGAGACGCGAGCAGCCCGATCTCTGCGGGTGTGATCTCCTGACCGGCAGCAAGCACTTCGTCTCCGGCTCGAATATCCTCACCGCGAGGGCGAACAAATTCTCCCTCGGCCACTGGACGGCGAATGAGCACGTGGTTGTCTTGCCGCGCGACCTCCTCCTGGGGAATCACGCTGTCCGCGCCCTCGGGAAGAGGCGCGCCGGTGAAGATCCGCATCACTTCGCCGCCACCAAGGGGGCGCGAAGGAAGAACGCCGGCGGGAATCGCGCCAACGACCTGGAGCGCGACAGGACGGCTCTCGCTCGCACCGGTTGTCTCCGCTGCCAGCAGCGCAAAGCCATCCATGGCCGAGTTTGGCCACGGCGGGATCTCCTTGAGCGCGACAATGGGCTCAGCCAGTACCCTCCCAAGGGATGAGAGTAGCGCGACCTTCTCGCGGCCCAGCAAGTGGACTCGCTCAAGGATTTGCGCCAATGCGTCTTCGACTGAAATCATTGCCGTGGCTTGGTTGCAGGGGACGGGTACAGGTATCTTACCAGAACGTATCCAGGATGAAAGGGCCTTAGCGGATCAGCGGTTTGAAGGAGCGCGCGCCGGAGCGCGAGTGCTCAAGAGGAAGAGCGCAAAGAAGCCGGCTGTCATGAGCAGCTCAATCCACCCGAGTGGGAATTTCGCTTCGGGGGAGATCGAAGGAACAACCAGCATGATCCGCTCAAGAAAGAGCGCCACCAGCGCCAGGCAGGTCACGACGACCAGCGGCGTGTGCTTCGTCGGGGGTCGACCGGTGAGTCGCTTCAGGAGGTAGGCGAACGGGATGAGCCAGCCGATCGCGAAGATCACCCATGCCAAGATCCGCCACGGATCGTTGAAAAAGCGGCGGATCACGAACTTGATCTCCAGCGGGACGTTGCCGTACCAGATCACCAGATACTGGGACCAGAAGAAGTACATCCAGAGGATGCTGGTTGCGAAGACCAGCTTGGCCACGTCCTGGACCGCAGCGGGCGAAACCGTGGCGACACCGAGCCAATGGGCGCGTACTGTCAGGATGGCCAGAAGGCAGAAGCCGGTGTAGAGGGTGCTGACGGTGAAGTAGCCGCCGAACAGACCGCTGTACCAATCGGGGACCAGTGACATGACGAGGTCGAACCCCTCAAGGGAGAGCACCACGACGAACAAGAAGAGCATGATAGTGGCAAGAACCCGTCGGCGACCGCGATTCGCCTCGTCACTTGAAATCGCTTTGGAGAACGCCCAGACCACCGCATAGAAGGCCAGGAGCCCGAACCCGAGGCGAGCGCTCATAAATGGCACATTGAGCCAGGCTTCTTTGGCGGGAATCGGCTTCGTCACCCAGGGATAGAGCACAGCCCGCCCGGCGAAGAGGACCACGAAAAGGACGAAAGCGGTTGGAAGAAAGCCGACCGTCGTGACGGCGATCCGCTTCACCTGCTCGGCCCACTTGGCCTCCATCAGCTCCATGATCCCGGCTATGGCAGGACCAGTGACCGCGAGACCCGACCAGAAGAGGAGGTTAACGAGATAGATGGCCCATGTTTGTGTCGGCTGC
>Ga0209342_10001514_pt1 | contig 26132 bp, 16 predicted proteins | sample RifCSP16_2_FD_184023 | JGI IMG/M metagenome (GOLD analysis project Ga0209342, IMG submission 184023) | Soil microbial communities from Rifle, Colorado - Rifle CSP2_sed 16_2 (SPAdes) (version 2) | ecosystem: Environmental > Terrestrial > Deep subsurface > Rock core/Sediment | place: Rifle... | reverse complement strand
GCGCGTCGCCGCGAGGCGGTTCGCGGCGCCGACCTCCGACGCCGCGCTGAAGCGGGTCATCACGCGGTCGACCAGGCGCAGCTCCTCGAGCGCGGCGTCGATGGCCGCGTGCGCGGCGGGCGGGTCGGCGCCGACGACCGCGAGCTCGGCGATCGTCCCCATCACCGGCATCGCCCGCCGCACGAGCTCGCGGCCGCGCCGGGCGGCCAGGGGCAGCGACGCCACCACGAACGCGCCGATGCCCAGCGTGAGCGCCTCGCGCCGCGTGAGGCGCGGCGATCTCGTGCCGTCAGCGTTGGCCATGCTCGGCCTCCACTCCGTCGGGGTTCGCGGGACAGCCGATGCAGCTCCGGCCGGGGGTCGCGCACGCCTCGCCGTCCCGGCTGCACGTGAAGCGCCGGCCGCGGGTCAGGAGCCCGAACAGGACGAACAGGACCGCGGCGCCCAGGATGCCCAGGATCGCCGCCCACGCGTCCATCACGACGAGCTCAGCAGGCCGGCGAAGCCCATGAAGGCCAGCGACAGGCCGCCGGCGACGAACAGGACGAGGGCGGTGCCCCTGGCGACGTCCGGGATGTCGGCGAGGTCGAGGCTCTCGCGGATCGAGGCCATCAGCAGCAGCGCCAGCGTGAGGCCCGCGCCCGAGCCGACCGCGAAGACCAGGCCCTCGAGCAGCCCGTAGCCGCGGTTCGTCTGGAAGATCGCCAGGGCGAGCACGGCGCAGTTCGTCGTGATCAGCGGCAGGTAGATGCCGAGCTCGCGGAAGAGGACCGGGCTCAGCTTCTTGATCACCATCTCGACGATCTGCACCAGCGAGGCGATCACGATGATGAACGCGATCAGGCGCAGGTACGGCACGTGGGCCAGGACGTAGGCGTTGAGGAACCACACGGCGACCGCCGTCATGGTGAGCACGAACATGTCGGCGGCGCCCATCCGGAGCGCCGTGTCGAGCCGGCCCGACACGCCCAGGAACGGGCAGAGGCCCAGGAACAGCATCAGCGTGAAGTTGTTCACCACCATCGACGAGAAGAAGATCCAGGCCAGGTCGCCCATCACGCCGCCCTCCTCGCCACCGCGGCGTCGCGCCCGGCGGCCGCCGCGCGCGCGGCCCTGCGCTGCCGGGCCCACGCGACGGTCAGGAGCACGAAGGCGAGCGTGAAGAACCCGCCCGGCGGCAGCACCATGATCACCCAGGGCTCGAAGCCCGGGCCGAACAGGCTCACGCCGAGGAACGTCCCGCTCCCGAGGATCTCCCGGACGGAGCCCATGAGGAGCAGCGCGATCGTGAAGCCGATCCCCATGCCCACGGCGTCGAGGACCGAGCGGCCCACCGGGTTCCGTCCGGCGAAGGCCTCCTGCCGGCCGAGGATGATGCAGTTGACGACGATGAGCGCGACGAAGGCGCCGAGCGCCTTGTGGATCTCGGGCACCAGCGCCTGGAGCCCCATCTCGGCGACGCTGACGAACGTGGCGATGATCAGGATGTAGCTCGTGATCCGGACCTCGTTGGGCACGAAGCGCTTGAGGAGGGAGACGAGCAGGCTCGAGCCGACGAGGACGAAGAACGTCGCGCCGGCCATGACGACGGAGTTGGCGACCGAGTTCGTCACCGCCAGTGTCGGACACAGGCCGAGCAGCTGGATCAGCACGGGGTTCTCGCGCCAGAGGCCCTTGAGCAGGTCCATCTGGGCCGTCACCGTCCGGCCCGGGAGGACCGGGCCGCCGCCGGCGCCACAGTGGAGGTGGGACAGCTCGTCGCTCATGGATTCCCCTTGCCCTCCTCGCGGTACGCCTCGAGACGCGGTCCCAGGCGCGCGAGCGCCTTGTTGATGATCCGGATGACGGCGCGCGAGGAGATCGTCGCGCCCGTGATCATGCTGACCTCGCCGGGCTTCGAGCGCTTGCCCTTGACGCCGACCAGCGGCGCCACCGCGCCGGCGAACTGCGCGACGAAGGCCTCGCTCTTCTCGATCCTGTCGCCGAGGCCCGGCGTCTCCTTGGACTCCAGGACTTTCATCCCCAGGAGCTTCCGGTCCCGGGCGTCGTAGCCGAAGATCAGCGTGATCACGTCCTGGAAGCCGGCCTCCGCGGCGACGACCGCGAAGCCGACGGGCCGGCCGTCGGTCCCGTAGCCGAGATAGACCTGCTCGAGCTTCTTGGGGTCGGCGCCCGGCGGCGCCGTCTTCGTGAGGGCGCCGTTGACGACGAAGAGCGTGTCGTAGCGCGCCGGGGCCCTGAGGACCTCCTTGACCGCGGCGTCGAGCGCCCGCGCGCGGTTGGCCTCGATGCGCGGCAGGGTGAGGCCGAACGCGAGCACGAGGAGCGTGCCGGCCACCGCGCCCCCCACGCCCAGGACGGTCAGCAGGCGCGCCGGGGCGACGTCGGGGGGCGGCGCCGGCGGGCCGGGCTCGGGCGCGTGGGTCTCGACGCTCATCGGCCCGGCGCGATCCGCGTGGTCCCGAAGAGCCGCGGCTGCGTCCAGCGGTTCAGGAACGGGACGAGCGCGTTCATGATCAGGATGGCGTACATGACGCCCTCGGCGAGCCCCCCCCACAGGCGGATGACGAGGACCAGGACCCCGATGCCCGCGCCGAAGATCCAGCAGCCGAGGTTGGTCACGGGCGAGGTCACGAGGTCGGTGGCCATGTACATCGCGCCGAGCATCAGGCCGCCGGAGAAGAGCATGAAGAGCGCGTCGGGGAAGCGCGCGGGCGCGAGCGCGTGGAGCAGCGTCTCCAGCCCGGCGACGGCGGCGAAGAGGCTCGCGGGGATCCGCCAGTTGAGGTAGTTGCGGAGCGCCAGGTAGCCGCCGCAGAGCAGGATGAGGAGCGCGGAGGTCTCGCCGAGCGAGCCCGTGGTCGTCCCGAGCACGAGGTCCCAGAGCGCGGTCGGCTGGTGCTCGAACTTCATGCGGCCGAGCGGCGTCGCGCCGGTGAGCGTGTCGGCCACGCGCGCGCTCGCGAACGGGAGCGCGAAGTTGTCGCCCCGGAGGGCCCACCAGGTCTCGGCGGTGCCCGGCAGGGGCCAGGTCGTCAGCGCGACCGGGAAGCTCGCCTGCAGGAACGCGCGTCCGAGCAGGGCCGGGTTGAAGACGTTCTGCCCGAGGCCGCCGAAGATGAGCTTGCCGATCGCGATGCTGAACGCGCCGCCGACGAAGGCCATCCAGAGCGGCAGCCCGGCGGGGAGCGTGAGCCCGAGCAGGAGGCCCGTGATCACGGCCGAGCCGTCGGCGAGCGTCCCCCGCCGGCCGAACGCCCGCTCCGCGCCGACGGCGCCGACGAGCGCGGCGCCGACGACGAGCGGCACGCTCGGCCCGAAGAACCACGTCGCCGCGAGCACGACGGGCACGAGGCTCGCGACGACGTTCCACATGATCTTCGGCGTGCTGTCCCCCGCGCCGACGTGCGGGGAGGCCGTGACGAGGAGCGGCGGGGCGCTCATGCCGCCGGGCGCTTCCGCAGCGCGGCCTTCGCGAGCTGGAAGAGCTGCGGCAGCGGGATGTTCGAGGGGCACGTGTAGCCGCAGCAGCCGCACAGCATGCAGTCCGCGAGGTGGTTCGTCGCCATCTCGTCCCAGCGCTCCTTGAGCGCGAGCTGGCCGAGGAGCTGCGGGTTCAGGAACACGGGGCACGCGTCCAGGCAGTGCCCGCAGCGGATGCACGGGTACGACACGGTCGGCTTCGTGTCCGCCGCCGTGAGGACCACGACGCCCGTCGTCCCCTTGAGGACCGGGATGTCGAGGCTCGCCTGCGCGGCGCCCATCATCGGGCCGCCGAACACGATCTCGCGCGCGTCCTCCGTGAGGCCGCCGGCCGCCTGGACGAGGTCGCGGATCTTGGTGCCGACCGGGACGATGAAGTTGCCCGGGCGCCGGACGCCCCGCCCCGTGACCGTCACGATCCGCTCGATCAGCGGCAGGCCCGTCTCGAAGACCTCGGCGATCGTCGCCGCCGAGGCGACGTTCTGGACGACCACGCCGACGTGCATCGGCAGCTTCCCGGAGGGAACCTCCCGGTCGAGGAGCGACTCGATCAGCATCTTCTCGGCGCCCTGCGGGTACTTCACCTCGAGCGCGTGCACGGTGACGTCCAGGTCCTTCGGCAGCGTCGCGCGGATGGCCTCGAGCGCGTCGGGCTTGTTGCGCTCGATCCCGATCATCGCGCGCCCGACGCCGAGGCAGCGCATCATGATGCGCAGGCCGAGGTGCACCCGCTCGGGGTACTCCACCATCGTGCGGTGGTCCGTCGTCAGGTACGGCTCGCACTCGCACCCGTTGATCAGGATGGTGTCGATCTTGACGTCCTTGGGCGGCGAGAGCTTGACGTGCGTCGGGAAGGCGGCGCCGCCGAGGCCGACGACGCCCGCCTGGCGGATCGCCTCGACCAGCCCGGCGGGCTCGAGCGCCGTCCACTCGGGGACCAGCCGCGGGCGGAGCGCCTGCGGCGACGCCGGATCCACCGCGAGCCGGATCGCGGGCGCGTAGGAGCCGTCGGGGTGGGGCCAGAGGCCGAGGTCGCTCACCGTGCCCGCGGCGGACGCGTGCAGCGGTGTCGAGACGAAGCCGTCCGCCTCGCCGAGCGTGTCGCCGCGCTCGACGCGGTCGCCGACGCGCACCACGGCGCGCGCGGGCTTGCCGCCGTGCTGGCGGAGCGGCAGCACCAGCTCGGCCGGGAAGGGCAGCCGCCGGATCGGGACCCGGGCGGTGAGCTCCTTCAGCTCGGGCGGGTGGACGCCGTGGCGGAACCTCAGGCGCCCGAGCACGGACGCCTCAGTTGAAGGCCGTGGCGCGCTGGACCCACTTGTCCAGGTCCTTCTCGTTCGGGTTGAGCGGCGCGCCCGGGTGGATGATCTTGACCGGGCACTTCTCGGCCGCCTGCACGAGGTCCTTGAAGGTGCCGGCGCGCGGATCCTTGATGTACGCCTGCTTCTTGGCGTTGTAGGCGAACATGCGCTTGTTCAGGTTCGTGCACTCGTTGCAGGCGGTGCAGAGCGCCGTGTCGATGTACGCCTCCAGCGCGAGCGGCGCGTCCGTCGCGGGCCCGGCCACGGCCGGCGCGGTCGCGACCGCCACGGGCGCCGCCGCCGGGGCCGGTGCCGCGGCCGGCGGCCGGGGCGGGGCGGGCGCCGTGGCCGCGCCGGCGAGGAGGTCGGCGACCGCGGGCGCGCCGTTGCCGCGGAGCAGGCTCTCGGCGAGCCGCCGCGCGATCGCCTGCGGGTAGCGGGCCCTGAGGTCCGCGAGCTTCGCCTCGTACTCCGCGCGCAGCGCCGCGAGCTGCCGCTCGAACAGGACCGCCTCGGGCGTCTTGAGTCCCGCCAGGTCGCGGAGCTCTGCCCAGACCTCGCGGCGGTCCTCCGCGAGCCGGACGATCGCGTCGGCCACGGCGAGGCGCCCCAGGCGCCGGCCGGCCTCGAGCGTCCAGACGAACGGCGTCTTGCCGGCGCGCTCGTCCGCCGGCAGGCCGAGGTACTCGTGGAAGACGACCAGGTCCTGCTCGGGGACGTCGGCCGCGAGGCGGGTGAAGTGCCTGCGGAAGCGCGGCTCGGTCGCGGCCCAGTCCGCGACCGTGACCGGCAGGGCCAGCGTCCGCTCGGCGCCGGCCGCGTCCGCGTAGCGGAGCTCGTACACGGGCCACGGCTCGTCCACCGCCGGGTTGCCGTCGAGGCTCAGCCGCTGGGCGAGCTTCGGCCCCGCGGCGGGATCGTGGACGAGCAGCGGGAAGGCGCGGCTCTCGAGCGCGAGCCGGGCGGCGCGCGCCACGCTCGGCTCGCCGCCGCCGGGCTCGGGCGGGGACGGGCAGTGGAGCGCGAGCACCGCGGGACACCGCGACTGGAGCCCGCGGAGCACGCCGGCGAGCAGGTGCGAGGCCGCCGCCGGCGAGGACTGCAGGACGAAGACGTCGCGGTGCGCCAGCGCGAGCAGCGCCAGCTCCTTGCGCGGCTCCTCCGCGCCCGCGGCGGCCTGCGTGTCGAGCATCACGACGCGGAGCGGCTTGCCGGAGGCGAGCAGCCGGGAGAGGCTCTCGAGGCCGCTGCCGAGCAGCGCGGCGTCGCCGCCCGCGGCGGCCTGCGTGTCGAGCATCACGACGCGGAGCGGCTTGCCGGAGGCGAGCAGCCGGGAGAGGCTCTCGAGGCCGCTGCCGAGCAGCGCGGCGTCGCCGCCCACCGCGAGGATCGGCGGGCACAGGGCCAGCTCGTCGTCGGTGAAGCCGCGCCAGTCCAGGTGCGCGAGCTCCGGCTCGTGGGTCGCGGGGTCGTACGCGTCGGCCAGCTCGAGCTCGGCGCGCCGCACGACCGCGAAGCCGCCGGCCATCTTGCGCATGTGCCCCTCGAAGAGGCCGAGGGCGAGCGCGGGCGCGTCGTGGACGAGGTGACTCACCCACGGGAACGGATAGGGGTTCAAGGGGTACGTGCTCGCCCAGACGGCCGCGCCGTCGGTGGCGTTCGCGATGCCGCACACGGCGCGGCCGTGGCCGCCGGGGCCCTCCGTGTAGCGCCAGCGGAGGTCGCGCAGGCCGCCGAGGATCCCCGCGATCCGCTCGACGTGGGCGCGCTTGGCGTCCTCGAGCGGCACGGCCACCGTGCCCCCGCCGCCCGTCAGGTGGCCGACGTCGACGTCCGAGGCGAGCAGCGCGCGCGCCTTCTGGTCGAGCTGCGCGATGAGCTGGTCGAGCCGCGCGCCGTGGGCGCGGACCCGCGGCTGCATGAGCGCGTTGAGCGCCGCGAGCACGAGGTGGAGCGCGGTCTTCTCGCTCCGCCCGGTGGGGGCCGAGTCGCCGCCCTGCAGCGAGAGATAGTTGGCCTTCTTCAGCAGCAGCGCGGGCAGGGCGCCGATGCCCTCCTCGCGGCTCGCCAGGTCCACGTAGCGGTCGTCCGTGTCGGGCAGCCGCTGCCAGAGCCGCCAGCTCCGCCGCAGCCGCTCGACGATCGCGTCGGTCTGCGTGACCGTGACGAGCGCGCCCTCGGGACAGACCTCGACGCAGATGTTGCAGCCCTTGCACGCGGCCGGGTCGAGCGTGACGGACAGGAGCCCGCCCGAGCCCGCGGCCCGCGCCTCGGGCGCGTCGAAGAAGAGCGCGGTCCGGGCGAGCGGGAGCTCCGCGAGCGCGGCCTGCACCGGCGCCCACTCGGCGTCGAGCTTCGCGCGGCGGTCCTCGGCGTAGCCGAGCCTGGCGACGACGTTCGTGTAGGCGCGGGCGGCCACGTCGCCGAACGCCGTGGACGGCGTCTCCCCGAGGAGCCGGCGCGCCTCGGCCGCGAGGTGCTTGACGATCGGCGTGAGCCGGTCCGCCGCGCGTCCGTCCCCGGCCGTCGCGATCGCCGCGGTGAGGACTTCGTCGATCGGGTTGACGATCCCGGGGATCGCCGAGTCCGGACACTGGGTCCAGCACTCGCCGCAGCCCGTGCACCGGGCCGGGAGGAACTCGGGCACCTCGACGCGGACGTCGCTCAGGTCGCGGATCGTGCTCGTCGCCGCGGGCAGCGCGCCGAGGGCGGCGAACGGGTCGGCGATCCCGTCCTGGCCCGTGCTGTAGAGATAGCCCACCTGTTCCCAGAACCGTCCGGGGTGGCCGAGCCCCGGCCGCGCGCCCTCGGCGTCGAGCGTGGCGGGCCGCTGCGGCACGGCCGCCACCTCGACGGGCTTCGGCTCGCGCGTCGAGAGGTCCAGCTCGCGCACCTCCGTGTAGCCGCGCCGGACGACGCGCAGGCTCGCCTCGACGGCCTGCGCGCCGTGCTGGCCGAAGCGCGTCCCGAGCGGGCCGCGCAGTGCCTGGACGAGCCCGGGCTCGTCGAGGCGCGTCCCGAGGGGGGCCACGCGGAAGAACGCGCCCAGGAACGCCGCGCCCAGGGCCGGGGCGCGGAGTCCGGGCTCCGGCGCCTCCTCGGTCACGACGCGGACGGCGTCGAGGGCGAAGACCCGGATCCGCCGCGCCTTGAGCGCGCGCTGCGCGGCGGCGGGGATGCCCTGCCAGAGCTCGGCGTCCTCCAGGTCGCTCTGGAGCACGAGCCCGCCGCCCTCGGCGAGCTCGGCCAGCGGGTCGGCGTGGCGGAGCAGGCCGGGGTCGGGCGAGAGCACGACGTCCACGGGCCGGAGCTCGGCGTTCGTGCGGATCGGCTCCGCGGCGAGCGTGGCGCAGAAGGTGGTCGGCGTCTCGGGGTACGCCTTGACGCGCAGGCCGAGCAGCTCGGCGGCGGTCAGCGCCAGCGTCGTGCCCAGCGTGACCGCGTCCCGGTCCCCGGCGGCGTGGACGCGGAGCGAGAGCGCGCCCGCGGGCCGCAGGCTGACGGCGGCGCCCGGGACGAGCGCGAGGTGCGCGAGCTCCGGGTAGCTCTCGAGGAGCGTCTCCTGCCAGATCTGGAGCTTCGGCAGCCGCGTGCGCGCGCGCACGAAGTCGATGCCGAGGTAGAAGTGGCGGCGCCGGGCGCCGCCCTCGCGCATGTTGTCCACGGCCGCGATCAGGTCCGCGGGCCTGAGGTCGCGGCTGCCGAGCCCGAAGCAGCCCGTGTAGACGTCGGGCACCTCCGGCGGGGCGCAGGCCGCGAGGCCCGGGTGCGGCGCGGGCGCGCTCCGCGCCCGTCCGTTCTCGACCGCCTTGCCGAGCGCCGCGCGGAGCTCGCGCGCGAGCGGCGGGTCCACCGCGAGCGGCTGGTCCACGCGCTCGAGCACGAGGACGCCGCGCGTGCCGCGGAGCCGCTCCGTGAGGAGGTCGGCCGGGAAGGGGCGGAACATGCTCACGTTCACGACGCCGACGCGGAGCTTGCGGCTCGCGCGCAGGTGGTCGCACACCGCCTCGGCGTCCGAGACCACCGAGCCCTGGCCGACGATCACCCACTCGGCGTCGTCGAGGCGGTAGCCCGCGCAGCGCGCGTAGTGGCGGCCGGTGAGGGCGGCGTACTCCGCGAACGCGCGCTCGGTCAGCTCCCGGAGGTGGTCGAAGTAGAACGGGCGCTGCGCCGCGACGCCCTGCGCGTAGCTGTCCGGGCGCTGGACGCCGCCGAGCATCGTCGGGTAGTCGAGGTCGAACATCTCGGGGATGCGCCGGCGGCGCTCGCCGAACACGAGCCGCTGCGCCGGCGTCGGCGACTCGATCAGGTCCGCGGGGTCGCCGAGGTACTCGCGCACCAGCGCGCGCTCGGGCAGCCGGATCGACTCGATCGCGTGGCTCGTGAGGAAGCCGTCCTGCGCGCAGATCCCCGGGGTCAGCGAGAGCTCCGCGATCCGGTGCGCGATCAGGGTGAGGTCGGCCACCTCCTGGACGTTCTTCGCGAAGAGCTGGAAGAAGCCGGTGTCGTCCACCGCGTGGTAGTCGTCGTGGCCGGCGTGCACGCTGAGGCCCTGCTTGGTCATCGCGCGGCACGCGACGTTGAGCACGTACGGCAGGCGCTTGCCGGCCGCGGCGTAGAGCGACTCGTGCATGGACGCGACACCCTGGCCGCTCGCGAAGCTCGCCGCGCGCAGGCCCACCAGGCTGAAGCCGGCGGTGACGGCGGCGGCCGTCCAGCCCTCGTCCCCCCACGCGGCCGTGGCCTCGCTCGCCGCGGTCTCCATCTGCACGACCGCGGTGCGGCCGTCCACGGCCGTCGGCACCCCCGGGTACTTCGGCGCGGCCGCCTGCTGCTCCCGCTTCCGGAACCTCATACGACGACGCCCTCCACGAGCGGCGCCGGCGCGGCGAACTGCGCCCCCTCGACCCACACGATCGCCCCGGTGGGACAGCGTCGCGTCGCCTCCGGCCCGGCCAGGTCGTTCTTCGCGTAGTCGACCACCGCGAGCCCGTTCGTCATCGCGATGACCCCCGGCGCGGCGTCGAGCGCGCACTTGCCGCACGCGGTGCAGGCGACGCGGCAGAGCCGCTCGGCGGCGTCGCCCTCGAGCAGGCTCTTGCACTGCACGAGGAGCTTGTGCTCGATCGGCATCAGGACGAAGAGATCCTTCGGGCAGGCCTCGACGCAGTCGCCGCAGGCGGTGCAGCGCCCGGGGGCGACTATGGGCAGCCCGACGGCGTTCATGCGGATCGCGTCGAAGGTGCACGCGACCGCGCAGTCCGCGAGCCCGAGGCACCCCCACACGCAGCCCTTGCCGCCGCCGGCGACGGCGGCGGCCGCCTTGCACGTCGGCAGCCCCAGGTAGTCCGCGCGCTCCGGCGCCACGTCGCGGCCGCCCGCGCACAGGAGCCGCGCCACCCGCTGGGTCGCCTGGCCGACGTCCACGCCGAGGTAGGCGGCGATGTCGGCGCGGGCCTCCGGGCTCGACACCGTGCACTGGGCCGGCGCGATCGCGCCCGCCACGGCCTTCTCGGCGAAGGCGCGGCAGCCGGGCAGGCCGCACGCGCCGCAGTTGTTGCCCGGCAGGAGCGCGGCGACCATGTCGATGCGCGGGTCCTCCCACACCTTGAACTTGCGGTGGGTGACCGCGATGAGGGCGGCGAAGACGAGCCCCACGCCCCCCAGGATCCCCGCCGAGCCGAGAATCGCGGGCGCGCTCAGCGTGTCCATGGGTCAGCCGAGATCCGACAGGTCCACGCGGCTCAGGATCCACGCGGCGAGCTTGTCGGCGGGCTCGCCCGCGCCGGGCGCCGCGCCCGGGCCCCCCGCGGGCTCGCCGGCGCGCGGGCCGGCGCCCGCCGGCCGCGTCGCGAGGCTCTGGAGCAGCTCGAGCTCCTCCGCCTGCTGGGTCGCGCTCAGCCCGCCGATGGCCTTGCGGGGCACCCTGTCGGGCACGGATTCGAGCGTCACGCGCTCCCACGCGTGGGCCCCCGCGGCCGGGTCGTGCACGAACCGCGCGGCGCCGTCGGGGACGAGCGCCGCGATCCCGGGCCCGTCCCAGCGGAGCAGGCGGTCGAGGCCGGCGGCGTCGGCCGTCTGCAGCACGAACGTTCCCGGCGTCACGAGGCGCACCAGCGGCACCGGCGCGCACTCGCCCTCCACGACGAGGACGATCCGCTGGCGCCCATCCAGGAACTCCGCGAGCGCGGCCGCGCGCAGCGCGCTGCCGGGCACGCGCACGACGAGCGGCGGTCCGAGCCGGCGCTCGGCCCGCGTCCAGCGCGCGAACGGCAGGGCCTCGGCCGGCCGGTCGTCGCTCCCCGGCTTGTAGCGTCCCGCGCGCACCTCGTGCACGATCCGCGCCGCGCCGAAGGCGCGGCCGATCTCGGCGAGCGCGCGGCCCACGGCCTCGTGCAGGCTCGCGTCCGGCGCGACCTCGACGCGGCAGAGCCGGTCGCTCCGCGCGGCCAGCGCGGTCAGCGCGTCGAGCGCCCGCGTCATCGTCTCGATGGCGATCGGGTCCACCTCCTGGTGGCCGTCGAACAGCTCGGCGAAGCGCTCGGCGTCCACGCGCCCCGCGGCGAGGGGGCCGAGCTCGGCCCGGACGCGCGCGACGCGCGCCGCCCACGTGGACTGGCGGGTCGCGAGGTAGCCGCGGACCTCCTCGGCCGTCGCGACGAGCGTGGAGTGGAACGCGCGGATCGGCGCCTCGAGGGCGGCCAGGACGGGCTGGACGCGGTCGTCAGACGGCATAGCGGTCGAGCTCCGCGTTGAGGAGGGTGAGCTTCTCGGCGGCGGAGCGGCTCGGCGTCCGGCGCGTCTCGTCGTACACGGGCAGCGACTCGTTCCGGTAGAAGACGCCGAGGCGGATCTTGCCCTCCGGCTCCGCGAGCCGGCGCGCGGCGTCGAGGTCCGCGGGGTCGTGCGGCCGCTGGTTCTTGTAGATGCGGTCGAGCTCCGGGACCGTCACCCCGTCGGGGTGCACGAGCAGCTCGACGAGCCCGGGATCGCGCACGGCGCCCTCGAACAGCTCCGTCGTGTACTGGGGGCAGCGCTGCAGGATGCGCACGAACGCGAAGCCGCGGTGCCGGGACGCCGCCAGGATCGTCGCGTACAGGTGCGCCGGGAGCCAGTCGCCCGTCTGGGCCACGAACGAGGCGTTGGTGACGCCGAGCGCGACGCTGAGCGGGTTCAGGGGGGGCAGCAGCGCCCCGCGCGGCTGGGTGTTGCTCGCCTTGCCCTTCGGGCTCGTCGGCGACGTCTGGTTCTTCGTGAGCCCGTAGACGCCGTTGTCGAGCAGGAGCGCGACGAGGTCGGGGTTGTAGCGCGTGGCGTGGATCCAGTGGCCGGCGCCGATCGAGCAGCAGTCGCCGTCGCCCATGACCACGAACACGTGCAGGTCCGGCCGCCGGAGCCTGACGCCCATCGCGACGGGCAGCGCGCGGCCGTGGATGCCGTGGAACCCGTAGGTCCGCAGGTAGTGCGGGAAGCGGCTCGAGCAGCCGATCCCCGACACGAACACGGTCTGCTCGGGCGGCAGCTGCTCCGTCTCGAGCACACGCTCGACCGCCGTGAGCACGGCGTGGTCGCCGCAGCCGGGGCACCAGCGCGCCAGGGCGCTGGCGTAGTCGTCCATCGTCCACTCGCGGTCCTCGTCGACGGGACCGCAGCTCAGCAGCGAGCACCCGGGCTCGGTCATGACTGAACCCCCTGCGGCATGGAGGCGCGGAGCGCCTCGAGAATCTTCCCCGGCCGGAGCGGCTCGCCCGGCACACGCGTCCAGCAGTCCACGTCCACGAGCGTCGAGGCGCGGAGCAGCCAGGCGAGCTGGCCGCGCCGGCGGTTCTCCTCGGTGATGAACGGCGCGTCCGGGTCGTCGCTGTAGTTGATCTCGACCGTCATCACCTTCCTGAAGCGCCCGAAGATCTCCTTGAGCCCCGGCTCGAGCGGCGAGAGGAACCGGAGGTGGAGCGAGGAGACGGCGAGGCCTTCCTCGCGGGCGCGGTCCACGGCCTCCTCGATCGCGCCGAGCGTGCTGCCCCAGCCGACGACGAGCAGGTCGCCCGCGTCGTCGCCGTGGACCGGCGGGGGCTTCAGCATCTGCTGGAACACGGCGAGCTTCCGGCTCCGCATCACGCAGCCCCGCTCGTGGACGTCGGGCGTGTAGCCGACGTGGCTCAGCTCGTCGTGCGAGAGCCCGGTCGCGGTGAACATCCCGGCGGGCTGCCCGGGGATCACGCGCCGGGAGGTGCCCATCTCGGGGTCCCAGTCGTACGGGCGCAGGCCCTCGCGCACCGGGGCGAGGTCGGGCGGCTGGGCGAGCCAGTGCTCGTCCACCGCGGGGCGCGGGAAGGGCTGGACGCCGGTCGCGAGGTTCGCGTCCGACAGGACCATGACGACGCAGCGGAACGCCTCGGCGATGCGCCGGGCCGTCGTGATGCAGAGGAAGCACTCCTCCATGGTCGCGGGGGCGAGCACGACGTGCGGCGCGTCGCCCGGCTGGCCGAAGATGGCGGCCAGGAGGTCCCCCTGCTCCACCTTGGTCGGCAGCCCGGTGCTCGGCCCGCCGCGCTGGACGTCCACGATGACCAGCGGCAGCTCGACCATCACCGCGAGGCCGATGAACTCGGTCTTGAGCGCGATGCCGGGGCCGGAGCTGATCGTGAAGGCGACCTTGCCCGCGAACGACGCGCCGAGGGCGACGCCGATGGCCGCGATCTCGTCCTCGGCCTGGTGGACGACGCCGCCGAACTTCTCGAAGATGTCGCTGAGGAAGTGCGAGGCCGACGTCGCCGGCGTGATCGGGTACATCGAGCAGAGCTCCATGCCCGACGCGATCGCGCCGAACGCGAGCGCCTGGTTGCCGTTCATGACCACCATCGGCCGGTCGGACGCGATCGCGGGCACCTCGATCCGGAAGTCGAGGTGCTCCTCCGCCCAGCGGTGGCCGAGCTCGAGCAGCGCCACGTTGGTGTCGTAGAGCGCCGGCGACTTCTTGCGGAACTCGTGGGCGATCTGCTCCTTGATCTTCTCGAGGTCGCGCGAGTAGATCCACGCCAGCAGGCCGAGCGCGAACATGTTCTTGCCGCGCCGCGGGTTGTCGATGAGGGTCAGGCACTGCTGCTCCATCGGCACGGGGATGAACCGGTAGGCGCGCTGCCCGAGCTCGTCCATGGCGTCGTTCCACGCGCGGCGGATGTCCGGGTCGTCGTGCGTCGCCCACATGTCCTCGATGAGGATGACGGCGTCCTTGGCCAGCGCCTCGAGCCGGTGGCGGTGCAGGAGCACCTGCTCGTTGAAGGCGACGACGAGGTTGGCGTGGTCGCCCCAGTTCGTCACCGGCCGGGTCCCGATGCGGATGCGGTTGCCCGAGGCGCTCTCGGGCGTGCGCGGCGGCGGCTGGATCTCGGCCGGGATGATCTCGACGGTCCAGACGCCGTTGCCCATCCGCGCCGAGACGCGGCCGAAGATCTGCGCGCACTTCTGGGCGCCCTCGCCGGAGTCGGAGACGACCTCGACGGTGTGCTCGGGGACGCGGAGGATGGTCCGCTCCGGGGGGCGGGAGGGGGCCGGGGACGCCGTGCTCATGTCGCACTCCTGGCTCGGGCCGTTTGCATTGGGGCTCTTCGCCTCACGGCTCCACGCGACCTCCACCGCGGCAGGGGGCGACGAAGCCGGCGAGCAAAAGCTTACCGCACCTCCCGGGGGCCTGCCCGGGCCAGTTCGTGCCGTGAGGCGTCAAGGCCAGGAGACATGGGCCGAACGCGCCAGGGGCGTCGGCCCGCCGGTCCGACCACGGGCGTCGGGCTACACTGTCGCGGTGCCGCGGGGCAGGATCTTCTACGGCTGGTGGATCGTCGGCGCCGGGTTCGGGCTCGAGACCCTCATCGGCGGGCTCCTGTTCCACGCCTACGGCGCGTACGTCGTGCTCCTGCGCGAGGAGTTCGGCTGGAGCAAGACGATGCTCTCCGCGGCGTTCTCGATGTCCCGGGCGGAGAGCGGCTTCCTCGGGCCGCTGCAGGGCTGGCTGACCGACCGCTTCGGCCCGCGCGCGCTGATCCGTGTCGGGATGCTGCTCTTCGGCGTCGGGTTCATGCTGCTGAGCCGGATCGGCTCGCCGCTCACGTTCTTCCTCGCCTTCTTCATGATCGCGCTCGGCTCGAGCCTCGGCGGCTACCTGCCGATCGGCGTCGCGCTCGTGAGCTGGTTCCGCCGCCGGCGCGCGCTCGCGCTCGGCGTGAGCGCCACGGGCATGGCGGTCGGCGGCCTGCTGACGCCGCTCGTGGTGCTGGCGCTCACGCGCTTCGGCTGGCGCGCGACCGCGCTCATGTCCGGCGTCCTGATCCTGCTCCTCGGGCTGCCGCTCGCCCAGCTCGTCCGGCACCGGCCCGAGCCCTACGGCTGGCTGCCGGACGGCGAGCCGCGGACGCCCGCGGCGGCCGGCGCGCCCCTCGCGGACGGCCCCGACTTCACCGCGCGCGAGGCGGTGCGCACGCGCGCGTTCTGGTACATCTCCCTGGGCCACGGCGCGGCGCTGCTCGTGGTCTCGGCGGTGATGGTGCACCTGATCGTCCACGTGACGGAGCAGCTCGGCTACTCGCTCCGCCAGGCCGCCGCGGTGGTGGCGCTGATGACGGTGATGCAGGTCACGGGCCAGCTCGCGGCCGGGGTCGTGGGCGACCGGCTGAGCAAGCGGGCGATCGCCGGAAGCTGCATGCTGGCGCACGCGCTCGCGCTCGTGCTGCTCGCGTTCGCGGCGGCGTTCTGGATGGTCGGCGCCTTCGCGGTGCTGCACGGCCTCGCCTGGGGGCTCCGGGGGCCGCTCATGTCGGCCCTCCGCGCGGACTACTTCGGCAGCGCCGCCTTCGGCACGATCACCGGGATCTCCTCCATGATCGTGATGCTCGGGATGATGGGCGGGCCGCTCGTCGCCGGGGTGCTCGCCGACCGCACGGGCAGCTACGTGCCCGGCTTCCTGGTCCTCGCCACGCTCGCCGCGCTCGGCTCGGTCTTCTTCGCGCTGGCCGCGCGGCCGGGCCCTCCGGAGAACCCGCAGAACCGCGCTCGATCGGGCGGGCGATCCGCTACACTGTGGGCACCGTGACCCCGTCCCGCCCGCGAGCCTCGAGCCGTGCCGCCCGAGCGAAGAAGGCCGGCCCCGCCCCCGCGTCCGAGCCGCCGGCCGCCCCGCCGGAGGCGCTGCCGTTCGAGGACGTGCCGCTCCCCGAGGCGATGCCGGAGCCCGCGTTCGCGGCGCGCGTGCCGCCGCCCGAGCCCGAGCGGCCGCTGCCCTCCAGGCGGCGGGCGATCCTCTTCGACGTGGAGAACGCGAGCCGCGCGCAGCACATCGAGCGCGTCATCGACTACCTCGCGGTGGACCGGCTGGGCCGCCGGACGGACTTCGTCGCCGTCGGCAACTGGAAGGTGATCGGCCAGGACACGGCGCGGCTGTTCGCGCGGCACGGCGCGCAGCTCGTCCACAGCGCGCCGTCCACCGGCGTCAAGGACTGGAGCGACCTCCGGATCGCGGTGACGGCGGGCGTCTGGCTCGCGGGCGCCCGCCCGGGCGACGTCCTCGAGATCGTCTCCGACGACCGCGCCTTCGACGCGGTCGGCGACGTGGCCGCGGGCCTCGGCATCGCCTTCCGCCGGCTGTCGTCCCGCCAGCTCGCCGGCGGCCCGGTCGCGCCGGCGCCGGCGGCGGAGCTCGAGGCCGCGCCGCGCCCGGAGCGCCGGGGCGGACGCCGCGGCGGGCGCCGTGGTGGGCGCCGCGGCGGCGCGCGCGGGGGCGCGGCCGGACACGCGGGCGGCGGCGCGCCGGCGCCCGCCGCGGCGCCGCACACCGCGCCCCACGACGAGCTGCTCACGGTCGCGCGCGAGCTGCTGGAGGCCTCGACGAGCCGGAGCATCACGCTCGACGGCCTGGCGAACGCGCTGAAGGGGCGCGGCTTCAGCCGCACGCCGGGCTCGCCGCGCCTCATCACGCGGCTGCGCCGCATCAAGGAGCTCGAGGTGAGCCCGCGGGGCCTCGTCACGCTGGTCGGGGGCGACGGCGCGGGCGGCCCGGCCGAGCCGCCGTCCCGCGAGCCCGAGGAGGCCCTGGCGCCGGCCGCAGAGGCGCCGGCCGCAGGCGCGCCGCGACGCAGCCGCCGCTCGCGCCGCGGCGGGCGGCGCCGGCGCCGCAAGCCCGGCCAGGGGGCGCCGGCCAGCGCCTGAACAGCCCAGGGTATTCACGAACGGCGATGGCGCGACCGGGCGGGTGGCGCAGGGGGCAGTCCCCGCGGGGCCGCGCGCAGTGGGCCCCCCTCGTCCCGTCCGCCGCGCGCAGCGCGGCGTTCGGGCGAGTGGGTGACGGAGCCGGACCCGCGGGGACTGCCCCCTGCGACAGGACCCGCCCGCAACACGCCACACCCGTTCGTGGATAGCGCGGGCCAGGACGGGGTGAGCGCGATCCTCGACGTGCGGAGCTACCCGGAGGCGCTCCGCGCGTTCAGCTGGGACGCCCTCTGGGGCCTCTTCGACGGCGACCGCGCGCGGCTCAACCTGGCCCACGAGTGCGTGGACCGTCACGTCGGGCGCGGCACCGCGCTCCGCATCCAGCACGCCGACGGCCGGCGCGAGGAGTGGAGCTTCGACGACCTCGCCGCCCTGTCCTCGCGCGTCGCCCATTTCCTCGAGCGCCACGGGATCGCCCGGGGCGACCGCGTGGCGCTCATGCTCGACCCCTCGCTCGCCTTCTACGCCTCGCTCTTCGGCACCCTCAAGCGCGGCGCGGTCGCGGTGCCGCTCTTCACGCTGTTCGGCCCGGAGGGCCTCGCCCTGCGCCTCGAGGACTGCCGCCCGCGCCTGCTCCTGGTCGCGCACGACGCCCCCCGCTGGCAGCGCGAATTCCCCTGGCTCCGCGTGCTCGCCTGGGACGCGGGCCTCGCCAAGGCGCTCGCGCGCGAGCCGGCCGAGTACCGCGCCGACACGGCGGCCGACGACCTCGCCGTCTTCCAGTACACGTCGGGCACGACGCGGGCACTGCCCGAGGCCGTGCGCCACACGCACCGCGCGGTCGTGACGCTGATGGTCGCCGCCCTCTACGGCCTCGGCCTCGCCGCGGGCGACCGCTACTTCTGCCCGTCCTCGCCCGCGTGGGGCCACGGGCTCTGGCACGGCACGCTGGCGCCGCTGGCGCTCGGCATCCCCGTCGGCGCGTACGCGGGCCGGTTCGACGCCGCGCGGATCCTCGAGGCGCTCGAGGCCTTCGAGGTGACGAACCTCGCCGCCGCGCCGACCGTGTACCGGATGCTCCGGCAGGCACCGGGCCTGGGCGCGACGCGCTTCCGCCCGGCCAAGCTCTCGTTCACCGGCGAGCCGATGGACGGCGACACGTGGGCGTTCCTCGCGCGGACCTTCGGTCTCGCGCCGTGCGGCATGTACGGCTCGACCGAGGTCGGCGTGATCATCGTCAACTACCCGGGCTTCGCGGGCTACGAGGTGCGCCCGGGCGCGCTCGGGAAGGCGGCGCCCGGCTGGGAGGTGAGGATCGTGGACGCGCAGGGCGTCCCGTGCCCGCCCGGCCAGGCGGGCGAGATCGCGGTCCGCCGCAAGGGCGCGTGGTTCCTCGTCAAGGACCGTGGCCACGTCGACGCCGACGGCTACTTCTGGCACGCCGGGCGCTCCGACGACGCGATCATCTCGGCGGGCTTCACGATGAGCGCCGTCGAGATCGAGGACGCGCTGCTCCGCCACCCGGACGTGCGCGAGGCCGCGGTCGTCGGCGTGCCCGACGCGCTGCGCGGCCAGGTCGCGAAAGCCTACGTCGTGACGGCGCGGCGCGACCCCGGGTTCGTCGAGGAGCTCCAGACGTTCCTCAAGGAGCGCCTGAGCCGTCACGAGTACCCGCGCCGCGTGGAGGTGGTGGACGAGCTGCCCCGGACGCCCGCGGGCAAGGTCAACCGCAAGGCGCTCCGCGAGCGCGGGACGGCGGATGCCGGCTAGAGTCGCGGCTGGTCGGCTGGTCAGCCGCTGCAGGCCGGGGTGGTAGTAGCGCGCCCGGTAGTAGGGTTCAACCAGTCAGTTCAGACGTCGTCAGTGAGCCGCGACGCTCTCCAAAATGTGAAAATCGATAGGACGAGCAGTGCGGAATTGCCCAACACAAGAACCACGTACAGCTTTCCCCTCTCGACGGCGGAGGATGTCAGGATAGAGGCCGCAACCAGTATGAGGCACAGGCCGAGGTAATAAAGCGCATGTCGCGTAAGATAGAAAGATCGATTACTTCCCTCGAAGCTCCTCCCGCCCCAGACGAAGAGGCCGCCCAAGACGAGAACCAGCCAGGCCGCCGGTCTGGCCAGGGACATTACAAACTCTGTGTCGCCAGGAAGGCAAGCCGTGCAGAGCCACAATAGTTCGCCCGACAGAGCAATCAGTATTGCGACTATGGTCGCTAGGTAGATCGACTTTGCCGCCTTTAGAGTCATGCGACTTTCCCCCGGCTACGACAGAGTGACCACGTCCGGAAATCCGATCCCCTCGCTCATCACTTGCGGCCACCGAGGAGGTGCGGGTTGCCGGACGGAGGAGGACTACCGCCAAGAACCGGAATAACTGATGGGTCTGGGCAAGGCACTTGATACGCGCCATAGCACATCCCAGCCATTGCGGCCGTCAGACCACAGCCGCCAACAGCACCAGCGAGAGTCGGCAACATCCTCCGCCTCGCCGGACTGCGGGTGACTCGTGCGCTGAATATGGTGACCGAGCTCGTGATAGAAGACGCTCGCCAAGAGGAGATCCCGCACGAATGGAATCCGTTGCACGGTGCGAGGGACATTTTCAAACACCTTGTCGACGAATAGTTCAATCCGCGCAGCTTGCCCGCGAGAGGCGCCATGGTATCGATCATCCCCAGCTCCCGATAGGCCATGCCCACCTCCTTGCTGACGGAGGAGAGCACGCCGGTCGTCAGGACGCGCCGGGGGTGGGGGAATCCTCCTGAAAAAGTGGGGGAATGCCCCTGAAAAACTCAGGGCTCAGTGGGGGAATGCTCCTGAAAAATCACAGCCTGCAGTCCCGGCGCCTCCACGGCGACGAGCTGATCGCGTGCGTCCCAGGTGTAGGTCGTGGTACCGTCGCCGGTGAGGTTGCCGTTGGCGTCGTAGGCGAGGGTGAGCGCCCCGCCCCATCACCCGCAGACCCAGGGCAAGCTCGAACGGTTTCACGAGACGCTCACGGCGCGGCTGAGCCTGCTCCTCTACACGAGCCCCGGGCGGCTGCACGCCGTGATGAGGTGAATCAGCCGCTCGACTGTCGGTTGCTTCAGCCCTCGGAAACTCTCAGAAGGTGCTGACGGCGGACACTAACCCTCATCGCATTGCGACGCCTCTGTCGGTTTTGTGCGCTTGTAGATACTCCAAACTATCGCGAAGAGGACGCAAGACATTGCCGTCGTCGGAGGAACTAGCCTCTCCGCGTCTTTGAGATCGCTCAAGAGCCAACCGAGAGTGATCGCAGTATTTCCCGCAATGTGGAAGCTCAGCGAAGGGAGCAGCGACTCTGTGCGCTGATACAGGTAGGCATACAGAATTCCCACGAGGATGATGATTACCGTTCGTGGAAATCCCAACGGATGCACCAGCGCCCACAAGACTGCGGTGAATATCGCTGCCTTCTGTTGACCGAATCGTCGAGACACTGGTGTATATGCAAAGCCTCTGAATAGAATCTCTTCCATGAGCGGCATGAGCAGCACGACGTCGAAAGAGTAGAAGACCGCAATAGCCAAGGTCGAAGGCGATGAAAGTCCGAGAGCCTCAAGGGGTGAACCCGGACGTGGCGAGCCTGGCAATGCCATCACTTGAGCCAAAGGCCGGTGCATGAAGAGCAGAAGAGACCACAAGATCCCGACTAGCGACATGCCCGCGAACACGACGGCAAGTGGCCAGGCGATGTGATAGACGACATTCATGTTGAATCCGAGCACTGACATGGGCAGGTTGTACCTCAACCTGAGGCGCCAATAGATCGTGTTGGTCACGATCGCGGCCTGTAGAAAGAATCCCAGAGCTAGGAGTGCGATCGGAGTTAGAGCCAAGAGGTCTAGCAAGGGATCGAAGAGCGCCGTCGCAGTTAGGACAACGAAGACCAGAACCACATCACTATGTGTCCAGCACTGTCGGCCGAATAGTCTGCCTCGGGGCAGATATGATTCCCGCCGTAGGCCAGCAGCCAGGACAAGAGTTAGAGGCAGGAAGAGCTTCAGATCTTCAAGACGAATGTCAGCGAATTGAAAAGGCACTGCTCGGCAAATCTTTTCGTCCGCCAATAGCGAATGGTGACGGAGTGGGGAGAATACTCGATTCGAGAAGCCCCGGCACGGGGGTATCGGGCGGCGTTGGGCTAGGTATTCGGGGGAATGGCCCCGTGGGACACTCTAGACGACGTGTGTAGCAGATAACCTCAAGAGCCCCTTCGAGGAGCTTCCCCCCAATCTCCTTGAGCACCGGTCCGTAGCGCTCGCGCGCCTTGGCAAGCTCACGATTGATGATGTCGCCAACAGTCGTGCAACGGGGTATACACTCCCTCGCATCGACCGGGCCGAAAACGGGATCAACAGGCTCGATCTGTTGAAGTCCCAACGGATCAACAAAGCGGGTAGGCTTATTTCTAACATACCCGTACAGATTGAAGTCACCGCCCGCGAATCCAAGCTGATCCTCGCTGACAAACCGGCTTACGCCGGGGTGGTAGTAGCGCGCCCGGTAGTAATAGAGTCCGGCGACGCTGTCGTTTTCGCGTCCCGTGAACTGGAAGGGGTTCGGGAACGCGGGGTCCGTCGTCGTCGTCGCGCCGAACGGGGCGTAGGTGTACTCGGTGACCGTCGCCCCCGAGGTGTCGCTGGCCGCGAGGCTGCTCCCGAGCGCGTCGGCCGTGAGGAAGAACGCGCCGTCGGGATCGGTCATGCCGAGCGTCTCGTCGATCGCCAGGGAGCGGAGATAGGTCGTCGTGCGCTGGGGCTCGAGCTGCTGCGCGACATCGAGGCCGTTGTAGAGGAACTGTGTGCTCGTGCCGTTCACCGTCTTGGTGAGGCGCCGGCCCTGGGGGTCGTACTGGAAGCTGGCCGCCAGACCGGGCCCGGTCAGGGCGATGAGGCGGTTGCGGGCGTCCCACGTGTAGGTCGTGGTGCCGTCGCTCAGGAGATTGCCGTTAGCGTCGTAGGCAAGGGTCAGGCTCCCGAAGGTGAGCTGTCGGTTGGCGGCATCGTAGGTGGCTGAGGCCACGGCGTCCGGCAGGAGCGTCCGGGCGAAGCTCCCGCCGACGCGGGTCCGGTTGCCCGCCGGGTCGTGGGCGTAGGTCAGATCCCCGAGAACGCCCGCGCCATGGCGGTAAATCAGCCCGGTGAGCCGTGAGGCGATGTCGTACTGATACTCGGTGCTGACCCCGTTGGGCAGGGTCAGCAGGGTGCGGCGCCCGGCGTCGTCGTACTGGATGCCGACCGCCTGCGGACCCTGGAGGATCTCGGTCAGACGGGAGTTGGCATCGTAGCCGTACGTCGTCGGTGCCACGCCGGGGACCTCGAACTGGGTGCGCCGGCCGAGGGCGTCGTACTGGTAGCCCACCGTTCCCAGAGGCGTGCGCTGGGTGAGCAGCCGGTCCAGCACATCGTAGCTGTGCTCGAGGGCGCCCCCGACGGAGTCGGTGGCCGCGACCAGCCGTCCGGCGGCGTCGTAGGCGAAGCTCGTCGTGCTCCCGTCGGCGTAGCTCGCCCCGGTCCGTCGGTTCAGCGCGTCGTAGCTGAAGGTCGCCACCTGCCCCTTCCGGTCCGTGTGCTGGACAAGGTTGCCGACCCCATCGTACTGGAAGCTCTCGCTGGCGCCCACCGGATCCGTGCGGGTCGCCAGCCGGTCCATCGAGTCATAGGTGTGCGTCGTGCTGTGGCCCCGGGCGTCAGTGAGAGTCAGGAGGTTGCCGTTGCCGTCGTAGGCGAACCCGGTGGTCCCGCCCCGGGCGTCCGTGATCTGGGTGAGCCGGTTCAGGGCATCGTAGTCGAAGGTGGTCGTGCGCCCCCCGGGGTCGGTCTGACTCAGGAGGCGGGAGACAGCGTCGTGGGCCCGGCGGGTCGTGTTCCCCAGGGGATCGCTGACCGTCGCCAGGTTGCCCTGGGCGTCGTAGCTGAAGGTGGTCGTGTTCAGCAGGGGGTCGGTGGTCGTGACCGGCTGGCCGGCGGCGTTGTAGGTGAGCGTGGTCACCTTGCCGAGGGGATCGGTGATGGAGACGAGGTTCCCCTGGGCGTCGTAGCCGAAGCTTGTGACCTGGCCCAGCGGGTCGGTGATCGAGGTGAGGCGGTTAAACGTGGGCTCGTAGGTGAAGCTCCGGAGGTTCCCCGCGGGGTCGGTGATCGACGTCACATTCCCCTCGGCGTCGTAGGTGAAGCGCGTCACGCGCCCGAGGGGGTCGGTGGTGGCGGCCAGCAGATTGGCGCCGGGGGCGTAGTCGTGGGTCGTCGTCTGCCCGAGGGCATCCGTCGTGGACACGACGAATCCGAGCCCGTTGAAGCGGTGGGTCGTGGGCTGCCCCCGGGGGTCGGTGACGGTGGTCTGGGTCACCGTGTTGCCCGCCAGGACGTAGGCGAAGGTCCACACGCCGCCATCGGCCTGGGTCTGGCGGACGACCCGCCCCTGGGCGTCGTACTCGTTCGTGATGAAGGTGATCGTCCGGGGGTCGGTGATGCTCAGGATCCGGTGGCTCGCGTCATAGGTGTAGCGCGTGACGCCGCCGGCGGGATCGGTGACCGTCTCGAGCCGCCCCTGGGCATCATACCCGTAGCCGACGACACGGCCGAGCGGGTCGGTCACCGAGACGATCCGGTTCTCGGTGTCGTACGCCAGGGTCAACGAGCGGCCCGCTGGTTCCGTGATCCGCGTGATCCGGCCGAAGCTCGTGGGCGAGGAGCCCTCGCGGGTGATCGTCACGGTGTTGCCGGTGCGATCGACGATGCTGGAGAGGGCGGCGACGTTGGCGAAGCCGACGATGCGGTCGAAGCGCTGGACGGTGCCGTCCTTGAGGCGGAGCTGGAAGAGGAAATCGCCCGGGAGCTGGGTGAGCACGGCCCCCTGCATGGAGGGCGCCGAGCGGTTCACCCAGCGGCCCGCGCCATCGGGGACGAACAGGAGCTGGCTCTGGTCGGCCTGGATGAGGGCGAGACTGCTGCCCCGGGTCGCCAGACGCAGGTCGTAGCCGGCCACGTTCCAGCCGGGGCCGAGGAAGCCCACGCGGCTCAGCCCGCTCCAGTACGTCCGCTCGATCCGAAGCGGGATCCGTCCGGGCAGGACGAGATCCGTCTTGCGGACCACGAAGCGGCCCGTGAAGAGATCGACGGGCTCGCCGCCCGTGACGCCGGGCTGGTTCTCGGCGGGCGGCGCCTCATCACCGAAGGGGGCCTGGCAGAGCTCGTCGCAGTACGTGTGCCAGGCGAAGCGCGGCAGCCCGAAGCCGGGATCACTCACGACCTGCGTCCCGTCGGCGCTCACGGTCCCCGTGCCCCACGTCTGCCAGGTCCCCGCGGCGAGGTCGAAGAAGTAGAGGTCGGCGCTGCTCCCCGGGGCGGCGTTGCGGAGGTTCGGGAAGGTGATCGGCAAGGGCTGTGAGGGCACGGCCCCGCCCGGCTGGATGGTGAAGAGCAGCGGCGGCGCGATGCCGGCCGGGAAGGGCATGGGCGTCCGGTCCACCGGCACCGGCGTGATCGTGATCTGCGAGACCGGGTTGCCGTCGGCGCCGGTGATCTTCGTCCCCTGCGGGATGGTCACGACGAGCCCGGGGATGAGTGGGGTCGTCGCCTGGACCTCTGCCGTGGTGAAGCCGGCGGCGTCGAGCGGCAAGCTGATCGGGTGCGCGGTGTCGAGCACCGGCAGATAGAGCACGAAGGGCACGCGCGTGGGGCCGCTCGCGGCGACGTCGATCTGGACTTCGATCGGCGGGTACTGGGCGGTCGGGGTGGACGCGGTGCGGCCGTCGACCAAGAGCATGTTGGGCCCCGCAGGTGGGGCCAGGAGCACGAAGTTGCCGCCGGCATCGGTCAGCGTGAAGGCCGAGCCGAGGATGACGGTCACGCCGGGGATGGGTTTCGGGACGGCCTCGGCCGTCAACACGCGCCCGGTGATGGCCGTGGTGTCGGGGGCCAGGACCTCGAGCGTGAAACTCGCCGTGCGCGTCTCCGTGCGGCCATCCACCTGCGCCTCACCGGTGACCGTGACGGCGTAGCTCCCGGGGGCGACCGTGGGCGCGACGCTCACGCTTACGAAGACGCTCGCCCCGGGGGCAACGAGATTCGCGGGCGAGAAACTCGCCGTGATCCCGCCGGGGAGCGCCGAGAGGCTCAGGCTCACCAGGCTCGTGAAGCTCCCGCTGCCGCCCGCCTGGATGGCGACGGAGGTCTGATCCCCCGCGATCACCCGCGCGCTCGCCGGGGGCGCCGGGGCGGCGCTGAGCGTGAAGTCCCCCGTGAGCGTCACCGTGAAGGCGGCGCTGGCGACGCCCAGCGGGGTGGTGACGGTGACCGGGCCCGTCGTGGCACCGATCGGCACCGTCGTCGTGAGCTGGGTGGCCGAGAGCGTCCGGATGACGGCGCCGAGGCCGTTGAAGGCGACCGTCGTCTGCCCGGGCTGAAAGTTCCCGCCGGCGATCGTCACGAGCGTCCCGATGGGACCCTCCGCAGGGGCGATCGAGGTGATCACGGGCCCCAGGCGCACCGTGAAGCTCTGGCTCGCCGGCGTCGGGTCCTCGTTGCCCGCCAGATCGCGCGCCTTCACCTCGAAGGTGTGGGCGCCCTCGGCGAGGTTCGTGATGGTCGCGGTGGTCGCGCTCGCGAAGGCCGACCAGGCCCCGCCGTCCAGGCGCCAGGCGAAGACGAGGCTCGCCGGCGGGGTGAGGGTGTCGGTGCCGGCGAAGCTGAACGCGGCCTCGCCGACAAGGATCTCGCCGCTCGGCCCGTCGGTGATGGCGGTGTCGGGCGGGGTGTGGTCCACGATCAGCGTGCGTGCGGCGAAGGCCCCGTTGCCCGCCTGGTCCTGGGCCTGCGCCGTGAGCGTGTGCGTGCCGTCGGCGAACTGCGTCGTGTTCCAGGTGGCCGTCGCCGTCACCGACGCGGCCGGGGGCGGGACGGCGGGCGTGAGCGTCGCGGTGAGACTCTGGCTCCCGACCGCGAGCGTGAGGCTCACGACGCCGCTCCCCCGATCCGTCGCCTGGGCCTCGACGGGCACCGTCAGGCGCACGTGGGTGTTGGCGGGCGGGGCGGTGATCGTCACCGTCGGGGGCGTGGCGTCGGCGACGTTCACCTCGCGCGCCCCGATGTCGAAGGCGGCGGTGCCCCCGGCCGTGCCG
>Ga0209342_10001511_pt1 | contig 26162 bp, 20 predicted proteins | sample RifCSP16_2_FD_184023 | JGI IMG/M metagenome (GOLD analysis project Ga0209342, IMG submission 184023) | Soil microbial communities from Rifle, Colorado - Rifle CSP2_sed 16_2 (SPAdes) (version 2) | ecosystem: Environmental > Terrestrial > Deep subsurface > Rock core/Sediment | place: Rifle... | reverse complement strand
CGGAAAAGATCATTTCAGGCCTTTCGCCGAATAGTTACCTCTGCGTCTCTTCCTTCAACAGGAAAGCCCAGGCGTTCTATAAAAACGCGGGATATACCATGGCTGGAAAGCTGCAAGACCTGATTTTACCCGGTGCTTCAGAGTATATTTACTGGAAACGGCTGATGCCACGGACCCCGGTGAGAAAAAACGCAAAGAACAAAGTGCCGCTAAACCCCGTTAGACCCCGTCGGATCCGTCTAACGGGGTGAACCACGATCTAACGAATGACATATACTTGCCGACAGGACCCGTCAGAAATTCAGCGACAGCAAATATTATATAACCGTGTTTAATACCGGTGGTGCAGCATTTCTAACGGGTCAGGAGTCTGCGGTTTTGTCTAACGGGGTAATAATGCCGATATGTGGTGTTATATAACTCCACGATGGGGTGATATGACCCATATCAGGAATATGCTTTGTTCCATAAATTCAAACCATTATCAGCGCCCCATAATGGTCTGTTTTTTGCTATAGTACTCAAGGGAGAAATCATGTTTACCATGCTCAAAAAAACAGGTGTTATCCTGATGGTTCTGACAGCGTTGCCGCTGTTCCTTTCCAGCCTGAGCGGAAGAGCCGCAGCAACGGAAGGCTGCATAACGGGGCAATGCCACCCTAAAATGCTCAAATCGAAAAACATCCATCCTGTTGCAGAGCCCTGTGATACCTGTCACCAGGCCGCGGTCACCCCGCACCCGCAAAAAGGCAAAAAGACATTCAAACTGACCCAGGAAGTACCAGGCCTCTGTTCTCAGTGCCATCCTCCCCTTGGGAAATCGAAACACGTCCACCCCCCTGTCAAGGACGGAATGTGCACAACATGCCATAACCCTCATGACTCAGGGGAGCCGAAACTGCTCCAGCAGCCGATTAAAGATCTGTGCCTCTCGTGCCACCCCGACAAGGCAGATTATAAATATGTTCACGGCCCCACGGCGACCGGTGATTGCACCTCATGCCACAATCCCCATGAATCGCAAAACAAGGCCTTGGTCCTGAAGGAAGGGACTGAACTGTGCTTTGCCTGCCATGTTGACATGCAGGGAGAGCTGAAGAAAAAGGTCATACACCCCGCCATTCAGAGCGGGTGTACCTCCTGTCATAACCCGCATGGATCACCCGCAAAAAAACTGCTTGCTGCCGAGGGCGAAAAGGTCTGTTACCAGTGCCATCCGCAGATAGAAGAGCAGCTGCAAAAAGCCAAGTTCGTTCACCCGCCTATAAAGAGTCAAAAAGGGTGCGCGTCATGCCATGCGCCTCATGCGAGCGATGAACCAAAGCTCCTGCCGAAAACCGGCAAGGACCTCTGCCTCGATTGTCATAAAGGCGTCATTCAGAAGGAGCAGACTGTCCTGCACGGCCCCATACGGGACGGTAAATGTACACCATGCCATAACCCCCACGGGTCTCAGTACAACAAACTTTTGATCAAGGATTTCTCAACAGAGTTTTATATCGTGTATAATGATAACGAATATGCGCTCTGTTTTACCTGTCATAACCGGGACCTCCTGCGGTTTCCCAAGACAAACTATGCCACGGGCTTCAGGGACGGCGACAATAACTTGCACTATATTCATGTCAACAGGAAGGACCGGGGCAAAAATTGCAAAGCATGCCATATCATTCATGCAAGCGAACTCCCGAAATTAATGGCAAAGAAGGTCCCCTTCGGGAAATGGGACCTTCCTCTGCGGTCAATAAAAACAGATACTGGCGGCAGCTGCTCCCCGGGATGCCATAAAAAATACAACTATGACAGAAAAACGCCGGGGAAAGAACCGGAGATCATAAAACCCAAGGAAAAAGAGCCGGAGAAACCAAAAGAGAAAGAGAAAGACAAGGATAAAGACAAGGATAAAGACAAAGCAAAGAGCAAGTAAATGAAGGAATCACGAGATAATACGAGACGCCACATGGATAACAAGCAAACGAACAAGGTAGAATTTTTCGTCGAAAACAGCGCGCCCGTTCAGCGATCCGTTGAATCAAGGATGACGGGCACTCTCATCGATATCAGCAGAAACGGGATCGGTTTTCTTACCGATGTGCCGCTGAAACCCGGAAACGTCCTCAAATTCAATAATTTTGATGCCTGCAACTCGGGCATTGTCATGTGGACGTTGCAGACGGAGCAAAATTACCGGGTGGGAGTGAGATTTGTAGAAGAATAACCTGCACGCATGATATAATCAGCTCATGAGGCAAAAACTGATAGCTGCAGTTATTCTGTGCGTTGTTTTCATCTGCATCGTGATTTACAGCATGCAGATGGAGCCTCATAAATTTCAGGAATGCCTCTCCTGCCATCTCACTGATTCCGCCGGGAAAATCCTGGAACGCCAAATGTCGGCCTCCATAACCACCCTGTGTGCGCAGTGCCACGAAAAGATCCTTACCGAAGGCTACCTGCATCCCGTGGATATCAGACCGCAGAATATCAGGGTCCCCGCGGACATGCCGCTCTCGTCAGATGGGGAGCTCACCTGCAGCACCTGCCATGACATACACGCCTCTTTCTTCACTCCCTACGATACACCGTCTCATTACCTCAGGAGATACGAGGGAGGACGGGACTTTTGCCTGGCGTGTCACACTGGCGCCACCGCAGGCAAACGAGGGCACTCCACCGCTCTCGGAGAATCCCACTTTCTTTCAAAATATATCGTAACGGATTCCTCTGTCGGCATAGACGCCATGTCGAAGAACTGCATATCGTGCCATGACGGTTCCTATGCTACTTCCGTCTCGATCCGGGCCGGCATGTGGTCCCATGGCAGGGACTTTGTTCCACATGATAAGGGGAGCCATCCAATCGGTGTTTTGTATGAAGCCGCAAGAGGCAGGCAAGGGGCAAAAACAGACCTCAAGCCTATCTCTATGGTGGATCGACGGATACGCTTTTTTAACGGGAAAGTGGGATGCGGTTCATGCCATGATCCCTACTCAACCATCGAAAAAAGACTGGTTATGAGCGATCAGGGAAGCAAACTCTGCCTTTCGTGCCATATACTGTGACGGTCCGGCAAGACATGTCGAGGCGATACATGAAAATACTGTTCTGCATTATTATGATATGCATCATTGATTCAAATCCCGCCTATGCGGTTCATGATGAGGTCGGAAGGGTAAGATGTCTTGACTGCCACCCGAGACTGCCGTTTAACAAAACAAAGGCCCTGCTGAACGAACGCGCGGGAGAGGTCTGCATGGGATGCCACACCACGGGAGGGAGAATGTCTGAGGCCCTCTCTCATCCCGTCAATGTAGCGCCTTCCATGGCAATACCCCGCGACCTGCCTCTTGCGCGCGGCAGATTGACCTGCATCACGTGCCACACGTATCACGAGAGTTACCGTGACGCCGAAGGGAAAAAGCGTTACTTATTAAGACGACAGAGGGGCAGGGCGTTCTGTTACAGCTGCCATAAGAAACTGTGACGACATCATCAGTGCCGCATTCCGGGATGGCACCGCTTGCAGTCATTCTGCGGAAAAGCGATGCGGAGGTGGCAGACGCCGCAGAATTCGTTGTTTAAAATCCTCGCCATGGAGAAATGTTTGGTCGTTTTTTTCTTGATGTTGAAGATATCGGGATGACAATTCGAACAATCCAGCCATTTCACATGCTCTTTATGAGGAAAGACCGCTGGCGGGATGCCCGACATCTCGGCCCTGAGCGTGAGCGTCCGGTCAAGGTGAAGTGATTTAAAATTCTCTCCCAGGGTCTCCTTCGGCTTTATCAGCCCGTCGTTAAGCGCTTTCATCCAGTCAATGCCATTCCCCCATTTTGACCGGGGCAGTTTCTGCTGAAGGGCGTCAAACTTTTCCCTGTTCGGACTGGAATTTGCGTTGTGGCAGAGCTTGCAGTTCTCGCCCTTCTCATCCTTTGGTGCGAACGAAATTTTGCCGTTATGACAAACCGTGCAATACTTTCCGTCCGTCTCCCCGCTTTTGCAGAGAATGGCCGTTTCATTCACCTTCATGGAGAATTCAAGCTCGCCGTGGCACACCCTGCAGGTATACTTGGCCCGGTGGACCCAGTGAGAAAAGATCACGGGGATGACGTTCTTCGCCGTCGATGTCCTGTCTATCGCGACATCTCCGTACTCATCCGGAGGGGGCAAAGGCGGGAGCTCCAGGTTCCCCTGGGAAAATACTGAGGGAGATAATACCAAGAGGATGATCCATACAGAAAGACAGACAAGAAAAACCGTTCTTGATCCTCCGCTCGATTTCAACATATGCCCTCCCCCACTACTATACGCACAACATTTATACAAATAATAGAGTATCGTAACAAATGGAGCAAGTTCTTGCCGCTTATCACTGCATGGTGAACTTACAATAATGAAAAGAGGCAGGTAGGAGGATAACCCGACCTGCCCTTGATTTTAGAGCTCCGATTTACCGTCATTGAGGCTCCCTGCAGCAAGCTGCAGGGAATCTCGATTCTCAAGGTAAGAACATAATCGTATTCGCTCGCCAACCCCGCAGCAAGCTACGGGGAATGCGCTCACTCCAGAATTCAAAGCGCTTATTGAGTTATGCTTATACTCACGGCGCTTGTATTGTTCGTCTCGTTCTTCTCGACCACGGCGTTATCAGCATCGGCCACGGCAATGATGTAATACGTCCCCACTTTGGCGTCCGTCGGGATCGTCACGGTCGTATTGCCGGAATTGTATGATCCCGCGCTAACCCCGGATAGCGACCGGCTCCCTAAATATACATCGCTGCCGTCAAGGGCCGTGTCGGTTGAAAAATAGAGCTTCGTCGTAGATGCGCCTGCGTCAGCTGTACTGGCGTTGTAATTAAAGTCGGTTACCGTGATGCTCCTGCCTGCGCCGGTTGTCGCCGGGGCATTGAGCGAGGATACCTTGAGGTCAGGATACTCTACGGCTATGCTCCGGTACAGGGTGTTGTTCGTCTCATCCTTCTCGACCACGGCGTTATCAGCATCGGCCACGGCAATGATGTAATACGTCCCCACTTTGGCGTCCGTCGGGATCGTCACGGTCGTATTGCCGGAATTGTATGATCCCGCGCTAACCCCGGATAGCGACCGGCTCCCTAAATATACATCGCTGCCGTCAAGGGCCGTGTCGGTTGAAAAATAGAGCTTCGTCGTAGATGCGCCTGCGTCACCTGGGCCGGAGTTATAATTATAGTCGGTTACCGTGATGCTCCTGCCCGCGCCGGTTGTCGTCGGGGCATTGAGCGAGGAAACCCTGAGGTCAGGACCCTCTATGCTAATAGGTTTGGAATATACATTATTATCCTCATTGCTCTCCTTAACTGCATTACCCGCGTCGGCCACTGCAATAATGTAATATTTTCCCGGTGCTATCCCAGTCGGAATGGTCACGCTCGTACTGCCCGTGTTGTACCCTCCCGCCGAAATCGCAGGAACCGAACGGCTCCCCAAGAGCACATCACTACTGTCAAATGTCGCGTCAATTGATAAGTAGAAATTCGTCTTAGAAGCGCCTGCATTGCCAGTTCCTGAATTCCAATTAGTATCAGTTATGGAGATGCTCTTCCCTGTACCAGCCGGAGACGGAAATACAAGCGAGGTAATTTGGAGGTCCGGAAGAGCTACGGGGGCGCTGATAGTGATGTAATAAGGGTTCACAGCTGTTTTGGCTTGCTCGTCCATCACCTGTATGGTGAAATTAAAAATACCTGCAACAGTCGGGCTTCCCGATATTGTTGAACCGTTCAGTGCTAAACCATCAGGTAAGTTCCCTGAGCTGATAGACCAGGTATACGGCGGTGTTCCCCCGGAAGCATCGAGGGTCGCGCTATACGGAACACCAACAGTACCGCTGGGCAAAGAGCCAGTAATGGTAAGCACTTTGGAAAGTTTCATCAGGAACACATCTGCGCCGGTAACGCTCGCAATGTTCGTTCCCGGAAGGATCCCCTTGGTATATCCGGTGATATACACATTCCCCGCGCTGTCCAATGCTATGTCATACGCCTCGTCATCATCGGCAGTGCCCATCTGCTTGGTCCAGAGCTTATCGCCTGTTGGATCGTATTTAACAACAAAGAGGTCAAAGAGGCCGGCATTGGTATATTCTGAAAATGATCCGGTCGTGCTGCCGGTAATATACGCATTTCCATCCCCGTCAACTGCAACGGAATTGCCGCTTTCATCTCCAGCGGTGCCCGTCTGCCTGACCCAGGCAAGAGCGCCGCTTGTGTCGTATTTTGCCACAAAGAGATCAGAGAGGCCCGCGCTGGTCCCGGCAAGATTCCCCATCGTCATACCTGATACGTAGATGCTGCCGTATGAATCAGCAGACGCGATCCCGTACGCCTTGTCATCACTTCCGGACCCCTTCTGACTTTGCCAGATGAGATTGCCGTTTCCGTCATATTTCATGACAAAAAAATCCGCGCCCCCGGCATTGGATCCGGCCAGATTGCCGTAGGTATAACCCGCTATATAAATATTGTCTGAGGAATCAAGCACTACCGAAGAGACGTCTTCATCCGCAAATGTACCGATCTGCCGCAGCCAGACCACATTGCCGTTTACATCGTATTTCAAGATAAAGAGATCAGCACCCCCGGCATTGGTATGGCCTTGATCCGAAAAAGAGCCGTTCGTTTTGCCGACCACATAAGCATTTCCCGCGCTGTCGACCGCTACGGAATTTGCCATATCATCTTCTTTTGTTCCCAACTGTTTCTTCCAGACAGCCGTGCCAGCGGCGTCATATTTTATCAGGAATAGATCGAATCCGCCCTGTTTACTGCCGGGCTCCTCGATATTCCCTCTTGTCCTGCCTGCCATGTAGAAGTTGCCGGCGCTGTCTTTTCTGACGGCCACGGAATAGGCGACATCCTCCTTGTTCGTCCCCATTTCCTCCTGCCAGAGCAGACCTCCGTTTAAATCGTATTTAAGGATAAAGAGATCTCGCTTACCATCCTTCGGAAGTCCTTTAAGACGATCATCAGTGTAACCGGAAATATAGATTCCACCGGCATCATCAGTCGCCACACTGTAACCCTTATCATCGACGGTAACGCCGATCTGTTGTGTCCAGATCATGTCGTAGGGCAATTCTGCAGCCGCTGCCGGAATACCCGATAGTAATAAGGTAAAGAGAAGGATGAGTGGAAGAAATACAAAAGCCTTTTTCAATGGTGCATGAGAGGAGAAAAAGCAGGAAAAAAACTCGACGATCTTGCTACCAGGATGTCTGACGGTCATTTTATCCCCCTTGAAGTTTTTTTAAAAATAATGCAGTCGTAAAAAGTCAAAAAGCGCTAAATTTGTCATTCTGAGCGCAGCGAAGAATCTCGTTTTTCCAATACAATGAAAGACCCTTCACTTCGTTCAGGGTGACACTTTCGGACTTTTTACGAGAACATCAATAATGATGGTTGAACATATGTAACAAGCAAATTTCATTCCTTTTCGCCCGCCATGTAAAACTTATTTAATTTACAAATACCTGTTTTTTTAAACAATACGAATCCATCTTAATGTGGCGTCATTTGCCGACCTTCTGGGGGCAAATGACCCACTATGTACAAGGCAATTACAATGAGTTACAATGCGCCAAGCATACAATAAAAACAATAATAAGGCAAGATTTTTAACAAATTCTTGACAAAATATTTTGGGATATCGCGCTGCTCGTCGCGGAGAACGGGCGGTCTGCCGGTTGTCTTCCCGTCTTGTGGACTAACAATAATAAAAAAAGGCAGGTGGGGAAACCCCACCTGCCTAATGAAACAAAGAACATCAATTACTTCGGATACACGTTTGAGCACCTCTTGGCTGTATTGCTCGTACTCGATGTAACTGTCACGCAGGCAGTATAAGACTTGCCCGCATCAATCGGGTACGTATGCTTGACAACGGATTGACCGGAAGCCGGCAAGGTCGCACCGTCCCCAAAACTCCAGGTGTATTGGACCGCATTTACGGACGCGCTTGCATCGAAATTGACCTCATAGGTGCCGTTGCCTGTGTAGGTGTATTTCATGTAAGCAGTGGGATATGTTGCTGCGGTGCCCACCGTAACCTGGGTGGCCCTCGATACCGGCGTATAGAAGTTATTCACATCCGTGATCGTCAGGCTCACCTGAGATGTTCCTGCTGCAGCGTAGGTGAAGCAGGGTTTTACCGGATTGGTAAGATCCGCTGTTCCGGCCCCGCCGAAGTTCCAGGTATAACTGCCTGCATTCGTCGAAGCCGTTGCATCAAAGCAGGCTGTTAAGCCGCTCGTTGCAAACGTGAAGCTTGCTACTGGCGCCGGAGGAGCGAACGTTAACGTCACTACTCCCTCATCCTGCGGGCCGCATACGGCATCGATCGTCAGTTTCACAACGTACGTGCCATATGCAGTGTAGGTATGAGTCGTTATCGGATTTGTTGACTTCGCTTGCGTCGCGCCGTCCCCGAAATTCCACGTATACGACGTGGCATTCGTAGAAATACTTCCGTCCAAGGTGACAATCATGCCGTTCTTGGTGACCTTTATTGCTGCAGTCCCTTTCGGGCATGTTACACCAGGCTTGAACAATCCCATCAAGTACGTCCGGGTAGCCTCCGTGTAGCCGAGGAGCTCGTTCGCTTCAACGAACGTCTTGATGTAGTTTGGATTGGTCGCTGAAGGCGCGTCCGCGCATGCGAATTTCGTGCTATGCGTCGGGTCGTTCGGGTCGTAGCAGGTCGCGCCAAGGTCAAACTGGTTCACATGGCCCGAGTTGGTCGGGTTTTTGCCGACTTTCATGACGCCGAATACTCTGCCCACTGTTTGCGCAGCGCCCGGCAGACCGGTAGTCGTAAATTTAACCTGCTGGATGTTCTTCTTGTAGTGAAGTCTTGTCTCGTCGCGCGTGAAGAACTCAGTGCCATTGCATCCGGTCGGCGCTCCGAAGAAACCCAGCCTCGGGTCGCAACCGCCCATCCCCAGGTTCCCGAATGTGCCTGACTTTATCGCGAATACCTGCTGCATCATGCTTATGCCGTCTATCGGCATTACTGCGCCGATATCAGAAGGAAGACCGAACATCGGAAACAGTTTGCCTGCAACAAATCCTCTGCAGGCCATTACTTCGGCTGCATCGCATGTGGCGGGGTTGGTGCCGCTCTCGAACATGCCGCACATCCAGTCAGGATGAGCAGCGTGGGACCATCCGCCTGTCGTATAATTCGAATCATCGCCGCCGCAGTCGTAATCAGCCATCAGCATCATACCGTTCTTCAACAATTCCTTTTCACTGTCAAAGAACCCGACGGATTTGGAGTTGTAGAGATCAGGCCTGATGGGCTGGCCTGTCATCGGGTTGACCGCTCCGCTTGAATGGCACGCTTCGCAGCCACCTGACTTCGATCCGCCCAATGCCCATTCCTTCGGGGCAATGCCGTGTGATGGATCAAACAATGTCGGGAAGAGGTTCAGCCGAGCATTGTTGACCGCTCCATGGTTCCCGTAGAGGGTCGTCCTTGCGCTGCTAAGTTCATTAGCCATGGCGATTATCTTTGCCGCAGATTCGATCTTCAACGGGTCGGTAAGCTGGAACCCCTCGAACGGGGGATGGTCGTTTGTCTCGTTCAGCCTGATCCCGAAACCCGGATTTGCCGCGGAAACAAGCGCCGCTGCTACCGTGATGTCCCTCGTCTTTGCAGGAGACCAACCGAGCAGAACATTGGTACCGCTTACCGCCGCTCCTGTCCAGACCGGGAGCGTGCTCGGCAGAATTGGAGTTATCTTTGTTCCTTCGGGGGTCGTTACCCATGCCTTTACCGTAGGCATCGGCGCATGAGCGCCCTCGGCAAAGTTAAAGAGAAAATCAAAGTGGTTCGCATTGCCGTTGCTTCCGTCAGCCTGCCGGTATGCGCCTGCCGACCAGTCTCTGAACAACAGCCTTCCCGGAGATGAGAATACATTCGGGATGTGGCATGTACGGCAGTCTATCTTCTCGAAGTGTAACGCATCGAAGCCATTGTGCGTCGGAACAGGAGCATTGGCACTGTTAGGATGCGTCTTTGTTATGTGGCAGCTCGCACATGTCACGGTGCCGTCGAGATAATCATTCGCCTTTTCAAGCATGCTGAAGCCCTGTGCTATCTCATGGTCTACCTTCTCTATGGTCTTTGCTGCATACGTGTAAGAATATGGTATTCCGTTGACCGTTGCGGATATCGTCTTCGATTCCGTTGTTCCGGAATATGCGTAATGACAGGATCCGCATTTAAGGGCCTTTGTCGGATCTATCGAAACATTCCCGGATGAATCTCTTACATATCCGATATCATGGACATCATAATCAGGCATTTTGTTCGCGATCTGCTTGGGATATCCATTCGCGTCGACAATTGCCATCGGATTGGTCTGCAGGTTCGCCCCTGCCTTCTCATTACAGAGGGCCTGAACGCTCGGCATTCCGCAGAGGCCGCCATTCCACCATGAAGGTGTCGTAGCGCCCTGCATTGAAGTAAACATGGCGCAGCCGTAGCAGATACCAAAGCCGAAACGGTCCGCGCTGCCGTAGCCCGTCTTCTGGGACCTCTTGCCCATGCCGGTCTTGCATCCGAACTCGTTCCACTGCTTGTCATTTTTGCAGTCTTTGCCCGTGGCGCAGCCACTGCCATCTGAATTGATCTCGTCAAAATCAAATGCCTCGCCGCCCTTTGTGATCCTGAAGTAGTTTCCGTAGCCGGCGATCATCCCGCCGTACTGCTGTGCCTCCTTCGGAAGGCCGATGCTGTCACCCTCGTTACGGGCATGACAGATGGCGCAGTTTGCGCTGTTCGGCACTGCCGCAATGCTGGCAGCCGGTATTGTTGCAGGTGTTCCCGAAAGCACGCCTGTCTTGAGGTCTATCGTGGCGCCGAGGCCTGCTGATGCCGACTGCTTCATCCAGCCGTATGATATCGCGGCATTCCTGTTGAAAGAGTCGTACGAGCCATTGACCCAGGCAAACCGTGGATCGATCAATGCATCGCAATTCGGGTTGTCGGTCGGGCCTATTCCCATTTCCGTTGTGCCGCAGCCAATGGACTTATACCATGCTGCTGCGGTTTGAAGCTTATTGGAATGGCATGTCATACAGTCAACCTGAACATTGTTGTCGCCAAAAAGCTGGTCGGTGGAATTGGCGCTGGTCAGCTCGACGATGCCTGCCGGAAGTATTGCTCCGCTTGAACTGATACGCGCAGCAAGATAAGTGTATCTGTCGCCTTCGTTGGTAGTGCCTGCCTGTCCATACGGCAGCATGTCCCTGTCATATTCCATCTGGCCGCCGCCTGCATGGCAAACACCGCACTCTTTTGCCCATGCTGCGGAGGGTGATTCCAACTGCCTTAATGCGGCAACCAATACGTCTTCTGCTGCCGGCCCGGTAATAACATCTTTTGCCGCCAACTGGCGGTTAGAGGGTGGTCAGTACCTGCCCCACATACCGGGGGAGCTCGCAAATGCGGGTACGCCCCAGATCTGTCTCATAGCATTATTGAATTCTTCGTTTCTTCCGTGCTGGCTGTGTTTTCCCACTGATGCGCCGTGCGCGGGAGATTTTGCCGTCCAGTCCTGGTATACTATTTGACCACTTGAGTTTGGATACCCCTGATTATGGGTCACCGTACTGGTGGCTAATGACTCGTAGTCAGGGCACTTTCCCAGGGTATTGCAATTCCCGGCAGGTGCTGCAGCAAACCACGCTGCCCTTGCATCTTCGTTCTGGCACCACGTGTTTTTGTCAATGCTATAACTACCGTTATTACAGTTGAAATGGCAACCACCGCATGTCTGCTTCGGGCTATAAGCTTCTCCTGATGCTGCAAGAGAACCGTCAGCCTTCTTCGTAAGAACATCGATATTCTTAGACGCATGGTCTGCCATTACCACGGTAACGCCGGCAAGGAGCAATACGATGCTGAGTATTGCCATAAACATTATCCTTGGCCTTGTCATAAACTCCTCCTCTTCCTGTAAAGTATGGAACTCTGAAGAACTTAGCTGTGAGAAAATTTCCGATTCGCCTTCTTCATTGCCTGCCGCTGTTCACGCCTGCCGCTCTTCATTCTTCAACTGGGGGGTTGGGGGGGAATGAAGGCTTATCTCTCCGACATGTTATTAAGCAAGTACCATGCCAGCAATAAATTTTCAACTATTATAGTAAGATAATATTTTTGTTCTGAGAATTCCCTGAGCATCCCATGAAAAGAATGGTCATTTTACCCCAATATGGGGTCATATCACCCCGCATGACATGCTAATATTGAACCAGGCGCGAAGAAAGTCCGTATTGTCGGGGTTCAGCCCCGACGATAACATGTTACACGGCATTTCGCCCTCAGTAAATGAGGGCGCTACGTACTTAAAAATTGAAACCAGGCACTAAGACACAAAGAAAGCTTTAAAAATACTATCCAGCAGCAAGTTGGCGAGGTATACAGTCACTAATTTTTCCCCTCCATCATGATTTGGGAGGAGATCAAGGAGAGGGTGAAGCATCCGACATCCCCGCACTTCATCCCCACCTAACCTCCCCCATCAAGGGGGAAGGCTCTAAGCGATTGCCTTGGTCCATAATAATCCCGATGTCGGAGGGATTTTACTCCACTACGGGGTTATTTCACCCCAACATCCTGCGTACATTCACCCATTCAGTTTAAACCCTATGTTAAATAGGAGAATATTTTCTGGCACTATGATTGCATTATTTACGCTCAGCCTGCCGATGTTGCAGTTGTTTCAGCTCATTCTGGTGGTGGGGGCCACAGAGAGAGCAAGCTACAAGCTACAGAAGTAAAAAGTTGGCAGTAAAACAAGGGTCTGTTATAAACAGCCCTAAACTGTCTTTGATAATCAAAGACAAAAAAGGAGGAAGTCATGAAAAAGTACATTGTTTTAGCAGTATGCCTCGGGATGCTTTTGGTGTCCTCGATGGCCATGGCAACAGATTGGACCAATACCGTACCAGGTGCTGGTATCTCAGGAACGGCCCATGACTTTAGTTTAGCTAACCAAAGCACCAAATATGGAGCGGCTGACGCGACTGGCTATGGCTCTCAGAAAGGCACCAGCCTTGACAGGATCTGCGTTTGGTGCCATACGCCTCACTTCTCGATGAAGCCGAACGATCCTTCCAGCTCGGACCCTGCGGTACTGGTAAACTATCTCCCGCTCTGGAACCACACCCTGTCAGCCTACACCTACGCGCTCTATTCCAACGGGACCGACCAGCCGACTCAGGGCTCACACAGGTCACAAGCAATAGATGATATCGGCGGCAAAGTCCTGCCCGGAAGCGTATCGCGGCTCTGCCTGAGCTGCCATGACGGCAGCATTGGCGTGAACGCCTATGGAAACATCATAAGCGGCAGGGGCGACATGGCGTCATCCAACGGCCAGAATCACGAGCCGATGCTTGCGGACAAGGTCATCGATGTGATGTATAAAATCGGCGACAGCGACACCGGTTCTGTGGGCGACCTCTCGAATCATCATCCGATAGGCTTTACCTACCCCACAACGTCACAGGATAATGAGATCAAGGATAAAACCACTGCAGTGGGTACAACCGGACAAACCATCGGTGATCTTCTCTGGGCCGGCAAGATGGAATGTACTTCATGCCACGATGTCCATAACTCAAGGAACGAGGGAGAGAAGTTCCTGTATGTTTCAGACTTGCAGAGCAAATTCTGCCTGACCTGCCACGATAAATAGGGCAACCGTTGTTAAGCGTATGAGTTTATATGGGGGGATCACATCCCCCCATATCTTTTTTTTTATGATTTCGATGTTTCGCATATATATTTCTTAATGATCATCCTATACATACATTCGCTATAATTTTTCACATCATCATTACGGGCAATTCACAGGAAAACACGGCAGTCTGTCGGCACTTTATGATTATGGAGTTTCTTCCGAACGAGGCAAGGGAATTTTTGTTTGACGTGCTTTGTCTTTTTTCGAATGGATGCTTCTCAAAGGGCCGGTCTGTTCGCAAGGGTCGCCCGGTTTCCCTTTTTTTATAAAAAGATTGCAATAAACCATAAAAGTCAGTATCATATGCAGCCGGATGCCGTAAGACTTTAAAACACAAGATTGGAGTTATATTACAATCCATGCATTACACAAAAATCATCAAAAGTCTCAGCGTAATTATCATGGTCATTATCGCGGGATGCGTCTCGGGTCCTGAGAAGAAGCCGGAACCGGTATTTTTCCCTGAACCCCCGTTCCCTGCCCGCATCCAATACCTCAGATCATACACTACCGCAGCGGATATCGAGCAGAAGAAATCCGTGTTCGAAGTCTTTATTACCGGACAACAGGACAGGATCGCTTACCTGGATAAACCCTATGGTGTCGCAATTCATGACGGCAAAATTTATGTTTGCGATACCAACGCAACGGTGTTTGTTTTGGATCTCAAGAAGAAATCCTTCCTGCCGCTCGAGGCTGCAACACGGGGCCTCGGGAAAGTGGTCCAGCCTTTGAACATCAGTATTGATAAAGAGGGAAATAAGTATGTAGCGGATCCTATCGGACGCAAAGTGGTCCTCTATGATAAAAATGACGTTTATATAAAGTCTTACACAATACCGGATCAATGGAAGCCGTTGGACGCGGTAGCGTATGAGGACAGGCTGTATGTGGCAGATGGGTTCGGAGGCCATATACGGGTTTTCAATAAAGAAACCGGCGAGCTCGTGCAGAGCATCGGAAACGAGCCGGACCCTAAATATGGCCGTCTTATATTGCCCACGAATATCACGTTCGATAATGAAGGGTATTTATATGTTGCGGACGCGGGGAAATTTCAGATCGTCAAGTTGGACAGGGACGGCCACATCCGGGGAGTGATCGGAGAGCTCGGAGACCGTGTAGGCAGTTTTACACGGCCGCGAGGCGTCGCGATAGATAAGCAAAACAGGCTCTACGCCGTCGATGCCGCGTTCAATAATGTCCAGATATTCAATAAAGACGGCAGGTTGCTCTTTTTTTTCGGACAGTTCGGGATCAAACGCGGCAGTCTGTTCCTTCCGGCCAAGATAGCCATAGATTATGATAACATCAGCTATTTCCAGGAATACGTCGATCCACACTTCGAGATCGAAGGTATTATGATTGTTACCAGTCAGTTCGGCGACTACATGGTGAATGTTTACGCTTTGGGAAAAGAGAAGGGGAAAACATATCCCACCGAAGAAGATGTCATCAAAGAGCTTAAGGACAAGGAAGAGAAATTTAAGAAGGAACACCCCGAACAGGGGAACAAGCCCGAAGAGATCAAAGGGGAAACCGTAAAATCGTCCGAAGACGCGAGTTCTCAACCGGGAAAATAAGTTTTTTGAGTTTCGAATAGTGGGCAAACGAGCAGCAATAATCATAGTCTGTATCTTTGCAGCCGCCGTGCTATGCGCATGTGAAGCCCGGACACGGTACAGGGTTCTCAGTTTTTTCTTTGACGGGGTGCCGAACCCTGACCAGACCATCACGAAGACCAAACGAAAAAAGGGAGGTACCGACGGATCGGGAGAGATAAAAAAAGGTCGTTCCGAACATGGTCCTTATGCCGCCGGTCTGTGCGAGGGATGCCACCAACGGAGCACGAATAAGCTCCTCATGCCGGCGGAAAAACTTTGCTCATACTGTCATACCGTAAAGTCGGAGAAGAAGCGGGTCCATGGTCCGATGGCCTCGGGCGGATGCAGAATATGTCACGAACCCCATTCGTCGCCGAATCGCTTTCTCCTCGTGTCGGAATCAAAAGAGTTCTGCCTCTACTGCCATGATAAAAAGGAAATAGCTTCTCGTGAAGCGCACAAGGACCTGAGCGCGGAATGCACCGAGTGCCATGATGCGCACGGTTCCGACAACGAGTTTTTATTGAAATAGTTTACCGAGTCATGATCAAGAAGAAAAAGTTTGGTATTACGCTTGAAAAAATCACGATGGGAAATAACGCGGCTTTCTATCATAGTCATGCTTTTTTCAGCAGGCGGGTTTTTGGTTTTTTCTTCCACGTCCCATGCCAGCGCGTCGCAATTTGTTCCGATCATCTCCCGGTACTCGGGTACCCTGGATGTGCAAATACTCTTTTATCAAAACCTCAATAAAGGACCGATGGGGGGAACAAGAAGCTCCGAAATGAGATTTGATGAGCGCCTGTGGCTTTTCGCGGGCGGCTATGTCTACCATCCACGGTTCATCCGCTTTGACGGCCAGATCGGGGTGGCATGGGAACAGCAGAAATTCCAGAATAACGGATCGAATTCGTCCTGGAACTCCGGCTGGGGAGATTTATACAAATTACACGCAAAGATATTGCCGTATCATCCTTACAACATGGAGCTTTTCACCGAGCGAGGGCGTCCCATTCGAACAGGAACAACGTCTGCGGCCGGACACGATGTCTTTACGACCAGCGGAGCAATATTTCGATACAGAAAAAAACCCGCTTCTCTGACGATGAGCTACATAGAATCGAACAGTGATATCGGAGCGCTTACGATTCATACCGCCACACGATCGGCATCGGGCAGCTATAGTATCGGACCGTTTAGAAACTCCGCAGGATACAGCACTATGGATTCCGAGGCCAATTTGTCCCAGGAGAGATCCTCCCGGATGTCCTATTATTTCATCAATTCCCTGCATTTCAATCGAAACAAATCCAGCCTGTTGACCAGCGGTATCGAAGGAAGTAGAAATACTCAGGAAAGCAACCTGTCCTTTTTCAGAACCGAGGACATCCTTCGCTGGAATGAAGAGCTCTCGATTGAGCTCCCCTGGAACATATTCTCCTCGGCGGGTTACCGGTATGAGCAGCACTCTACCGCCATGAACATGGAGAATCAGCCGACCAGCGGACAAATCGCCCGGGAAAACAGCGCTTCCTCTTTCACCCTTACGAAGCGTTTTTACAACAGCCTGACAACGGCGTATAACGCCAACAGCACGATAAACCGCACCGGCGGAGGAGATTTCAGATCTCTGAATCAGGCTTTTAACGCCAATTATACGAAAATGATCCCGTCCGGCAGGTACAGTTTGAACACGTTCGCCCGGTTCAACGACATGTCGATATATAATAAACCGATCGTTACTGATGAGAAACACAGTGTAGACATGAGCAGCACCAGCATAAAGAAATATTTCGATCTCAATCTGCAGCCTGTCAATATACCCTCAATTATCGTTTACGTTAATTCAGGCCCCCCGCTCAATAATCTCATTCTCCTGATAAAGGATATTCATTACAAAGTCCTGCCGGGCGGCGGTGCGGTCACGATTACGGATATTGTCCTTCCTCCGCCGCTCCTGGATGATAGAACGTATGAATTTTATGTCACCTATTCCACGGAGGCGGTCGAGTACAGAACCACGGATATCGGATATTATCAGCGGTTCGACCTGCTCAATGGCTTGATCAGCCCGTATTACGGCTATTCCAAAACGTATCAGACATTATTATCCGGCACGCTCCCTCAGGAACCCGCATCTTCGTCAACCGAGATCATGGGCTTTTCGGTTTCCAAACAACCCTATTCATTTATGGTGGATTTTCAGAGTTCTGAGTCGAATCTCAATCCGTCCAGATCATTCAGAACGCTCCTGAATTATCGCGACACGATATCCGCGAACACCAGTCTGCAGGCACAGCTTGATTATAAAACCACTGATCGGTCGGGTATCCACGGATACTCTTCCACGACGACCGGAATGAATGCGCATGTACAAAAAGCCGTGCCGAAATTAAATCTTGCTTTTTCGGTGGGCGGTTCGTATTATCACAACAGTTCAACGCTCTCGACCGACACGTATCAGCTGAGTTCAGTCCTGACCTGGAGGATAGAGAAACTCACGATCACGATGGGAGCTGTTGCAATACTGACTAAAACGGCTTTTAATACGTACCTGAACGAGCAATTCACGCTGACCCTCAGCAGAAGGCTCTTCTAATAAGAAGTCAAGATTTGTCACAAAATGCACAGAAGGCACAACGGTAAGACCCCAAAGCATCTCTCCGAGCCTTTTTTGCCTGTACCCAGCGCCAATAAGTGCGCATGCGCCAATGCAGGGTGTGACTTCTGTGGCTAAAAATGACTTTTTACGAATCTATCAAACTTTACACTCGTGAACAGGGAGGTACCATGAAAAACGCTTTCCGTATCGTACTTGCAGTGCTATTTTGTTCCGTCATCGCTCTCACCACGCAGGGCTGCGCAAAAAAACCCGCGCCGGCGAAGGAACCGGAACAGATTAAGAAAACAGGCCAGGAAGAAGCAAAAAAGGTCGTTGCCGCTACGGTCAACGGCGCCCCGATCACCATGGAAGCGCTGATAAAGATGATGAACAGCCTGAGCGTCAAGAAGTCTCCCGATGAGGCGCTGCTGACCAACGAAGAGATTAAAAACAGGGCGTTGGACAGGCTGATCCTGATGGAGCTCGCATACCAGAAGGCAACGGCCCTGGGTCTTAATCCGGACCCGCGGAATATCGATAACGCGATAACCAACCTCAAGGTGAACGCGGGCGGCGAGAAAGAATACGCGGCATTTCTCGCTCAGCAAAACGCAACCGAAGCCGATTTGCGGGCTCAGGTGAAACGGAGCCTCGCGCTTGAGCTCATCTTTGCGCAAGAGGTGAGCAACAAGATCACGGTCCCTGAAGATGAAATAAAGAAAGAATACGAAAAGGAGAAACAGCGGTATATTCAGCCTGAAAAGGCATCGGTCATTGATGTCGCGTTTCTTCTCAAAGAAAATAACAAGGCCTCTCTTAAGAAAGCGAATGACATCCTCAAAAAGATACGCGCCGACAAGGGCAAGGACCCCTGGAAACTCGTTCTCGACGGCACCTTTATCGTGAGGAACATTGATATCCACAAGGATAAACAGAAAGAACTGTATGCCGCGGCAATAAAGCTCAAGGCGGGCGGCCTTTCCGGCGTGATCAAGACGTCCGACGGCCTCCATATCATCAAACTCAAAACCTACTCGCCCGAGAGGCAGCTCTCCTTTGACGAGGTCAAGGGGTCTCTCGAAGGCAAATTCAGGATACAGGCGCGGCAAAAAAGACAGGAGGAATGGGGACGTGAATTGAGAAAGGATGCAAAGATCGAAATAGCGGTCACCAGTATCGAGATCACGGACGGTCCGAAAGACGAGATAAAAGAGAAAAAGAGTGATGACCCGACGTCGCGCCCATAAACTCCTCGTATACCTGTTTCTGGCGTCGTTCCTCGCGAACGGGTGTGCGTCAAAATGGGGCCTCCAGAGCGAGTCCTCACAAAGGCCGCCGCAGTGGTTCGATCATTCGGGAACGGAACGGATACGACATATCGAGACGGTGAAAGGTTTCAAAGAAGTGGGTGAGTCTGTCGGGAACAGGTTCAAATACCTCTTCTTCGGACGGAGCACCGGCAATACACTCATACGACCTGTTGCGCTCGCAACAAGCCGTGATGGAAGGTTCGCGATCGCCGATATGGGATGTCCGTGCGTACATCTGTACATACCGGCCGAGCAAAAATATCGCCGGATCGACGGCACGAACACGGAAGACCTGCGATCTCCGGTAGGAGTGGCGTTTGATGATGACTTGAAACTGTATATCACTGATTCTGTTCTGGGCGCCATCCAGGTATTTGACAAAAACGGAGAACCGCTCTTTTCAATCAAGAAAGCCGGGGTCACGGTCCTTCAACGACCGACCGGTCTGGCATATTCCTCAGAGAATAAAATTCTTTACGTCGTCGACACTCTCGCTCATGATGTTTACGCGTTCAATCCCAAAGGCGACCTTCTCTTTTCTTTTGGTGAACGGGGGATCAAAGACGGTCAATTTAATTTTCCAACGCATATCGCCGTTTCTTCCGGCACTGTTTATATCGTAGACGCCATGAACTTCAGAATACAGGCATTGGATTCCCGAGGTAAGTTTCTCGCGTCCTTCGGCAGGCATGGAGACGGGTCAGGCGATTTTGCCATGCCGAAAGGGATCTCTGTCGATCGGGATGGCATTTTCTATATTGTTGACAGTCTCTTTGATAATGTACAGCTATTCAACCTGAGCGGGGACCTTCTTCTGACACTCGGTTCCCGCGGGTCCGCAAGCGGAGAGTTCTGGCTCCCGTCAGGAATATTTCTGGACGAAAACGACAAACTGTATGTATGCGATACCTATAATCAGAGAATACAAATTTTTCAGATCATAAGGAAAAACTTGCGATGAATGGGATGAACCGCATAGGCGTATTTGTTCTTGCCGGGTCCGCGCTCTTCTGTTCTGTTATGGCTGTCGATACTCCGGAGGCAAAAACGAGTATTATCAGCACCAAGCACAACCTCTCTTTCTTAGGCACCGGTGAAATCACGGCAACGAGCGAAACACGGATTTGTATTTTTTGCCATACGCCGCATAATGGTGCGCCTCAAACTCCTCTCTGGAATAAAAATTTAGAGTCGATAACGTATGACGTTTACGGCGACAACAGCACCATGCGCGCCAAACCGTCCCAGCCAAGCGGTCCGACCAGGCTCTGTCTCAGCTGCCATGACGGCACGCTCGCGCTCGGAAACGTGCGCCGGCCGCTGGATCCCATCACGAAACAACCGATTGTAATTGAAATGAAAAAAGAGATTACCTCCGACAGGCGGTCGTACATCGGAACATCTCTCGCTGATGATCATCCCGTCACTTTTTCCTATTATGATTCGCTCCCGAACCCGGAGCTTTATCCGACCCCCCCCACGGACCTTCTCTTTTATTCAAATACCATGATGCATTGTTCAACGTGTCACGATGCGCATTCAAATGATAATAAAAAATTTCTGGCCGTTGATAATGAAAATTCAGCGCTCTGCTTAAAATGCCATATCATGGACGGCTGGTCCCAAACGACCTGCGGTACAGCGATGAGCATCTGGAATGAAGTGGAACCGAATCCGTGGCCGCGGACGGGGAAAAATACGGATTTTAACTGGACGACGGTGAAACAGAACGGCTGCGAAAACTGCCATTCTCCGCACTCCGCACAGGGCCCGAAAAGGCTCCTGACCTGTTATGACAGCCCCGAGAGCTGCGCCCCGTTCAGCGAAGAGGGAAACTGTTATCCCTGCCATAACGGACATGTGGCAAAAAAGAACATCAAGTCGCAATTTGCGAATATTTCAAGACATCGGGTTGAAACCGCCCAGGGTGTTCATGACCCGAAGGAACCAGCGGTCGGCATTACCGGTCATGTGGAATGTGCTGATTGCCATAACCCCCATGCGGTGAATGGAGATACGGCAGCGGCGCCAAACGTTTCGGGCAGACTGAAGAAGGTGAGCGGCGTGCTGAGCGACGGTGTGACTCCGACGTTCCCGTCCCCTGCGGATTATGAATATCAGATATGCTTCAAGTGCCATGCAAGCTCAGGCGATCAAGTCATGCCCTATATACCACGGGTGATCGCCAATACGGATAAAAGCTCACAGTTTAACACCGTGAACCCCTCGTACCATCCGGTTGTCTCCTCGGGAAAAAATTCTGCTGTCCCGAGCATCATCACGCCCAGCACCGATCCCGAAGCCCCGGCGAATTTGACCACCTCGAGCATAATCTATTGCACAGATTGCCACAGTGATGACAGCGTTGCAAATGGAGGATCGGGCTCACGGGGTCCGCATGGATCACCGTGGGCTCCCATATTAAGAAGGGAGTATATAACCTCGGGTTGGATGCCCGACAGCGAACTGAATAGTCCGTATAGCCTCTGTTATCGGTGCCATAATCAAACGAGTATTCTCAGTGACGTGAGTTTTCAAAAGAACACGCTGACAGGTAAAGGCGGGCACAGCCTGCATTTGGGGTCCACCGTAGGCGCACCGTGTTCCGTATGCCATGACCCGCATGGGGTAAGAGATGATGGGCTATCAGGAAATCACTCACATCTCATAAACTTTGATACGAGAAATGTTGCGGGCCCGTCAGGAGACGCCACCACACAACCCACGTTTACGGACACCGGAACCTATTCGGGAAGTTGTACTCTCATCTGTCACGGACGAACCCATACAAATGAATCATACCCGTAAAAAACGCGAAATGGTCCGTTCCGCCGAAGGGAATGCGCTCACTCCGGAATTCAGGATGTATAGGATGCAGAATCAATACCCAGTTTCTTCAAACGGTACCGAAGGGTGTCTCGGCTTATATCCAGAAGACGCGCCGCTTTCCGCTGATTGCCGTCCGCAAGCTTGAGCGCCGACTTGATGTATTCTGCCTCCATCACCTTGAGAGACAGACCGTTGCGTGACCCCGCATCCGCCTTCCCGGCTTCGTCATGCTTAAATACCTTTTCTTCCTTTTTTGACGGAGCACCCGCGTTTTTTTGCTCGAATAAAATAGGCGGGAGATCGTCAATGTCGATCTTTTCACACTTTGCCAGGATCACCAGCTTCTCGATCAGGTTTTTCAATTCCCTGATATTCCCCTGCCACGAATGCTCCTGAAGGAAATTGAGCGCCCGCTGGGAAATTCCTTTACACGTGCAGTGGTATTTTTCACTGTAGCGCTTGAGATAGTGCTGAACAAGCACTGGTATGTCCTCTTTCCGCTCTCTGAGCGGGGGCATCTCTATGGTCACCACATTCAAACGATAGTAGAGATCAAGTCTGAACTTCTTCGCCTGCACGAGATCATAGAGGTTCCTGTTCGTCGCGGCGAATATCCTGACATCAGCATGGATATTCTGAAGTCCGCCGACCCTTCTGAACTTCCTTTCCTCGATCAGGCTGAGGATCTTCGATTGCATCGGATACGGCATATCTCCGATCTCGTCGAGGAACACCGTCCCGCCCTCCGCCATTTCAATAAGACCCTTCTTCGCGGCCTTCGCGTCGGTGAACGCGCCCTTTTCGTGCCCGAACAGTTCACTTTCTATGAGATGTTCGGGAATATTCGAACAGCCGATCTCCACGAAAGGCTTCCCCTTCCGCGGACTTAATTCGTGCATGATCTTACAGAGAAAGCTCTTGCCGGTGCCGCTCTCGCCGAGCACAAGGATCGTCACATCGGTTTTGGTGGCCAGACGTTCCTTGATCCTGGCAACTTCTTTCATTGCAGTGCTCGTAAAAACGAAATCAGCCGTGGGAAGCGTCTTCGCATCCACGGCGCGCTCATCCTTCGTCGTATCAAGGATAGCTTTTAATTTGTCAAAATCTATGGGTTTTTCCAGATAGTCAAGGGCGCCCCTCTTCATGGCCTCGACGGTGCTCTGTACATCGGCACACCCGGTGATCATAATAACAATAATCTTGGGATTGGTCTCTTTAATGGTCTTGAGCAGCGCCAGGCCGTTGGAGTCCGGAAGGTTGATATCCAGGATGACGATGTGGGGATTTGCCTCTTCAATGCTTTTGAGCGCATTGAGGGCGGAATCCGCAGTTATGGCAATAAAACCTTCTCCCTCAACAAACGACTTCAGAGAATATCTGATGAGAGATTCGTCATCAACAACGAGTACCTTTTTATTGAATATTTTATCCTGACGCGGATGGGGAGATCGGGAATGAGACAAACACGCTACATCGGAGACATTGTTCATCATGACCCCTCCTGTGTCCTTTTCTCATGGAGAAAGTGCATCCTCAAGAAATATCCGGCTACAATACCGTTTCTGTTCTTCTCTGTTGACGTATTGATGACAGGTAACGAGCAAAAATAATTTTTATCAATCTTTTATGCAATTAATTTAACTTCAAGCCATCGGACAATAAAAAACCTTCCTTAACTCAGGGCGCACCACCACCCTTTTTAGGAAGGCTTCAAGACCATCCAGCTTCATTTTCATCCATCATGAGACGAAAATGAATATATAGCATTATTCTGTTACAATCCTGGCTGATATTTTAAATGAATTCCTTGCCTGATGTCAAGCTAAATTCTAAACTAAAAGGCTAACAAGGCTTTTAGTTAAACATACACTATAAATAATGACTGCAACATACTGATATTTCGATCATTAATAGGCATATAAATATCGTTAACAGAAAGAATATTTTCAAGAAGTGCGTGTTCAATCCGCTGCTCATTCATATAAATGTGAACTCAAATCTAACGCTAAAATTGGCAACATGTTGAATTGATTTAAGTATTTCACTGTTGACGCTGTGCATTGCTGCCTGTAAAAAACAGGCCATGAGATTGAATTGTGTTTCATTGAAAAAAGATAGAGACATATAGAGACATACTGAAACAGGTATGAACAGAAAAAAACACTGAAGTGCTTATTACGGGGCTCTTGAAATTTATGAATGAATGCCACGTCAAAACAACAGGGCTTTTCAAGGAAGGTTCGCGAAAAGATACGTTAATAATAACTATCAGAGCATCATAATACGTTTAACAATCATGGGATCTAATGTCGTCCGTGAGCAGGCTCTCCATTATATATACTAAAAAAAGATGGAGTAATCTTATTTTCAGATTACTCCATCGCTCTCTTTGCTTTGTCTCACTTGACCAATCGATCAGTTGGTCGTACTTATCTGGATGAACCACATTGCGGTATTGTTGGATTCGTCCAGCTCCGTGATCACCTTGCCTTCATCCGCCATGGCGATGATGTAGTAGTTCCCGGGCGCGGTTCCCGTTGGGATGGTCACCGTCGTGCTGCCGATGTCTTTGGCCCCGGCAGCAAGCGCGGGAATTGTCCGGCTGTCCAGAAGGACGGCGGTTGAATCTATCGAGCTCTTCGCTGAGAAATAGATGCTCGTCGTTGTCGCTCCCGCGTCGCCAGGCCCTTCGTTCTTTGTCGTGTCCGTAACCGTGATGCTCTTGCCTGCCCCGCCCGTGGGCGGCCCCGTCAGGGAGCTCACGCTCAGGTCGGAGCCGATCTGGATGAACCACATTGCGGTATTGTTGGACTCGCTCAGCTCCGCAGCCGCATTGCCGGAATCCGCCCTGGCGATGACGTAGTAGTTCCCGGGCGCGGTTCCCGTTGGGATGGTCACCGTCGTGCTGCCGATGTCTTTGGCCCCGGCAGCAAGCGCGGGAACCATCCGGCTGCCAATCTGGACGGCGGTTGAATCTATCGAGCTCTTCGCTGAGAAATAGATGCTCGTCGTTGTCGCTCCCGCGTCACCAGGCCCGTCGTTCATCGTGGTGTCCGTGACGCTGATGCTCTTGCCTGCCCCGCCCGTGGACGGCGCGGTCAGGGAGCTCACGTTCAGGTCGAAACCGATCTGGATGAACCAAATCGCGGTATTATTGGACTCGTACAGTTCCTTTACCGCATTCCCGTCATCCGCCCTGGCGATGAGGTAGTAGTTCCCGGGCGCGGTCCCTGACGGGATAGTCACCGTCGTGCTGCCAATGTCCTTGGCCCCGGCTGCAAGCGCAGGCACCGGCCGGCTGTCCAGAAGGACGGCGGTTGAATCTATCGAGCTCTTCGCTGAGAAATAGATGCTCGTTGTTGTCGCTCCCGCGTCGCCAGGCCCCTCGTTCATCGTGGTGTCCGTGACCGTGATGCTCTTGCCTGCTCCGCCCGTGGACGGCGCGGTCAGGGAGCTCACGCTCAGGTCGGAACCGATCTGAATGAACCAAATTGCGGTATTGTTGGACTCGCTCAGCTCCTTTACCGCATTCCCGGAATCCGCCTTGGCGATGAGGTAGTAGTTCCCGGGCGCTGCCCCTGACGGGATGGTCACCGTCGTGCTGCCAATGTCCTTGGCCCCGGCAGCAAGCGCGGAAACCGGCCGGCTGTCCAGAAGGACGGCGGTTGAATCTATCGAGCTCTTCGCTGAGAAATAAATGCTCGTTGTTGTCGCTCCCGCGTCGCCAGGCCCCTCGTTCTTTGTCGTGTCCGTGACCGTGATGCTCTTGCCTGCTCCGCCCGTGGACGGCGCGGTCAGGGAGCTCACGCTCAGGTCGGAACCGATCTGAATGAACCAAATTGCGGTATTGTTGGACTCGCTTAATTCTGCGATCACCTTGCCGTCATCCGCCCTGGCGATGAGGTAGTAGTTCCCGGGCGCGGTCCCTGTCGGGATGGTCACCGTCGTGCTGCCAATGTCTTTGGCCCCGGCTGCAAGCGCGGAAACCGGCCGGCTGTCCAGAAGGACGGCGGTTGAATCTATCGA
>Ga0209342_10001510_pt1 | contig 26182 bp, 25 predicted proteins | sample RifCSP16_2_FD_184023 | JGI IMG/M metagenome (GOLD analysis project Ga0209342, IMG submission 184023) | Soil microbial communities from Rifle, Colorado - Rifle CSP2_sed 16_2 (SPAdes) (version 2) | ecosystem: Environmental > Terrestrial > Deep subsurface > Rock core/Sediment | place: Rifle... | reverse complement strand
TGGAGCGCAACCAGGGGCGCCTCCCGGATTCCCCCTGGCTGGAACACGGCGTCCTGGGCTTCAACTACCGGATGGACGAATTGTCTGCGGCGCTCGGGGTGGCCCAGTGCCGGCGGTTCGCGGACCTGGTGCAGAAACGCCGACGGGTGGCGGAGCATTACGCGCGGGCCCTCGGGGAGATCGAGGAGATTCGCCTCCCTGCAACCCTCCCCGGCACGCGGCCCAACTGGTTCGTCTATGTGGTTCGGTTGGCCGACCAGGTTGACCGGGACCTCCTGGGGCGGTTCCTGGCGGCCCGGGGCATCGAAACGCGGCCGTACTTCCCGCCGATCCATCTCCAGGCGCCCTACCGGCAGCAATTCGGGTACGCCGAAGCCGCGTTCCCCATCTGCGAACACGCAGCGCGCGGCACGCTCGCGCTGCCGTTCTTCAACGATCTGACCGAAGAAGCCGTGGGAGTCGTCGCCCGCATACTGCGGGAGGGGGTGCATTCCTGTGTGGCGGCTCAGTCTTAGGCCAACGCTGACGCTGCGCACGGCGGTCTTTCTCGCCGGCGACATCTTGATCTGGAGCCTGGCGCTCTTTCTGGCGTTCTACCTGCGCTTCGACGGCGCCATCCCCCCGCACCATCTTGCACGTCTGCCGCTGCTCCTGCTGGTCTTCGTCCCACCGAAGGTGCTGTGGCACTACCTCTTCCGCCTTTACCGGGTGACCTGGCGACTCGTGGGCCTGACGGACCTGCTTAACGCCTGGAAGGCCAACACGCTGGCCTCGGTGTCGGTCTTCCTCCTGCTCCTCTTCCTCACGCGGCCGCTCCTGGGGTTCTCGGTTATGACGCGGAGCGTGCTCGTGCTCGACTACATCCTCAGTGTGGCGGCGATAATGCTGTTCCGCTTCAGCCGCCGGCTGTGGGACTTCCAGCGCGGCGGGATGAGCCTGTCGCGCCGGAAAGCCGGGCGGCGCATCCTGCTGGTCGGCGCCGGGGCGGCCGGCGACCGCCTCAGCCGGTCGATGCTGGATGATCCCCGGAGGCTCTACCGGCCGGTCGGCTTCATCGATGATGACCCGGCGAAGCATGAGACCTACCTGCACGGCCTGCGGGTCTTCGGCGGGCGTACGAGCATCCCGGAGGTCGCGCGGCAGGAGCACGTGGACGAGGTCGTCGTCGCGATCCCCTCGGCTTCACCCGAGGAGCTTCGCGCGATCGTCGATCAGGCGCGCCAGTCGGACGTCCGGCACGTGCGCATCCTCCCGGGGGTGCACGAATTCCTCTCCAGCCGGCCGAGGCTGCAAGACATCCGGGAGGTACAGCCCGATGACCTCCTCGGACGCCCCGCGGTGAAGATCGACATGGATACCATCAGTCGCTTTCTCCAGGGCAAGCGGGTGATGGTTACCGGCGCCGCCGGTTCCATCGGATTCGAAATGGTCCGGCAGCTCTGCCGTTTTCCCTGCAGCGAGATCCTTGCCCTGGATATGAACGAGTCCGGTCTGTTCGAACTGGAGGAGGCTCTCGCCGGCCTGCAACTGGAGGTCCCGGTGCGGACGATCATCGCCGACGTGCGCGACCGCGACAAAGTCGAGTGGGTCCTGCGCACAACCCGGCCGCACGTGCTCTTCCACGCCGCCGCCTACAAGCACGTCCCGCTGATGGAGCGGCACGCGGAGGAGGCGGTAAAGACCAACGTCCTGGGGACGTTCGTCCTGGGTGAGGCCGCAGTCCAGGCCGACGTGGGGACATTCGTCCTGATCTCGACGGACAAGGCCGTCCACCCGAACAACGTCATGGGGGCGACGAAACGCGTGGCCGAGAAGGTCGGCCAGGCGCTGAGCCAGCGCGGGCGCACACGCTTCCTCGCCGTGCGCTTCGGCAACGTCCTGGGGAGCCGGGGGAGCCTCATCCCCGTCCTGCAGGAGCAGATCCGGCGTGGTGGTCCCATCACCCTGACCCACCCAGATATGAAACGCTACGTGATGAGCATCGCGGAGGCCGTCCTGCTCGTCCTGCAGGCGGCGACGATGGACCGCCAGACCAGTATCTTCGTGCTGGACATGGGGGAGCCGGTGCGGATCACAGACCTGGCCGTGGAACTGATCCGCCTCTCCGGGCTGGAGCCGGACAAGGACATCCCGTTCGTCTTCACCGGCGTGCGCCCCGGCGAGAAGATGGAAGAGGAACTCGTTGAGTCGCATGAAGTTCTCCTGCCGACGCCGTTCGATAAGGTATTCGAAATCCAAGTGGACGGTGTGGTACCGGAGGTTGCCCTGCGCCTGGCGCTTCAGGAACTGGAGCGGCTCGTCCGCCAGATGGACGCCGTCGGGACGCGCTCTCTGCTCGACCACATGGCTTCCCAGGAGATGAACCTGCCGGGCTTGGCCGTCGGGGACGAAGCCGCCGGGCGCCCCCGAGGCTGACCCGCCCGGCGCCGGTTTCGCGCGGAAATTCTCATCGCGGTCGTTGCTTCCATGGAGAGTGCCCAACCTACGGTCCTTCACGTGATCAGTTCGCTGGGCCAACTCGGCGGCGGGGCGGAGCGCCAGCTCCTTCTGTATTTCCAGCACCGGAGCGACCGGTGGCGGCACCTCGTGGCCTACCGGAAGCCGCACGCCCTTCTGCAGGAAGAGGTGGCGCGCACGGGGGTCGTCCCGGTGTGGTTGGGACCGGGCGGGTTCCTCCGCCAGTTGGCGCGGCTGCTGCGGCTGGCGCGCCAGGAGCACGCCACCGTCATCCACACCCATCTCTTTGAGGCCAACCAGCTGGGGCGGCTCGTCGGCCGGCTCCTCACCATTCCCGTGATCACGACGGTCACCAACACGCTGGCCGTGGAGGAACGCCTCGTCGCGGGCGACTATGCGCTGTGGAAGTACCGGGTTTCCTTGGGGCTGGAGGCACTGACCGGGCGGTGGGGCACCACCCGGTTCATCGCCATCTCCGAGGTTGTCAAGGCCTCCGCAGTGGCCACGATGAAGGTCGCCCCCTCTCGCGTCGACGTGGTGTACCGCGCGGTTCGCGCCGAAACTCTCGATGGGTCGAAGGCGGCGGGCGGCCCGCTCCTCATCACCACCGGCCGGCTCGTCCCCCATAAGGGGCAGGACCTCTTGGTGCAGATGATGCCGGACGTGCTCGCGCAGTGGCCGGATTGTTGCCTGCAGGTTGTCGGCGACGGAAAGGCCCGCGGGCCCCTCGAACGTCTCACCGCGCAATTGGGCATCGCATCTCACGTCCAGTTCCTGGGGTTGCGCCGTGACGTCCACCACCTGCTGGGCCAGGCTGACGTGTACGTCTACGCATCCTGGTTCGAGGGGTTCGCCAACGCTGTGGCCGAGGCGATCAGCCGCGGGCTCCCGGTGGTGGCCGTCGACCTGCCGGTCTTCCGGGAGATCGCGCCGTCCTCTTCAGTGCTCCTGGTAGAGCGGGACCCGCAGCGCTTCGCCGCTGCGGTCCTCGCGGTCCTGGCGGACTTGGACGCGCGTCGGGCTGCCGCGGCGCGGGAAGCCCTCCGCTTTCAGGAACGCTTCAGCGTACAGCGGTACGTGCGGGACACCGAAGCCGTCTATGCGCAGGCCGCGGCGGTGCGGGTTCCATGAGCGGCTTTCAGATCCGCCACTTCGCACCGGGCGATGAGGCGCAAGTCGTTCGCCTGCTGCGCCAGGTGCTCGACCGGCCTGGCGCCGGCGCGCATGACGAAGCCTATTTCCGATGGAAGCACTTGGAGAACCCCTTCGGTCCTTCCATCATGCTGGTCGCCGAGGCCGAGGGTCGGATTGTCGGATTCCGCGCGATCATGCGCTGGCGGCTGGAAGCGAACGGGCACGCCGTCGCGGCGGGCCGACCGGTGGACACCGTGACGGATCCCGCCCTGCGCCGCCAGGGGGTGTTCTCCGCCCTGACGAGGGCGGTCTTGAAAGACATCGACGCGCAGAGGGTGGAGTTGCTCTTCAACACCCCGAATGAACAGAGCCTCCCCGGCTACCTCAAGATGGGATGGACGGCGCTCGGGCGGGCGACGCGGGACATCTTCGTCGGCGGCCCCCTGGTCTGGGCGCGTCTGATGGGGGCGCGACTGGACGGTCGCCGCCCCGCCCACCGACCCGCCACCGGCGCGCCGGGCACATGGGAAGACCTCGCGGGCGCGCTCCGGTCCGCCCCTTCGGCGGCGCTGAGGGTCGCCAAGGGGCCCGCCTACCTGCGCTGGCGCTACGCCCAGCACCCTTGGTTTCGTTACGAGATTGTGCCGGACGCGCCGGTCGCCACCGTGATGCGCGTCGCCGAGGGTCGGAGGATCCCCGTGGCCATCGTCGCCGAAAGTGCGGCGCGCGGACTGGACCTCTGGACGCACGTCCTCTGGGCTGTGGCCAGGCGGGCGGCAACTCCAGTCGTCCAGGTCCTGTACACTCCGGCCCGCGCGGGCCCGAGCGGCCGGGGCTGGTTTCGGCTGGCCCGTGAGGGTCCAATGATCGTCGTCCGCAGCCCCCGTCCCGACCTCCTCGACCTCAAGGCCTGGTCGCTGGGGACGGGTGAACTCGAGTTCTTCTAGCGCGCGCCGGCCGTGCGCGTCCTTGCCGCCGGCAGCGCGATTCTGCTGCTGGCTGTGGTGCTGGTCGCGATCCTCGCGTCGGAGCGCGCCCTGCAGGCCGTGGGGAATTTCCTGGCGGTGGAGGACCCTCTTGAGCGGGCCGACGCGGTCATCGCCATCAGCGGCGATGGACAGGAACGTGTCGGTGAGGCCATTGCCTTGCTCTGGCAGGGGGACGCGCACTGGCTCATCCTCAGCGGCGCACCGGGAGAGGGCTCCGGCTCCGCGCGCGAGCTGGCCCGCTACGCCGCCCGATTCGGGATGGACAGGGAACGGATCCTGATGGACGATTGGGGGGTCAGCACTGCGGAGAATGCACGCGGCAGTGCGCAGGTGATGCACGCCCAGGGACTGCGGAGCGCCATCCTGGTAACATCGCCCTACCACATGCGGCGCGCCGCCGTGATCTTCCGGGCCTTCTTTCGGCCGGTCGGCCTGACAGTGCGGGCCTACCCCGTGCAGGACAGCTTCTTCAAGCCGGAGGGGTGGTGGCGCCGCCGCTCCGATCGGCAGTTGGTCATCCGGGAGTACGCCAAACTCGCAGCCTTTCTGGTGGGCATCCGATAGATGGTGCGCTCGCAGACGCGCTTTTCGCAGCCGTCGAATCTATCGTCCGGGTTATCGACGAAACGTGGGTTCCCCGATACAGTATTGTCATTCCCGGCTGACCTCTGCATGGGGGCCGCTATGGGCGGAGCTTTCCCCGGAGGACCGTTTCCCGAGGAGAGAGGAGACCTGCAGCCCTGACGCGGGTAGACGAGGGAGGCGGCGGGCGGATCCACGGTGCAGATAGATCGGGGGCACATTCTGGGGCTCGCACTGACCGTCCTGACGGTGCTGGCCGCTATCCAGGCCGGCCACAACATGGTTGAGATCGGTCTTATCGCGCTCGGAATCACGGTCGGCCCGAAGGGAATCCTGGGGTTCGTCTTCCCGTTGATCTGGCTCCACTTCTTCTTGAACCTGATCACGCTCACCCTGATGCTCTGGTCCCTCGGCTCGATGTGGCGGGCAGCCCGCCGCGCGGGGGGCGGGATGGTTCCCCTGCCCGCGCCGGCGCACCCGGCCTGAGCCGCGGTGACCGGTCAGTTGCGTGTGTCGCATTGACGCGGCCTGCTCGACTCCTGGTCATCGGTCTCGATTGCGTCCCGCCGGAGTTCAGCTTCGGTGGGTTCGCCATGCCCCATCTGCAGGGGCTCATCCGGCGGGGTGCATTCGGCCGCCTTGAGAGCGTGATTCCGCCGATCACGGTGCCGGCCTGGGCCTGCATGGTGACGGGCCGCGATCCGGGGGCCCTCGGCATCTACGGCTTTCGCAACCGCAAGGACTACAGTTACGACGGGCTGACCATCGCGATGAGCCACTCCGTGGGCGCGCCGGCGCTCTGGGACCGGCTGGGGCAGGCCGGTTTCCGGTCGATTGTGGTCGGCGTCCCGCCGTCGTTCCCACCGCAGCCCTTGAACGGCCTGATGGTCTCCTGCTTCCTCACGCCCAGCGTGAAGTCGGAGTACACCTGGCCGGCATCCCTCAAGGCCGAGTTGGAGGCGCGCTTCGGCGAGTACCTCTTCGACGTCACCGACTTTCGCACCGAGGACAAGGCGGCGCTGCTGGCCCGCGTCCGCGCCGTCACCGCGCAGAAGTTCGCCATCGTCCGCCACCTCGCCGGGACGCAGCCCTGGGACTTCTTCATGTTCGTGGACATGGGGCCAGACCGCCTGCACCACGGCTTCTGGAAGTACTGGGACCGGCTGCACATCAAGTACACGCCGGGGAACCCCTTTGAACAGGCCTTCCCCGAATACTACGCGTTCCTGGACCAGCAGATCGGCGCGCTCCTCGAGGTCGTCGACCCCGACACCGCGGTCCTGGTCGTCTCCGACCACGGAGCCAAGCGCATGGACGGCGCGATCTGCGTAAATGAATGGTTGCGGCGGGAAGGCTATCTGACGCTCAAAGAGGCGCCCGCCGGTGTCCGCCGCCTCGAACCCGAGATGGTCGACTGGTCGCGGACGGTGGCCTGGGGGGAGGGGGGCTACTACAGCCGGGTCTTCCTGAACGTCAAGGGCCGGGAGCCGCAGGGGATCGTCGATGAACGCGCTTACGATGGGTTGCGCGGAGAATTGATCGCCGGGCTGGAGGCCCTGGGGGATGAGGCCGGGCGGCCGATCGGGACGCGCGTCTACCGGCCGGAGGCGCTCTACCCCGTCAGCCGGGGGGTTCCGCCCGACCTGATCGCGATCTTCGGCGACTTGTACTGGCGCAGCGCCGGCTCTGTCGGCGGCGGCCAGGTCTGGACGCGGGAGAATGATACGGGTCCCGATGACGCCAACCACGCCCAGCATGGCATGTTCGTGGCTACCGGCCTATCACTGGCCCCGGGAGAACGGGACCTCCGCTTGTTGGACATCGCGCCGCTGATTGCGCGGCATTTCGGCCTGACCGAGACTGTCTGAGGAGAGTCAACACTGTGGGAGGATTCACGGTCTGGTTCACTGGCCTGCCCAGTTCGGGGAAGAGTACCCTGGCCGGGCTGCTGGAGGAGGCGCTGCGCACGCAGGGGCTCCGGGTGGAGACGCTCGATGGGGACGCCGTCCGCACGGTGCTGACGAAGGGACTGGGATTCTCCCGGGAGGACCGCGATGAGAACATCCGCCGCATCGCCTGGCTCGCGCGCCTGCTGAACGAGCATGGGGTAGTAGCGATCACCGCGGCGATCTCGCCGTACCGCGCTGCCCGCGACCGGGCCCGGGAGGCGATCGGCCGCTTCGTCGAGGTCTATGTTGACTGTCCACTGGACGTCTGCATCTCCCGCGACGTCAAGGGGCTCTACGCCCGGGCGCAGCGCGGGGAAATCCCCCAGTTCACCGGCGTGTCTGATCCGTACGAGCCGCCGCTGCATCCGGAAGTCGTGGTGGAGACGCACCGGGAGAGCCCCACAGAGAGCCTGGAGAGGATCCTGGGCTACCTGGGAACGGCCGGGTGGATCGGGCAGGGTGTGACGCCCGTGCTCCTCCCGACCTATCTCGTGGCGCAACTGCGGGAGCAGTGGGGCGACCGACTCGAGGCCAGGCTGACAGACCTGCTCGTCCGCCAGGTCAAAGACGGCGACGAACCGCTGAGCGAGGAAGAGCGCGCACAGATCCTGAGCCGACTGCAAAGTCTCGGTTACCTGGACTGACGCGGAGAGGATGAGATGCTGCCCGTACCCCACGGAGGGACCCTTGTTTCCCAGATCGTCGATCCGGAGGAAGCCGCCCGGTTCGTCGCGGCGGCCGACCGGCCAACGGTTGCCCTGAACGCGGAGCAGGCTTACGACGTCGTGAACATTGGGACGGGCGTCTTCAGCCCACTGCGGGGGTTCCTCGGGCGGGCGGAAGTCGAGGCCGTCGTCCAGACGGGGCGGCTGCCCGACGGTCTACCCTGGACGATCCCCATCCTGCTTGATGTTGACGCGGACGCCGCCCCCCCGCCGGGAGAGGTCGTCCTGCTCACGTTTCAGGACCGGCCGTTGGCGCGTCTGGAGGTCCGGGAGCGTTTCCGCTTGGACATGGCGCGCGTGGCGCTGCGGGTGTTCGGCACGGATTCCCCCGGTCATCCCGGGGTGGCTGAACTGTACGCGCGGGGGCCCGTCCTGCTCGCCGGTCCGGTCGAACTCCTTGCCATGCCGGACAACCCGCACGCCCGGTACGCTCTCACGCCGCGCGAGACCCGGGTCCTCTTTGCGGCGAAGGGCTGGCGGACAGTTGTCGGGTTCCAGACCCGCAATGTCCCGCACCTCGGCCACGAGTACGTGCAGAAGACGGCCCTCACGTTCGTGGACGGGATCTTCATCAACCCCGTCATTGGCCGGAAGAAACCCGCCGACTTCCGCGACGAAGTCATCCTGGCCGCCTACGAGGCGCTGATCGAGCACTACTACCTCCGCAGCCGCACGGTGTTTGCCGTGCTGCTGACGGAGATGCGCTACGCCGGGCCACGGGAAGCGATCTTCCATGCCATCGTCCGGAAGAACTTCGGCTGCACCCACTTTATCGTCGGCCGGGACCATGCGGGCGTCGGCAATTACTACGGGCCCTACGCCGCGCAGGAGATCTTCGACGACTACCCTGACCTGGGCATTATCCCTCTCTTCTTCACGGCGTTCTTCTACTGTACCCGCTGTGGTGGGGTCGCCAATGAGAAGACGTGTCCGCACGAGCCGGCCGCGCGGATCGATTTCAGCGGCACCCGCTTCCGGCAGGTCCTGATGGCCGATGGGGCGGCGGACGAATTGGTGCGGGCCGAGGTCCTGGCCGCGGTGCGCCGCTTCGCCGACCCCTTCGTGCCGGCGGGGGAGGGCTGAGCGGTGCGGACCTCCCTGGCTAGCTCGACGGAGGCGGCCGACGTGGCCGCAAGTCCGCCCGTGATCCTGCACTGCCTGGACGGGCTCGGCATCGGCGGAGCCGAGCGCCAATTGATCCTGCTGTTGCGCCACATCCCACCCCAGATGTTCAGGCACGTCGTCTGTCACGTCGGCCCGCGCCGGGAATTGACCGGCGACGTCCGCGCCATTGGGATTCCCGTCTTCGACCTCTCTGGCGGGAAGCGTTACTCCCTCCGGGCGCTCGTCCGTCTGATCCGCCTGGCCCGCCAGATCCGTCCAGCTCTCATCCATGCGGACCACGACAACGGCAAACTCCATGCCCGGCTCGCCTGCTGGGTCCTACGCATTCCTTTGCTGACCACAATGGGTCTGACCGTCCGGCCACCAGTGCGGGCGGCAGGACGCCGGCGCTCTCTCGGCCGGCGGCTGCTCTCCCGGGCCCAGCGTACTATTGCCGACCTGGTCGCTGACCGCATGCTGGCCATCAGTGACACCGTGCGGGACAGCCTCATCCGCAGCGGCGTGTCGCCCGCGCGCATCACAGTCATCCACCGCAGCCTGGACCCCGATGAGTTCCGGCCACTCCCCCCCTCCCAACTGGAGGGCTTACGCCGTTCCCTCGGCCTGGCCGACGCAGGCCCGTTACTTGTGAACGTCGCCCGCTTGATCGGGCGGAAAGGGCAGGAGACGATCATCCGTGCCCTGCCGACCGTCCGGCGCCGCTACCCGGAGACGAAACTGCTCTTGGTCGGAGACGGGCCGGCAGGCGACCGCTACCGCGCTCTGGTACAGGCAGAGGGCGTCGCGGACGCAGTGGTGTTTCTCGGAACGCGCCACGACGTCCCGCGCTTGCTGCAGTTGGGGGACGTCTTCGTCTTTCCCTCGCAATGGGAGGGCATGGGGGTAGCCCTCCTGGAAGCCATGGCCATGTCCCGGCCCTGCGTCGTCTCGGACCTGGACGTGTTCCGGGAAGTGCTCGGACCGGATGGGGTGTTTGTGCCCGTGGGGCGTCCCGACCTGCTGGCTGCCGCGGTCGAGGACCTCCTGGCGGACCCGGACCGGGCGGCAGCTATGGGGCGGCGGGCGCGCGAACGCATAGAGCAGCGGTTCAACATCAGACACAATGCCCTGGAGTTCACCCGTCTCTGCCAGGGGCTGATCGCGGTTTCCCCACGGGGCCAGTCGGTCGGGCAGCCGGCCTGAACCCTCGGCCAGCTGCCCCGGAGAACCCTCGTGTCCCACATCGTGGAAAGGCCGTACGGCTGCCGGCCCGCACGCGAGCGAGACAGAAGCACGCCAGCGCTGCCCTACTGCCGGGGAGGCGCGACCAGGCGTGCAGGGGATGTGTGCAGATGAAGCAGACGACGCGGAATGTGGGATCCCTGTCCGCCAGCCCCATGGCGTTTGTCGGCGCGGGGGTCATGGGCGAGGCGATGATCCGGGGCCTCCTGGCCCGGAACCTCCTCCCGCCCGGCCTGATCACAGCCACGCACCCCCGTCCGGAGCGGCTCGAGACCCTGGCGGCGCAGTTCCACATTCAGACAGCTCAAGACAATCGCGCGGCTGCCGCCGGGGCCGACATCGTAGTCCTTTCGGTCAAACCTCAGGTGCTGGCCCGTGTGTTGCGCGAACTGCGGGGTGCAGTGGGCCCCAACACGACCATCCTCTCGGTGGTTGCGGGGGTGCCCATTGGCGTGATCGTCGACGCTCTGAGGCACCCGGTTGTGGCGCGCTGCATGCCTAACACGCCCGCGCAGATCGGGGAAGGGATGACGGTGTGGACGGCCACTCCTCAGGTGGGATCCGAGCAGCGCGGGCAGATCCGCGCGATCCTCGCTGCTTTGGGAGAGCAGCTGGAGGTGCAGGACGAGCGCTACATGGACATGGCAACGGCCGTGAGCGGCACGGGACCGACGTATGTGTTCCTGCTCATGGAAGCGCTCATCGACGCGGCCGTGCATCTGGGGTTCTCTCGTGTCGATGCCCGCGCGCTGGTCCTGTACACCGTGCGCGGAGCGGCGCTCTTCGCTGGTCGGTCGTCACTCCATCCGGCAGAGCTCCGCAGCCTGGTGACCTCGCCAGGGGGGACCAGCGCGGCCGCGATCTACCAACTGGAGAAAGGCGGCATGCGCACGGTCGTCTCGAAGGCGGTCTGGGCCGCCTTCCAGCGCTCCGTCGCTCTGGGACGAGAGGCACGAGCCGCACGGGAGACTGCAGAGGACGGCCCGGCCGCGGAGGGCGGGAGCCCCGCGCCGCCGATGCGCAGTCCTGGCAGCGTCCTCACGTTACCCTAAGTGCATCAATGTCGGATTCAGACGAGGGGGGACGGATGGACGACGCGCAGGAAATGTGGATGGTGGCGGACGAGATTTCCGGGGCCGTCGACCGCCTGGAGCAGCGGCTGAATCACTTGATCCGTGAAGGTGCGCACGCCGGGAGGAATCTGGTGAACACCGTCGCCGATCTGGAGGCGCTCGTCGCAGAGGTCCAGCCTCAGTACCTGCGCCTGCAGGAACTGCTTACCCCCCGGGACCTCTCGTACCAGTCCTCGATCCGCCTGGGCCAACTGCGCGAGCGGCTCCTTTGGCTCTACCGCAAGGCGCAGCTGGAACGCCTGTTTTTCGCCAAGCTGCAGCTCGAACGCACGCTCCGGGACGAGGTGTACCGGAAGATCATGGAGACCTACGACGAGTTCAGTGAGTTGGAAGAGCGCGAGCAGGCGATCAAGGCGCTGGACGACGAGGAACTGGCTGCCAGTTTGCAGCGGGAACAGGCAGAGCATTCGCGCTCCGCGCAAGGCGAAACTCTGGAGGGCTGAATGAGCCGACCTCTGCCTTTGGACATCCCCGCGCCGTCCAGAGCCGCCCGCCTCTCGCGGTACGTGGCCATAATCCTCACGGTCGGTAGTGCTCTCTTCATCTTCATTTTGGGACTGGAGTTCCTCAAGGGCGGCGCCAGCGGGATGGCCGGATTTCTTCGCGGCCTGCGGGTGGCCGGTTTTGCCAACAACCTCGGCTTCGGCTGGCTGATGGCCTACCTGCTCCTCAGTGGATCCCCTGTAGCGGCGATTGCCGTCACCTTGTTCGCTGGGGGTACCATGACTGCTGTGGAGACCTTCGGCCTCATTAATGGGTCCCGGTTCGGCGCATCGTTCATCGTCCTGTTCACAGGATTTGTCTACTACTTACGGGGCATCCGTGGCCGGGGGGTCGTGACCATGGGAGTCCTCTCGATGGTCACCACCGCTACGATCTATCTGCCCGCTATGGCGCTGGGGCTGCTGGTGCTCCGGCAGAACTGGCTTGCCGGGGTCAGGCTGGAGGCGCCCTTGCCAATCGTCTCGCTGCTCGATCTCGTCTACGATCCGATCACCGGCGCCGCCCGCGCCGCCCTCCCAGCCGTGGTCGTGTTCGCAGTCGGTGTCGGGCTCCTGCTCTTTTCCTTTCGCCTTTTCGACCGAGCCCTCCCCAGCATAGACAGCGACCTCCTCGAGTCCCGCTGGGGGCGGTGGCTGCAGAAGCCGCAACTGACGTTCGCGCTTGGCCTCCTGGTCACGTCGATTACACTCTCCGTCTCCGCGTCCCTGTCTATCCTGGTCCCGCTGGCGGGGCGCGGCTACATCCGCCGTGACCAGGTTGTCCCGTACATTATGGGCGCCAACATTTCGACTTTTGTCGATACCTTGTTCGCTTCCTTACTTGTGGGGGCGCCGGGCGCTTTCACGATCGTCCTGACCGAGATCGTCGCCGTGACCGCCGTGTCACTGCTCGTGCTCCTGACCAGCTACCGCAGTTACGAGGCGGCCCTGCTGGGGTTCAACCGGTTTGTCGCGGCCGACCGTCGACGGTTCTTCGCCTTTGTCGGGCTGCTCGCGTTGGTTCCGCTCACCCTACTGCTGCTGTGAGACCGGCCGCTCGCGCAGAAGCCGCTCCGCCAGATGCGGCCGCGACGATGGCCCGTGATGGGGAGGTGTAAGCATGAAGCCGCGTATTCCGGTGATCGTCGCCGCGGTGCTGGTTGCGGCCGCATTCGCCGCTGGATACTCCGTGCGCTGGGTGGATCTGATGCCCCGTCCGCGCGCCGGAGGACAGGCGCTGGCACAGCCGCAGCCTACGCCTGCGCCGCGGGAGTCACCGCGGCAAAAGGAGCAGCAGGGCAATCGGGACCGCGGGACAGTTGCCGGGACAGTGGAGAGCGTGCGCGACCGGATCCTTGTCGTGAAGGTGACGCAGGCCCGCGGTGTGAAGGTCGATCAGGGCGCGATGCTCACGGTGCAAGTCGGTGTCGACGCTACCATTCTGCGAGGGATCAGCCTGACAGAACTGCAGAAGGGCAGCATGGTGACTCTGCGCGGAAGCCTCGAGAATGGGACCTTCGTGGTCCGGCAGATCATCGTCGACCTGAGAAAATAGTTCGAGTGCCGGGACCGGTGGGCAGAGCGACCATGAGCGCACCTCTTACCCTTTACCGCGTCGGAGGAGCTGGGTCGATCTTCTGCTGATGAATATCCAGCCGCTCCTGGCATATCCAAGGGTCCTGCTCTCCCTGAATCGGTTCCTTCGCCGGCCCATTGACTGTGAGGAAAGCAAGGCACTGATCCGCCGCCGCATGGAAGCCCGCGAGGCGCGCTTTCTGGCCTCCGTTGCCCGGCATATCTACGGCTACGCTCGCAGTCCTTACCTGCCGCTGTTGCGGCATGCCGGGTGTGAGTTCGGCGACCTCCAGGGGCTGGTCCACCGGCGCGGCCTCGAGTACACATTGCAGACGCTGCGTGCGGAGGGAGTCTACTTCTCCTATGAGGAGTTCAAGGGAATGAAGGAGGTCGTGCGCGGCGGCCTGACCTTCGTGGTGTCCGACTCCGACTTCGACAACCCATTCAGGGGAGCGGGGTTTGAGATCATGACGGGCGCCACCCACAGCCGCGGATTTTCTGTTGCTGTGACGATAGACTTCATCGCCGAGGCGATTGCTCCCGCCCTCGGTGTCACTCTGGAGGCCATTAGGGGTCCCGATCCGATTGTGCTCTGGCTGGCCGGGTTTCCCTCAGGTGCCGGCGTCTCGCACTGGCTGGCCCTGGGCAAAATGCGGCGGCCACCCCTCCGGTGGTACTCCATGACCGATCCGCGCGGGCCTTTAGTGGCATTCCGGCATCGGCGGCTCTGGGAGGCTGCCACGATGCTCGCTCGGGCTTGGGGGATCCGCCTACCGCTGCCGGAGTTCATTCCCGTCGGTGAGCCGGGGCCGGTGTCCGAAACCGTGCAGGCGCTTCGGCGTGCCCACGGGGGATGCACTGTCATGACCAGCCCCAGCGCCGCAGTGCGCCTCGCGACGCTGGCGCAGCGGATGGGAGAATCCCTGGAGGGTGTGCGCATCCTGGCGATGATGGAGCCATTGACCCCTGGGAAAGCGGCAGAGATTCGCCGCTCGGGCGCCGTGGTCTTTCCTATCTACGGTTTCAGTGAAGGCGGTGTCGTCGGAGCCCCCTGCGGTCGGCCGGCGCACACAGACGACATGCACTTCCTGGCCGACTGCTATGCTCTCATCCTCAATCAGCGGTTCGTGGAAGGGATCGGAAACATCGACAGCTACATGTTCACTTCGCTGTTAACTTCGCCGCGCAAGATCATGCTGAACGTGGAGATCGACGACTTCGGGGCCTATGAGCGACGGCGTTGCGGCTGCGTCTACGACGACCTCGGCTTGCACGACCACTTCGCTCATGTCCGCTCCTTCACGAAACTGACGGGCGAAGGAACCATGGTGCTGGGCCGGGAGTGCGTGCCCATCTTGGAAGAGATTCTGCCGCGGGAATTCGGCGGCCGTTCCATCGACTATCAGGTCCTGGAAGCGGAAGATGAGCGGCATCTGACCAGGCTCTTTCTGGTCATCAGCCCGACGGTCGGGCCGATTGACGAGCGGAGAGCCTTGGCCCGTTTCATCGAGGAGCTTCGCCGGGCGCAACCTCGTGGAATCCGACTGTGGTTGCAGGCGGACAGTGTCCGGGTGCTGCGCCGCGAACCGGTTCTCACGCCTCGTGGAAAGCTGCTCCCGGTTCACACCCAAGCCACACTGGACTTCGAGGAGGGTGCGATGATCCGATGATGACACTAGGGACATTCCAGAGATACGCGATTACGGGGTTACTGCTGCTTGTGTGGCTGGTACTCATTCCCGTGTCCCCCGGTGCCGGGGGACCAGGCGCCGTCACCTTGAAGGTAGCCTTCACGCCGCTTTCGTCATGGGGCCCCTTGTTCATCGCCGACTCCGAAGGGTTTTTCGGCCGGGAAGGGATCAAGGTGGAGTGGGTGACTTTTGCTGGTGCTGCCGACACTGTCGCCGTCCTGGTTCAAGGCAGCCTGGACGTGGCGGCCGGCGCCGCCTCCGCGGGGTTCTTTAATGCGGCGGCGCATGGGGAGCGGGTGCGCATTGTCGCCGACAAAGGACACGCCGAGCCAGGCTTCCGGGAGATCGCCCTCGTCGTGCGCAGGGGGCTGAAGGGCGGCGTCGCACCAACCCTCGCCGATCTCAAGGGGCGAAAGGTTGCGGTGAACACCATTGGCTCGGTGGTCCATTACCTGCTCGCCCAGTCCCTGGCTCGCGTGGGTATGGGTCTGAAGGACGTCGAGATCGTGCGGATGCCGTTCCCGTCCATGGTCGCGGCCCTGCAGCAGGGAGGGATCGACGGGGCGGTGCTCGCTGAACCCTTCGTCACCCAAGCCGTGGAGATGGGCGCGGGGACTGTCCTCCTCGCCGCGGGGGATGTGATTCCGGACGAACCGATTGCATTTATCTTCTATGGGCCCAACCTGCTGGCGCGCGCGCCGGACCTGGGCCGCCGCTTCATGGTCGCCTATCTGCGCGGTACACGCCAGTACGCCCAGGGACCAACAGAACGCAACATCCGCATTATCGCCAACTACACCAAGATCGAGATCGACGTGTTGCGCAAAGCTGGTTGGTTTCCCATCAGCGCGGACGGCCGTGTGAACATTAACAGGATTCGCCGGTTCCAGGACTGGCTCTACGACCAGGAGCTTGTCGGTGTGCGCCTGCCCGTCGCATCGGTCGTGGACTTGAGCTTCGCGCAATACGCTAACCAACTGCTCCAGGGGCGCTGAGAGCGATGCATTCATTAGGTGGCCCATGCGGCTGATCTGCCAGCACCTGTCCAAAGTTTATGCTACTCGATCAGGACGAATTGCCGCGCTGGTCGACCTCAACCTAGTTGTGCGCGACCGGGAATTTGTCTGCATTGTCGGACCAAGCGGCTGTGGGAAGACAACGCTTTTGAAGATCGTGGCGGGACTGCTGGCGCCGTCAGGTGGCGAGGTGGTTTACGAACACATCGACGGGGCGGCGCGCAACGCGATGGTCTTCCAGGAGGACAGCGCCTTTCCCTGGTTGACGGTGATCGACAACGTGGCCTTTCCCCTGGAGGTTGAGGGGGTGGCGCGCACCGAGCGGCGCCGCCGCGCCCAGGTGATTTTGGACCGCGTCGGGCTGGGGCGGTTTGCACTCAACTACCCCCACGAACTCTCGACTGGCATGAAGCAACGCGTGGGGATCGCCCGGGCCTTCGCCCGGCGGCCGGCGCTCCTCCTCATGGACGAGCCGTTTGCTTCCCTGGACGCGCAGATAAGAGCCGTCCTTCAGGAAGAGCTTGTCGCGCTGTGGTCCGAGCACGAGCGCACCGTCCTGTACGTGACTCACGACATTGAGGAAGCGCTTTTCCTCGGCGATCGGGTGATCGTCATGAGCGGCAGTCCCGGCCAGATCATGGCGGAGATCCCGGTGTCCTTCCCCCGGCCGCGCTCGCATGCTCTCCGGGCTGATCCGCGTTTTGTCGGGTTGAAGGAGGAAATCTGGGAGTTGATCAAGAGCGAGGTCCTGACGGCTCTCGCGGGACACCCCGGGGTGGCCCCGTGATATCTGCCGGACGCAAGGGCGAGGTGCCGGCTGTGGTGGTGCGGGAGGACGTTGTCTCGTCGCGGCCTGCCAATGGATCTGCGGGCGATCGTCTCGTGATGGTCATCACTCCGCTGGCTGTGCTGGTGGTCTGGGAGGTCAGCGTGCGGCTGGGATACCTCCATTCACTCTTCTTCCCGCCCCCGTCTCTCGTCTTCCAGACGATCGCCAGATTGACCCGTTCGGGGGAACTTCCCGGCCACGTATTGATCAGCCTGCAGCGCGTGTTCCTGGGCTTCTTCCTGGGTGCGGCTCCGGGCGTCCTCCTGGGAATGAGTATGGGGTGGTCCCGTCGGGTGCGCGCCGCAATCGAGCCCATGGTCTCCGCCCTCTACCCTGTTCCGAAGGTGGCCCTCTTGCCGATGATCCTCCTGCTATTTGGCATTGGCGAGCTCTCGAAAGTCGTGCTCGTCGCTATCGGCGCGTTTTTCCCGGCAGTGATCAACGCGATGACCGGGGTGATGGGCATCAGCCCCGTGTATTTCGAGGCGGCCGCCAACTGCGGGGCGGGACGGTGGAAGACCTTCACCCGCGTGATCATCCCCGGGAGCTTACCCGTGACGCTAGCGGGGATCCGCTTGGCCTTTGGGATGGCGCTCATCCTAGTGGTGACCGCCGAGTTCGTGGCTGCGCGGAGCGGTGTGGGGGCAATGATCTGGCTGGCTTGGGAGACGCTACGCACAGAGAAACTTTACGCGGGCGTCGTGACGTGGGCTTTTCTGGGCCTGGTCTCGACTTGGTGCCTGCGCTGGGTAGAAGCCAGCGTCATCCGCTGGCGCCCGCACACCTCCTGATCCACCCTCGTGGGCCGGGCAGCGGGGGGCACTCCAATCACGCATCAGCGAGGTCTCACTCATGAAGGCGATCATTCTGGCCGGTGGGTTTGGATCCCGATTGTCGGAAGAAACGGCCCTTCGTCCAAAGCCCATGGTGGAGATCGGCGGGAAGCCGATCCTCTGGCACATCATGAACATCTATGCCGCCCACGGGATCAATGAATTCGTCGTCGCTCTGGGATACGGGGCCGAAGTCGTCAAACAGTACTTCTTGAACTTCTACGTCCTCAATAACGACATCTCCGTTGACATTGCCTCTGGAGAGACCGTGATCCATGATGGCAACCAACCCCGCTGGAAGGTCCACCTCGTCGATTCGGCAGGCCGTCGCCGCGATCCTCGACGGTCCGCCGCGAGTGGACACTGCTGCCCGGGAAAGCCTTCATGCGAGTAGCCTCTAGAGACACCGGCGTCCATCAGGAGCCAGGAGAAGCGCGGTCGGACGGGGCCCGGCTGCGCCGGATCGCCCCGACGACCGGGTGGGCACCCTTCGACCCGGCTGAGCTCTGGGAGTACCGTGAACTGCTGTATTTTCTTGTCTGGCGGGACGTGAAGGTCCGATACAAGCAGACCCTCTTAGGCGTCGCTTGGGCGATCATCCAGCCGGTTCTGACCATGGTGGTCTTCAGCCTGTTCTTTGGCCGCCTGGCGCGAATTCCCTCGGACGGCGTTCCCTACCCGATCTTCAGTTATGCGGCGCTGGTTCCCTGGGCGTTCTTTGCCAACGGACTGACGCAAGCATCGAACAGCCTGGTGGCCAGCCCGGGCTTGATCAAGAAGGTCTATTTCCCCCGCATCCTCATTCCCGTGGCCGCGGTCTTCGGTGGTCTGGTGGACTTCGTGATCGCCTTTGGCATCCTCTTGGTCATGATGGTGTACTTCGGCATCGCTCCGACAGCGAATGTCCTCTGGCTCCCGCTCCTCCTGGCGCTGGCCCTGGTGACCTCCCTGGCGGCCGGCTTGTGGCTCTCCGCGTTGAACGTCCAATTCCGGGACGTCCGCTACGCCGTGCCCTTCTTGACGCAGCTCTGGCTTTTCGCTACGCCCATTGCCTATCCCAGCAGCCTGTTGCCGGAGCCCTTGCGGAATCTGTATGGCCTCAATCCCATGGTCGGTGTCGTGGAAGGGTTCCGCTGGGCCCTCCTGGGTGTGGATACGGCTCCCGGGTCGCTGCTGGTCGTCTCCGCACTCGCGACCTTGCTGCTGCTCGCCGGCGGTGTCGTCTATTTTCGACATGTGGACAGAACAGTGGCCGATGTGGTGTAGATCTCATGGGTGATTTCGCCATTCGCCTCGAGGGGCTGGGCAAACGGTACCGCATCGGCGCACGGCGGGTGCGGTACAGGACGCTGCGGGATACCCTGGCAGACGCGCTTGTCTCGCCATTCACGCGGAGAGGCCGACGGACAGGCGACCGCCCAGGAGCCAGTGATTCCGCGGAGATAATCTGGGCCCTTAAGGATGTCTCCTTTCAGGTCGCGCATGGCGAGGTCGTGGGGATCATCGGCCGCAACGGCGCTGGGAAGAGTACACTTCTCAAGATCCTGTCGCGGATCACGGAGCCAACGGCGGGTTTCGCCGAGGTGCGGGGACGCGTCGGTTCGCTCCTCGAAGTGGGCACCGGCTTCCACGCCGAACTGACCGGTCGCGAAAACATATTCTTTAATGGGGCGATCCTGGGGATGAAGCGGCGAGAGGTGGCGCGGAAGTTTGATGAGATCGTCGCGTTCGCGGAAGTCGAACGATTCATCGACACTCCCGTGAAGCACTACTCCAGCGGCATGCATCTCCGCCTGGCGTTTGCCGTAGCCGCGCATTTGGAGCCCGAGGTCCTGCTCGTCGATGAGGTGCTGGCGGTCGGCGACGCTTCCTTCCAGAAGAAGTGTCTGAGCAAGATGGAGGATGTCGGCGGGCGCGGCCGGACCATTGTTTTCGTGTCGCACAACATGCCGGCCATTACCCGTCTGTGCGAGAGGGCCGTGTTGCTGGAGGAAGGTCGCGTGATCTCCGATGGGCCGGCCCACCAGGTGGTCAGCACATACCTGAACGCTGGAGGCGGGACCGCGAAGTTGCGCGAGTGGCCGGATAGAACCAAGGCGCCCGGCGGCAGTGTGGCCCGCTTGCGTGCGGTGAGGATAGTCAAGGAGGGTGATCTGCCGGCGAACAGCGTGGACATCCGCCGCCCGTTGCGGATCGAAATGGAGTACGAGGTCGTCAAATCGGGTTATGTCCTGATGCCCTATGTCCACTTTAACAATGAGGAAGGGGTCCGAGCCTTTTCGGCCCACGACGTTGACCCCGATTGGCAGGGGCGACCCCGTCCGACGGGACGGTACGTGAGCGTGGTCTGGGTCCCCGGAAATTTCCTGGCCGAAGGCATGATGTTCGTGGGAGTCGGTCTGCGGGTCATCTCGCCGAATATTAGAGAGTTCCACGAATCCGATGTCGTGGCCTTTCAGGTGGTTGATAGCCCCGATGGCGACTCCGCGCGCGGCCCCTTTGTCGGCACCATGCTCGGGGTGGTGCGACCACTGTTGCGGTGGACGACCGAGTTCCGATCGGGATCGTCGAGATCTTCTTGAGCATTTGCTTCGCCGTACCGCAGCAGTCTTCGTCGGACGAGCATGAGTCATTTCGTCCGCTCTTGTTGGGGTGATGAAGTGCAAACATCTGGTCCCAAGGCGACAGGCCAGCCGGCACGAGCAACGATTCGCCGGGGGGAGCGGGAAGTGCGGAAGGGCGGCATGGGCGCACCAGTGATCCTGCACTGTCTGGACGGTCTCGGAATCGGGGGGGGCGGAGCGGTAGTTGATCCTGCTCCTGCGCCACATTCCCCCGCAGATGTTCGGCCATGTAGTCTGTCACATCGGCCCGCGGGACGAGCTGGCAGAGGAGATCCGCGCCCTGGGCATTCCCGTCTTCGATCTCTCCGGCGGAAAGCGGTACTCTCTGCTGGCCCTGCTGCGGCTGGGGCGGCTCGTGCGTCGTCTGCGGCCGACGCTCATCCACGCCGACCAAGACTACGCGAAGCTCTACGCCAGGCTCGCGAGCCGACTGCTGCGCGTTCCTTTGCTCACGACGAGGAGGTTAACCGTTCCTGGGAGGAGCGCACGAGCGCTCGCTTGGCCGCTGATCACATCCTGGCCATCAGCCAGGCCGTGCGAGATGGCCTGGTGCGTCGCGGGGTGGCGCCCGCCCGCATCGCCGTGGTCTATCGCGGGCTGGACCTGGACGATTTCCGCCGCCTGCGCCCGGAGGAACTCGAGACGCTGCGCCCTGCACTGGGGCTGGCGGACGCCGGCCCGCTGCTGATCAACGTGGCCCGTCTGATCTCGCGGAAAGGGCAGGACACGATCATCCGGGCGTTGCCGGCGGTGCGCCACCGCCACCCCCGCGCGACGCTGCTGCTGGTTGGAGAAGGCCCGTACCGCGCCCGATACGAGGCCCTGGCCGTTGCCGAAGGGGTCAGCGAGGCCCAGGAAGGGACGGGCGTGGCCCTGCTCGAGGCGATGGCCGCGGCCCGGCCCTGCGTGGTCTCGGATCTGCCGATTTTCCACGAGGTCCTGGGTGATGGTGCCGGGCTCTTTGTTCCAGCCGGCCGATCCGACCTGTTCGCGGATGCCGTGACGGCGCTCCTGGACGATCCCGAAGGAGCCGCGATCCTGGGACGGCGGGCGCGCCAGGCCGTGGGGGAGCGGTTCGACATCCGCCGCAACGCCCTGGAGTTCGTCAAGATCTGCCAGCGCGTGATCGCGGACGCCGAGTTGGCGAAAGTGGAGGCTTCCGGCTCCCGCCGGGGCGCTGTTGGGATCCAGTGAGGGGACACCTTGTTTCCCTGCGTACGCTAGGTGGCCATCGGAGTACCGGATGATTACGCTGCTACACGTCATCGACACCCTTGGGACCGGTGGGGCGGAGCGCCAGCTGACCCAGTTCCTCATCCGGTCGGATCGCAGTCGATTTCGCCACGTCCTGTGTTCGCTGATGGGACCCCAGCGCTTTGCCCGCGATCTGACACCTGCAGGGATCCCATTCTACACGCTCGGCCTCAACAGCCGCTATGACTTCCTGCGGGGCGTCATCGGCCTCGTGCGGTTGGCGCGGGTTCTGCGGCCCCAGATCATTCACGTCACACTGTACCACGCGTCCGTGATTGGGCGTCTCATGGGTCGCATCCTGGGAGTCCCCGTCCTGACGACCCTGGTCAACACGACATACGAGCCGGAGTGGCGGATGGACAACCCTCACCTGAAGCCCTGGAAGGTGTGGGCGCTGCACCGGCTGGACGCGGTGACGGCCCGCCGCTGGGGGACGGCATTCGTCGCCCTGACGCCGGCCGTGGGTCGATCGGCGACCAGGACCCTCGGCATCTCCCCTGAGAAGATCGCGGTGGTTCCGCGGGGGTTCCCGTTTGACGAGGCGCCCGTGGTTCCATTGGGGGATGAACGCCGGGCGATTCGGGACCACCTGGCGCCGAACGCGGATCCGCTCCTGCTCAACGTGGGGCGGTTGGTGCCCCAGAAGGGGCAGCGCTACGTGATCCGGGCGATGTCACGCGTTCTTCGCGCGTTCCCTCACGCCCACCTGCTGATTGCGGGGGAGGGGTGGCTGCGCCGCGACCTCGAGGCGCTCATTGAGGCGGAGCGTCTCGAACGTCACGTCACGCTGCTCGGCGAACGCCAGGACGTCGATGTCCTCGTTGCGCTCGCGGATATCTTTGTGTTTCCCTCGCTTTTTGAAGGGTTCGGCGTAGCACTTCTGGAGGCCATGGCTCAGGGCAAGCCGGCTGTCGCCAGCGACCTCCTGACGATACGGGATGTCACCGACGGCGGGAAGCACGCCCGGCTTGTCCCGATCCGCTCGCCTGACGCGCTCGCCGAGGCAATCATCGCGTTGGCCACGGACAGGGTGGAGGCAGCGACGTTGGGCATGGGCGCGTCCCGGTGGGCCCGCGAACGATTCGATATCCGGACAAGCGTTGCGGCCCTCGAGGAGCTGTACGAAGCGATCCTCAATCGAGGGCCGCTCCCGATATCCTCTTCCTCCTGGGATAGCCTCGCGACCGTGCCTGCAGGCCTCACGGACGGGGTGAGGACCAAGCGGTGAGGAGCACAGGGGCTCGAGGGAGGGCCGGCGCCGGTGGTGTCGTTGCGGTGATCGTCACCCGCAACCGCCGGGATGTCGTCCTGCGGTGCCTGGAGAAGCTCTTCTCGGCCGACGCCTCTCCGGGGCAGGTTCTGGTGGTGGATAACGGAAGCACCGACGGCACCGCAGACGCCATACGTGAGGCGTTTCCTGCTGTGGGCGTCTGCGGGATGGGACGCAACGTGGGGCCCGCGGGAGGCTTTGCCGTGGGCATGGACCTGGCCTCCAGGCTCGACCCCGATTGGCTGTTCGCGCTCGACGACGACTGCTTCGTCGAACGGGACACGCTGGCGTGCTTGTTGGATACCGCATCCCGCGCGCCCGAAGCTGTGGCCGTCCTGGCCCCGTTGACGGCACATGGGGGGAAGCGCAACGTGGGGTATCGCTGGCGGAATCGCCCGGTGCCCCTCACCGACAACGGCCAACAATGGCCCGAAATGGTCGATGTGGATATGGTGACGTTCACGGGGGCATTGATCAGGAGCTCGGCGGTTAAGAGTTTGGGGCTTCCTCGCGCTGACTACTTCACGATGTGCTGGGAGTGGGAATACTTCCTGCGCCTGCGTCGGTCCGGCCTGCGGATCTCCGTGGTGCCGCGTGCGTCGGTGCACCACGACACTCTTGGCTCGCCTCCTCGAGCATCCACGCCCAGCAGGGGCTATTATCAAGCACGCAACGGCCTGCGGCTTGCCCTGGATCGGGGCAGGCCTGTCGAGGTCCTCCACTGGGGTATGCGCGAAGTGAAGCTCGTGGGGGGCATCCTCCTGTTCCTGGACCGAAAGGGAACCCGTATTCGCCTCCGCCTGCGAGGGGCGGTTGATGCGATGCGGGGGCGGATGGGGCAGAGGGTGTCTGCCGGAGGATCGCTGTGAGTGAGGGGCGCGTGCATCCGGCCTTGACTGCGGGCGCACGTCCGGCAGAGAGTGTGGCGGTCTATTCGGCCGACGCCCGACCCCGGCTGTGGGAGAACCTTAAGAACGTCGTTGCCCACCGCGAGTTGCTCTTCGCCATCGCGGAACGCGACCTGCGGGTGCGTTACAAACAGACCTTCCTCGGCGCGGTGTGGGCGGTCCTCCCTGCCGTCCTGATGATGGTGGTGTTCAACATCTTTCTCGGCCGCTTCGGGCGGTCGCTGAGTGAGGGCTTCCCGTACCCGGTGTTCGCCTACTCGGGGCTGATCTTTTGGAACTACTTTGCCTCCGTCATCAGCGCCGCGACCGGGAGCATCACCGGGAGCTATTCGATCATTACGAAGGTCGCATTTCCCCGGGAGATCCTCCCCTGGACGCGCATCCTTAGCTCGGGCGTCGACCTGCTGGTCTCGTTGAGCCTGTTCGGCGTGCTGTTGCTCGTCTACCGCGTGGATGTCTCGTGGACCGCCGTGCTGGCGGTGCCCATTCTGGCGATCCAGGTCATTCTGATGGCGGCTCTCGCGCTCACAGTCGCTGCGCTGAACGCGCACTATCGCGACGTGCAGTACGTCGTCCCGCTGGTCCTACAGGCGTGGATGTTCATGGGGCCGGTCGTGTACTCGACACAGCACATCCCGGGTAGCCTCCGCTGGCTGTACGGGATCCTCAATCCTATGGCCCTGGTCATCGACGCCTACCGGCAGGTCATCCTCAAGGGGCAGGTGCCGGACCCACGGGTCATGCTGGGACTGTTCGCGGGAGCGGCGGCACTCTTCGTCGTATGCTACACGCTGTTCAAACGTGCGGACCGCTTCGTGGCCGATGTCGTCTGAGGCGAGGAATCGATCGTGATCGCGGCAGTGACCTGCGAGGGGGTCTGGAAGCGCTACCGGCTCAAACGGCAGCACCTCCGATATATGCTGACGGATCTTTTGACACGCCGGAGGGCCGATGGGGAGAAGGGGGCCACCCTCTGGGCCCTGCGCGATCTGACCCTCGAGATCCCTCAAGGCCAGACCCTGGGGATCATCGGCAGCAACGGTGCGGGCAAGAGTACGCTGCTCCGCATTGTCGCTGGAGTGACCTATCCCAACGAAGGACACGTTCGCGTACGAGGGCACGTGGGCGCGCTCGTGGACGTCGGGGCGGGGATGCATCCGGACCTGACGGGTCGCGAGAACGTCTTTCTCTACGGGGCGCTCATCGGCGTCCCCAGGCGCGCCATCCGCGAGCGCTTCGACAGCATCGTCGCTTTCTCCGAACTGGAGGAGTTCCTGGACATGCCGGTCCGTCACTACTCCAGCGGGATGAAGATCCGGCTGGGCTTCTCCGTGGCCACACAGTTCGATCCCGCCGTGTTCCTGGTCGACGAAGTCCTGGCGGTGGGCGATGTGGGATTCCAGCGCAAGTCGATTAACCGCATCCTTGACCTGCAGCGTGGAGGAACGACCGTCATCTTCGTATCGCACGACCTGGTGATGGTCGAGCGATTGTGCACCCAGGTCGCGTGGCTCGAGACCGGGACGCTTCGTGAGGTCGGCCCGACCGACCAGGTGATCGCCCGATACCTGCGCACCGTGGACCAGAAATTCCTCAGGCAAATCCCCGACGTGACACGTACCAATGGAGCCCTGGAGGTCTCGCGCATCGCCCTGACGGACGCCGTGGGTGCGGAGCGGCGGGAGTTTGCGCAGGGGGAGCCCATCGGCATCAACCTTCACTACCGTGTCCGCGAGGGCAGCCTGCCCGTGACCATCTCCTTCAAGATCACTGACGAGCAGCGGCGGACGCTCACGATCGCGCATTCCGTGCCCGAGGTCTCCCCGCTGGAGCTCACCGGCGAAGGCGTCGTCCGGTGCGTCTTCGAGCAGCCGCCGCTGATGCCCCGCCTCTATCAAGTCTGGGTGCGCGTGCTCCGAGCCCCCAATTTCGCCGAGGAGCTGGCCTGGCAGCCGGTCGCTGCGTTCGCCGTTCGCGCCGAAGAGCGCGGGGTGCACCAGACGCATGCGCTCGACGGCTCTGACCTCCCCCTGCTCGACCTCCCGACGCGCTGGTCGGTCTCTCCGCTGCGATCGGCCCTCCGTGCCCCCGGCGGAGGGTCGCGGTAGGCGTCGATCCGCGTCTCGCCGCGCCCACAATGGATCCGTTGCCCAAGCCCGGGGGACTCCGGCGGGCGGCCGGGTTCGTCAGGCGCATGCTGAGGAACGACCGCGCGACCGGTGACCATGTCCCGTTCAACCTCCCGTTGATGGCGCGGGAACTGGCCGAGCTGTTGTCGACCACCGTCGCGACCCTCGAGGCCCGCCCCCAACCCTGGGGAGCGAGCGGAGCGCTCTACGCGCTCACGTTCGCCGACGTGCAGGGGGCCGCGCGCCGCCTCGTCCT
>Ga0209342_10001508_pt1 | contig 26198 bp, 25 predicted proteins | sample RifCSP16_2_FD_184023 | JGI IMG/M metagenome (GOLD analysis project Ga0209342, IMG submission 184023) | Soil microbial communities from Rifle, Colorado - Rifle CSP2_sed 16_2 (SPAdes) (version 2) | ecosystem: Environmental > Terrestrial > Deep subsurface > Rock core/Sediment | place: Rifle... | reverse complement strand
TGTATCTCACCAATCCGACGACCGGCCTCACCGGTCTGTATCGCGATCTCTTGCTGCAACTCGGCGTCGAGCCGCCCTTCAGCAAACCCCGCCTGGTCGCGCGCATCCGCTCCGCGCTGGACGACCTCAGCGCCACCAAGCATCGCGCCCCCGTCATTGTCCTCGACGAAGCGCATCTCCTGACCCAGCCCATGTTCGAACCGTTACGCTTGCTGTTTAGCGACAAGATGGACAGTCAGTCCCTCGCCACGCTGGTGCTGGTCGGCCATCCCGATCTGCGCCGCACCCTCCAGCTCACGATCCACGAGGCCTTCAACCAACGCCTGGCGGTGCGCTATCACCTCGCCCCACTCGATTTGCAGGAGACGATCGGCTACGTCAAGCATCAGGCGCAGGTCGCCGGGTACAAGGCCGGTACGCTCTTCACTGACGATGCCCTGCAGCGCATCTTCGAATACACCAAAGGCATTCCGCGCCGCATCAATCAAGTGTGCACCACCGCCCTCATGGCGGGCTTGATTGACCAGAAACAGGTCTTGGATGAGAGCACCCTGCGCAAGGCTATCGCCGAGATTGACCACGATTGAAGGGCGGCTGCCCTTTCCTCTCACGGGTTGCGCCCATGCCCGCGCAGCCCGTTTTCCAGGTCGGCAGCCCGCCATTTATTCCAGCCTTACACCTCCAAACAATTCGGCCCGTAACACCCAAGGTGTCCACGATGTGCTGAATACGGACACTTAAGTCTATCAAGGACACCACTGAAGGATACTTCGTCTTCGAGTAGGGCACCGTTTAATATCGCTTGGTTGATAATCTGTGCCAAAATATCGGCCATCGAATGTAAAGATTGCATAGCCGCTTCAACATGTGACTCATAGGCAAACTGAGCTTGAATCCATTCTTCTCCATAAATTTGCAGTTCTTGGTGGGCGGAAAACAGATTACTCCATATCGTTTCTGACTGCTTTTTGTGAAAGTCAGCTCGTTGTAGTTTCCAGTACAAGGCATTCTGATAGACTGTTGAATCTGGTAGGCCTTTTGCCGCGCACAGATTTCGCAACTCTTCTAAGTTCCAGGTCATATTGATTCACCTCTTGCCCCGGCTAGGCGTGGGCCTCTGATCCGCTGAATCTCTGAGTGCAGGTCTCGTTAAGGGGTGGGTCGGAGACACCGCCCCTATCCCAAGCGTATTCACTCCCACTCGATCGTCGCCGGCGGCTTGGACGACACGTCGTACACCACGCGGTTGACGCCCTGTACTTCGTTGACGATGCGGCTGCCGATGCGCGCGAGGACGTCGTACGGAAGGCGCGCCCAGTCGGCGGTCATGAAGTCCTCGGTCGTCACCGCGCGCACGGCGACGACGTCGGCGTAGGTGCGCCCGTCGCCCATCACGCCGACGCTGCGCACCGGCAGGAGGACGGCAAATGCCTGCGCGACGGCGAAGCTCAGACCGGCGCGATCGATTTCCTCGCGCACGATGGCGTCGGCGGCGCGCAGCGTCTCGAGCCGCTCCCACGTGACCTCGCCGATCACCCGCACGGCCAGGCCCGGGCCGGGGAACGGCTGGCGCCAGACGATGGAGTCCGGCAGCCCCAGCGCCGCGCCGACGGCGCGCGCCTCGTCCTTGAACAGGTAGCGCAGCGGCTCGACCAGCTCGAGCTTCATATCGGGCGGCAGCCCGCCGACGTTGTGGTGCGTCTTGATCTTCGCGGCTTGCTGCCGCTCGGGCCCGCGCGATTCGATCACGTCGGGGTATAGCGTTCCCTGCGCCAGAAAGCGGACTTCGCGTCCCACCGCCTGTTCGACTCGCCTCACTTCGCGCTCGAAGACCCGGACGAATTTCTCGCCGATGATCATCCGCTTGTGCTCCGGATCGGTCACGCCTCCCAGGGCGGCCAGGAATTCCTCGATCGCGTTGACCGCGACGAGCTTCATGCCGAGCACTCGGCGACACGTCTCGACGACTTGCTCAGGCTCCCCCTGGCGCAGCATGCCGGTATCGACGAAGATCGCGGTAAGCTGGTCGCCTATGGCGCGGTGGATCAACGTCGCCGCAACGGCGGAGTCGACGCCCCCCGACAACCCCGCGATGACCAGCGCATCGCCGACCTGCGCCCGGATGCGCTCGACTGCTTCGTCGACGAATGATGCCGGCGTCCACCCCGGCGCGCAGCCCGCGATGTCGAGCACGAACGCCCGGAGAATGTCTTGCCCGCGCGGCGTGTGCGCGACTTCGGGATGAAACTGCAGCGCGTACAGCTTGCGCGCGGGATCGGCCATGGCGGCGATAGGTGAGTTCTGGCTGCGGGCGATGGGATGGAAGCCGGGCGGGACGGACTCGATGCGATCGCCGTGAGACATCCAAACACTGATTTGCTGATTCGCTGACTCGCTGATTCGCCGATTCGCCGACTCGCCGATTCGCTGATTCGCCGACTCGCTGATTCGCTGACTCGCTGATTCGCCCGAGGGTTGATCAACTGCTCGGCCAGTTGGCCGTAGATGGATAAAAAGATCACAGGCGGCGTCGGTCAGCTCAACTGTCGCGGGGCCGTATTCCCGCGTCTGCGCCGGAGCGACTTCGCCGCCGAGCGCGTGCGCGAGCAGTTGCATGCCGTAACACAGTCCGAGCACCGGCAGCCCCGAATCGAGGACGTACTGCGGCAAACCCGGCGCGCCGGGATCGGTCACGCTGTTCGGCCCGCCGGACAGAATGAACCCGCGCGGGCGACGCGCCATGACGCGCTCGGGCGGCGTGTCCCAGGCGAAGATCTCGGCGTACACGTGCGCTTCGCGCACGCGCCGCGCGATGAGCTGCGTGTATTGCGATCCGTAGTCGAGAATCGCAATCGCGTCACTTCTGGAAGACAATCTTACCCCCCTTCATGTCGACGATCACGGCCAGCGACTCGATCGGCACGCCCAGTGACTTCAGCGCGTCTCGCCCGCCTTCGAAGGTCTTCTCGATGACCGCGCCGATGCCGACGACGGTCGAGCCGGCAGCCTGCGCCAGGCGAACCAAACCCATAATCGTGTGGCCCGTGGCGAGGAAGTCGTCGATGATCAGCACGCGTTCTCCTGCCGACAGATATTCCGGCGAGACCATCAGGTTGACGTCGACGCCTTTCGTGTGCGATGGCGCCGTCGTCAGGAAGACGGATGCCGGCATGGTGATGGGCTTGCTCTTACGGGCGTACACGATCGGCACGCCAAGCTCGAGCGCGGTTAACAGTGCGGGAGCGATGCCGCTGATTTCGGCGGTCAGCACCCGGCTGGCGCGCAGCGGCCGGAATCGCCGTGCCAGCTCCTTCGCACAGGCATGCATGAGCACGGGATCGACCTGATGGTTGATGAACGAATCGACTTTCAGAATGCCGCGCCCCAGGTTGCGTCCCTCGGCGAGGATTCGCTGCTTGAGTATCTCCACACGTGCCCTCCGTAGGGGATGAGGCCATTGTATCGAAAAAGCGTAAAACGTAAAGGCGTAAAACGTAAGGGCGTAGCACGTATTGTTTCGGCGGACGGCGAGTTTGTCAAGAATGCCCGTGTTTGCCAAGCCTCCATGAAGATGCTAATATCGGCGACGAACCATTGCCTGTGCAGGAGGCCTTGCCGATGATCGTCGTCGCGAATCGCATCCGCGTCACCCCGGGCTTCGAAGCCGAATTTGAGCAGCGTTTCGCTGAGCGCGAATCGCTCCTGCGCGATCAGCGTGGATTCATTCGCAATCTCGTGCTGCGCCCGGTCAAGAGTGACGTTTACGTGGTCATGACCTTCTGGCAGGACATGGCCGCGTTCGAACGTTGGACCCAGAGCGAATCGTTCAGGCAATCGCACGCGCAGCCCACACCGTCCGGCATGTTCGCCGCGCCGAACATACTCGAAATACACGACGTCGCGCACATGGTTGAAGCGTAATGCCGCAGCTTGATTTTGTCCCCGCCGATCGGTTCTCGCTCGATCAACTGAGTCGACTCCTTACGCGCGCCTATACCGGCTACGCTGTGCCCATCGACGTCGACGCGATCGGTCTGGAGGCGATGATCGCGGCGTACGACATCGACCTGGCTGGATCGCGAGTTGGCGTGCGGGGCGGCGAGCCGGTCGCGATTGCGCTGCTCGGCGTGCGCGAGCGGCGCGGCTGGATCGGCGGGATGGGCGTGGCGCCCGAGATGCGCGGCGAGCGCGCCGGCCTGGCGGTGACACGGGCGGTCATCGGGTCGGCGCGGCGCATGCGCCTGAAGTCGATCGACCTCGAAGTGCTCACAGACAACCTTCCCGCCATCCGCATCTACGAGTCGCTGGGCTTCAAACGCCGGCGGACTTTGGACGTCTGGCTGCGCGATTCCTCCGCGACGTTCCCAATGCCACCCGGGCATGAAGTCGGGCCGCTGGATGTTCCGGCCTGCCTGGCCGTGTTCGACGATCTGCACGTGATCGCGCCGCCGTGGCAGCGCGATTTGCCTGTGCTGAAGCGCGCGGTCTCGTCCTTGCACGCACTGGGAACCACGGACGGCGGCCGCGTCACCTCTTATTTGTTGTATCGCATGGATGGCCCCCGAGTCAATATACTCGACGCGGCTGCAGCGCCCCGGCAGCGCACCCAGGCGATCGAAGCGCTGCTGCGCGCCCTCATCCGCGAGCGGGCGGGCAGCCTGGTTCGCTTTGTGAATCTCCCTCAGGACGATCCGGCGTCTCAGGCTATGCACCGGGTCGGCGCAGAAGTGGAGCGGCAGCAGCACGAGATGACGCTCGACCTATGACGAGCGGCCATAGACGAACGCTCGCCCTGTATTGTCGCCTGCCGCCATGCCTGTATTGACCGTCAACGGCGTCACGCTGAACACCGTCGATGAAGGCAGCGGGGATGTGATCGTCTTCACATTGCTCGCGTCGTTCTTCAGAAATGTAGGCGAGCGCGACTAGCAGGATCGGGCTATTGACGCTTGCACCCGCCCGGAGGATATTGAATGCACATCGCCGTTTCCTCATGGTCGTTTCACCGCTCCCTGTACGGCGGGACGCTGCACCTGCCCGACGTTCCGCTCGCAGTGTACGAGTGCGGCATCCGGTACGTCGAGCTGAACGATCTGTTTCTCGCCCCGCCGCAGCCGGGCAAGCTGGCGCGGCTGTTCGGGCAGCGACCGGCGCAAGCGAGCGGCCCCGACTATGGGCGCACATCTCTGATGCGAGTGCATCAGGGCCGGCTGCGCAGCGGTACACGGCTCGCGTGCTGGACGATCGAAACCGACCTGTCCGCCGGAACGGCTGAAGAGCAAGCGGCGCAGCGTGCCTACATCGCGACGGCGATCGAGGCAGCACGATTCCTCGGCTCGCCCATCTTGCGCCTGACGCTGGGCGGCGAGAGCGGCGACCGCTCTGCGGTAGGCCGCGCCGTGGACCTGCTGCGCGGCGTGCTGCCGGTGGCCGTCGCGTCGGGCATGCGCCTAGCGATCGAGAACCACGGCGGCTTGAGCAGCGAAGCGGGTGTGCTGGAGGAGGTGACCGGCGCGTTCGCGTCCATCGACAGCGCCGGCGCGCCTGCCATAGGCGTGTGTCTCGACCTGGGCCACTTCGCCGAGGACGACCGCGAGGCGGCCATTGCCCGCCTCGCTCCGCTCGCGATCCACGCTCACGCGCCGGCGCGCGCGTTCGACGAGCGCGGCAAGGAAACGACGATCGATTATCGCGGCGCGATGCAGGCGCTGCGGGCGTCGGGCTACGATGCGGCGATCAGCATCGAGTATACCGGCGACGACGATCCGCGCGAGGGCATTCGCAAGACGAAGGCGCTCATCGAGAGGCATTGGAATGGTTAAGCAGGCACGTGTGAAGGCAGGGCCGCGACCTGTGGAAGGAGAGCGAGTGATGGCACCTCATCTGCACCGTGATCGCACTCGGGCGATGCGTCGATTGGCGCTGACGAGTGTGGTGGTCATTGTCGCAACGGCGGCGGCGGTCGGGATAGGACGCCTGGCCCAGGCGCGGCCTCAGGCGACGACGTTCAACACTATTTTCACTGAGGATTTCGAAGGCGGTTTCGGCCTCTGGCCAACGTCAGGATCGACCGGCCCGCGCTGGAATTTTGTGCAGAGCGGCTTCCCATTTCAGAAGCCTCCTGGAAGTTCCACAGGACCAAGCGCGGTGTGGTTTGGCGATCCAGCCACCGGCCAGTATGGTGGTACTTGCGTGCCCGCCAATCCATGTCCCGTATTCGCCGGCACTCTAACCTATAACGGTCCTCCGATTCCGATTCCGTCCAATGTTTCCTACATTTATATGACCTTTATGAGCTGGGAGCTCACCGAGAAGTCTTTCGATTGGGGCTGTACCCCGGGAGATGGCGGTACACCCTACTGCCAGACGGATGTACGGCAAGTGTGGATTTCGGGCACGGTTGACTTCACCTGGAAATTGAAGTGGAGCACTCAGCAGCAGCCGATCGAGGAACAGGTATGGCGTTCAATTGGCGTGATCGATCTGAGTGAGTATAAGGGCCAGAGCATACGCATCCGATTCGGGTTCGACACTGTAGACGTCATCTACAATCCCGGCGATCCCACGAAGATACCGGCAGGATGGTACGTCGACGATATAAGACTGTTCACCTTCACGCCGACGGATCGCATTTACCTGCCGCTGATCCGTAAGAGCAGTAGTGGCTGACTTCGTTACTGTCGCTTCCCTCACACAGACGCAACAGCCCTGCAGGCATTGAGCTTGCAGAACGAAGTCCCCGATCTGGTCGGATACCGGGGACTTCGCGCGCTCTTTACGGAACCGGAGTTTGGCAAATCGCCGGAGTGCGGCCTTCAAGCCAGTTCCCTCAGTTCCCTTAGTTCCCTCGAAGACGGAACCGTCTAGATCCGGTGCCGGCTAGTGCTTGCGCTTGACCGCCTTGACGGCGTCGGCATACGCGTTCAGCGTCTCGTCGATGTCGGCGTCGGAATGCTCGTAGCACAGGAACCACGGCTCGCGGTAGTCCGGCTCGGCCATCGCGCCGCGCTGGATCATCTCCATGATGATGTGCTCGTACAGCTCCAGGTCGCAGTCGAGACAGGCGCGGTAGTCGCGCGGCGTCTCGGCGATCCCCAGCACGAAACCGAACATCTGCGGCAGGCCCATGATCGCGTGCGGGATTCCCTCGTCGGTCAGGATGCGGTCGAGACCGCCCATCAGCTTCTTTCCACGTTTGGCGATGCTGCCGATGACGTCCTGCGTTTCGAGAATCTCGAGCGTGGCATCGGCGGCGGCGGTGCCGGGGATGTTGCCTACATACGTGCCGCCCTGCGCGACCGAGCCGGGGCCGACGATGCTCATGATGTCCTCTTTTCCGGCGATGGCGGCCAGCGGGAAGCCGTTGGCGATCGACTTGGCGTACGTCGCCAGATCGGCCCGCACGCCAAAGTGCTCCTGCGCCCCGCCGTTGGCGATGCGGAAGCCGGTCTTCACCTCGTCGATGATCATGACGATGCCGTACTCGTCGCACAGCCGCCGGATGTGCTGAAGCCAGCCCTCGGCAGGCATGACGCAGGCGCTGTTGCCCTGGCACGGCTCGAGGATGATCGCGGCGATGTCCCCCCACCTGGCCTTCACCGCGCGCTCGAGCGCCTCGAAGTCGTTGAAGGGCAGGTTGATCAGCAGCTCGTTCATGACCTTGGGGATGCCGCTGCTGGCGGGCACGTTGAGCGGACTGCGCCGGGCGCCCAACGTGCCCCGCCCGGCCATCGCCGTCGAGAACAGCACGTAGTCGTGGAAGCCGTGGTAGTTGCCTTCGAACTTGATGACGACCTCGCGGCCGGTGTAGGCGCGGGCGATGCGCAGCGCGTGCATCGTCGCTTCGGTGCCGGAGTTGGCGAAACGAACTTTGTCCATGCCGGTCAGGCGCTGCACGCGCTCGCCGGCGCTGATCTCCAGCGGGTGCGTCGCGGCGAACACGCCGCCATCCTTGATCGCCTGCGCCACGCGCTCGACGACGGCCGGGTAGCCGTGGCCGAGGATGACCGGCCCGTAGGCCAGGCGGTAGTCGATGAAGCGATTTTCGTCGGCGTCGAACACGTAGCCCTTTTCACCCCGGACGAAGACGTTGGTGTCCTCGTCGCCCCAGTAGCGAAAGTTCGAGTTGACGCCGAGTGGAAAGACCTGGCGCGCGCGCTGGTAAAGCTCGCGCGTGCGGGTGCGATTGAGTGCCATGGCAGAGCCTCCTTAGAGTCAAAATAGTCGACCGAGTGCGTTGTCGTTCACACGAGCGGATCGAAGCGGAGGGGAGACTCAGCAATCGCCGGTCGCCCACTGGACCCAGTTATAGTCCGGGTGGACGTACGGGCGATCGATGGGCAATAATGTACGTACCGTCCAGGGCACAAAGGGTTGATCGCCACGAGGATGGTACGAGGGTAGCCAGCGTCGCACGTGCCGCATATGACAAGTATACACCAGGAGGTCAACTGTCGTTTGCCTCCTGACCCGATTCGTCTACAATAGGCATCACCTCACACGGAAAGGAATAGGGTATGTCCAACGATCTGCAATCGCGAGTCGACGCCTACATCCAGGATCATCTCGACGAATGGATCGCCGAGCTGTCGACGCTGTGCGCGCAGCCCAGCGTATCGGCGCAGGGCCTCGGCATCCGGGAGTGCGCCGCGCTCGTCGCCGACATGCTCCGCCGACGCGGCTTCTCGGCCGAGATCATGCCCACGGCCGGCCATCCTGTCGTGTATGCCGAGGCCAGAGGCCAATCGAGCAAGACGCTGATGTTCTACAACCACTACGACGTGCAGCCACCGGAGCCGTTGGATCTCTGGGAGTCGCCGCCTTTCGAGCCGACGCTGCGCGGCAGGGCGCTGTACGCGCGAGGCGTGAGCGACGACAAAGGGCACATCGTGTGCCGCCTGGCCGCGATCGACGCGATCAAGGCTGTGACGGGGGAGTTGCCGTGCAACATCAAGTTCCTCATCGAGGGCGAAGAGGAGATCAGCAGTGTCTCGCTGCCGCCGTTCATCAAGGCGAACCGCGAGAAGTTCGCGGCCGATGCGTGTATCTGGGAGTTCGGCGGCGTGAACGAAGCTGGCATCCCCATGCAGGACGCCGGCATGCGCGGCATCTGCTACGTCGAACTGCGCGCGAAGACGGCCACCCTCGACGCGCACTCCGGGTTGGGGGGGTCGATCTTTCCGAATGCGGCGTGGCGTCTGGTCTGGGCGCTCAATACGCTCAAAGACCCGGACGAGCACATTCGCATCCCCGGCTTCTACGACGACGTCGTCCCGCCAACGCGGCGCGATCTCGAACTGCTGGACGCGCTGCCCGACGAGTCGCAGAACTATCTCAAGCGCTACGGCGTGAAAGGCTTCCTGAAGGGCCTGACCGGCGGACTGGATCTCAAACGCGAAGGGGTGTTCGTCCCGACCTGCACGATTTGCGGGTTAACCTCCGGTTATCAAGGACCCGGCTCCAAGACCGTGCTGCCTGCCGAGGCGAGCGCCAAAGTCGATTTTCGATTGGTGCCGAACCAGACGCCCGAGGAGATCGTTGCGAAGCTGCGCAAGCACCTGGACGCCCAAGGGTTTGGCGACGTCGAGGTTGTGTTCATCGGCGGTGAAGCGCCGGGCCGCGTCGATCCGGATCATCCGTTCGTCAAGCTCGTCGTCGAGGCGGCGAAGGGCATCTACGAGCACGACATGATGATCTCGCCGATGATCGGCGGCTCAGGGCCGAACCACGCCTTCATCGAGTACCTGAACGTGCCGATCGCGACGGCGGGCGTCGGCTATCCCGGCTCGCGCGCGCACGCGCCGAACGAGAACATGCGGCTGGACCTATTCCTCAACGGCACGCGGCACACGGCGCGGATTATTCAGATGTTCGCGGAGAGCGGGTAGCGGATGGCAGATGGCTGATAGCCGATGGCCGATGGCTGGCAGCTGATCGTTGACGAACGCCGAAAGACGAGACCTCCCGCTGGCTCGAAGCCTGCGGGAGGTTGCTTTTTGCGGTTTGGAGTTTGAAGTTTGAAGTTCTACAACCGCAGCTCCAGTTCGATCTCGTCTCGGATCGGAATGCCGTCGATTCCGATCGCCGAGATCGAGGGCTTGAGCTTGCGCGATTCTTCGATCGCGTTACGATGCACGGCGACGAGCGAGAAGCCGCGCTTCTGATAAAAGCGCAGCGCACGCAGGTTATCATTCGTCGTGATCAGCCACAGGCGAGCGCAGCCGGCCCGCCGCGCGGCGTCTTTGACGACGTCGATCAGCGCCGAACCGACGCCCAGGCCTTCCCTGACGCTGTCGGGGGTGACGATCTCGCACTCGGCGCCGTCGATCCGATATGTAATCAATCCGATCGGCGCGCGATCTTGAAAGGCCAGAAATCCCGGCAGGCGATCGGCGTGGTGCGCCTTGCCGCGAGTGACGACCACCGCCGCGCCCCAACGCTCCACAAGAAAGCGACCCACCCATTCCCGATCACCCTCATCTATCGGGCGAATCTCCAATCTCTAATCTCCAATTACCATTCTCCACACTCACGGCGCCCACGCCAGCCGCTCGTTCGACCAGTTGGGGCTTGAGGGGCCAAGCGTGATGGCCTTCGTCAGCTCCTGGCCGTCGAAGCGCACGGTGTAGATTGCCCATTCGCCGTCGCGGCTGGAGGCGAAGGCGAGGTGCGCGCCGTCGGGTGACCAGGCAGGCATGCCGTCGTCGCCCGGCGAGTTGATCACCTGTGCCACGCCGCCTGCCGTATTCACGAAGTAGATATCCCAGTCGCCGTCGGAATTGGAAAAGTATGCGATGTTGAACCCGTCGGGCGACCACGAGGTGGGTGTGTCGCCGGCGGACGCGGTCAGGCGGACAGGGGGATCGGCATCATCCGGGTTGTCGACCAATATCCCGCAGCCGGAAGCATCGCAGCCGGAATAGGCGAGGAGGCCGTTCGGTCCCCAGACTGGCGAGGCGCCGGGGCCGACCACGACAGGCGGCGACGCGCCGTCGAGTCCCACAATCATAATCTGGAAATTGCCGGCGGCGTCGCGTTGAGCGTATGCCATGCGCGAGCCGTCCGGCGACCACGTCGGCCAGGCGGCTCCGGCCGGGGCTACGGACGAAGCCAGACCGCTCGAAATGTCGATCACGTTGACGCCGATGCCGAGGACGCGGTAGGCGAGCGACGAGCCGTTGGGCTGCCACGCCGGCTGGCCGCCCATGGCGGCGGGAAAAGGGCCGGCGCCAGGGCTGATCGCGTAGATGGTATACGCGCCGGTCGCTTCGTCATACACCGGATAGGCGAGCCGCCCGACGGTGATGCCGGGCACGGCGACGGGTGTGCCGCTGATCGGCAGCGTCCCGGTGAGTGGGCCCGGCGTGGCGGATAGGCAGCCCGCGGTCGCTTCTTCTAGTTTGGCTTGCACAGCCGCGTCGGGGCGCAGTGACATCGCCTTCTGGTATAGCGGCTGAGCCGGGCAGTAGTCGCCGCGCGCGGCGTAGGAATCCGCGTGGAGGATGTGAGCGGTCACGTAGCGGCTGTAGGTGTCCTTGTAGCCCGGCGCGATGTTGACCAGCTCGCCGAAACGCTCGATGGCTCGATCCCAGTTGACGCTCCAATAGCCCCGCGCGGTCAGGTAGAGCTTGGCGTACTCGAGCTGCAGTGCGGCATCTGCGTCGAGCGGACGCAGCGCGGCGGCCTGCTCCAGGTAATAGACTCCCTCTTCCAGGCGATCCACGTCGAGCATTTGCAGGCCGTGCGTGTAGGACGCGCGGAAAAGCAGATCTTCGACAGCCTGCTGCTCGAAGCCAGGCTCCAGTTCGCGCGCCTGCACGAGGCGCTCGATGGCGGCTTGCAGGTTGCCCGCATCATAGGCTTCACGCGCAGCCTCAACCAGCGTGGCGGCTACCTCGACCGGCGCTGTCGTAGGCGTAGGCTCGACGCGCGCAAGCTCGGCGATGCGGTCGTTCACGACCTGGAGCTGCAGCGCGGCGTCGGGGTAGTTCGGATCGATCTCGAGGACGTAAGCGAAGTCGGCCCTGGCCAGTTCGAGCCGGCCGGCGTTAAGGTCTTCGAGTCCCCGCTGATAATACTTGTCGGCTTCCTGTGCTTGCCGTGTCTCGCGGTCGCCTATGCCGGCCCGATAGCCGACAAAGCCTGAGCCTGCCAGCATGAAGAGCAGCACACATGCGAATCCGGTGACGACCATGATCGCCAGCCCAATCCGCCGTGAAGCGCCGGCCGCGGCGCCCGGCTGTAGCGCCGTCGAGCGAATGCGCGGCGCAGGGCGTGTGCGCGTAGCGTGCTGAAGCGTGCCGCAGTTAGGACACAGCCGCACGTCGGGCGGAAGCGCCGCGCCGCAAGATTGACATCTCATGCGAGGATCGCCGTGAACAGAACCGAATGAGGGATGGCGCGATTATAGTCGGGCAGGCGACGAATGTCCAGCATCCAGACTGTTTGACGCGCCCCTATCCGCATGCTAAGATCGACTTGCACGGCTCATTCTCCGGAGTTCCTATGCAGCTCAGTCGTCTCCCGCGCCGCCGGTCGTCGCCGCGCCGCGTCGTCGTCTATCTGGCGCTGATCGCGGGCGGGTTGCTATTTCTGCGCTTTGAGGGCGATTTGCGGCGTCCGGTGCTGCCGACGCCGACCGCCACCCGGACCGCCCAGTCCTACGTCGCCGAGGCCCGGGCGCAGTATGAGGCAGGGCGGTTGAGCGCGGCGATCGACGCCTATACTCAAGCCGCTGCGCTCGAGCCGAATCGTGTCGACGTGCTGATCGCGCTGTCGCGCATCCTGGCGCTGGCCGACCGCACGGGCCAGGCCGTGCAGCGCGCGCAGCGGGCAGTGCAGATCGATTCGAAATCGGCGCCCGCGCATGCCGCTCTGTCGATGGCGTACGACTGGCACGGCACCTGGCTGCTGCTGCATGGGCGTGACGCCGAGGCGAGCGATCACTACGAAAAGGCGGTGTCGTCCGCGCTGGAAGCGATTCAGCTCGATCCCAATTATCCCGAAGCGCACGCGTACCTGGCCGAGGCGTACATGGACCTGGGGCGACTCGTCGACGCGATCGAATCCGCGCAGCAGGCGGTCGAGATCGACCCCAATCGGCCCGACGTGCAGCGCGCCGTCGGCTACGTGCGCGAGTCGCAGGGCAACTATCGCGGCGCTGCCGAGGCGTACACGGAAGCGCTGCGCACCGATCCGAATGTGCCATACCTGTGGCTGGCGCTAGGACGCAACTATCGCATCCTGACTGTCCTGACGGACGCCGGGTACTTCGACGATGCCGTCGGCGCCTTCGAGCGGGCGATTCAGATCGATCCGAATTACGGCCCGGCGTACGACGAGCTGGGCTGGACGTATTACAACTTCCAGGACTATCGAAAAGCCACGGAAGTGCTGGAAGAAGCCGTGCAGGTCGATCCGGACTCGTGGTCGGCGCACAATCATCTCGGCATTGCGTATTACTCGAATCGCAATTACGAAGGCGCAGCCGAGGCGCTGCCGCGCGCGATCGAGCTGATGAACGAGGCTTTCGACGCCGATCGGTACTGCGTGAACGCGACTAGCCGCGCATGCGATCGGTTGGTCGAGGCGTATTACACGCTGGGACTGGCCGACTTCTACCTGGCCAACTGCGAGGAATCGTACCGCGTGTTCGACAAGGCACTGGCGCTGCGAGCGGAGGAGCCGAACGCGCTGGAGGGGATTCGTCTGTGCCGCGAGGCAGAAGCGGGCACATCGGCGCCGTAACGCCTCAGGGGAGGGGGTGAGGACACCATGAAGCTGATCCTGGCCGTGATCCAAAAAGAGGACGAAGATGCACTGACCGACGCTTTGGAGCAGAGCAACTTCGGAGCCACCCGAATCGGCTCGAGCGGGGGATTTCTCCGGGCCAGCAACGTCACTCTGATGATCGCCGTCGAAGACGGGCGGGTGAGCCAGGTGCTGGAGCTGATGCGCCAGCATTGCAGGCGACGCACGCGCCACCTTAACCCCATGCTGCCCAGCCTGGAGGCGCGCGAGCGGTTTCTCGGCTCGGTGCCGGTCGAGATCGGCGGGGCGACGGTGTTCGTCCTGAATCTGGAGCAAATGGAAAGGATCGGGTAAAAAAAGACCTGGCAGGTTTCCCAGACCTGCCAGGTCTCATATTATCCAATCACCGCCGTCTCAACCGACAACACTGGCGGCAGGAAGTCGATCAGCAGCTCCCACGAGTCGCCCGCGTCCCGGCTGTGGAACACCTGCCCGGTGTTGGCGCCGACGTACACCCCCGCGTCGTCCAGTGTATCGACCGCCATGGCCTCTCGCAGCGCGACCAAATGGGCGCGATCCGGCAGGCCGCGGTTCAGGCGCTTCCACGAGTCGCCGCCGTTCTTGCTGCGCCACACCGCGAACTTGCCGTCCACGCTCACCCGATAGGCGTCGCTTTCCTCCAGCACGACGTAGATCGTCTTGGGGTCGTGTGGGTGGACGGCAATCGGGAACCCGAAGCGGCTGGGCAGCCTGCCTTCGCCGATGTCTATCCAGTCGTCTCCCCCGTTGTCACTGCGATACACACCGCAGTGATTCTGCTGGTAGAGCACGTCCGGGCGGCCCGGATGCATCACCATTTTGTGGAGACACTGCCCATATTCGGGGAACTTGTCTGGCAGGAAGTCGGCGCGCACGTTCTTGTTGCGTGGATGCCACGTCGCGCCGCCGTCGTCTGTGCGATAGCAGCCGCCGGTCGAGATGCCCACGTACATCCGATTAGGGTTGGTTGGATCGAGGATAATCGTGTGCAGGCACAGTCCGCCGTTACCGGGGAACCACGTCGGCCGGTGCGGGTGCTGGTACAGGCCGTCGACGATGTGCCACGTCTCGCCGCGATCAATCGATTTGAACGGTGCGGCAGGCTCAATTCCCGCGTACAGGACGCCCGGCTCGTCCACGCGGCCAGGTGTGATGTTCCACGGCTTAATGACCTTTTCCGGCTTCGACTTCGCCGCCTCAGGATCGGCCGCTTCGTCCGGCGTGCCGAGCGGCCGGCCCGACGTAGACGGCTGAGGGAAAGCCGGCGATTCTTTCGACTGTGTCCACGTCTTGCCCAGATCGTCGGAGTAATGGGTATTCGGACCGTACACGTCATGTGAGGTGGCCGCGTGAACCCGCCTGTCGCGCGGATCGAGCGTCATGTGCATCACCGTCCAACCTTTGAAGTGCGGCCCGGAGACCTTCCACTCTCTGCGCTTGCGGTCGCTGGTAAAGATGAAGCCACCCTTGCGGGTGCCGACGAAGACGAGAACCTTCGTTTTGTCGGCCTTCGGCGCGGAGGTGCGCCTTGCCGTCGACTTCTTCTTGGCCATGGTGTCCATCCCCCTTGGTTTGGTGGTGTCAAGATAATTGTAATCGAATTCGCGAGGGCTGTAATCCCCCAGGACAAGGGCTTGCCTCGCCGGGTGCACGCAAATGCTGTCAGGCGAGGAGCCAGCATCCCCAGAACCTGCCCTGAGCTTGCGAAGGGTGCGGCATGTGGGCATGCCTCGCTCCGCGCCCGCAGCCGTGTGGCGACACCGCCGACCTGTTTTGCGTGCACACCCAGCGCCGTGGCGGTTGAGCGATACCGGCAGGCGTGTTAAAATGGCAAATTGTGATTGAGGAGCTTGAGAACAAAGAGCTGAGTGAACGCGAGATCGAGGTCTTGCGCTTGCTGGCAGCCGGCCTGAGCAACAAGGAAATTGCGGGCCAGTTGCACCTGAGCGTTAACACGGTCAAGGTTCACCTGCGCAACATCTTCGCCAAGCTGGGTGTGCAGAGCCGCACAGAGGCCACGCTCGTCGCCATCCAGCGCGGCTGGGTGATCGTGTCTCAATCGCAACCGGGCGCGCAGCCGGTCGATTCGGCGCCGTACGCGCCCGTCGAGCTGCCCCGCATCGTCACCGAGGCGCCGCTGTCGGCCTGGCGGCGCGCCACTCTGATCGCAGCGGCGCTCTTGTGCGCGGCAGGCATTGTCGTCAGCGGGTTGGACTCGACGGGCGGGGTAGCGGCCGCCGGTGACGTGTTCATCGACCCGGAGAACAATCCCGGTGCAGGGGGCGTCACCCCAGGCGACAGCGCCTGGGAGGCCGCCGCGTCAATGCCGACTGCCCGGGCGCGGCTGGCCGTCGCGGCGCACGGCAATCGCTTGTTTGCAATTGGCGGCGACACGCAGACCGGCGTGACCGGCGTAGTCGAGCAGTATGATCCGGCGCAGAACGTCTGGACGAACGGCGCGCCCAAGCCAACTCCTGTATCGAACGTGTCGGCGGTTGTGATCGGGGATCGGATTTTTGTGCCGGGCGGGATGACGGCTTCCGGCAGCCCCACGACGGCTGTCGAAGTATACGACGCGCGCGCCGATCGCTGGTCGAGCGCCGCGTCGCTGCCTGCGCCGCGCATGGCGTACGCAGCCGCTGCGTTCCATGGCTTGCTGTATCTGATGGGCGGCTCGGACGGCTCCTCGTATTCCGCGAGGACATATGTCTATGACCCTGCGACGGATGCCTGGACACCCCGCACGCCTATGCTCACCCCGCGCGGTTTCAGCGCCGGGTCCGCGCTTGGCGATGCGATTTACGTTGTCGGCGGGTTCAATGGGCAGGTCGAGTCGAATGTGTGCGAGCGGTATCTGCCGCGCGAGGATCGCTGGGAGACGTGCCCGCCGATGTCGGTCGGGCGGGGTGGCCTGGCGCTAGTGACAGTCGGCTCCAACTTATACGCTATCGGCGGTGGATGGACCGGATACCTGGCGTTCAACGAGGTCCTGACGCAGGGAGCGAGCGAGTGGCGGCCGGTCTCGACGCCGCTCATCGGGCAGTGGCGAGGGTTTGGCGCGGCCGTGATCGAAGCAGATATTCTGGCTGTCGGCGGATGGAACGGACAGGTTCTCGCCAGCACCTATCGCTATAGGCCGTTCCCCTTCAAAGTATTCGTCCCGGCTGCGCAAGGCGATCAGTAGGCCCGGCATCCCCATGCCGGGCCATCCGTGCATGCTTCCTGGCTGCGCAAGGCTGTCAGCAGCCGTGACGCCAGTCGCACTCAGCCAGATTCAGTAGATCACGGATTCGCCATGTAGTTTAGGGCCTTGTGCCCGTTTTCCTGGCAAATTCAACGCCCACAAGGGGCTACGCTACAAGTTTCGTGACCTACTGAGACTGCCGCAGCACTCGCCACGCGAAGCGCGGAAGCGCCCGCATGCGCCGCCAGCGCCACGGCTGGTGAACCAGCCGATGCAGCCACTCCAGGCCGGTGCGTCGCATCCAGCGCGGTGCACGCCGCGTGATTCCGGCGATGAAATCGAACGCGCCGCCCACACCCATGGCGACCGGCACGTTCAGCCTCTCCAGGTTCCGCGCGATCCATTTATCCTGCGCCGGCGCGCCGTACGCGACGAATAACACGTCGGGACTTGCGCTGCGAATCCGCTCGACGATTTCGGCTTCTTCGCCACGGCGCGGTGATCCGGCGAAAGCCCCCGCCACGGTCAAGCCCGGGTAACGCGACTGAAGCACGTTCGACGCTTGTTGCGCGACGCCCTCCGCTGCTCCCAGTAGGAACAGCTTCCAGCCCGCTTGACTCGCCCGGCGCGCGATATGCTCGACCATGTCGCTGCCCGCCACGCGCCCGCGCAGCGGGTGGCCGAATCGCCGCGCCGCCCACAGCACGCCCGCGCTGTCGGGAATGTTCAGCGCGCTCCGGTTCAAGATGTCGCGGAATTCGGCGTCTGCCTGCGCGGTCATGATGAACTCCACGTTGACGGTGGCGATCTGGCGAGGCGCGCGCCCGGCAACGCACGACGCGGCGAAGTCAAGCGCCTCGTCGACCGTCACGTCGTCCACGCGGATGCCGAGCACGTCGATCGATCTCATCTCACAGCCGGGCGACCTCATCGAGTGTCTCCAGGATTTTCTTCGCGCACGCCTGCCACGTGAACTTGCCGGCCTGGAGATAGCCGCGCGCGATCAGTTTCCAACGCAGTGCGGAGTCGGACGTCATCCGATCAATGGCAGAGGTGATGGCGTCGACGTCGAGCGGATTGACAAAGAGCGCGGCGTCGCCCGCCGTTTCCGGCAGCGACGAAGTGCTGCTGCAAATGACGGGCGTGCCGCAGGCCATCGCTTCGGACACGGGGAACCCAAATCCCTCGTAGAGCGAAGGGAAGACGAGCGCCGTCGCGCCGCTGAGCAGAGCGGACTTGTCCTCGTCCGGCACGTAGCCGGTGAAGATCACGCGGTGACCCAGGCCGGAGCGCTCAACTTGCCTGAACAGGTCGTCGTACAGCCAGCCCTTCTTTCCCGCAATGACGAGCCTGCTCTGTATGGCAGTCGAACGGGCGAACGCTTCGATCAGGCGCGCCAGATTCTTGCGCGGCTGCAGCGTGCCCAGATAAAGCAGGTACTCGCCCTCGACGCCGTAGTGCGATTTCACGGCCCGAATACGCTGCACGTCTTCGACGCGCCGTACCGCCGGCTCGACGCCAGGATGAGCGACGACGATTTTCTCGGGCGGCGTGCCGTAGTGACGCACCAGGTCATCTTTTGTCGCCTGAGAATCGGCGATGACGCGCGCCGACGTCTGCGCGTTCCAGCGAGTGGATAGATTCAGGTACACGCGTTGGGCTTGAGGGTGTGCCTCCGGAAAGTAAAGGTAGCCCAGGTCGTGTATCGTGACGACGCTTCGGCGCGGATGCGCGGCGGGCAGGACGTGCGCCGGGACGAACAGGACGTCCGGCGGGTGGAGGGTGACGTCAACCGCCAGCCGGACGTGTGTCCAGAGGCGAGGAAACGAGATGATTCGGTGCTCGACGTGAGACGCGCGATACGCGTCGCCAACAGGCGGGCGGTTGAAATAAAGCCTGAAACGCCGCTCGGGCGCCAGGCCGATCAGCGCCCGAATCAGATGCTGCGAGTAGTATTCCGTGCCCGTCGCCTCGCAGGCGACGGCGCGGCTCGCGTCGATGCCGATCAACATGACGAACAGAGTGACGAGCGACCAACGACGAACAACCAACGGCGAATGGCGAAGGAATCCTCCCTTCGTTTACGGTCGTTCGTCCTTCGTCGATTCTTTACTGCGATGACTGCGGACGGCGAAGCGATCGCACCAGCACGATCAGGCCGATGACGATCAGCAGCGCCGGCCAGTAATCGATCAGGATCGAAAAGGCCGGAATCCCACGCAGCGTGAGCGCGAAGCCGCCCAGGCCGATGAGAAAGAATATTGTGACCGGGATGAGCAGGCCGTGATCGCGCAGACCGCCGACCAGCCACTGCATCAAAAGCGCGACGCCGATGATCGTCGGCATAGCCGGCCATAGCACAGCCATATCGCCCCAATTGACCCGTCCGAAGGGTTCGATCGTCACGCCCAGTGTGAACAGGAAGAAGAATAGGCCGGTGAGCAAGAATATCGTGCCGCCCGTCACCAGCCCTGGGTCACGCATGCCGCCGGTGAAGAACTGCACGAGGAGCGCCGCGCCGATCAGCGCGGGGATGGCCGGCCACAACTGGCCGATGCTGACGCGGACGACGTTTGTGTTCACCAGCAGGAAGAACAAACCGATCCCGATCAGAAGAATCGCCACGGCGAGCGTGCCGCCATTGCGCCTCGGTTCCATGTGAGACCTCCGGGGATGGCAGGATGGCCCCATTGTAACATGCCTTCACCGAGCAGACCGGGCAGGTCTTTGCGATCCAGCGTAGGGTCAATACCGGCGGACGAGACCTGCCAGGTCTATCGCTCGCGATTTCCAAGTGCGGGCAGTATGAGGCGGATTCGTGGGCGGTCGTTGGGCCGAGCCGGGTCACGCCAGCCGGGTCACGACTCGCAATTGCTCTTCCGTGATCGGGCCTGGACGCACGATGGCAGGCGGCGTACGGGAGCAATCGACGACGGTGGAAGGCACGCCGTCGGTCACGCCGCCGTCGAGCATGGCGTGTATGCGCCCCTCCAACTGCAGCATCACTTCTTCTGCGCTGCGCGGGCTGGGCTGGCCGGAGCGGTTGGCGCTCGTTACGGCCAGCGGTCCGGTCTCGGCTAACAGGCGGCGGGTTGTCTCGAGCGCCGGCACGCGAACGCCGACAGTCGGGCCGCCGCTCACCGCGTCGGGCACATCCAGGCGCTTCGGCACGATAAGCGTCAAAGCGCCCGGCCAAAACCTGTCCATCAGGCGCCGGGCGACGCGAGGAATGTGATCGGCCACGAGGTCGACCATCGACGGCTCGGCGATCAGAACCGCAATAGCACGCTCCGGCGGCCGCTCCTTCGCCCGATACAGCGCGGCCACGTCGTCTGCGCTGAAGGCCAGCGCGCCCAGGCCGTACACCGTGTCGGTCGGGAAGGCGACGAGCTTGTGCTCGCGCAGCATCTGCGCGGCGCGCTCGATCGCGCCCGGCTCGTCGACTTTGAGCATGGTGGTTCGCATAGATTGACGGTCAATAGACTCTACCCAGGATTGCGACGCAGCACCTCGGCATCTGGAGATGCCTCCTACTACAACGGCGTGCGGACGACGAGCAGGCGATCGAGTCCTGCATGGTCCGTCGCGACGCTGATGTCGGCGTCAGGGAACGAATCGCGCGCAAGCTCGGCTGCGGCGATGCCCTGCGAAGCGCCGATCTCCACCAGGATCGATCCGCCGGAACGCATCACACCGGGCGCGTCGTGCAGCAGACGGCTCACGACGTGCATTCCGTCCGGCCCGCCGTCGAGCGCGATGGCCGGCTCGTGGTCGCGAATCGGCCGGGCCAGGTACTTCCATTCTTCGGTGCGCACGTAAGGCAGATTGGCCGCCAACAGATCGACCGGCGGCTCGATCGATTCCAGCAAATTGCCGACCTTGAACGTGATGCGCTCCGTCACACCGTGCCGGCGGGCGTTTTGGGAAGCGACGGCGATCGCGTCCGGCGAGATGTCCGTCGCGACGACGCGCACGAAAGGCAGATGCACGGCCAGCGCGACGGCGATCGCGCCCGAGCCTGTGCCGACGTCGGCGATGACGTAACCGCCCTCCTGGGCTGCGGGCCGCACGCCGGCCCCCGATAGGGGCAGTCGGGGGCCGGCCATGCGAATCGCCGTTTCGACGAGCAGCTCGGTCTCAGGGCGCGGGATCAATACGCGCGGATCGACGACAAAATCCAGCGCGTAGAATTCGCGGTGACCGATCACGTACGCCAGCGGCTCGCCCGATGTGCAGCGTCCGACGAGCGCCTGGTAGCGGGAGAGCTGGTCGAGGGAAAGGGGCGTCTCAGGACGGGCCAGCAGTTGCGCCCGGCCGAGGCTCAGCACGTGCTCCAGAAGCGCTTCGGCGACGATGCGCGGCGCGTCGGTCCGGGCGGCGTCCAGGCGCCGGGCAGCGTCCTGAAGCGCCGCGCTCACGGTCGTCGCCGCGCCGCCTGCCGTCACGTCACACCTGAGCAGTCCGGAGCTTCTCGGCCTGGTCGCGAGTGGCAAGCTCTTCGATGAACTCATCCAGCTCGCCGTCGAGCACGGTCTCGAGCCGGTACGACGTGAGGTTGATGCGGTGATCCGTGACGCGGTTCTGCGGAAAGTTGTAGGTGCGGATTTTCTCGCTGCGCTCACCGGTGCCTACTTGAGAGCGGCGGGCGTCGGTCAGCTCGCTCAGGCGCATCTGCTCTTCCCTCTCGTGTAGCCGGGCGCGCAGGATGGCCATAGCGCGCATCTTGTTCTGGAGCTGCGAGCGCTCGTCCTGGCACTGCACCACAATGCCGGTAGGCAAATGGCGGATGCGCACGGCGGTCGAGTTCTTCTGCACGTTCTGGCCGCCCGCGCCGGCGGACTTATACACCTCGATCTCGATATCTTTCTCGGGAATCTGGATATCGACTTCTTCGGCTTCCGGCAGCACGGCGACGGTGGCCGTCGAGGTGTGAATGCGCCCCTGCGCTTCCGTCGTCGGCACACGCTGCACGCGATGCACGCCGCTCTCGTACTTCAGGCGAGAGTATGCACCTTTGCCGTCCACCTCGAAGATGACCTCTTTGAACCCACCCACGCCAGTCTCGTTGGCCGACAGGAGCGCGGTCTTCCAGCCGCGGTTCTCCGCGTAGCGCGTGTACATGCGATACAGGTCAGCCGCGAACAGGCCGGCTTCGTCGCCGCCCGTGCCGGCGCGGATCTCGACGATGACGTTCTTGTCGTCCCTCGGGTCTCTCGGCAGAAGCATCGATCGCAGAACGCTCTCCAGTTGAGCGACGCGCGTTTCGAGGCGCTCGACTTCCTCCTGAGCCATGGCCAGCAGCTCGTCGTCGTTGGTGTCCGCGGCCAGCCCGCGAGCGTCGTCAAGCTCCTTCCGAGCACTCCTGTATTCCCGGAACGCCTCGACGATCGGTTCCAGATCGGCGCGTTCCTGACCGAGCGTGCGCAGCCGGTTAGTGTCGCTCGTCACCACCGGATCGGCGAGCAGATGGGTGAGTTCGTCGTACCGGGCTTCGATGCCCGCAAGTTTGTCCAGCATAGATCATCGTTCACGGTTCGAGGCGACCTTGCGCGATCGCCTCGATCTTTGCTAGCTAATTATAACTCATGTCACGCAGAAACGCATCCTTCGACTGCACTCCGTTCCGCTCAGGATGCTTGCTTAAGGTGAATTATAAGCGCGGGGATAAGGATGGTCAAGAAGTGAAAGAGGGGCTTAGCGGTCGGGAGGGGGTCCACCCGGCGGTTCGATCGCCGCTCTCAGAACCAAGCTGCCGAGCCGGATTTCGTCGCCGTCGTGGATGACTTCAGGCAAGTAAGGTCTCAACTTGCGGCCATTGATGGTCGTCCCGTTGAGGCTCTCCAGGTCCTCTAACAGGTAAGTCCCGTTCGAGAAGTGCGCCCGCGCGTGCCGGCGCGAAATGCCGTATGCCTGGCCGTCTTCGCCAGTAAGATCGACGTCGACGACGAACCGCGACTTGCGATCGCTCCGGCCCAACAGCACGGTCTTAAGACGGGCATCCACGACGAAGCGGAGCTGGCCGTCGTCGCTCGTCAAGACGAGCACTGTATCTGCGCCAGGCGCCGGAGAGTTCGGTTGAGGAAATCCGGACGGGCCGGGACGCGATACTTTATCGGCGCCGATCGCGTTCGTCGCGAGCGGGCCGCCCGTGTGGAAGTACGCGCCACAAGCGTCGCAGAACAGCGCGCCCTCGTGATTCTTGTAACCGCAGGTCGGGCACACAAACATAGCCACACCTTGGGTTGCAGCGAGCAGCCAGGCCACCAAACCCTATTTTACCGCAGCTCGTTCCGGCCGCACTATGGTCAACAAGTCCCTATCAATTTCCAACCTTGCGTCGAGCCACCTGATGCGCGGGTCGGTCAGGCGAAACCAGTTGTACTGCCTGCGCACGAAGCCGCGCGTGTCGCGCTTGATGGCTGCTATAGCATCCTCCAGGCTGCACTCGCCGCGAACGAATCTTCCGATCTGCCGGTATCCCAGCCCCGACAGGGCCGGCAGTGACCAGTCGTACTGCAGCGCCAACTGTCGCGTCTCTTCGATCAAACCCGCCGCGATCATCTCGCCGACGCGCGCGTCGATGCGCCGGTACAGGTCGGGGCGAGGCATGGTCAGGCCGATGGTGATGATGGGGTAGGGCGGCGGCCGGACGATTCCCGGCTCACTGAAGCGCCGCCCGCTGAGCCGATACACCTCCAGCGCGCGGATGGTGCGGCGCACGTTGCGCGGGTCGATGCGCGCGGCGGCAGCCGGGTCGACGCGCCGCAGCTCGTCGTGAAGCGCCAGTTTGCCTTCCTGTGCGGCGCGCGTCTCCAGTTCAGCCCGCAGTTCCGGGTTGGGGGGAACAGCCGGGATGCGCAGCCCCTCCGTCACGGCCTTGACGTACAGGCCCGTCCCGCCGACGAGCAGCGGCTGTCTCCCACGCCTGAAGATGTCGTCGATGGCCGCGTGTGCGGCGGTCTGGTACTGCGCCAGCGAGAACGCTTCGTCCGGATCGACGACGTCGATCAGGTGGTGCGGGACGCGCGTGCGCTGCCTGGCGCTCGGCTTTGCCGTGCCGATGTCCATGTGGCGATACACCTGGCGCGAATCCGCCGACACGATCTCGCCGCCGACGCGCTCGGCGAGGCGGATCGCCGCTTCCGTTTTGCCCACAGCCGTCGGGCCGACTATGACGATAAGGGTCTTCATAGATTCGCCACGGAGTCACGGAGGCACGGAGCATTACTAAACTTCTCTGTGCCTCCGTGTCCCTGTGGCTATCTTCTTTCCTCGACCGCGTTCTCGATCACATCGATGCGCAGGAGTTTGCCGCGTGGCGACAGCTCGACGGCGACGACGTCGATGCGCCAGTCGAGATCGGCAGTGCCCTCTTCCAGGTACGCCTGCGCGACTTCGATCAGCTTTGCCTGCTTGCGCGGCGTAAGCGATTCTTCCGGCGTGCCGCGCTCGCTGCCGCGCCGCGTCCGCACTTCGACGAACACGAGCACGCCGCGCTGCTCGGCGACGAGGTCCATCTCGCCCGCAGGGCAGCGCCAGTTGCGTTCGACGATCCGGTAGCCGCGCCGTTCCAGCTCGCGCGCGGCGAGCGACTCTCCCAGCTTGCCCAGCGCCTTTCGCCGATCGGTCATGGATGGGCTGTGCCTAGCGAGCGACTGTTTTTTTGTCGCTCCCGGATGAGGTATTCGTAATGTTCGACGATGCGCTGCGCGGTGGTTTCGATGTCGTGCCGGGCGGCGGTGCGACGCGCTCCCGCGCTCAAGCGCGCCCGCAGCTCGGCGTCGGTCGCGACGCGCTCCATATTCCGCGCCAGCGACTGGACGTCCACATGCGCAAGCAGTCCGTTCTCGCCGTCGATCACCGTTTCGCGAATGCCCGCCACGTCGAAGGCGAGCACGGGCTGGCCTGCGGCCAGGGCTTCGATAATCGTCATCGGGTGCCCTTCGGAGATCGAGGCCGTGACGAAGGCATCGGCCGCGCCGAGAATCGAAGGCACCCGGTCGTACGGGTGCATGTCCAGGAAGCGCACGCCGCCGGCCACGCCGAGCTGCGACACGCGTTCGCGCAGGCGCGGCGTGTGAGGGCCGTCTCCGACCAGCGCGAGAATCGCCTGCGGCGCGCTGCGGCGCGTGATCGCGTAGCCTTCGAGAAGCGTGTCCACGTTCTTTTCCGCGCCCAATCGGCCCACGTACATGAGCACGAACGCATCTGGAGGCAGTCCCAGGTTGGATCGCAGCTCGGGCGTGGCTCGGGCGAAGCGCTCCAGGTCGATACCGTTGTAAATGATCTCGATCGGCGCTTCGACGCCCAACGATTTGAGCATCATGTGAGCCGCGGGCGAAACGGCGATAATCAGATCGCAGTGTCGGGCGAAGCGGCGCATCCAGGCGCCGAGCAGACCGATCGCCTGGCGCTGGGGAAGAAAAGGCACGTAGACGCGCGCGTAGTAATCGTAACGCGTGTGGTTGGTGAAGACGAGCGGCTTGTTCAGTTGTCGCCGCAGCCGCGCGGCCAGCGGGCCGGCGACGAAAGGGTGATGGGCGTGCAGCACGTCCATGCTGCGGGCGATCGACCAGGCGCGGCGTGAATACGTCGGCGCGACGTAATAGCCGGAGCGGCCCAGCGGCAGGCCGGGTGAGCGGATGACGCGTGGAGCGGAATGCGCATGTCGCGCGCGCCCGAATGTGAAAACGTGCGGCTCGTGGCCGAGCTTCTCCAGCGCGCCTGTGAAGACGTGAATGAACGTCGAGACGCCATTGACGATAGGCAGGTAGGAATCGGTGAACTGGCCGGCGCGCACAACATGCATAGTAACGGATGCGCGCCGCTTCGTCAAATCTCGTAAGCTGGTATTCTGGCCTGCTCGCTCTGTCCGGTTCGGAGGCGGTTACACGGACGGCTCCGCTCAACCACAGGCCGGGCATAGCGCATAAGTACCAAAACCGTGCGCCCGTGTTGCTTGCGGTTTTTCTTTGTGCTATACTGGCTGCACGCCAAAACTCCGGGTCACGCTGGACAGGTCTTTACCTGCCTGTGCAATGGCGGCTATGGAGAGCCGCCCTGCTTGGAGTTTTCCAATGCGCTCAGTATAGATTACGTGTAACCGTTCAGTTGGTCTATGAACCTACGTAGCCGCCTTGACGACCGGTGTGTCAGGCAGCAGCGACGGGGGCGGGTCACCTCTCGCCGCCGCGGCACACGCTTCGGTGAGATAATCCAAGACGTC
>Ga0209342_10001507_pt1 | contig 26200 bp, 25 predicted proteins | sample RifCSP16_2_FD_184023 | JGI IMG/M metagenome (GOLD analysis project Ga0209342, IMG submission 184023) | Soil microbial communities from Rifle, Colorado - Rifle CSP2_sed 16_2 (SPAdes) (version 2) | ecosystem: Environmental > Terrestrial > Deep subsurface > Rock core/Sediment | place: Rifle... | reverse complement strand
CTGGGGTCTACGGCGTCGGCGGCGCCCGGTCCGGCCGGTGGAGCTTGCTCCGCATCCGGCGCAGCGTCTTCGCCTCCGGGGAGTACTTCCCGTAGGCGCCGGCGATCACGTCGATCGTGCTCGTGTAGATGGCGTAGTTCTGGCGGTCCGCCGCCGTCACGGCGATGGTGTGGTTCTTCAGGCTCGCCTTCGCCATCTCCTGCGCCGTGTTCGCCGTCTTCAGGTTCTCCGAGGAGACCTTGAGGTTCCCGTGGAAGAACTCGGCGTTGACCCCGAGCTGCGTCAGGGTTGCCCTGTGCTTCCAGATCCAGTTCACCAGTTCCTCGCTCACAGCCATCCGATCCGCGAACGTAGACACGGCCATGGGAGGGCGGAGGGATGGGAAGGATATGAAGCGAGGGGCCGTGGTTATCATGGGTGAGTCGAACCTGTGCCAACGCCGTCATGAACACCTTGCTTCGATCATTCGATCCATACCGCGCGGGGGCTGTTCGGATAGGAGCAAAGGCCTGAAGATCACCTCGCCATGACCGGCCCATGCCCCGCCTCGATTGGTCTGCCCTGAGCACCGTGGTGGCCAGCCGAGAGCGAATGGCGGTGTTGCGTGCCTTGCGTGTGCCCACCACGCCATCGCGGGTTGCGCACCACCTGAAGATGCCCTCGCCGCATGTGAGTCATGCACCACAGAGGGTGGAAGAAAAGCATATGACCCAGTCGTACCATGAGAGGGCCATGGCCAAGTCCTGGACCAGGAAGTCGATTCCTGTGGCCTGGACTATCGACCCCGAGGAGATCGATCTTCATCTTCTTCGCCTGTCTGTTGAGGTGCTCAAGAAGGGTCCCATTGGGTTGTCTGTAGACCTTTGGAAAGCACCGACAGGAGCATGATGAAAGCATGAGAAACCCTCTGGGGCCGCCATACAGTAGGAAGCGGATGACGGCATGCTGACCAACGAGGAAGTGCTCGCCGGGATCCGACGGCAACGTGAGAGCGTCGTGTGGATCAACGAGCAACTCCCGCAGTTGCGTAAGCAGTTCGGTGATCAGTTTATCGCCGTCAAGGACCGTGAGGTCATTGATGCGGACGCCGACTTCGACCACCTGCTTGCGCGAGTACGACGACGCGAAGACAAGGAGCTCGTGACGATCGAGTTCGTCACCGCCATCGAGTACATTTGGGTGCTCTAACGACGAGGGGTCTGTTTGCGCGCCTTGATTGAAGAGACGGAGAAGGGTCTCACGGTCCCGGCCCACTTCCACTGCCCGAGTCGTCGCATCTCCCGTCCCCTCGACTTCCTGATCGACACGGGCTCGAGCCGGTCATTCCTCTCCTGGACCGACGCGAAGGAGATGGGTGTTGAAATCGACCACCTGCCCACGCACCCGAAACCCGTCCGGGGATTCGGGGGCGGCACTAGCGTGAAGCACCTGAAGGATCCCTGCTTCGTCTATCTCGAGTTTGACAGGATTCCAAAGCCAGTGGACTTTCCTGACGGGATTCTCGTGTACGAGCCCTCCAAGCAGAGATCCCTTCAGGGCCAGAAGCTCGGCCCCGGACCGAGCATCCTCGGTCGGGACCTGATGCGGCGTTCCGGCTGGACCCTGCACGTCAACCTCCAGAAGGGCGAACGCTGGTTTGAGGGCTGATCCTACCCGGCCCGGCCGATCCGCACCGACCCCGACGTGAGCGTGGACACCGCCTGCTCGAGGAGCGCCTTGAGGCACACCTCGACCTCCGCCGCCGCGGCCGCCATGGCCTCCCGCGAGCCCCCCTTCTCGGCGCGGCGGTAGGACCGCACCGCCTTCCGCAGCGCCTTCTGGAGGAGATCGACGTGCGGGCCGAGCGTCCGGAACCCGGGTTGGCGGTCAACAAGATCGAGCAGGCTCTCCGCCAGGGCGGCGGACGTTTCCATGGGCATGGTCTCTCCCCCTCGCGGAAGCTAGGCGGGGGCGGGACCATAAGGGTTGAGGCGGGCGATGTGCCTTCTTGTACACTGGTCGTCGCCGGGAAGCGCCGCGCAGGTCAAAGGAGGGGGCATGAACACGCGGGAACCCATTCCGCACACACGACGCAGAACCAGAGGCCGAGGATGGAGTCCCAGACGGCGCCTCGTCCGCACTCACAAAGCGGAACGCGCGCCATGGGGCCGCACCAGTCGTCCGGGCAACCACAGCGGCAGGACGCGATCATGCACGACCTTGGTGTTCTGGAGCCCCCTTTGCTGTATATGGCCTGGATGTCGCTCAGGGGAGCGAACTGCTTCACGCTGCGGGGAATCACCTGGCGGCTTGCAGCCACTCCCTCCATCGGAATTTGTACGGGCATTCCAATGGAAGCGGGGAAGCGGCGGTCTGCAAGCGCATCAACGGGGTAGACTTCCACTGCTTCGACTGCATGAGAAACCGTGGGGCTTGTGCAGTCAGGTCAGTCTGTTCGCCAATGTGCTCGCTGCGATGAACTACTTCGTCTGTCGCCTTGCTTGGACGATGCGCTCCGCGGCGGCGACCCCGCCCTCCGCGAGCCTCTCGATGGTGGTTCGGAGCACGCGGCCCATCTCCTTGTCCGCGGTGGCGATCTCCCCCGGGTCGCCCGTGCGCTGCGCAACGCGGTAGGCGTCGACCGCGTGCTCCATGCCGGCCCGCATGAGGAAGGGTCTGAGGCCCATGTCCAGGAGGGCCGCCTCGTTCCTCTCGACCAACCTAGCCAACTCCTCTACGGCATCCGTGGATCCGTTCGTTGTCGGCATGGCGGGCCTGTGAGACATTGCGGGCGCACCCAGGGAGGATGTTGATAAGGCTATCTCTGCCGTTCTCACGCGTCCACTCGCACCGTCGCGCCCCCCCTCGGCGCACGGCCAAACCGGGGGGCCGGCCCCGATCCCGCGGCATGGCATCCGGGACAGGGTCCTGCACGCACTCCAGGCACCAGTGGTCGCCAGTCCCTCCGGATTCGGCTCCGCCCTGCTAAGCCTTCCGCCAATCCAGAGGCGCGCTCCGCTCAGCCGCCCACGAACGCGTACCGAACCGGTGCAGTGCTGCGGATGGAGATCTGGACCCCGGATCCCATGATCTCGGGGGCGTCGTACGTCCCCGCCGCCATGGCGGTGAAGTGGGGCCCCCACGCCCCATCGGTTGTGAGCCAGAGGACTCCGAGCGCTCCCGGGATCACGTCCGCGTACCACGAGACCGCCCGCGGAACATCCGGCCGCAGGGGGAGGGCAAGGGTATCATGGGTCCGGAACGTCTTCGCCCACACGCCGATGCTGTACGTGGAGGCGGCGAGTTCCCCGCTCAGGTCGCGCGGGACGATCCAGTAGTAGTGCTCGTCCCCGCCGAGAAGGGCGCTCGAATGGGTGAACGTCGTGGTGGCGGGGGGGAGGGAGGCGGGGGGGGCGGCGGTGCCGTCGAAGATCCCGGTGCGGGTGGTCCCGTGCCACACCTCCAGGCTGGCGAGGGAGGCGATGGCGGCGGGCGTGGTCCAGGACAGGGTGATGTCGTTCCCGCTCACGGTGGCGGTGAGGCTCCGGGCCTCCGCCAGTGTGAACCCGGAGGGGGGGCCCTCGTCGTACCGGATGTGGGAGCCGGGGAGGCCGGTGAAGGCGAAGGTGCCGGAGAGGGTCCGTGTGACCAGGTACGCGTCGCTCAGGGCCAGCCGCTGTCCACTCCCCGCCCGCCAGGTGCCCGCAGTGTCCAGGTACTGGATCCATGAGGCTCCGAACGCGGCGGTGTACTCCGCGATCGTGTCGTCCTGTCCGGGGGCGGCGTAGTCCACCCAGGGGAAGTACTCGAGGGGGCGGGAGATGGCGGTGAGGCCGTCGCGCAGGGTGTCCGCGAAAACGCCCGCCGTGTTGGTCGTGGGGCTGAGGTCGGCCCCGTACGCGGCGCGCGCGATGTAATAGGCCTCCCCCGGGACGGCGAGGGGGACCGGGTCGTCCCAGGAGGTCGCTGTGCCCGCGAGTCGGGCGGCGAGATCGGAAGATGTGTCAGAGAGGTCGGTGAAGAGGGGGCTGTCCGCGCGGTAGATCAGGATCTCATCCGGGAGGCTCGGCGGGGGTTCCCAGGAGACCCGCACGCTCCCGGCGTCCCACTTCGTGGTGAGGTTCCGCGGGGGGAGGGCGACGGGGGCGATGCCCGTCAAGTTCAGCTTGCTTACGAAGGCGTCAAACGGCAAGTTCCGTGTCGTGTCGAAGGATCCGATCACCATCGGGAAGTCTGCGCTCGCGGTTCCACCCGTCAAATAGCAATTCTCCGATCGGTCCAGCGCAACTCCAAATCCGCGATCGTCCGCGCTTCCCCCGAGGAAGGTGGAGTACACGAGGCCGTTGCCCGCGGCATTCAGCTTCGTCACGAAGACGTCCTGATCACCGTTCTGTGTGGTGTCATGAGCGCCGCCCGTCGTGGGGAATTCAGTGCTGCCGGCCTCACCGATGAGGTGCGCGCTGCCCGAGGCGTCCAGGGCGATGCCCCAGCCACGGTCGAACCAGCTCCCGCCCAGGAAGGTGGAGTACACGAGGCCGTTGCCCGCCGCGTTCAGCTTGACGACGAAAGCATCGGAGTTTCCGCCGTATGTGACGTTGTAAGCGCCGCCGGTTGCCGGGAAGTTCACGCTGAACGTCCCACCGGCGACGTACGCGTTGCCTGAGGAGTCTAGCGCGAGATCGAGCCCCTGGTCCAAGCCGCTTCCGCCGAGGAAAGTGGAGTAGACGAGGACGCTGCCCGCCGCGTTCAGCTCCGCCACGAAGGCATCTTCACCGCCGCCATTGTGAGAGAGGTCGTAGGCGCCGACCGTCGTGGGGAAGTTCGCGCTGTAGGTGTAACCGGTGAGGAACGCGTTGCCCATGATGTCGAGCGCGATGCCCCAGCCGTACTCGTTCCCTGTCCCACCCAGGTAGGTGGAGTACACCAGTCCGCTTCCCCTCGCGTTCAGCTCCGCGACGAAGACGTCGGAAAACCCGTTCTGAGTGGTGTCGTAGGACCCGTTCGTGGTGGGGAAGTCATTGGTGCCACCGCCGGTGACGTACGCGTTGCCCGAGATCCCCAATGTGATGCGATAGCCATAATCCTCACCGCCTCCGCCCAGGTATGTGGAGTACACGAGGCCACTGCCCGACGCGTTCAGCTTCGTAACGAAGACGTCCGAGAATCCATTCTGGGTGGTATCGTAGGCGCCGACCGTCGTGGGGAAGTCCGAGGCGGCGTCTTCTGTCTCCCCGGTGACATAGGCGTTGCCCAAGCTGTCCAGCGCGATGTCATGGCCCGTGTCATTCCCGCTCCCGCCCAGGAAGGTGGAGTAGACCAAGTCGCTGCCCGATGCGTTCAGCTTCGTAACGAAGGCGTCGAGGTTCCCATTCTGGGTGGTGTCGTAGGCGCCGACCGTCGTGGGGAAGTCAATGACATCGTCCCAGCTCTGCCCGGTGATGTACGCGTTGCCCGACGCGTCCAAGGCGATGCCCAAGCTCTCCTCGCTCTTGCTCCCACCGAGGAAGGTGGAGTAGACGAGGGGGTCGATTACGAGCCGATCCTTCCCCTCCCACTCCGGGCATGAATACCCCACGGTGACCTCGCCGGCGGAGCGGAGGGAACATGAAAGGGTCTCCCCGCCCTCCCGGTAGGCGAGGGGGAGATCGTCGCGCAGGCCTCCCAGAGACGTGTGAACGGCCAGACCCGTGGGGGAGACGGACAGCCCGTCCGCCCCGTGGTAGGTGAGGGCCACGGTGGAGAGGTCGGCACCGCGGTCGACGAAGATGTCGTACTTCAGGCCGTGCTCATCCAAACGATAGATGACGTCGATCCCGTCGTAGAGGTTTTCATAGATCACCTGGCGGTAGTTCCGCACCTCCGTGCGCCACTGCGCGGGGTCGCTGCCGAGGAAGTAGTTGTTGCGGTGGCGGAGTTCCTCCCGGGCACGCGGGAGGACGGAGTTCGCGCGGTCAAAGGTCACGCGGATCATGTGGCCACGGACGGAAACGGGCGCATCCGGGGAATCTCCTCCACCAGGGAATTCAGCAACCGTCTCACGAACGACCTCCCGAAGGTCCAGCAAGACGGCCCCCTGGGCGAAGCCGACATGGAGACCCCCCACGGCGCCGTAGTAGCGAACCTCACGGTTTGCGAGCTGCCCGACATTCTCCGTAACGAAGTCCGATGGCACTGTCAGGGCCGGGCCAGGGCGTGCGTCGGGCTCGATAGGAGAGGGAAGGGCCCGTCTCAACCCGACCTCCCAAGACGCGCCGTCGGGCACCATGAGTGGGGGAGGCCCGAAATCCCCCTGACCTGTCCCCTTATCTGAGGCCTCCGACATCCTCTCCATCCCCACCATCGCCCGGAACGCCAACGCGACGAGGACCAAGCTCAAGAAAGTGAGAACAACCCGGGCGCGCCTTGTCCGCGGCAATGTCATCATCGCCAATCCCTGAGACCCATAGCCCGCCTGGGCCAAGAATCCTCCCATTCGCGCTCACTCATGCGAGGCGGCAAGGGATCTGATGGGCTCCCTACCAGCTTACTTCCAGCAAGTCCAGGTGGCGTCACCGGAGCTGTCGTGGGCTACGATGTACAGGTTGTCGCCGGAGTACACATTCACGGTCACAGTGAAGTCGAAGTTGTAGTGCCTCGTTGTCGTCTCGTAGACGTTCGTGATGTCGTACCAGGTGCCAGTATTGATCCTCCATTGGAAGGTGGTCGTCCCGTCCGCCTGGTACTCGCCATCCACGTAGGACAGGTAGCGCAGCGAGATGCACTGTGTGCCGGGGGGAATCGTATTGTGGTCGACGTGTACCGTGCCCCATGTTCCAGCTCTCGCGAGGCCTGCCGCGAGCACACCCACCATCACCGCCACCAGCACACCTGCCGCTGCCCTTCGTGTCAACATAGTATCCCTGGAGGAGGAGCCGTTCGGGCGTATATAAGCGCCCGTCTTTCTGAAAAACAGAAACACGTATGCGACCCTTACATCGGACAGGGAACATGACATCCCATGCGTATCCCTGCGTATCCCTGCTCCGCGGCGGCCACCTGTTGCGTCTGAGTTACTGCTTTGCACCCTAGACCAGCGCGTAGCGCAGCGCGACGTGCTGCCCGTCGCGGAGCACGTGCGAGGCGAACGCCGTGCTCGGGTTGCCCCCGACCTTCATCGTGATCGCATGGTTCGGGTCGCGGTGGTAATCGATCCGCTGCTCGGCGGAGAGGCCTTGCCCCGTACCGCGAAGAGGTTCACCAACGTCGCGCGCGCTCCGCTCAGCCGCCCACGAACACGTGCCGGACCGGTGCCGCGCTGCGGATGGAGACCTGGACCCCCGAGCCCGCGGCGAGGGGAGCATCGTACACGCCTGCCGCCATGGCGGTGAAGTGGGGCACCCAGACGCCGTTGGAGGTGAGCCACAGGACTCCGAGCGCGCCCGGGATCGCGTCCGCGTAGAAGGAGACTGACCTCGGGATGTCGGGTAGGAGGGGGAGAGCGAGGGTGTCGTGCGTACCGAACGTCTTCGCCCACACACCGACGCTGTACGTGGTGGCGACGAGTTCACCACTCAAGTCGCGCGGGACGATCCAGTAGTAGTGCTCGTCCCCGCCGAGGAGGGCGCCGGCATGGGTGAAGGCCGTGGCGGTGGCGGGTAGGGAGGCGAGGGGGCCGGCGGTGCCGTCGAAGATCGCCGTGCGCCTGGTCCCGTGCCACACTTCCAAGCTGGCGATGCCCGCGATGGCGGCGGGCGTGGTCCAGGACAGGGTGACGTCGTTCCCGCTCACGGTGGCGGTGAGGCTCCGGGCCTCCACCAGGGTGAACCCGGAGAGGGCCTCGTCGTACTGGATCTGGGAGCCGGGGAGGCCCCGGCGAGGGAACAAGGAGATGTGGCGGGATCTAACGCAGGCGAGACTTGTCCGGTGCCTGCCGCATCCTCGCCCGGGGCGGGACTTCACCGCCGCGCGCGTGGACGAGGCCCTGGAGCGATGCATCGCGTGTGTATGGGGACGCGCCCATGGCGGCGAGTATTAATAGGCTCGTCCTCATGATTGTGATCGCATGGCGACCGCGACGGTTTCCGTCAAGCCCCCTACCCTGAAGCGCCTGCGGTCGTACAAGGTCAATGGCACCACGTACGACGACGTCTTGAACGACCTCATGGACGAGAACCCCCCCGGTGCGTTCATCCGCGAGCATCGGCGGCGGCTGCAGGAGGAACCGGACGTCCCCTGGACCGAAGTGCGCAAGCGGCTCCGGTTGTGAGCCTCCGTGCCCGCGGAGATCCTCTTCAAGTCGAGTGCGGAGCGGGAGTTCCGTCGCCTCCCGCGAGGAGTCCAGCGTCGGTTCATGCGCGCGTTCGAGTCGCTTGCCGAGGAACCGACGCGGCCCCGACCCGGACTGGACATCCGGCGGCTTCGCGGCATGAGGGACGCCTGGCGTCTGCTCGCCGGGGACTACCGGGGAATCTACTGAGGTCGAGCCCGGAAGGGTCAGGTTCACGCGGTTTGGCCACCGATCGAACGTATATGACGCCTGAGGTCGCGCCCGGATGGCTGCCCCCTGAGCAGCCCTCCGGCGATGCGTCGCCTCTCGCCAAGCCAGAAGCACGCGCTGCGCTCAGCCGCCCACGAACACGTACCGGACCGGCGCAGCGCTGCGGATGGAGATCTGGACCCCGAACCCCATGAGGACCGGGGCGTCGTACGCGCCCGCCATCATGTCTGTGAAGTGGGGCACCCACACCCCGTTGGCGGTGAGCCACAGGATTCCGAGCGCGCCCGGGAGCACGTCCGCATACCAGGAGACCGCCCTCGGGACATCCAGTCGCAGGGGGAGCGCGAGGGTGTCATGTGTGCGGAACGCCTTCGCCCACACGCCGACGCTGTACGTGGACGGGGCGAGTTCACCGCCGAGGTCGCGCGGCACGACCCAGTAGTAGTGCTCGTCCCCGCCGAGGAGGGCGCCCGCATGGTTGAAGGTCGTGGTCGCCGTCGGGAGGGAGACAAGAGGGCTAGCGGAGCCGTCGAAGATCGCCGTGCGGGCGGTCCCGTGCCACACCTCCAGGCTGGCGATGCCCGCGATGGCGGCGGCCGCGATCCACGTCAGGGCGACATCGTCCCCCGCCACGGTGGCGGTGAGGCTCCGGGCCTCCGCCAGGGTGAACCCGGCTGTGGGCCCCTCATCGTACCGGATCTGCGAACCCGGGAGGCCGGTGAAGACGAAGGTGCCGGGTGTGTCGCGGGTGACGAGGTACGCATTGCCCACCGCCAGCCGTTGTCCACTCCCCGCCCGCCAGGTGCCCGCCGTGTCCATGTACTCGATCCGTGAGGCTCCGAATGCGGCGGTGTACTCCGCGAGGGTGTCGTCCTGACCGGGGGCGGCGTAGTCCACCCAGGGGAAGTATTCCAGGGGGCGCGAAATGGCGGTGAGGCCGTCGTTGAGCGCTCCGGCGAACACGCCGGCGGTGTTGCTCGTCGGGCCGAGGTCCGTTTCGGCGGCGTCGGCCCCGCGCACGAGGTAGTACCGCTCCTCGGGCCCGGCGAGGGCGTCCAGGTCGCTCCACGCGGTGGCGGGGGGATACGCGACGCCGTAGGCTGCCCCACTGCCGAGGTCCGCGAAGCCGCGGGGATCGCCGAGGGCCCGGAAGATCAGGTAGTGGTCGGGAGCCACGGCGGGGGCCTCCCAGGACAGTCCGACCCCGGAGACCCCGTCCCAGGTCGTCGTGACGTTGCGCGGCGGGTCGCGGGGGATCCGGTACCCGGCGGCGGTGTCCGCGAGCGGGGCCTGGAGCTCCCACTCCGCCCCGTCGAAGGCCTGGGAGTAGAACTCGTACCGGCCCTCCCCGCCGGGCCAGGGGAAGGACCACTGCCAGGGCGCGGCAAGGTCGGTCCCGAAGGAGGTCCACGGGCCCCATCCTGGGCCGCCGTCGAAGCGGTAGTGGAGATCGACCCAGGCGACGGGGCCGTTCGGGTCCGAGGCCGTCGCCTCGAGGAACAGGGGGGCCGTGTTACGCCAGTAGGGGGATACCGCCAAGAGCACAGACGTGGGTGGGGGGTTGTCGGGCACTCCGCGAGCGTACTTGACCCGGCGGACGAAATTCGTATCGTCCCAGTAGGCGATGTGCACCTGACCGAGGTTGTCCACGGCGATGCCGTTCCAGCGCCCGACGACACCGGCGGAGTCCACCGTTTCGTTGACCCAAACGAGGCCGGTCCGGCGCGCGTAGACGAGATCCCATGTGTCAAGGTCGTAGTAGCTGACGTGGACCTGGTCCGCGAGATCGAGGGCGAGGTCGCTCTGCATTCCCAAGTTACCCACGGAGGGGTCAACGACCTCAGTGATCCACCCGGAGCCCGTCCTCCGGGCGTACATCAGATCGCCCATCGCAAGGTCCTGGAAGGTGATCCGCGGTTGGCCGAGGGCGTCCAGCGCCAGACCGCCCGGTTCGATGGCCGCTGCCACGTAGACGATCTCCACGGACCACGCGGTGCCGTTCCAATAGGCGTGCTTGAGCGTATGGCTGTTTGGCCGAACTCCCTCGTCGTACACGAGGTGGCGGACATCACCGGGGCCGATTGCCAGACGGAACATGGTCTGGATCTCCGTCCCACTCGCCACAGTTTCGTTGTCCCAACCCGTCCCGTTCCAATGGGCGAGTCGGATCTCATTGAACCCGAGGGCTGGAGGATCGCCGTAGTAGTACGCGATGTGGGGCTGGTCGGCGCTGTCCAAGGCGATGCTCACGCCCGCAGGGTGGGGGGAGTAGGCATCAACCAGGCGCTTGGACCAGACCGAACCCACGAGGGTGGAATACCAGACGCTTCTGGTTAAATCGTACCATGCAACATGAGGCTGGTCGCCCTGGTCGAGGGCGATGGCGGTATCCATCACGGTCGTTGGGGCGTCGACGATCTCCGAGCTCCACACGGGGGCTTTCGTCGCGTACATCAGCGTCTCGAGAGTGTCGTTGTAATAGAGGACATGAGGGGTCCCCAGGCGATCCAGGACGAGGGAGTGCTGCGGCACATGGAGCTTCGATCCGGGATCGATGAACTCGATGGCCCATGTGGCAGGTCCGGACGCGGGTAGGGCCGTCAGCAGGAAGAGCATTCCAATCAGGAGGAAACCAGCGGTCGGGCGTGCTACCTGGCTCCGCCGGCGAGATGAGGCCGAGCGGACAAAGTGGCCACGGGTTTCTCCTGGCGCTCTAATCCCCGAAACCCTAGGGCATTCTTCCTATAAAAGCGCCTTTATGACCGTGCTCACGGAGGATCATAGGAGGACTTATATATGAAATCGCGGTTTTCTGTATTGCCTTTGGTCGGGCAGGTGAAGCGAATGAGAAGTGTGACGGGCTTATTCGGGCTGATGTGTCTTGTCGTGGGCGGGGTTCTCGTGCTGGCAGGTCAGGCGGTGGCTAGCCCTCCCATCATCTGGGGTGGGCGGCCCGCTGCGTGGAGGCGTGGCGGGGACCCGGATCCAGCAGGCCGTCGAACGGCCTCAGGAATCGGTCAATCTCCGGCAGCCAGCGACGTTGGGGGAGTCCTCGCGAGTGCATCCGTCATCCCATGGGAGAATGGGCACGGGAACCTCAAAGTGTCGGAGTAATGCTAGTCGGCCCCGATCCCACACAGACGCGCGCTCACCTCCCAGAGGCGCCGGGCCGCGGCGTCGTCGCGCGCCTCCGGGGACGGGGACCGGACGCGCCGCTTCGAGAAGTACTCGCCGGTGATCCCCGCCACCTCGGGGGAGCTCGCCAGGAAGATGCTCGTGTCCGCCCCCCTGGCGGGGGAGAGCATCGCCCACCCGAACCAGCGGAAGCCCCAGCGGACCGGACCGGTGGCCGAGCTCCCGAACCCCGTGCCCACGACCCCGGGGTGCAGCGCGTTGGCGGTGACCCCCGTCCCCGCCAGGCGCCGGGCCAGCTCCCTCGTGAAGAGGATGTTCGCCAGCTTCGAACGGCCGTACGCGCCCATGGCGGTGAACCCGCGTTCCATCTGGAGGTCCTCGAACTCCAGGCGGCCCCAGCGGTGCGCCCCGGAGGAGACCGTGATGATCCGCGAAGGCGCGCTCTCCTGGAGGCGGTCCAGGAGCAGGTTCGTCAGGAGGAAGTGCGCGAGGTGGTTGATCTGGAGGTTGTACTCGAACGCGTCCTCCGTGAGGCGCCGTGGGCCGAAGACGCCGCCGGCATTGTTGACGAGGACGTGGAGGCGGTCGTGGCGAGCGAGGAAGTCGTCCGCCATCGCCCGGACGGCTTTCAGGGAGGTGTGGTCGCCGACGAGCACCTCGACGGACGGGTTCTCCGAGGCGACCCGGATCTCCCGCTGCGCCGCCCGCCCTCGCTCCAGGGTCCGACAGGTCAACACGACCGTCGCCCCTTGGCGGGCGAGCGCCAGGGCGGTCTCCTTCCCGATGCCGGACGTCGCCCCGGTGACGAGGCAGGTCTTTCCGCGGAGGGCCCAAGGAGGTGACACTGCGGACTCCAACGGAGGATGCCTTAAGCGCCTTGAGGCCTGGCCGCAGACTCCCGGGCGCCGGTTTACCACGGCGAAAGGTATACCTGTAGGGGCTGGCCTTATCTCCCTCTACAACCATGAACTCCTCGAGAGAAATGGGCCAGGTCTACGACGACTTCATCTTCATCGGGCCGACGGGCACACGCAAGACCCTACGGCTGCTCGTGGACACCGGGTCCACATTCAGCTGGATTCGCGAGGAGAGCCTCCATGAACTCGGCCTCAACGCGCAACTCGACTGGAAGTTCACGACAATCGAGAACGTGACCATCACCCGCAAGATCGGAGAGATCGTGATTGAGTACGCGGGCGTTCCGCGGACCACGGTCGTCGTCTTCGCGCTGCCCTCGGACGCCGAGGTGCTCGGGCTTCACGCCCTGGAAGGCCTCTGCCTCGAGGTCGATCCAACGAACCGCCGGCTCAAGAAGACCGACGCCGTGCTGGCACTGGCGACGTGATCCTAGGGGCCGACATGTCGGCGTAACTCCCAAGACCCCGCGAAGGCATCGGCCCTGTTGCCATGAGTTTCAACGCGCCTTGCCCTCGGTGCCGCGCGCCTCTGTTCCCCGGCACCCCCTTCTGCGTCCTGTGCGGCATTCACGTGGCGTGGGTCCTCACCCCACCGCCGCAGAGCAATCGCACCGGCCTCGCTGGCGTCATCGCCACCGTGGTCATCGTGGCGGTGCTGTTCCTGGTCTTCAGCTTTCTCTACTTTTCCACGGTGACGCTCGGCTGATGACACCGGCAGCGGGGTGCCCACGGCCGTGCCCTCGCGTCGCCTTCTGAACAAGACAGCCGGCGATGACCTGGGCGCGCCTGACTCCGGACTCTGTCAGTTGAGGCAGAACTCGTTCCCTTCCGGATCCGTCAACGTGACCGAGTAGTGATCTCCCTCGTCCAGGACGTATTGGCAGGTGGCCCCGAGGCCCACCAAGCGCTCCGCCTCGGCGTCGATCCTCTTCCGGCGCCCTTCCAGCGGCACACTCCGGCCACCGCTGGCGGTGACGTCGAGGTGGAGCCGGTTCTTGGCGGGCTTCGACGTGTCCATCCTCTGGAAGTAGATGGGCGGGCCCTTCCGCTCCGGGTCGACGATGTGGGCCCCGTCGTCCCACTCCTCTCGCGGCACCCCCCACGCCTCCAGCGCCGCCTCCCAGGTGGCGAAGCCCGCGGGGGGATCCATGGGCTTGTAGTGCAGCGCCGCCGCATAGAACTGGGAGAGCCTCTTGACGTCGGAGCAGTCGAAGGTGACCTGGACCGCGTAGGTCATGCTCGCCCTTACCTGGCGAGACGCTTGGAGTTTGCGGGACAGCCGTGCGCCTCGCCCGGCGCCTCCCTCCGGGAAAACGATTTAACGCCTACTCGCATGGGAGGCCTCCCATGGCCCACATCCTCATCGGCGTCGCCTGGCCCTACGCCTCTGGCCCCCGCCACCTCGGGCACGCCGTGTCCACGTTCATCCCCGCCGACATCTTCGCGCGCTACCACCGCATGAAGGGGGACCAGGTCCTCATGGTCGGCGGGAGCGACATGCACGGGACGCCGACGACCGTCCGCGCCGAAGAGGAGGGCGTCACCGCCGAGGTCATCGCGCACCGCTACCACGAGCTCCACCGCCAGAACATCGAGGCGCTCGGGGTCCGGTACGACCTCTACACGCACACCGCCGACCCCGCCCACAAGAAGCGCGTGCAGGAGATCTTCTCGACCCTCCTGAGGAAGGGGTTCCTCGTGGAGCGGACCATGGTCTCCCCGTATTGCCCCAAGGACCAGCGCTTCAACCCCGATCGCTACGTCGAGGGCGAGTGCCCCCTCTGCCACTTCAAGAAGGCCCGCGGGGACCAGTGCGAGCAGTGCGGGAACCTCATGGACCCGTTCGAGCTGATCGACCCCCGGTGCCGCACGTGCGGGACTCCGCCGGAGAAGCGCGAGACGAGGCACTTCTTCTTCCGGCTCTCCTCGTTCCAGCAGCGCCTCCAGGCGTGGATGGCGGCGGGGAAGGAGCACTGGCGTGGGCCGGTGCTCAGCGAGACGCTCGGATGGCTCAGGACCGGCCTCAAGGACCGCCCGGTGACGCGCGACCTCGACTGGGGCGTCGAGGTGCCCGTGGCGGGGTACGAGGGGAAGCGGATCTACGTCTGGTTCGAGGCCGTGATGGGCTACCTCACCGCCAGCCAGGCGTGGGCGGAGCAGGCCGGAACGCCGGACGCCTGGCGGGACTGGTGGCAGGGCAAGGACACGCGCACGTACTACTTCATCGGGAAGGACAACGTCGTCTTCCACTGCCTGTTCTGGCCCGCGATCCTCCTGGGATACGATGAGACGCTCGAACTCCCGTACGACGTCACCGCCACCCAGTACCTGAATACCGCCGGCGGGGAGAAGATGTCCGCGGGCCGCGGCATCGGGATCACGCTCCAGGACCTCCTCGCGCATTTCGACCCGGACCAGATCCGTTACTACGCGACGGCGGTGATGCCGGAGCTCCGCGACGCGGACTTCTCCTGGGACGAGTTCGTGGCGAAGAACAACTCCGAGCTGCTCTCGATCTACGGGAACTTCGCGCACCGCGTGCTCACCTTCACGCAGAAGAACTTCGGCGGGGTCCCGCCGGCGGGCTTCCTCGACGGCACCGACCAGCGGATGCTCCGGAACGCGCAGGACCAGCAGGCGAAGGTGGCGTCGAACCTCGAGCACCTCCACTTCAAGGACGCGCTGCGCGACGCGATCCAGATCGCGCGCCTCGGGAACCAGTACTTCGACGCGAAGAAGCCCTGGGATCTCGTAACGAAGGACAGGGACGCGTGCGGCTCCGTGCTGAACGTGTGCCTGCGGGTCTGCCACGGCCTTGCGGTGACGCTCGCCCCGTTCCTCCCCTTCTCCTCCGAGCGCCTCTGGGCGATGCTCGGGGAGACGGGGAGCGTGCATGGGTCGCGTTGGGATGCCGCCTTCGATGAGCTGCCCGCCCGGAGAGCGCTCGCGGAGCCGGTGCCCCTGTTCGCAAAGGCGGAGCTTCCTGCTGAGTCGGGGGCGGAGTCGGACCGCCTCGATGTACGCGCGGGCACCGTGGTGGCGGTGAACCCGCATCCCAACGCCGACAAGCTCTACGTCGTCGAGATCGACCTCGGGGACGAGAGGCGCACGCTCGTGGCGGGGCTGCGGGAGCACTACCTCCCGGAGGAGCTCCTGGGGAAGACGATCGCCGTGCTCTGCAACCTCGAGCCCGCCAAGCTGCGGGGCATTGAGTCGAACGGGATGCTGCTCGCCGCCGAGGACGAGAAGACCGTGGCGGTGCTGGACGCCGCGGAAGCGGCCCCAGGCACCCAACTCCTCGGAATCCGTGGCGCTCCGCGTGTGACCTTCCCCGACTTCCAGAAGCTCCTGATCGACGTCGACGCCGGCGGGGATGTCCACTTCCGCGGCGCGAGCGGCCAGGCGAACGCGATCCTGGGGGCAGGAGTGACTCCGGTCAGACCTGGTCGGGCGGTCGCTCCCGGTGCCCGCGTGCATTAGGGCCGCGGACGAGAGCCATCAGGTTCTCCTGGATGGCGGGCCGGATCCGGATTTCCACCGCCAAAGCAAGGCGATCAACAGGACGACAAGGACCAAGGCAAGGACCAGGACCACGGGGTCGACCGTGGCCGGCGGCGGTGGCGGGGGGTTCGCCACGACGACATCCAGCTTCTGCGAGGTGAATCGGACTCCGTTCACGCCTCTCGCCTGGATCCGGAGATGACCGTTCGGCTGCCCAGTGGTGTCCAGCCGGTAGACCCACGAGGTGCCGGAGACCTCCGCCTCCTGGAAAGCCCCCGAGCCGAGGCGAACCTGCACCGTGGCGTTGGCCGACACCTCCCCCGTGACCAAGATCACGCCGGACACCGAAGCCTGCGAGGCCGGGGCCGTGATGGACAGCCCGAGGGGAGTCACGGTGAACCGCGCGGTGCATACCGTGTCTTCCCCTGCGGAGGAGACCTTGGCGGTGATCGTCGCCTCTCCGGCACCGAGGACCGTCAGGGTTCCGTCCGGGTCGACCGTGACCGCGCCGATCGCGCTCCACGTGGTGGGCAGACCGAGGATCTCTTCCGATCCAGAGAACGCCTGCACGGTCAGCGGGATTATCGTACCCTCGAGGACGGAGAGGTCCGGGGGCGTGATGACGCACCGATCCAGGACAATCGGGCGGGGATTCACCTGGATGACGAGTTCCTTGGAGGTGGAGTTGGACGCCGCATCGGTGACGGACAGACCCACCCGGTACGTCCCGGGCGCCGCGAACGTGTGCATCACAGCGGGAAGGTCGCTCGTGCTCCCATCGCCGAAGTCCCATAGATACCGGAAGCGAGGCGCGCCTCCCATGGTCCTTGAGATGAATACGACCGCCAACGGCGCCTCCCCCTCCGTCACATCCGCGGCAATGGACACCCTGAGAGGGGCGGAGACTGTTGTCAGATAGATTACGACTGGATCCCTCCGGGACCCATCGCCATCCAGGTCCTCCTCAATCGTCCTCTCAGTGCCCATGACGACGAGGGTATCCCCGTCGAACGCCGCTACGCCTAGCCGAGGGTCCGAGTCAGACGTCTGTAGGCCCGTCAAGAAGGAAGTACGGGTCGCGAAGTCGTAACCAAGGAGGGGGTACCAGAGCGGAGGAGCCTCGGGGAACTGTGGGATTCCGTGGGGAAAGCCGATTTGCACACCGCGATGGAAGCGGAGTGGATAATTGTCGATTCCTGGCGAATGCGTCTCCGCAGTTCCGCCGGCAAGATCGAACGACACCGTCCTCGTCCTGTCCGCATATAGCGTCACCAAGACAACACCATGGCTGAGGGCGATCGGACCTGCCAGGATGTTCCCCACCTCGGTCCTGACATCGAGGGCTCCGGTGGCCAGATCGGCCAAGGCGAGGAAGGTCTGGGACATCTGGCCATCTCCGTCGATGTCAAAGGCTGCCTCCGCAAGGGAAAATGCCGCGATGTCGCCCTCCACCGCCATCGCCCCCGGCCAGGCCCCTGGGTAGCGGGTGATGATCCCGGCCCGCCCCGAGGCGCCGGAGATCAGATCCTGCCAGCACAAGTCCGGGTACCCACCGAGGTCACAGAACCATAGCGCGCGTCGCCCGTTGACCTGGACACCATACGGGTTGAGAGCCGCCCCAAGCATGACCTCAGACCGGTTCAGGATGTCGTACGTGAAGACGACGTGATCGAATACGTCCCCGTCACCGTTATAGTCCACGGGGGAGACATAGTCATACTCATATCGAACATAGATGAGACGTCCGGTGGACGAGCAATCGAGGCTCCAGCCTATGACAGGGACACCCCCCACGATTGTCGTGCTCTGCGAGGCGATGTTGTATGCGCCCAACACCAAACCGTCCTCGAAACCGTCACCGTCCAGATCGCCGTGCCAGACCTCCGCCAAGAGGAGGAAGAGATAGGGGTAGTCGAAACACAGGATCTCCCCCCACTGAGAGGTGGTGAGGGTCCTCCCGGAGGAGATCTCATGAAGGAGGATGGGCGAGATGCCCGGCCAGGGCGCCGACAACTCAGGACCCTCGAAGGCGATCCATCCGCCGCTCAGGGACGCACTAGCTGACTGACTCGCCACAACTCCGACATGACGCAGCTCCCATCCCACGCCTGAGTCGATCGTGGAATCATGACCCATTGCGACCGAGGGGAACCAGACGGCGAGAAGGAGAGCAATCCCCAGCTCGGCAACGTGTCGCATCCAGTGTCGGGAGGGGGAAGGATGGACTTAGCCTTTCTGGCGCACGGACCGAAGCCTCGGAAGCCAACGAGCCCATTCGCGCAAGAGTTATCCGTGAATCCCCCCGTAGCCGCCGAGTCCGATGCGCATCGACCTCCACAGCCACTCTGTCTATTCCCCCGACTCCCGCCTCACCCCGACGGAGCTCGTGAAGCGCGCGAAGGCCGCTGGCCTCGACGGTCTGGCGGTGACGGACCACAACAGCCTCGGCGGGGCGAACATGGCGTTCGAGTACGCGCGGGACCTGACGGACTTCCTGGTCATCCGGGGGCTCGAGGTCTCCGCGAAGGAAGGGCACGTGCTCGCCTACGGCGTGAAGGAGGAGGTCCCGCGCAACCTCGGGACGCGCGAGACGGTCGAGCGGATCGAGGCGCTCGGCGGCGTCGCCGTCGCGGCCCACCCGTACCGCTTCTGGTCCGGGCTCGGGGAGCCGGAGACGCTCCGCGGGAAGTTCGCCGCCTTCGAGGTGCAGAACGCCCGGACCCTCCAGGGGGGGAACCGCCGGGCGAAGAACCTCGCCACGCTCCACGAGGCGGGCGGGACCGGCGGCAGCGACGCGCACTTCCTGGACGAGGTCGGGCGCGCGTGGACGGTGTTCGAGGACGCGCACACCGAGGAGGGGCTCCTCAACCAGCTCTGGAAGAAGAAGACGCACGGCGGCGGAGCCGACCGCGCTGTCCGGGGCACCCTGCGCTACGTGCCCAAGGCCATCGGGGAGTGGGCCCTCCGGGGGTTCCGGAGGATCTAGAGCAGCTCCTCGACCTTGCCGGCGTAGGTGGCGACCTTGGCGCGGAGCTTCGCCACGTCCACGTCCTTCCCGACGTGGAGCACGAGCAGCGCCTTCGGGCCGTTGGTCAGCGCGACCACCTTCGAGCGCTCCATGTGGATCACGACCGCCTCGAGCTGCTCGCGGAGGGTGTCCGCGACCTCCACCGCCGAGCCGAGGAGCACCGCGAACATCGTGATGAACGTCTCCGTGTTCACGTCCTTCGGCACGCGCCCGGCGATGTGGAACCCGGACCGCCCGACGAGGACGGCCTCCTGAACGCCCTCGTGACCTTCGATCTCCTTGAGCAGTCGCTCCAGAGCGGGGATGTCGGCCATGGGCTAGCCTCGGCGTGCGTGCAGCAGGGGGATAGGGCATCGAGGCTGGATTACATAAAGGCGGCGGGTCAACGCGCCTTCAATAGACCGTACATGTGCAACGCCGCGTCCACGGCCCGGACGGCGTAGTCCACCCGGGCGAGCGCCTGCTCCCACGTCATCCCGGGCCCGGTGATGCCGAACCCCACTGGCTTCCGGTGGGCCACGGAGAGCCGCGCGATCTCCGTCGCGACCGCGTGCAGGATCACCTCGTCATGACGCGTCTCGCCCTGGACCACCGCTCCCAGCGCGACGACGCCGTCGATGTCCTCGCTCGCGAGGAGGCGGTCCACCGCCAGCGGCACCTCCATCGTCCCGGGCACCTCGACGACGCTCACGACCTCCGCCCCCTTCTCCTCGGCGCGCTTCAGGGCGAGGTCGCGCATCTTGAGCGTGATCGCCTCGTTGAACCGCGCCACGACCAGGGCGAGCCTCATCTCCTCACCGCCACCGGGCCCTCGTCCGCGAACCCCTGGCGGCGCCCGGTCCCCGCCCGCTTCAGCATCTCCTCGGGGTGGAGGAGCATCAGGTACGCGTTGAGCGCGTGGCCCCGCGTGCGGGAGTCCATGAGCCAGGCGAGCTCCGTCTCGTCCTTGGCCTCCTCGGTGTACACGAACACGCCGAGGATGGGCTTCCCCGCGAGGAGCTGCGCCTGCTGGAGGCCCTGGTCCGCGACGAGGGCGCACTGCTTGTCGACCTCCTCCCCGCCGACCATGCCGCAGGCGATCACGAGGTCGCACCCGCCCTCCAGGAGCGTCTTCGCCGCGACGGCGAGGTCCTTGATCCCGGGGACGACCGTCCGGGCCGTCTCGAGGTGCTCGCCGGGTCGCGCGAGCTTCGCGAGCTCCTCCAGCGCCGCGGCCCCCATGTCGAACCGCGCGAACGTGGTGTCCACGATCCCCACGCGCGTCACGGCTTCTTCATCCCCTCCGCGAGCGCGAGCCGGTGCTGCATCGCGAGGTAGTCGGAGACCCGGCCAATGATCCGACGCGTCCCGTCGAGGTCGCCTTCGTACTTCGGGCAGCGGACGACGCGCGTGGCGGCGAGGCCCCGGGCGCGGCACTCCTCGAGGACCTTGGACTCGTCGTGCGCCTGGTCGTACCCCAGCGCGATCACGTCGGGCCGCACCGTGGTGAGGATGTCGAAGATGTTCCCCTCGTTCCCGAGCACCGCGCGGTCCACGGGCTTGAGCGCCCCGACCATCTTGCAGCGGTCCTCCTCGCGGATGATGGGCTCGTGCTTCACGCGCCGCGCCGTCGAGTCGCGCGCGACGACGACGACGAGCTCGTCCCCGAGCTTCCTCGCCTCCTCCAGGAAGTGCACGTGACCCGGGTGGAGGAGGTCGAACACGCCCGTGGCCATCACGCGGACCATTCTCGCCACGCCTCGAGGACTTCGCTGCCTTCGAGGAAGGCGAGATTCCGCGCCTCCGCATAACCCTTGGCGTCGGCCTTCGTCCGTGCGCGCCCGTCGTCCCCCATCATCTCGCAGATCGTGGCGGTCGGGGTGACCCCCGCCATGGCGACGAGGGCGGTCGCGAGCTCGGTGTGCCCGCGGCGCTCCGCGAACAGGCCCGGCGCCGACTTGATCAGGGGCACGTGCCCGGGGGAGCGGAACTCGCGCCCGAACGCCCCGGAGGCCCACCCGTTCCCGGAGGCCAGGGCCTTCGCGGCGAAGGCGGCGAAGCGCGTGATCGTGAGCGCGCGGTCGCGGTCCGTGATCCCGGTGAAGGTCTCGCGGTGGTTCACCCAGAGGGAGAAGGAGGAGCGCGCGTCGTACCGCAGGTCGTCCGCGACGACCGCGCGGAGCGTGGGGAACCGCAGCGCCGCGGCGGCGAGGACCTCGTCGGCATAGGGCAGGTGGAGGTGGGCGTCCAGGCGCGCGTCGAAGGTCGTGCAGATCAGCCCGCCCGCCTCCTTCCTCATCGCCCGGATGGCGTCGGCGGTGACGTGCTCGCTCGCGACGACCATGTCCGTCTCCGCCTCGCGCCCGTCCTCGTCATAGACGAGCACGAACCTCCCCTGCCGGAGGTCTTCCAGGGCACGGGAGACGACAGAAGCCATCAAGCCCGAGCACCCTCGGGCGGCTATATCAAGTTCTTGTAACTACTTGAAATGTGGTAATAAGATGAGGGGCGTCCCAGGTCCGCACCCCTTATACGGACCTCCCGGTTCGGCGCGCCGTGCTCTCCCGGAAGGACATCGCCCTGGTCGATCCCAGCGGGATGTACGAGGCCGTCGCCACCCTCCCCGAGCAGCTCCGCCAGGGCCTCGACCTCGGGGTGAAGACCTTCACGCCCACCGGGGCGCGGCACGTGCTGGTCTGCGGCATGGGCGCCTCGGGCATCGTGGGGGACATCGTCGCGGAGTGGTGCCGGCCCCAGCTGGCGGTGACCGCCGTACGGGACTACCATCCCCCGCCGACGGCGGCGCGCGGCGACCTCGCCATCGCCGTGTCGTTCTCCGGGGAGACGGAGGAGACGCTCTCCTCCTTCGCCGCCGCCCTGGACCTCGGATGCCTCGGCGCCGCGGTGACCACGGGCGGGCGCCTCCAGGAGATGGCGGGGGCACGGCAGTTCCCCGTGGCGGTGATCCCCAGGAACGTCCAGGCGCGCGCTGCCCTGGGCTACCTCCTCGGCCCGCTCGCGCCGCTCCTGGGCCCGACCCCGGAGCGCGAGCTGAGGGCGGCGGTGCATGAGCTCGAGGGGCAGCGCACCCCGCTCCTGGCGGACGTGGAGGCCCCGAAGAACAAGGCGAAGGCCCTCGCGGCGGCGATGTCCGGCAACACCGTCGGGTTCCTCGCCGACCGAACGCTGCTCCCCGTCGCCCGCCGGTGGGCGGCCCAGATGCACGAGAACGCAAAGGTCCTCGCCTGGGCGAGCGAGATGCCCGAGGCCGACCACAACGAGATCGTCGCCTGGGCGGAGGACCCGGGCCCCTTCCTGCCGGTGTTCCTCCGGCATCCGGAAGAGTCGCCGGAGATGCGGCGGCGGCTCGACCTCACCGCCGAGGTCATCGCGGGGTCCCGGCCGGTCGCCGCGGTCGACCTGGCGGGGACCACACGGATCGCGCGCCTCCTCACGGGAATCCAGCTGGCCGATTTCACGTCGCTCTATCTGGCGGTGATCCGGGGCATCGACCCGACGCCGCAGCGGGCGATCGACGAGCTGAAACGCCGGCTGCGCGCACCGTAGCCGCCACCCCGCCATCCAGGTTCGGACCACAGGTTTCATGGGAGGACCTTGCTTCTCGGAGACGGAGGAGAGTGTGGGCGTATCGGGCCACCTGCCCATCGGAGCCCTCGCGGTGAGCCTCCTCATTGCCGCCATGTGGGCGGCCCCGCAGCACACGGGGACGTCCGCGAACGCCGTCGCGGGCTACCCTACGAACTCCATGCGGCCTGGGTTCTTCCTCGAGAACCTGGGTCAGATCGAGAACCCAGAGGTCAGGTACTACCTCCCCGGCAGCGGCATCTCCATCGGCTTCGCCGAGAGCGCCGTGCTCTTCAGCCTCGCGGAGCCGGAGGCTCACGACCCCCGGGACGCGATGGACGAGGGTGCCCCCGTCCAGGCGCGGGGCCCCAGCCGGGGCGCCCTTGCCCGACTCACCTTCGACGGGGCGAACCGCGCGATGCCCGAGGGAATCGGGGAGGCCACATACCGCAGCCACTTCTTCCTCGGGGGCGATCCAGCCGGATGGCGGACGCAGGTGCGGAGTTACCGCCAGGTCCTCTTCCAGGACCTGTACGAGGGAGTTGACCTCCTCTACACAGCCGAGGCCGGGCCGAAGTATGAATTCCACCTGCGGCCTGGCGTGGACCCTGCGAGGATCACGTGGGTGTACGAGGGCGTCGAGGAGGTCGCGCTGGACCCGGCCGGAGGCTTGCGCATCCGCACCGATGCCGGGGGCTTCACGGACTCCCCCCCTCTGGCCTTCCAGGGCGGCGTCGCGGTCCCCTGCGCCTTCCAGGGGCGCGGCCCTCGCTCGTTCGGCTTCGACTGCGAGGGGATCGATCCGTCTCAATCGCTCGTCATCGACCCCCTCATCTACTCGACCTTCCTCGGGGATGTGGGACAGGGTCCATCGGCCATCGCGGTCGACGGGTCGGGCAGCGCCTACATCGCCAGCACGACCTGGTCGGCGGTCTTTCCGGCCACGCCGGGCGCCTTCGACAGGACCTTGAACGGCACCACCGACGCCTTCGTTCTGAAACTGAACCCCTTCGGGACCGGACTGGAATACGCCACGTACCTGGGCGGTTCGTCCTACGATTGGGCCTACGACATCGCGGTGGACGGTGCGGGCTACGCCTACATCACCGGCACCACGACATCCCCCGACTTCCCCACCACGCCGGGTGCGTTCGACCGGGAGTATTCGTTCAACCTGACCGAACGGGACGCTTTCGCCGCGCGACTTTCCCCCTCGGGCGACGCGCTGGGCTACTCGACGTTTCTCGGGGGGGGTTCAGACGAGATAGGCTACTCCGTGGCCTACAGCGAGGCATCGGGGATCGCCTACGTGACTGGATTCACGCAGTCCCCTGACTTCCCCGCGACCCCAGGCGCCTTCGACCCCGACTTCGACGGTGCCCTCTCCGATGCGTTCGTCGCCGCGATCGACAACACCGGGAACCTCTCCTGGTCCACCTTCATCGGCGGTGCGTACAATGACGAGGGGAAGGCCATCGCCATCGGCGCGACCGGCAGCGTCCTCGTCGCGGGCCATACGGGGTCGCCCGATTTTCCCATCTCCCTTGGGGCCGTGGACACCACACCCGTCGCGGGCGAGGCGTTCGTCGTGGAGCTTGACGCGACCGGGTCCGCCCTGTTGTACGCCACCCTTCTCGGAGGGGGTGATGGAGACTCGGCGTCTTCCATCGGCCTCGACGCCGCAGGGATCGTCTACGTGACGGGGGGCACGGTGTCCAGCGACTTTCCCGTGACTCCCGGGGCCTACTCGGTGACCTTGAACGGGGGCGAGGACCTCTTCGTCGCCGCGATCGACCTCGGCGCGGGTCGTCTGGTGTACTCGACGTACCTCGGCGGCTCCGGCGCGGAGTACTATGGCGCGGTGGCCGTCGACGCGTCCGGGAGCGCCTACGTGGCCGCCCGCACCACGTCTCCGGACTTCCCGACCACGCCACGCTCCTACGACCCCACGTACAACGGGGGACTGTCCGATGCGTTCGTGTCGAGGTTGGAGCGCACGGGATCGAGCCTCGTGAACTCGACCTTCCTGGGAGGCAGCGGAGCCGAGGACGGACAGGCCCTTGCGCTGGACGCCTTCGGATTCGCTTATGTGGCGGGCTGGTCGACCTCCGTGGACTTCCCGACCACCCCGGGGGCCTTCGACACCGCCACGGACTTCCAGGACACGTTCGTCAGCAAGATCGCCCTGCCGCCCGAGCCCCCGTCGCTCCTCCCGCCCTCCAACCTCACCGCCACGGTCATCGACCAGGACATCCGCCTGAGCTGGGATCCTTCTCCGGACCCGAGCATGCCCCTGTGCAACTGCTCCCTCTACGAGATCTACGGCGGGCCCGTTCCGTATGGACTGGACTTCTCTGCCCCGATCGGCACGACCGGCACATGGAGGGAGACCACCTGGACGGACTTCGGCGCGGCAGGCGGGCCCGGCGAGTCGTACTACACCGTCGTGGCGGTGAATGCGACGGCGCGGAGCACGAACACGAACACGGCGGGCCGGCTCACCGTCCTCCTGCGGCAGGGACCGAACTCGGTCTCCCTCCCCCTGGAGCCCTTCACGCCTCTCACGACCACCGGTCTCGGGAGCGCGATGGGGGCAACGAAGGTGGAGTGGATGAACGACGGCACCTGGGACGCCTCGGACGCCCCCGTGTCGCTGGGGCAGGGCCTGCTCCTCTCGATGCCGGCCGCCTCCACCTTCACTTACACGGGTCTCCCGGCCTCCCACATCCTCTACCGATGGGGGCCGGGCTTCGACCCGGGGGACGCGAGGCTGGGCGCGTCGGTCGACAGGACCACCGGCGATGTCACGCTGCGCTGGCCCTCCGCCCCCGGTGCGTACGCCCACCGCGTCTACCGCGCCACCGAACGCGAGGGGTTCCACCTCGGCCAGCAGACCCTCCTCGGGACGGTGGCGGGGACGACGCTCGCGTTCACCGCCACGGGGGAGATCACCGGGGCCGGCTCGCGGTACTACATGGTCGTCCCCCTGGTGGCGGGGGCGGAAGGCGGCACCACCTACAGCGTCGGAGTGGAGACCCTGATGTTCACCGGGATGGAGGCCTTCGGCGTTCCCCTCCGCCTCGATGCGTGGCCGGCGGTGAGCGCGCTCGCGGACGGCATCGACTCCTCCTTGGGCCTGCTGTGGCTCACGCCGAGCGGCCTTTGGGTGCCCCACTTCCGGGAGATGCCCTCCGGGGTCTACGACACCGCCACGGCCTGGGCCCTGGGCTACCAGATCCGCGTGAGGGCCGTCGCTCGGCTCACCCTTACCGGGTATTGAAAGGGCGGACGCCGAGGGGGAGAATTCCCGCCGGCGTCGTAAGGCGCCGGCCTTTGAACTCCCGAGGCCTTTCGACCACCAGCTTTCCAGGCTGGCGCCCTACCGGGCTAGGCGACCTCGGCATCCCGCGGGCCGAGGAGCGGAACGGCCGTATTAACGGTTTGGTTCTCGGTCCCCCGTCCCATGGAGGAGGCCCAGGGCGGACTGTGAAGTCCCATAATTAGTTTCCTGGAGGTGGGAGGGTTCACCGACCACCCCTCCGGATTCGCTTCCGGTAGGCCCTCTTCTCCTGTGGACGCAGCTTCCGGACGAAGGCCTCC